>JAESFS010000025.1_pt1 | contig 340514 bp, 273 predicted proteins | sample 9269441 | NCBI WGS metagenome assembly JAESFS01 (sample SAMN14502548, study PRJNA617105) | algae metagenome | isolation source: Scytolyngbya sp. HA4215-MV1 and co-occurring heterotrophs from sample from... | place: USA: Laie Falls, Oahu, Hawaii | collected 2010-08-22
TGTTCGATGTAGCTTGCTTCCCTAAGGGTACTGTCGTCCACAGTCATGGCATTTGAATCGTTGTTTACCGTTGTGGATGCGACCGTTCTTCACCGTTTTGGCGGAGGCACAAAGGGGGCAGGCAGGCGAAGCTTGGGAATCTGCGGGGTGTAGCGGCTAACCTGCATTGAATAACTGCTCTGCTGTCATTTCTAAATCGCCCAGAGTAGGGGAGACGATCTCAGTGTTGCCTCTCAGTTGCTGCAACTGATACTCACCATTGATCAGTTCGCAGATTGTGAGTACAGGTTGTTTTGGATTGCCAATGTGTCTAGCCGCTGCCAGTCCCAAGTAATCCAGAATCCAGTATTCTCCCACCCCCATCTCCTCATAGTCGGGTATTTTTCGTTCGTAATCGTCGCGCCAATTTGTACTGGTAACTTCAACAATCAGTTTTGCTGTTTTGCCTGCCGTGATGGTACTTTCTTTCTTCCACCTTGGGTTTTCGTCGATCGTCTCTTCATCCAGAACCGCTACATCGGGTAGAAAGCCACTTTTGGTGCTAGAAGGTTTAATTGAGCAGGTGCGAGGGATGAAGTAGTTCAAATGCTGTCGATCAATCGCTGCCCAAAACTTACGAGCCAAAAATCCTGCAATTTTTTCATGCGCTCCAGTTGGCTTTACCTCGACAATTACCCCATCAATCAACTCATACAGCTTCCCGTCGTCGGGATACCACTCGATAAACTCTTCAAAATTTAGTGAGTATTCCAGCGCTTGAACCATTGCGATCGCCCTCCCCTAAATTCCAGCTTCTTGAAAAGACTGATTCAAAGCTTCTACGAGTTCTAGACGTGCAGCCCAGTCCACCAGATATCCGTAGTCCAAGTCGTTTCGCTGGAGTTTTAAGACTCCTAAGATGTCCCGTTTTTGCTTTTGCGAGTCGTTGTTATGGACTTTAGCCCAAAGGAGTTTTTGTAAAATAATGTCTTCTGCTGAGCAAACGTAGATACTACCTTTATTTGAAATAGGGATGAGACACCGTCTATTCATCTTGCTGCGACTAAAAGGGTCACTTTTAAGAATGAAAATGTCTGCTTTTTCTATAGTTTCGTTGTCCACTATATTGAATGACTTGAACGGGTGAGGAGACCTTACAGCCTCAGAAACGGCACCTTCACTGATATAAAAATCTTCTGCTAAAAAAGCCTGAATCAAATCAGGTATCTGAATGTCAGAGACTTCGATAACCAGGTCTAAATCTTCGGTATTCCGATTCTCACCCAGCAAAGAACTAGCGACAGAACCACCTACATAGTAGGGAATACCAATCGGCTTCAGGATGGCAGCAATCTTTCGAGTGAAAGCAATTGGATCTTCAATCACCACTGCCCCCTCAGGATTAATTAACTTGTTCAGCCACTCTTCTCCCAATCGTCGTCTCAGGTAGTGTGTTCGTGCAAATTCAGGTGGGTTATTTACTAGTGCAAACTCCCTTGAAGAACGATTTAGCGATATAAATCGTTCTACTCGTTTGAGAGGGCTGAGTTTGCGTAAAAGATTGAACTGCAAGACATCAATATCAATGCTTGTGTCTTCTGCTTGTGGCTTGTAGCCAGGTTTGACGGTGGCAAGGGGAATGGGTGGCACGATAGTCAAACTCCAGAAGTTGCAAGTATGGAAATAATCCAGTCACCATCCCGAATGCTGACAACTGGGGCGGGAACTGCGATCGCAGGCAGTGGGCAGAGAAACAGGACTGGTAGCAAGTATTTCAGCATTTGTGATCGCCCTTACTTCTTCTCTTTGAGTTGCTGTTCTTTGGTGGCTCTTGTATCCTCCCAATCCTCCATCATCCTTTCCGCAAAGTAGGACAACAGAGAGCTGACTGTCCTCCCTTCACGTTCTGCCCTGATCTGAAGTTTCTCAGCCAAAGCATCTGGGACTGTTGTGAAAAGTTTCTTCGCCACGCTCATTAAAGATCAATTCCTCTTAAATACTACTCATTCGCAACCATTTAGAAACAATAGTATCTCAAAGGTTGCTATATAGCTACTATAAAGCTACTATTTAGAGAATCGTTACGAAGTCCCTACAACCCGCCTACGAAGTTCGTAGCGAACCCCTTATGAAATCAGTACGAAATCCCTACGAAGAGGTATGAACCCCTATGAACCGACCCCACACGTTACGCAGCATTGCAGATGAAATTGGACGCGATAAGCGCACTGTGCAGGCGTGGTATTCAGCAGAAAAGGCAGAGAGAGGTGAATTTGGCGAGTTGATCGACGGCACCCGTCGCTTTAACGATGAAGAGCGCGAATGGCTGGTCAGTCACTACTGCGAAACTGCAACCAGCAGCAAAACTCTAATCACTCCGGTATCTGTTGAAACTGGCAATCACTCTCTGGTTCTCGCCTCTCCCCAATTGCCTCAAACCTATAGCCTTGAAAGCTGGCGCCAGTCTGAAGCCATCAGCTTTGAAGCCTCTTTGGCAGTGGCAGAGCATTTCTTGCAAGTTGCTGACCAAGTTACAAGCGCGATGTAACTTGACATCCAGACTCGTCAGCAGAAATTGCAACAGACCCGGCAAGCCAAAGACAAGATCGCCAGCAAGAAACAAAAACTGGAACTTGAAGCGCGGCTTTACCAACTCCAAACTTCGCAACTTGACAGCGCTCAAACCCAAGAAACGCAGGGCTTACAGGCTGCTCTGTCTGCATTGCAAAAACTGGGAAAGCCCGAATGATTCTCCTAATCCTCGCCCTGGCGCTCTTTGTCGGGGTGGGGATTTGGGCGATCGCCCTGGCAACAACGAACCACTGCTTACCCAACAACACCCAACACCCATGACCGAGTTATTGAAAACTGCTGGCAAGGGTTCACTGGATGCAGACTGTTGGACGATCGATGAATTCTACCAGGCATCTCAGTCGATGGACTTGAACCCCTTGATTGGTCAAATTCTGGCAAAAGGCGCAAAGACAAAAGGCAAAGTCAGCATCATCTCGCAGTTGGACACACTCGAAGCCCACGGGCTTAAGGGAACTCGACACGCGATCGACTTGCCCGCGTTCTGATTGCGCCAGTTAGGGCAGAAGATGAGATGGGTGAGCCGCATCCGACCGGGCAATATTTGGTTACCTTCCCCGGTGAGCCAACTCAAAAGTGGACAGTACCGCAATGGATGCTTTCCGACTTGAATCAGTTTGGTCAACCTGACCCGGTTCTGTGGGTGCTGAATCGCATTCCTGAACTTAAATCGGGATATGAACCGCCAAAGACAGCGCAAGCCCATCCAGCACCCACACAACAACAACGGAATCAACAAGCATTGGTGAGGAATTCGCACTCGATCGCGCAGAGTTGGAACGGCTTTACTCGATCGGGCAAAGTCAGTCTCAATCCGCTTCGACTCCACAGCACTGATATCAGCCCTCCATCAGTGGTCAATCAGAGATCGGATCAGTGGTCAATCAGCAAATTATCAGTGGTTATGAAATGGTGAATTTCTGTAGAAAATAGCTAAAATAAAGCCCTATGATCATTGGACTGTGAGCTTCAACATATTCAATCACAAGCAATATTTTTAGAGATAATCTCGAATCTCTTTGGGTAATTTTTGATCATCGCGAGCATATACATTCCCTGGCTTCCACCCTTCAACTGTCTTGATAGCTTCAGCAAAGACACTCAGTTGTTCATCAGCCATTGTATCTACAAAGGTATCCACTCTAACTCCCATACGTTTAGCAACAGCTTGGGCATATTTAATCGGGTCATTGTTCCCATCTCCTTTTGGGGCGTATTTGCCCATGGCTTGGGCGACCGTTATATGTCCATAACCTTGTAAAACCTTGATAATTGCCATGAACCCTGTCATCTCATCGGGAAAAATGGCAAAGTCTCCTACCTTTTGAGTATGGTACTTCTTCCCAGGATAAGCACCATACGCCTCTCCGCTCCGAATATTGCCTGGATTTCGGGCAACCCAAGAAACCGTTCCGCCTTGACGCACTTCATCGTCGTAGATCACATACTTTTTGCCACCGCTAACCTTGACATCACCTGGTACAAAAAAGTTTTCCCTCATGGGGCGCAGGAACATATTGGGGTCAGGTTCATAGGGATGTTCAATGCTATCAGAATCCATCTGGACACTTGGTGTTACAGAATCAAGCCGACTTATCACATTATTAGCAGTCTGATGTTTTTTCGGTTCTTCCGGCGAGGGTGATTTGCAAGTGTTCAACTTGGTTTGAATAGCACCCCGCACAGGCGCATGAGAAAACAAGTCCACATGAGAAAAATCAGCAGTAGCAGCTTTTACGTCCTCTGTGCCAACCTGCTCAGATAGATAGTCACTCCACGGGCGCGTCTGAATCCTGGTTGCTAGGTGAGTTGAAGGCTGATTTTGACCTTGAAAGTGGGCGTGGGACATTAATTCACCAAATTCGACAGGACAGCATTTTTTAGACAATCAAGAATTAACTTGATTTTCTACCCCGGGACAGCTTTTGCCAACTAAAGTTTAAGAACTGCAAAAACAAAATCCCCAGCAGTGGGGACGCTGGGGAATGTTGACATGTCGATGAAGGAGAGAGGAGAGCTAGAAGCCGCTCATGCCGCCTGAAGAGACTCAACCAAGGAAACCACTTTAGCTTCATATAAAGCAGAGATCGGTTGAATGAGGGCTTGAACGATTTCATCACTGGAATGCAACATGCCGTCCGATCTAACTTGACAAGTGCTGAGCCAGTCCCGATTGTGTTCGAAGAGAGCGTTCATCAACTGCGAGTAACTGATAGAACCTGGATTCGAGTTTGAGCAAGCCACGCGCAGGTAATAGGAAACTCGTAATTGAAAAGGGACATCGCTCATTTGAAGCTTTTGACGGGCAACTTGTAATTTCTTTGCAGTAGACATGATGGAACTCCAAAAATAAAGAGGGGAGCAGGCTTAGATGCGGTCAAAGATCAACGATGAAGATTTTAGTTACTGATAGCGCCAGTTGATGGCTTGAGGTTTGCGATAGGCAGCGATCGGCGTAGGGGTTTCGCTGTAGATTTCCCCAGGAGCCTGAAAACGCCAATTCAGAGCTTGGGGTTTGCGGTAGAGGCTCGGTTCAGCGGGAGTGTAGGGAAGTGTTTGACCGCGATAAATGAGTTGCATGACGTTTTCCTTTGGCGTATTAGCTCTGTGGCTTACATAATTAATAATCCCGTGTTTTCCAATTTGGCGAAGTGATAGGAACCGAGGAACTATGTGAGCTTTGACAGCACGATCGTTGAGCTATGCCAAAGCTCATAGTGATTGAAATAGGGTCTATCGAAAGACTTAGATCACTGAAAGCAGTCGTCACGCCCTCCCCATTGTTTTACCGCAGCAGCAGTCCTACGAGCCGTGCCGCGCAGGCAACATGCCATCAACAAGACGGAGCGCGCTGAGAGACTCCTCCAGGCAGCTTGCCAAGCCCTCATGCGTCTTGTCGCAAATTTTGTGTAAACACAAATAAGCGAGAGTCTTCAAAAGCACAGCTAGAAAGAAGCTTCAGCAGATTCTCGGAATCCGTTTAGTCCAAATTTAATTCAATAGTCTTGGTATAAAATTTACAAACGCATGAGCAGAAGCTTGTTTGAGTGTTATTTAGCCGTCTGCACCGTTGCAGAGAGCAGCAGAAGCGCTTGGCGACTAATCTGCATCGTGCTGCTATCGCCAGAGTCCAGCTGCTTGAGCTGAAGATGTTTGCGCCCCAGGACCAACTCAAAGGTATCACCCGACTGGAGCCCCATTTGCTGGGTATACACGGTCCCGATCAACAATTGCCCATTCGCTTGCACCGCGATCCGGTAACTCGCACGGCGTCCAGCCCGACTCCCCTCAACCGCTAGTTTATTGAGGGCAATGCCTTCCGCTTCAATAAGAGCCTGCATGAACTGCAACAGGTTGACGCGCTCGACACCACCCTTCGTGACCGTGTAATAACCGCAGGCTTTCGCCTTCTGGGATTTGCTCAGAGTCGCTAACGTCTTTACCTTCTGGAGTAACGCTGCGCCTGTTAAGGGTTCGCTCGCCTTCTGTTCGCCATACCGTTGCTTTACTGCCAAGAACTTGCTATCTTGTCATGCTGGATTGTGGATCACCATGATGGACTGAGCGCTGAACGCGATCGCCGGTCAAAGCAGTGCAATTAGTGGTCGCACCACCAGCGGTTTTGCGGGGTGTACTAGTGGTCTGAACGCGTTTTGGACTAATTTTGATCGAAAGTGGGTAGTACAGAGGCATTTTTACCCGTTTGCAGCGGCTGAAAGCCCCATTCTACATGGCACTTCTGCTCCCTTTGCAATGAACCAAGGCGATCGCTCGCTGAACTTTGATTGCTGTACACAACGAGGAGCAAGTCAGTCTCCTTGCCTTTACCGTAAGATGCTTTGACAAGCTTTGAATGAGGAAATAAAGTTGAGTGAAGCAACTGCTTTGTACTGCATGAGCTATTCCACATGAGTCGATCCCCCGAAGCACCGCAACCATCTTATTTTTGGCCGCAAATCCGGATGGATTGAGACGGGTAGGGTAGGAGCTACGCGAAATCAAAGAAGGATTGCGGCGATCTCAAGAATGAAATTGCTTCAGACTCACTCCTTGTTTGCATGTACGTCCCCGCGATATTCAACGGGCGTTAGGGGACGAGCCGCCTCACATTGTCCATTTCGCCGGTCGGGGAGTGAAGTGCAGAGGGACTAATCTTTGAGGACGAGACAGGTATGCCTAAGGTTGTGGATGGGGCGGCGCTGGCAGAGTTATTTGCCCTCTTTGCCAATCAGATTCAGTGTGTGGTGCTGAACGGGTGTTACTCGGAGGTGCAGGCCTAGGCGATCGCTCAGCGCATTGAGTACGTGATTGGCATTCGAGACGAGATCAGCAATGAGGCGCCGCTGGCGTTTGAGATCGGCTTTAATGATGCCCTGGGAGCCGGACGCGATATTGAATTTGCCCACAAGTTGGGGTATGACACCGTTCCTGGCAATTAAGTACCACATCGCCTGAAACTTTGACTAGGAAGTGATTACAGGCAGTGATGAGGGGTTGAGTTTAACTCAACCCCTCATCACTGCCTGTCGCTTGTCATTTTGAGACTGTTCCTGCGGTCACTGCTCAGACAACTGATCGGGTGTGATGCCGTCAGCTTGGCTCCTCGCTGCTCACAGCTGTAACGGATTCTGGCAGGTAGATTCGATCTTCGCTGGCATCGTATTCAAACAATTCAGCATAGCGTCCCCAGTCTACGGCGGTGGCAAACTGCCGTTCGGCTTCTTCATGGGGAAAATGTTCATCCAAAAGATCCAGGAAGAAGTCGGCTCGCATCGACCCGTTGCGTTTCTCTCGCAGCGTTTGCACCATACTAACTAGCATCGGCACATGCTCTAAGATCTGCTGCCGGAACAAGTCTTTACTGCGCAGAATGGTTGTTGTCGCAAAGTCTCGTCCGCTGGCGGTCAGTTTTATATCGCCCTGGGTGACTTCGGCAAAATTCAGCAGGTCAGCCGCCTCCAGCAACGGCAGCAAATCGTCGACGGTTAAGCGCAAGCGATCGGCCACTTGATAGACATCTGCTTCTCCCTGAGTACTTTCAACAATCAGCTCTAGCAACCCGCTGATGCCCCCCACACGCACATGGGGCAAGTGTTGGGCATAGGGCGAAACGGGAGCCACGGGCGGTGTTGAAACAGGAAGTTTGGCTGAAACGGCTCCGGTGACTTTTAGTTCTGGATTTGTCATCGCGGTGTAGATGTAATCGACCAATTCTTTGAAGTGAGGGTGCGCACGATCGTGCGATCGGGGCAGATCAATCACGACTTCACCGCGAATGCGTCCGGGATTCGACCCTAAAATGATGACTCGATCAGCTAGAAAGACCGCTTCTTCAATGTTGTGGGTGACAATCAAAATGCTTTGAGAGGGAAAGGTGCCCGCATTCCACAAATCGTCAATCTCACCCCGCAGGTTCTCAGCGGTCAGCACATCTAAAGCGCTGAAGGGTTCATCCATGAACAACACCTGGGGTTGCAGCACAAAGGCACGGGCAAAGCCGACTCGCTGCTTCATGCCGCCCGATAGTTCTTTGGGGTAAGCGCTTTCAAAGCCGTCTAACCCCACCAAGTCGATCGCCTTCAGTGCACGTTGTCGCCGTTCCTCTCGATGCACTCCTCGCGCATCCAATCCCAGTTCCACGTTCTCCTGCACCGTCAGCCAGGGCAACAGGGCAAAGCTCTGGAACACCATCGCAACGTCATGATTCGCGCCCCGCAGCGGTTTGCCATTGCTAAACACCTGACCCTGACTGGGTGGAATTAACCCTGCCATGATTCGGAGGAGGGTACTTTTACCACTGCCACTGCGCCCTAGCAGGGAAACGACTTCTCCGGATCGCACCGTTAAGCTGACTTCACGCAGCACCAGATGCTCTCCTTTCCCCTCTGGCAGCGGAAAACTCTTAGAGACATGTTGAGCAGCGATTAAGCTTTCGTTTGCAAGCATTGGTTTCATCTGGCAATCTCCTTCACAGATGGTACTTGGTTTCAGCCAGGTGATATAGTTGCCGCCAAAACAGCCGATTCAGTCCGACCACAAACAGGCTCATCATCGCGATACCCAGAGTAATGCGGGGCCAGTCTCCCACTTCGGTCGCCTGAGCAATGTAAGAACCTAAGCCAGTGGCGGTGAGGGTGCTCTGTCCCCACGAAACAATTTCTGAGATAATGCTGGCGTTCCATGCGCCTCCACTGGCCGTGATGCCGCCCGTCACCCAGGAGGAGAAAATCCCTGGAATAATGAGCTTTTGCCAGCGTTTCCAGCCCTTCAGTCCCACATCCGCTGCCATCTCCCGCAGGTCCGTCGGGATGTTTTGGGCACCCGCGATCGAGTTAAACAGAATGTACCACTGTGCTCCCAACGCCATCAGCACAATACTGCCCCAATTCAGACTAATGTGGGTCTGGATAAAAAACAGGGTGGCAAACGGGAAAATAAAGTTGGCTGGAAACGAGGCAAGAAACAGCACAACGGGCTGTAAGAGTCGTGCCAGTTTGGGATTAAAGCCAATCGCGACCCCAACTGGAGTCCAGATGACGGTTGCAACAATCAACAGCACGGTCACGCGCAGAAACGTCAGCAGTCCCAGTCCAAAGGTTTTCGCGACTTCCGCTAACCCCACCGTCGTCAAGATGAAGTGCAGCGTCCAGACAGCCAACGCCCCAATGACCAGCAGCAGGAGCAGGGTATAGACGCGATCGTCTTTGGTTTGTCGGCTTGTATCCATCGTCAGAGTCGATCGCGGTCGGGTCAGCGCTGAAAGAAAGCGATTGGTGGTTTCACTGATGGGAGTTAGCGCGTTTCCCATCAAGCGGGGGATGCGTGCCGCTTTTAACAGGTCATACACCCACGACTCTGGCGCTTCGGCTGAGGCGCTCTGCTCCATGCGGAACTTATCCGACCAGGCAATCAACGGTCGCCAAAAAAGCTGATCAACCAGAATGATGACGATGGCAATGGTAAGCGCTGCCCAACCCAACGCAGCAGGCTTTTCAGCAACGATCGCTGCGGCTAGATACGATCCAATGCCCGGCAAGGTGTATTTCTGGTTCAGCACACTAATCGCTTCACTCGCCGCGACAAAAAACCAGCCGCCACCAAAACTCATCATGGCGTTCCACAACAGCCCGATTGTGGCAGAAGGCACTTCTAGCTTGGTAAAGCGCTGCCACCCGGAAAGTTGGTAGAGGGTGGCTGCTTCACTCAGTTCATTTGGCACTGTTCGTAATGACTGGTAAAACGAAAAGGTCATATTCCAGACCTGACTGGTGAAAATCGCAAAGACCGATGCGGCTTCCAGCCCTAGTAAGCTGCCCGGAAACAGGGCAATAAAGCCAGTCACAGTAATCGACAAAAAGCCCAGCACCGGCACCGATTGCAGAATGTCTAACAACGGAATCATGACTCGCGCGGCGCGGCGGCTATGAGCTGCTATGTAGCCATAGACCAGCGTAAAAACAGTAGAGCAAAACAGGGCGATGAACATGCGCAGCGTTGAGCGCCCGGCGTAATAGGGTAGATGGTGCGGGTTCAGATCAATGCTCGGCACAATGTCTGGCGGATGGAAACTGATCAGCGTACCTGCTCCAAGACGGGCAACAAGTGCCAGCAAAACCAGGGTGCCCAGAATAACCGACACATCGGCTAGACCGAAGGGGAGCCGCCGCAGGGCTTCAGGAGAGGGAAACGTTCGCTTGAGCATTGAAGTAACGTTAGAGAATTTTCCATGGCGCTTGTATCACCCATGACGTGGATGACTGACTCTCTGCTTACAATTGCGATCGCAGCCAGTTCCAAGCCACTGATCAAGCGCTGCGCTAGGCGATCTTTCTGCTCCAATCAGTTTATGAGCGAAAGCCAACCAGGGAGTGTGCCCCGACAACCCTCACACTTACTGCTCGGAAGCCAGAGCACAAATTGCAGTCGAATCAGGAGTTCAATAAGTAGTCGATGCTCCTTAGCCTCTCTAATCGGCATTTGAGGTATATCCCTGAGCGATCGCGAGCCAGGTTTCTTGTCCAACAATACCATCGGGTTGTAAGCCCATGGCTTGCTGGAAGTTGATCACGGCGGCGTTCGTTTCATCTAGAAAGTTGCCTGTTGTGGGTAAGGTGCTGCCATCGGGTAAGGTGCCGTAGCCTTCAAGAATCAGCAACCGTTGCAAGATTGCAACCGTCAGACTGCCAGACATGGGTTCGGAAAGGGTAAGTACATCATCCGTCAGTGTGGAAAGGTCATTTTGTTTGGTGGTTGCCGCTTTAGATGCAATGTTCATGTGTTGTTTCCTCTAGTATTCAATGAACGGTTTGTGGTGGTGGTGATTGCGTTCGGTTGCATCACCAATTTGAGTTTCGACGTTGCCAATTGATTTGGGGGTGAAGAAGGATAACTCAGATCTTGCACCTTTCCCAATAAGCTGGGTCAGGCAATGATTTGAGGATAATTTCAAACCCGTGTTGTGCAGCAATCTCTGAACTCATTCGGAGTTGTTTGAGTACTTGAAACCAGATAATTGATGGCAATAAAGTTTGCAGCGCTAAACGACTGGCGATTTTCCAGTCCAGCACAGGGGGTAGTGACCATTGGTCAATCCAGTGCGCCAATAGATAAGCAATCAGCGACAAAATCAGCCAGCGGTACACTCCTAACTTGGTGCCTTGACCAAAGCAATGTAAACCAAACTGATGTTTAGCGGTTTTGAAGAAACCCTCAATCGCCCATCGCTTGCTCCCTAACTGAACGAGATATGCTCCAGAATAAGGATAGGTGGAAGCGACAAATCGCAACTCTCGTTTGCCATCCGCTCGTTTGAGCCAAAACCAGGACACAGTCAGCGGGGAGTCGATGTCTTTGAGATACACTTGCAGACCCCGCTTGGCATGGCGGTAAAGCTCCTTGAGACAACGCCCATCTTGTAAGGTGCGATTGCTCCTGAGTCCGACGACAGGTCGCCAAGAGCGACTGCGAACAGCCTTGAGAAACTCGACAGTGCCAAACTCGGTATCAGCTTGCACAATCACGACTCGAGCGTTGAGCAAAGACTTGGGCACTGTTGCCAACAACTTGCACCCCAACTGGGCAGGATAGGCATTGCCCTTGCCCCGCCAAACCCGAAAGCTCCGAGGCACTCGCCATTCCCCAACGACCAAGTAGAGGACAACCAGGTGCAGACCCCGTTTGCCGTTCAAAAACCGTATCCAAGGGTCTGGTGCCTGGGGGGCCGAGGTCGGTGTACTCAAATGCCAAAACTTGCCACTTTTCTCCAAGGTCGTTAGGTCAATCAAAATGCGGATTGGAATTTTGGCATGCGGCAGATGCGTGGCAATCTGCTGCAAAATCGCTTGACGAGTCGTGCGAATCACACTGAGAGTGGGCCAACGATAGCGGTTGAGAAACCGACTTAACGAACTGGCGGATTTGACGGAGGTATGGGCAGGTAAGGCATGACCTTGAGCGTCTAGGAACAACCCCAATAAAGCCTTGAGACTGGCTTTTTGATAGGCACTAGGCATCAAGCAGAGGAGGCTATACACTAGCCCTTGGGCGTGTTGAAGGATGGTTTCCATGACCGTCTTCTGATTTTTTGCTACGCCCTTGCTTTCAGATTTTGGCTCCTTTGGCAACCTCACTGAGAATGGTGCAAGATCTCAGCTATCCTACGTGGTTTAATATTGAATTGTGCTTTTCTACCAATTGGGGACGAGATCGCAGTATCACTGACACCCAGATTTAGACAATTGAACCAACCAATGGAATGGGGCAGGGGATTGATTCCTGAGACATAGAAATCAACCCGTTCGTTGGGTTGACAAGATGAAAGCTCAGCAAATCAACGGTTTTCGTGTAAAATACTGCATACGGAAATCATTTAATTCAGGGAATTTAAGATTCAGTTTCCGATCCAAACTCATACCGATTCATTTCCTAAGCATCAGGGGGTGAGAATGGTATAGGTATGTCAGCTTACCCTGTTAAAGCCATTGCTGCGGTTGGGGCTGCTGAGTCAATCACTTGAGCATCGGTTCTCGAAAAATGAGGATAATGGCATGCTGCGAAAACTGAAACTCGGAATTAAATTTACTCTGATCCTAAGTTTAGTCTTTATCGGTGGACTGTTGGCGAGTGGCTTGGTTTTGTCCCATACGGCGCAGCAGCAAGCAGAAAAGGTAGTTGCAGACCAGGCTCAACTCATCATCGAAACCATTAATTCGGTACGTTCCTATACTAGTAGCCATGTGCAACCCTACTTAGCCCCGCTCCAAAAGTCGCACTCAGAGTTTATTGCCGAGACGGTGCCTGCTTTCTCAGCTCGAATCGTGTTTGAAAATATGCGAAAGCGAGGAGACTATGAAGATTTCCTCTATAAAGAAGCAACACTCAACCCTACCAACCTGCACGATAAGGCAGACGAGTTTGAAGAGAAGGTTGTAAAAAAGTTTCGCCAGAACCCTAATTTAAAGGAGCTTCAGGGCTTTCGCCAGCGGATTAGCGGAGCCAATTTGTTTTATTTGGCTCGTCCGTTGACGGTGACCGACAAGAGTTGTTTGGTCTGTCACAGTGTTCCCAGTGCAGCACCCCCCAGCCTAATCAAGACCTATGGGTCTGAGCATGGCTATGGTTGGAAGGTAGGGGATGTCGTTTCGGCTCAGATGATTTATGTCCCGGTCAACATTGTGATGGCGATTTATAAGAAACAATTACTGTTGGGGCTGGGTATTTTTAGCGGGGTCTTCGCGTTGATTTTGGTGATACTCAATCGCTTATTGCAACAAACGGTGACCCAACCGATTCGTCCTATGGCGCAGATTGCTCAACAGATTACCCTGAATGAACTGACGCCGGAAGAAGCGGAAACAGAAGCCGTGAAACGCTTAGATAAGGTGGCGAAGGGAGCAGATGAGTTGAGTCAATTGGCGCGGGTATTTCAGATGATGGTGAGAACCGTCGTTTCTCGCGAACAAGCGCTAACGAACCGCATTGAATCTCTTTCCAATTTGCTGGAGCGATCGAAACGGCTCCGGCAAGGGGATCAGGAATAAGTGCCTGAGTCACTTCATGTTATCTGTCCTAGGCTGGAGATGGAGTGGCACAGGAGAGTGGTTGATACGCCCTAACGCCCCAAAACTTCCATTCTGACTGAAGAAGTTTCTGTCAAACCGATAGCCTTGGCGGCTCCCATTGAAAGGTCGATCATGATTCCAGGATCACCTAAGCGATCGTTGATGCGGACAACCACTGAGTGTCCATTCTTTACATTCGTCACCCGCACTTGAGTACCAAAGGGAAGGGAGTGGTGGGCTGCTGTTAATCCATTGGGATTGAAAACTTCTCCATTGGCGGTTCGGCTGCCAATAAACCCAGGACCATACCAGGTCGCAAGTCCATGGATTGCTGCTAGCTGGGCTTTGACTCGAATTGGCGCATTGAAGAGCGCAACCAGCAAGAACAGACTACTCAGACGTGGTTTCCTCATAAAAGACGCGTGATTGAACTGCAAGAACAATTAGCACCCCATCAATCGATTGGAGGCAACAAAATTCTTGCTCAGTATATTATGTTTACCGAAAGGTTTCCTACAATTCTGGGAGCCCCTAATGGTTATTTCATGTGTTGGCTGCTTGATCGCTTCCCAACCTGTGTCTTACAGCAATTTTCGGACGAGTAAGCTGCAGTTCGGTAGATGAGTGGATGGGTCTGAATGGGGCTCATGTAAATGAAAATCTCGTTCAGTCACAAAGATGGCGATCGCTATCCGCAACATTGGGATTACTTTTCAAATAACCACCCACCCAAATCGCACAAATCTCCTAGCGATTGCTGCTGGTTGGCTGATTGTTCTTTTAAATGACTCTCGTTTATGGCAGACCTATCCAGGCTTTTGCCACCAGAGTTGCCACTGTCGTGACAGGGTCTGCCAGGGCGATCACGCCATCTAATGCCTTCTTCAGGGTTGAGATCGCCTTGTCCACAAGACTGCGATCGGGTTGGGGTTTCTGCAACTCAGCTTCCAGTTTTTGAATTGGAATCGCTACCATTGCTTTTTCTGTTTCATCAATGGCATTGGTGGTAGCGATCGCCTGCTTCAATTGACTTAATGCACCTAACGCTGCCTGTAAATCAGGATTCGTGACGGTTGTCTGAGTACTGGTTTGGTTTAAATTGACATTGCCCTCTGCCTGAATGGTGTTGAAGGGATTGTTACTACCGCTAATCGTGACGTTACCGAAAGATTGAGATGGGGCTGGTCGCAACGGTTCTGCGATCGCTGCCGCAGTACTCTCTGGTGGTAACACCTGACCTGCCGTTTGATCCGCAGGTGCATTACTACTGCGACGCTTTCGGTTTTTCAGCACCGGCGTTGAGTACTCCGAACTACCTTCTAAGGCGATCGCGCTACAGCCAATCCTGTACGCCTCATCGTAGGGACTACCTGCACCTAGCGCATCATAAAAGCCTTCCGCAAACTGAACTGCTGACTTGTCCCCGATCGGCTGATTCATGCCAATTACACAATCCACAAACTGGTGAATTGCGGTCGCCTGGATCTCTGAATAGCAGGCATTCAGCAAGACACACTCAATCTCCCCTGTCTCAAAGATGCCAAATAGCCCTGCTAATGCTTCTGTGCTGACGAGTTGCACTTTCCCAGCATCATTTTCCAGTACGAGTCCCTTTTCTCCGGTGCCATGTCCAGAAAAGTGAACAATCTGTGGTCGATGATCCAGCAATGCCCGTCGCAAATCCATTGTTCGTGCTGCCAGTTTGGTGATGATTTGAAAGCGATCTCGGTAGCGCGATCGTTGCAACGCCTCCTCAATTCGCCTTACTTCTGCATCTAAGCCCAATGGATTTGAACCTGTATTGCTTGGATTTGCAGTCAGAATGAGAATTTTGATCATGTTCATAAAGTGCTCACTCTTGGGTTGACTGAATAGCAGCAGCGCAATGAGAATTATCACTGTCTCAAGAATTGATTGCTACCGCCACGTTAAATTCTTTACATTCGGTTAAATAGCTTTCTCAGAAAACCATTAACACAGCAATTTTCATTTGTACAAATTTGGTAAGGACAACCTGTTGCGTAGGTGTGTTAGGCAACGCGTAACGCAGGTTTTTCCGAGGTCTGAAATCGCTTTTCTAAAAGCATTCCAGAGAATCGCTAAGATTCTCTGGAATGTCTTGTCGATCGCCATTAAGACTTTTGCTCACCGTTCTTGTCAAAATCCTTGGATGTCAACCCAAGTGCCGCAAATCCTCCGGTCATCGTGTACTGACACACTTTAACAAGCAGAGTGTCCCGACCAAAGGTATCCGGTGTAAAGACAACAAAACCGCTGAATGCAAGTACGAGACCGATCGCGGTTGTTTTCCAGTTTTTGACAACTGCACGATGACACGTGGAAGACAATGAACTTTTGTTGGCGTTTGATGATGTTTCCATCGAGAAAGATCTCCTTAATTTGTCAGTTCTGAAGCAACACTCAAGCCTTTTGGGAATTGCCAAAACTAGATAGTTTAGACAATTTAGAAAACACTAATAAGGTGTTAACTGAGACAATTTTTGAATCGTTGAGCATAATCAGCGATCGTGTCCGCTTTATCCATGCCGTTGATGATTTTTCGAGCATGTACCCAATCGGTCGTTGTAGCGTTAAAAAAGTCGGCAAGGCTACGTCCAGTGAACAAACCATCGATCATGCCCTTAAACAAGATCTTGACGGACGTGTTTAGGTCGAGTGCGAGGGAGGGGTTATCATACAACTGATTTCCAATCCCTAGGGCTTGTCCCATCTTTTTGTAGTTGTCAGCAAACGTGAGTTGCACCAGTCCTCTGCCGAAATAGCTGTTGCCATTAGACTCTGGTGCAGCATAGTTTTCTGCAATGATGCCTCGGTTGTACAAGTCGGTGACTGCCCCAATGGAACCTGCATCGGTTTTACAAAAGCCTTCTCGGACGGGTTCAATTAGTTCGCCTGTTTCATGGTAGGCAGTTGCTAAGGCGTAAGCTAACCAACGTAGATCTTGGAGAGACGCTGTTTCCCAGTAGTTAAGCATGGCGTTGTAGCCATTAACCTGTTTTTGAGTCAGAGTGGGGTGAAATTGCACTCTGTAGTTATCGAAGAATTTCTTTCTATCAATCGTCATCGCTTGGAACTCCGGTTGAAGACTGCCGTGGAATTGGTTTCCTTTGGCGTTACTTCTCTATCAAAAGCAGTAGCTGCCTGAGTTCAAACCTGAGAATGCCTGTTTTGTTCTGACTTTTGAATGATGCGTGTGCTGAGTTACGATCGCCCCACTCAATCTAACCATTACACCCATTAGAGGAACGATCGCCTTCATCAAGCGATCTCCTCTCCACACTTGCGATCGCCCACCCCTTTAACGATTCGTACCTCCTGCACCTATAATTGGCCTTTTTCTGTCGCAGGTTATCGAATGGGTGATCGGATCGCACCTGATTTGGGAGGAACCCTCCAATTCTCTAAATCAGGGTAAGCTGGTGTCAGGTCATTGATAGGCTAAGAGCTAGCGATGAGCTTACGCAGTGGAGGATTGGAGCACGTATGCCAGCTATTGACATTCCTCAACAAAAGGTGGCAGATTTGTGCCAACGATGGAAGATTACGGAGTTTGCGCTGTTTGGTTCGGTATTGCGAGAGGATTTTCACCCAGAGAGTGATATCGATGTATTAGTAACATTTGCTCCTGAAGCTGCTTGGACTCTGTTTGATCATGTAGAGATGCAAGATGAGCTAGGAGTTTTGTTTGGGCGAAAGGTGGATTTGGTTAGCCGTCGGGGTATTGAGCGCAGTCGAAATGATCGTCGTCGCCAAGCAATTTTAGAATCTGTCAGACCGTTTTATGTCGCCTCGTGACCTGGATTATGTTGCTGATATTTTGGCGGCTGCCCGTTTGATTCAAACATTTTTAGTGGGCAGAGATTGGAGTGGGTTTGAAACCGATTTGATGTGTCAGTCGATTCGGCAATTAGAAATCATTGGAGAGGCAACAAAGCGCCTCTCAGTAGCCTTTAGAGACCATCATCCTGATCTTCCCTGGCAAAAGATGGCGGGTATGCGAGATATTTTGATTCATGCCTATGATGCGGTGGATTTAGACGAAGTTTGGAATGCAGCCAATCAATCGATTCCACGATTGATTGAGCAGCTTGAACCGCCAGGTTCACTGTGATTCAAGAATTTGATGGGCGATCGTGCTACCCCTCAGCGATCTCACGCATCAACCAGGAGATTGTCATTCCTACACCCGCGATCGTTCTCGTAGTCGAGGCAGAGCTTACTCCTACTCAAGCTGTCGTTACATTCACAGAAGCGGTAGTTATGTCTGCACAAGTTGTCGTTCCGTCCAAACAAGCTGTTCTAATTTCCGCGTGGGTTGTCGTTACTTCCGTAGAAGTTGTCGTTAGGAATGATGAAGCTGTCGTTATTTCCGCTTCACCGGACGTTACTAACGGTGAAGCGATCGTGGAGTTTATCGACTCAATTGTTATCGATGTCTGAGTAAATGCAAGATCGCTCTTTTTAATCAATGCGATTTCAAGATAATTTATACATTGGTTTTTCCCTCAAATTTTCATGCGCTTGCCTTGGGGCATCTCTCAAAAGAACTGCTTACAAACATCTATCATTTTCTACAGAATGATGGATTTTAAATTCCTGTCGCACTATGCTCGATTGGCAAACTCTTACTTATCAACACTGGCTTGCTCTGGACTGCTAAAGAGGGATAAATCTTAAGTTATCTGTCTCCAAACAGTTCTAACCAATAAAATATAAAAATTATTTGTTTAAAGAACAATTTCAGCCAATATTATTTAATAGACTTGTCGAGTAAAACAACAAAAATAAACTAAGATCTCTGCTAAGAGAGCTACAGCATTTTTTGGAAATTGATTAAAATGTCTTCTGGGCAGGGCTTTCAAAGACCTTTCTTTATATTGCTAGACAACTCTAATTCATTTAGCAATTACGGAGATATATTTCCCTTAGAAGGCTTGATATTTCTCGCTTAAGACTAGATAAAACCTCGTCAGAAATTCCAGTTTTCTTAGAAGTAACATCTAACAAATTCACGGAAATTTCTTGGAGGACAGTTCCTATTTTAAGAATGTACTCGTAGTAATCTTCATCATACTGCTCACCTTCCTCTTTTAGAAGAAGCCAGTTTAATAATGCATCACTGGAAGCCTCTATCGAATTGTTAAAACGAGCATCCGCTGATCGATGAAGCTCATTTCCAATTTCTTCACGAACGTTTTCCAGCCTTGGTATAATTTCTTGCAAATTGTGTATATCATCAGCCGCAATTTGAAGAGCTGACATTAATAATTCAAATTCATTTTTCTTTTTACACTTTTCAGGTCTTTTCGTAGACATAAAACCTCAAAAAATACTGCAGAGTCTACTATTGAGAAACAAGATATTAAGACTTAATATTTCCTATATACCTTTTACATATCTTAAATAGATTTCTATGAGATTGTACATCTCTTGTCAAATAGTTCTTTAGGATTGCACATCCTTCTGTCAGGAGAATATCACTATCCTTAGGATGAGTCAAGATATTTTCTTTATACTGGTTGATTTTCCAGATCCTAATCATGCCACCTTCCTCGGCAGAGGCCAAAAACATCTCTAAAATAGATCCAGAAATATCATTTGATGGACGTCTAAAAGAAATTCGCGTTACTGCTCCACTATTACCATCTAGCAACTCCTTAGGCTTTTTTAAAGAAGCTTTGCTTCTGCGCCATTCTTTCAATAGCTCATCTATCTCCCAAATTTTAATATTTGTACTTGACTCAACCGTAGCTATCAACTTTCCATCCGTACTGAAAGTTACATAATAGAAGCTATGATCTCGATCTACAGCTCTTCCAATCAATTCGCCTTTTGAGTTTCTTAAATAAATATTGCCATTATCATCACAGGATACAACCATGTCTCCTTGGGGACTAAAGTCTACTGAAAAAGTAGTGCCTAGATGGGATTGGACAATATCTTGAGATGTATCAATAAAAGTTGGCTTTGGTACTTTCTCTTTAATATCCCAAAAAGCAATATTAAATTTACGCTCGGTGCCAGTTGTAACTAAAAGTGATTCATTGTTTGGGCTAAAGGCTATACCTAATACTTGATCTGTGTGTCCTGAGTCCTTGAGGATACGAAAAATCCTTCGAGTCTTTAAATCCCAAATAATAACTCCACGATTCAGACCAGAAGCTGCAAGCTTTTGATTGCTTTTGCTAAATCTTACGTCATAGACGTAATCTCCATAGTTAAAACTATGAATTAGGTTTCCTTTTATATCCCAAACCTTCACAGTTTTATCAATACTGGCAGATGCAAATAATTGACCATCAGAGCTGAATCTGATTGACCTAATAATATCATTATGCTTTTTGATGGGAGCGGATACCTTATTCTTCGCTAGATCCCAAATTCTAATACTTCCATCTTCTCCACCTGAAACGATTGTTTTTCCATCTGGGCTAAAACTCAAGCCATAAGCCCCTCCTGCATGTGCTTGAATTCTATCTCGCTCTTTTACATTTAAAAAAACAGTCTGAATTCTTTGCAAATCAGAAGAATCTTCACGTCCAATTTCTCTAAGTTCACTCAAAGTCTCTATGCTGGCTTCTAAGGCTTCGAGCTGTTTGTGAACGCTGAGTAATGTTTCAGCTTTTCCGATCAATACTCCTGATATTAGAGCTTTTTGTTGTGATTCTTGAGCTAATCGTGCCTGAGAAAATAATCCTAATCCAAGCGAGGTTACTGCCAATACCCCTGCGACGATTGCAAATCTTGTTCGTTGCTGTTCAGATTTCAGCCTCTTCTGCTCCTCTGTCAATGCTTTTTCTGTAGCTTTACGAGTTTCAGATTCCGCGATCACTGCTTCATCGGCTTTTTGACGAGCTTCTTCTTCTGCGTTTGCCCTTGCTTCTGCTATCTCCCTTAATTTTCGTTCTTGTTCTAGCTTTTCATTGGCTTCGAGATCGTGATTCTCTCGACTGTATTGTAAATATTCTGTTTCCACCTTAGGTAGTCTAGGCTGATCGCGTTTGATCCATTCCTCAAAAACTGCTAATCGCCCTAGAGATAGTAGATAGTCTTTTGATTGCTGCTGGTCTTGCCATTCCTGACAATCATTGGTGAGTTGATTACGCAAACGAATCGCTTGACGGTTCTCTTGAATCAGTTGCTTGAGTAACGGCCATTGAGTCAAGAGTGCTTCGTGGGCAACCTCCACGGCTTTTTCATTGGTTACAATCAACCGCTGCTTGACCAGTTTTCCAACCACCCGATCCACCTGTTCCGGGGCGTCAGAGATCGCTCTTAATTGCTCCCAGCCAGCTCTTTTTCGTGTCACTTCCTGATCCTGACCAAGCTGAACCAGTTCCATCATCAATTGACGCAACAAAGCTTGCTCTGTGGGAGTGAGTTGACAGTAACTTGCATCCGCATGGCGTGCCAGCGCTCCTTGCACTTCTCCAATCGCTGTATAAGCTTCATGGGTGAGCTGCTTTCCAGTTCGTCGCTGCCACAGTTCTGTGAGGGCAAATTCTAAAAGTGGTAAATTTCCTGGTTCAGATTCCACATCCTGTAAAATCCGTTGCACCAAGCCTGCCTCAAACGTCACTCCTAACTTTGCTGCTGGTTGCTCAATGACCGCTTGCAATTCGTCCCGGTTCATGGCTCCCAGCTTTATATCCCCTGTCTGTAAAATATCAGCGAAAGGACGGTAGGACAGGGCATTGCCCAAAAAATCTGCTCGCATGGTAGCTACCAGCACCAATAGGGGTGGCGTAGCCTGGACAGCAGAGAGGTTAGCCAGTAAGCAATCCAGAAACTGATTGCGAGTTGAATCTTCCGTGCAAAGGGTGTACAACTCCTCAAACTGATCCGCAATCAGTAAGATGCGATGCTGGGGATGGTGTTGCTGAATCTGGGCAACCACATCCTTTAGCGATACTTCCCCATTGCGCAAAAAGTTCGCTAACTTGCGGGCTTGGGCAATCTGATCCGTGGCATCTTGCTCCGGCTGGTACAGTGGCACCAGTGCCAGGGAAAGTGCATGAAACGGGTCTTCCCCTGGTCGAAAATGGGTAAATAACCAGTGCCCTGCTCGTTGCAACTCGGGCACCAATCCGGCAAAGACTACCGACGACTTGCCACTGCCCGATGCTCCCAAGACTGGAATAAAAGCAAGGGTCTGAACGGCTTGCACCAGTTCAGTCACAACGGTTTGTCGCCCAAACTGGACAGCTTGCACCAATTCAGTCACAAACACGTCTCGCCCAAAGAAGAACTCCGCATTGTCGGGACCGAAGTGAAATAAGCCGCGATAAGGGCAGGGTAGAGTGTCAGCCTGTGCCGCAGACTCTACCGGGGCAAGACTGGATTCTTCCCGGTAGTAGTAATAGTTGTAGATGATGTGACGGGACTGGTCGATCGCCGCATTCCCCGCTGCACTCACCACGGCAACGGGATTCTCATCGCCCGAAACCGTCACATCTCTGACAGACTGTTGTTGATGTACTGGCAGATTGTCAGAATCTGGCTGATTCATGGGTCAGTTGGGGCATCTATGACAATGGGTTTTCTGATGGCTGGCTGGCTGATGGCTTCAGATTCATCCACCTTCTCCACCAAATTGATCACACCCGGATCTCGGTCATTTCGAGGAGAGCGAGGTCCATCTGCGGTTTCTGTTTCAACCTCCGGAACAATGGGCTGACGAATCACTTCAGGCTCTTTTGCATCGGGCACTTTCGGCTCTTCACTCATGGTATGTCTCCCTGCAATTGCAATTATTTTAGTCATTCAGTGAGCGACTGACAAAACATTGAACATTCTGACGCGCGCTCCTATCCTAGTGCATGTGCCAGCCTATTCAATCCTCATCTCCCGACCCCTACTCCTAAACCTATCCATTACACAAGCGTCAGTGAAACCTTTGTCTGGCTTGGCTTGCCCTCATCCCCCAGCCCTTTCTCCCAGAAAGTGAGAAGGGGAGCCTGAAATCCTCAGGGGAGAGGGCGATTTTACACTAAACATTGATCGCCCCCAGGGCAGTTAACGTCGATCTCTGGGCGGGGGTTAACCCGATCGCCCCGGTAATAGTCATCCCTTCGTAAGGACGATCGACGCTCAAGATTTTCAGGCAGGCTCCAGTCTTACTATCCCAGATCCGGATGCTTCCATCTTCACTACAACTGGTAATTATTCCTCCTTTGTGATTAAACGTAACCATCCATACAATCTGTTGGTGTCCGGTCAACGTTTGCAAACAGGCTCCGGTCAACCCATCCCACAACTTCACCTGGCAATCCTCACTGCCACTAGCTAACGTGGCTCCATCCGGACTAAACGCGATCGATCTCACTCGATGGGTATGTGCCTGCCAAGTACGGACACATGCTCCGGTTTGCAGATTCCAGAGTTTGATGGTGCGATCGCCACTGCCACTTGCCAACCACTTGCCATCGGGACTGTAGGCGACCGACAGCACCCAATCTGTATGCCCTTGCAAAGTTTGTAAACAGTCGCCCGTGTTCACATCCCAAATTTTCACACTGTGGTCATCACTACCACTGGCAATTGTCCTGCCCTGTGGACTCATCGCCACAGACTTAACCCGCTGACGATGTCCGACTAAGGTTTTCAAACATTCGCCTGAACGCACATCCCATAGTTTGATCGTTTTATCACCACTACCACTGGCTAATAGGTGACCCATGCCCGATGGCAGACTCAGGTCAATGGGACTAAACGCGATCGTCTGTACCCAATCCCTGTGACCCCAAAATGTTTTCAACCACTCAGATGTATGAGCATTCCATAACTGAATCGTGTGGTCATCACTGCCACTGGCGAACCACTTGCCGTCCGGACTAAACGCCACCGATGTCACCACATCACTGTGACCTGCTTGAATTTTGATACACTGACCTGTTTCGATATCCCACAGTCGAATGCGTTGATCTTTACTGCCACTGGCTAATCTGCGATCGTCGGGACTAAAGGCAATGGAAGTGATCCAGTTACTATACGATTCAATCGTGGTTAAACATTGACTCGATTGAATCTCCCAAATCCTGACTGTCTGGTCGTCGCCACTGCTGACGAGTGTTCTCCCATCGGGGCTAAAGTTCACTAACCAAACTCGATAAGTATGCCCCTGAAAGATTTTGAGACATTGGCGAGTTGTGACATCCCAGACTCTGATCGTTTTATCTTCACTGCCTGTTGCCAGAAATTGACCATCGGCGCTAAATGCAACTGCCCAAATTTTAGTCTTCTCATCCAGGAGTGTGCCCACGCATTCCCCCGTCTGCACATTCCAAAATTTCACCCTTTGCTCATCACTCCCGGTGACCAACGTGGTGCCATCTGGACTTAACGCCGTAGACAGCATCCAGTTAACGTGGGTGGTAATAGTTTGCGTACACTCGCCGGATGGAAGCTGCCAGAATCGAATGGTTTGATCATCGCTCGTGCTAATTAAGGTCTGCTGATCGGGACAAAAGATCACGGTTAGTATGCGATCGCGATGTCCCTGCAACGTCTGAATGCACTGCCAGGTTGACAGATCCCACAACCGAATCACAGGATCATTGCTGCCGCTGGCTAACTGTTGACCATTCGGGCTAAAAGCGATCGTTTGGATGCTACTCGTATGTCCCTGCAAGGTTTTGAGACATTGCCCACTTTGCCCATCCCAGAGTCGAATGGTTTGATCTATACTGCCACTCGCCAAAATTTTCCCATCGGGACTAAACGCCACACATCTTACCCAGGCAGAATGCCCTTCCAAAATTGCTATCTGCCGCTGATCGGCAATGTGCCACAGCAAAAGATTACGGTCAATCCCGATCGCCAAGAGGGTGCCATCAGGGCTAAAAGCAACCGCCAAAATATCTCCCAGGGTTTGTGTAAAAACTGATTTCGTCAAATCTGCATGGGCAAAATTCACCCCATGCAAGTTCACACCCTGTAAGTAAACCTGCCATACGGTCAAATGGGAGAAATCATACCCACTCAAGTTCACATCGAGTTGACTGAACAAATTTAATAAGTTTCCGGCTGCATAGCCGGGAAGTTGGGAAGGTCGAGCTTTGAGAATAGACAACGTCTGATCAAGTTGCTGTTTTACCGCTACCTGGTTGCCTAAATGCATCTGCAATTGCGCCAAAACTGGCTTTAGAATCAATCGAGCTTGAGTATTGCGCAAATAGTCTTTGGTTTGTGCCTTGCTGAGGGCGTGGCTGTCGAATAATGCAAAGTTTCCTTGCATCAATTCACGACTAATGTGTTCGATCAAGCGTTCTGTGACATATTCCATCACCACAGGTTGCTGGGTAAACATCGCGATTTTGCCGGTCAGGGGAGAGATCATCTTTTCGATCAAAGATCGCTGTTGCAAGGATTCCAATGATTCCAGTAGTGCTCGTGGCGCAGCAGGCGACACCAGATCTTCGCGCAACGTTGACAGGGATGCCCATTCCCGTTCGATCGCCAACCAGTACATCATCTGCTGCTCAAGAACTGTCAGCCGATTGAACTGCTGCTCCAGTAAATCCGAAATATCCCCAAAAACAACGCTGCCCTGTTCTAAAAACTGAGCGACATCCCCATCAAATAATTCTTGAATTGTGGTTGAGGCAATTTTCAGTGCCAGTGGATTGCCAGAATAATAATCAATTAAGGTGCGAGTGTGGGTTTCTAACGATGAAAAGCCTTTCTCTTTTAGAATTGCCTGGGCGTTTTCTGGGTCTAAGCCTGCCAATCGCAGCGATCGAATCGGTAAGGTTTTACCCTCTTTCGCATTCAGACCGCCCGGTTTTTCTCGGCTTGTCAGTACCAAGCAACTCTGATGTCGGCTTTCGCCCACACTTTGAAAAAACTGGGCATAGTCTTCATAGCCTTCTCGATAGGAGCCGGCTCGGTCTCCGGTACACAAAATCGATTCCACATTGTCTAACACCAGCAAACAACGGGAATGCTGCAAATGTTCAACTAAGCGCGTCATTCGGCGACCGATCGCCTCAGGGAGTTCACCCTCGCCTTGAGAGGAAAGGACACCTAACCAATCTGCCAACAACTCTGGCAGGGGAGGCGCATTTCGGAGCGATCGCCAGATCACAAACGCAAACGCAGCCTTAACCCGTTCTGCCAGCTTGATAGATAAGGCTGTTTTACCGATCCCACCCATACCAATCAAAGTGATTAGACGGCAACGATCGTCCCCAATCCAGCGTTCCAGGATTTCCAGTTCCTTCGAGCGTCCGTAGAACACAGAAACATCCATCGCTTCGCCCCAATCTTGCTTACCGTTGTTTGATGAAAGCGTTGGCGTGTCTGGCTGTGGATTCAGGGGAAGAACAGGCGCGGATTGGGGGGAAGCCGGGGGAGCGATATGATAAAGCGGCAGGGGGTCTTGCAGTCCCTTGAGTTGCCGCTCACCGAGGTAGTCGGCTGACACTGGAAGATGAGCTTTGACCACATCGTATACAGACTGAGACAAGCAAATGCCACCGGGGGAAGCCTGGGTCTGTAAGCGAGCAGCCAGATTAACACGGCTGCCCATCACGTCATTATCGTTGTACACCACATCCCCCAGGTCGATGCCAATGCGATGCTGCAAAATCTCTGTAGCAGGCAGAGCTGCAGCGGTTTCTGCTAGAGTCTGTTGGATTGAGATCGCACAAAGTACTGCTTGCTCGGCACTATTGAAATAGAGCAGCAAGCCATCCCCCAGACTTTTTAGCACGCGTCCGGCGAACTGCTGGCAAAGGGTTTGCATCTGTTGCAAGTCTCGCTGCACTAGTGTCAGAGTATGATGCTCATTCGCTGCCATTTGCGGGGTGAATGAGACGACATCCGTAAAAACGATCGCTGCCAGGGTACGTTGACTTAGGGGATCGTTGAGTTCTGCATTGAGGTCTGCGATCGCGTCACAGTCTAACGACAGCTTTTCGCACAGTTCCAGGAAGGTGGCGCGATCGACGGGTTTGCCCGTCAGGAAGTTGCTGATGGTTGCCAGGGACAGCCCACTCTCTTCCGCTAGGGCGCGCTGGCTAGAAAAGCCACTGCGACGGACTGCAAGTTTGACGGTATTGATGCACGCCGGACGCACCCTGAGTGACCTGGACATGGTTGACCTCAAAGCTGCTTTCATCCTATACGTACCTGTCAAATAAAAAATGAGTCCAAGCCATGATTCTTGGTTTCAAGGATCAAAGCAATTAGGGCTCCTGGCTGATTCCAGTCAGATCACGTAGGTAGTGAAAGGGATCTCTGACTGCAAAATGAGTGAATGCTTGGGGGATAGTCCATCCCTCAAACCGTGATACGGTTGAACACGCACAGGACTTTATCGGGACAACTGGGCACCGGGATGGGTTTGCTCCAGGCACCCGCTTCAGTTACGCCCAGGGTGTGTTGGCGTAAGATGTACGCTTTGACATTGTCCTCGGTGCCAATGACGAGAAGGGTGAGGATACGCGGATCGGGGTTGATTTGGATGGGGGAAGAAAGGTCAGTCATTTTTGTGGTTTCACTCCATTGGGGTAAACCAAAGCCACCCTGCTGCTTTCTTGCCATGGCAAAGTCAGGGTGGCTAGTGGAGTGTTAAACTGCCCTCTAGCCCTCCGAACTGGTCACGCAGTTTTGAGGGTCAGTCGCCTGTTGCTGTTGGTAGCAGCGGCAGGTGACGCTTTGGTTGCGGATATTGTTGGTAATGAGAAACAACCGTACTGGAGAACGAGACTTTTTGCAAGTGTTTTTTGACACAGATTTACACGGTGGAGTGTAAATCTGCAACGGGTTGCATCGCCAAGTCGAAGGTTCCGATTCCAGGCTCGGCTGTTCGAGTTCTGAGGTCAAAGTTTCAAGCTCTGAGGTCAAAGTTTCGAGTTCCGAGGTCGAAGTTTCAAGCTCTGAGGTCAAAGTTTCGAGTTCTGAGGTCGAAATTCCAGGCTTTGCAGGCGAAGTTTCAGGTTCTGAAGTCGGAATTCCAGGCTTTGAGGTCGAAGTTTCAGGTTCTGAGGTTGGAATTCTGGGTTCTGAGGTTGAAAAATCAGGAGTAGAGGACGATCTCTGATTGTTCTTTTGCGATCGTCTCACCACTTTGATGGCACATCTGGATGCAATTGGTCTTCCTGCCACGACAGAGGGTTATTTTGGATATATTGCCGTAGACGGTGTAGAGATTCCTCATTGCGAATCATGTGTTCGTAATAATTGCGCTGCCACATGATGATTCCTGACGATCGCTGGATGCGATTCCTGGCTCGACTGGTCACCGATTTAAAATTCAAAACGATCGCCCCCACCGACCCCGCAACTAACCGTGGCTGTAGGGGCGTGGCATTCGGCAAATGATTTTTGGTTTTGTCCACCATTCCCCGCCCGAATGCCACGCCCGGTTCGGATGGTTCGCCATCAGGCACCCCCATCACCAAATGTGCCCGTAGGGGCGCGGCATTCGGCAAATAATTTTTGGTTTTGTCCACCATTCCCCGCCCGAATGCCACGCCCGGTTCGGATGGGTTGGGATTGGGCGTGGCATTGGAATCACCGTTAAATCCTCATCCAATGCCGCGCCCCTACCGGGATTGGTCAAAACCAAAATGCCGTGGATGTGGTTGGGCATGACCACAAAGGCATCGAGGGTGAGATGAGGGAAATGGGACGGCAGGCGTTGCCAATAGGCGTTGACCATTTGCCCCAAGGCATTCAATTGCATTTCACCGTTGACGATGGCACCGAAGAGGCATTGTCGTTGACGGGTGCAGAGGGTGATGAAATAGGCACCGGGAGCGGTGTAATTGTATTCCTGCAACCGAATTGAACGTCTGTGATGTTTGTCTGGGTCGTATTTCACGAGATTCTACCAATGCACCTGATTGATAGAATTCCCGTTTATGGGATGGAGATATGAGAACTTCGGGCAGGGGAGATCGCTGGCTGGGATTTCTGCTGTGAAGCGGTATGCTGCGGGCTGGAGAACGTACAGCTAGTATTCGGAGGTTGAAGGGTGAGAGTTGAAGGACGATCGCTTCTAAGACAAAGCATCTGCTCCAAAGCAGCATTGCCGAGTTTTGGGGTTTAATGGGAAGAGTAAGCTAGATATGTTTGAACCTAAGTACTTTTACCCAGCACCTAGAAGGCAATCGCCCCTATATCATTTTTTCTTAAAAGAGGTATTTCTAGTTTATGGATGTCAATCAGCAGCAAGCGGAAAATCTTGATGAAACCTCTTTAGGCGATCTGAGCCAAAACAAAAATTTTGAGGACAATGATACAGGTATTGAAATCGAAGAGGAAGAAATTGTAGAACCCTTCGATCCCACTAAAATTAAGATTGACGCTAGACAAATAACTATTGATTTAGTTCTTAACAGGATTAGATTTGGCGAAATCGAGCTTTCACCTGATTTTCAACGTGAATCTAATATTTGGAATGATACAGCTAAAAGTAGATTGATTGAGTCTATGCTCATTCGTATACCACTGCCAGCATTTTACATTGATGCAACTGATGAAGATAAGTGGGTGGTAATTGATGGGCAGCAACGCTTAACAACTGTTAAGCAGTTTGTGATTGGTGGCCTTAATGGTGAAAAAGATCAAGTTAATGAAGATAAAGAAAAATTTAGACTGTCCAAATTAGAGTTCTTAACTCAGTTTAATGGTAAAAGCTATGACGAGCTTCCTAGAAACTATCAGCGACGAATAAATGAGACTCAAATAACAATTTATTTAATTGAAAAGGGCACTCCAGAGGAGCTAAAGTTTAATATTTTTAGACGCATTAATACTGGTGGCTTACCTTTATCATCTCAGGAAATTCGTCATGCTCTTAATCAGGGGAAAGTAACTAAATTCTTGGAAAAACTGGCTGTGTCGAAAGAATTTAAGAAGGCAACTGCAAATGGCGTTCCAGATAAACGTATGGCAGCCCGTGAAGTTGTTTTACGTTTCCTGGCATTTAAGATTACTCCTTTTCCTCAATACAATGCTACAGAGCTTGACACATTCTTAAACGGTGCAATGAAAACGATGAATTACATGTCTGATGAAGATCTTGAAAGACTTGAGAGAGATTTTTTAAGGACAATGTTGATCGCGGCAGACATATTTGGTAATGATGCTTTTCGCAAACGTTTTGATAGGAAGGCTACAAGATCGCAGGTTAATAAAGCTCTTTTTGAATCCTGGTCAGTGAATTTAAGCTCACTTAATGACCGCCGAGTTCAAAAGCTAAAGTCTAGAAAAAACCTTCTTCTGAATGAATTTATTAAGCTAATGAATGAGGATCTTTACTTCGTTAATTCTATTTCGCAGGGAACAGGAGATATTAGAAAAGTTAAATACCGATTTAGTAAAATTCAAGAATTAATTAGCGAAGTCTTAGAGGCTGAAATAGAAGTGGCAATGAGTTTGTTTGATGTCAAGTATGATTAATTCGGTGGAATTGTTAAACTTTAAATGTTTTGAAAACCAGAGCTTTGAACTTAGAAAAATCACTCTACTGACAGGACTTAATAGCTCTGGGAAATCATCTTTCATTCAATCATTACTGTTACTGCGGCAATCATATTACCAGGACCTATTGCCAGATGTAGGTTTAGCATTGAATGGCGATCTTATTACGATTGGTACAGCCCAAGATGCACTATTTGAAGGCGCAGCGCTGCTTGAGGATGCAGTGGAAGATCAAATTGGCTTTAGAATTACTTGGCAAGATGGGCAAAGAGGGGAATGGTTATTTAACTATGACCGAGTAGCTGATGTACTGAGTTTAGCCTCACAACCTACCACATCTGAAATTTACAACACTAGCCTTTTTAGTAACACTTTTCACTATCTCACAGCTGAGCGTATTGGACCTCGCCCGTTTTTTGAAACATCTGAATTTCAAGTGCGTCAACGTAAGCAAATCGGTACTAGAGGCGAGTATGCCGCTCATTTTTTGTCGGTTTACAGAGATGAACATATTCCGAATTCTATCTTGAGTCATCCGAAAGCCGAATCTTCTAGTTTGATTGAGCAAGTAAGAGCTTGGATGGGAGAGGTAAGTCCGGGTACAAAGATCGAAAGAAAACTTAGTCCAGATATGGGTTTAGTGAGTTTGCAGTTTTCTTACGGACTTAGTAACCCTTACCGAGCAACTAACGTTGGATTTGGTATTACTTACACGCTCCCAATCCTCTTAGCAATTCTCGCCTCTCCTCCCGGTACGCTTATCTTGCTTGAAAACCCCGAAGCTCATCTTCATCCTAAAGGACAGTCAATGATGGGACATTTGCTAGCACTTGCAGCAAGTTGTGGTGTTCAGGTTGTTGTAGAAACACATAGCGATCATGTTCTAAATGGCATTCGCCTTGCTGTTCACGGAGGCAAAATTAACCCAGAGGATGTCTGCTTACACTTTTTCCGGCGCATTGAAGAGAATGATCAGGCTCTTACCCAGGTTGTCACGCCTCAAATTGATCGAAATGGTCGGATCAACCAGTGGCCCGATGGATTCTTTGATGAATGGGATAAAAGCCTAGATGCCTTACTAGAACCAGCACAGGAGTAAAGCATGGCTCTAGACATTGTTTTAAATGAATTGTCTTTGCAATCTCCTGCTTCTGACACCTTAACTGCTCGAATGTGGTTGTCTGATTTTATTCAAACCATAAGAGCTATAAAAGCTCAAGCTGGTAGGCAAGCAATTCTCCGAACGCAATATGATTTTCACAACATCTTACTGGCACCTGATTATCCTTTACGACGTTGGTTGAACGATAGCGAAGTCGATCGTGAAGAACAGAGATTCATCAGAACCCTCGCAACAAAAGCTCCTTTCTCCCAAGATGTTCTAGATGCTGAAGTTCAAGCAATTGAAGGTAATATTGGCTCTTGTGAGTTTCGCTATCAAGGGCAGCAAGCGATCGGTTTGGGTGTCGCTTGCATACTCGACATAATTCCAGTGAGCTTAACTTCAAAACCTTGCTGGGATTGTAGCTATTTAGATTTAGATGTAATACGTATTGATGGAGACGATGAAAAAATAACAACCGTCCATGCAAGCCGTAAAGAACATTTGCAGGATCACATTGAGTGGATCAAGTCTCGACTGCTTAGAGGAATTCACGATGGTTTAACACTTTGGAACAATAGAAATGAGCTGTTTCCCAATTTACAGTTTTGTGATTCTGTTGGTGAGCAGCTAAAGGCTCTTCGTGTTGGGAATGTAATGTTAAATCCTATTGAAAAGAGATTGTTTGATTTGCAAGAGTACGCTGTATCCTGGGTAACAGGTGCTTTTGATTCAGACAACATTGCTTGTAAAGCTACTCTTGAAAGTGAAGCAACATTGAACCAATACTCACAGGAGCGAACTTTTGCCTGTCCCGATGGTCAAGACCGTGTTTTTAGCTGGCACGTTCGACTTACACCTTTGGCTTGGCGAATCCATTTTTATCCAAGTCAATCAGGAAAAATAATTATTGGATACATTGGTCATCATTTACGTACAGCTAGATTCAAATAATGTAATCATTTTTGTCTTAAGTAAGGGAAATATGACCTGGCGTGGAGGAGGTGATGACTACTCAAATGCAAACGATGCTTACCGATCGCTGCCACATCACACAATTGCAAATCATCGACTTCTGTCAACGATGGCATATCACCGAATTTACCGTGTTTGGCTCCATCCTGCGAGATGACTTTCGCGATGACAGCGACATCGATGTTTTAGTCACCCTGACTCCCAATCATGGCTTAAATCTCTTTGATTGGATCGATATGCAGCAAGAGCTGGAGACGCTCTTCAACCGTCGGGTTGATTTAGTAGACAAACGCGGACTAAAAAATCCCTACCGCCGCGCAGAAATTATGAACACTTGTCAAATCGTCTATGCAAGCCAACAACCGTGATGCTGCCTCTGCCTGGGACATGCTGCAAGCCATTTGTCACATTCAAGAATTTACCGCTGGTTTGCCCTTTGATGGCTACCAGGCAAGCCTCCTGGTTCAAAGTGCAGTAGAAAGACAACTCGAAATCCTTGGAGAAACTGCCAGTCGAGTTTCTGATGGATTGCGACAAAGCCATCCCCAGATATTGATTGGCATAGAACTGTTGGCTTGCGGAACATCATCATTCATCGCTACGACGAAATCCAGCAAGACATTATCTGGAATATTATCACAACAGAACTGGCAGCCCTTCTGATTCAGCTAGAACCCCTCCTACCACCTTTACCAGACGAGCCAGCATAGAGAGAGCGACAGAAAAAGCAATTTAAGTCTTGGCATGGACTCTGATAGCTGAGCGATCGCCCCTTAACCCTCACCGTTCAACTTCCGAGTTGGATCAGAACTGGTATCGTTACTTTGTACAAGCGATCGCCACTTCCATTGCAGCAGTCTTTACTCTTGCACAAGCTGTCCTTACTTCCGTTGAAACGGTCGTTACTTCCGCACAAGCTGTCCTTACTTCTGCACAAGCTGTCCTTACTTCCGCTTCAATTTTCGTTACAAACAAGCTATTTTTTGTAGAACCTGCGATCGCTCCACTCATCCAGCTTGTGGGAGCGATCGCACCATTTCTTTAACCGCAATCACACACTCTGGAAACACCAGTGGCGAGATCGTCAACCCCTCGGACAAACCAGGGAGCGATCGATCGCCAGCTTATCTGTCCCATCAGTGTCAAACAGTCATCTAAAACTGATCCGATTCATCCTTCAGCATCTGTTCAATTAATGGTTTGGGTATCTTTAAATCTTGCTGAACTGTATCCCATAAGACTTCAAGATTCACTCCAAAATAGGAATGAATCAGCTTATCCCGCATTCCTGCAATGCTTTTCTAGGGAATAGTAGAATGTTGATCGCGCAATGGCTGAGGAATATATTTGCGGCTTCTCCAATGATCTCGATCGCCTGTATAACTCAAAGATCGTCTTCTGGTCATTCTGAAACTCAGTAAATGCCATCCCTGCAGCAAATTGTTCTGCGATCGCAATTGTGTTCAAGATGTCCTGGAGATAGTCTTGAACATTACGCTGAGTCAAAGGTAAATAACCTCTTTCAAAATCCGTTCACCAATGCGAGGTTTTAGCCCATCTTTCATCACCAAATCTACTTTCAGCTCTAAAACCTCACTCAAATAATTTTCCAGTTCACAAAACGTCAGTAAACCAAATCGAAACCCGGATGAATTCATAAAATAAACTTCTATACTAAAGGTCTCCGAAAGTACTGTCGAAAGGTTAGCTTTCTCATGTGACAAGAAATTAAAGTTCTATACTGAAAGACGAACGATAAAATCTGAAATATAGCAATCCCAAGTCAGTTGTGAGAATCTAGAGAGGATTCAAATACGGTTGCGAACGGTTCTATGTTAGAAGACTTGACTGATTTCATTGACTCCAACCCCGATGCACGTGAACTCAAACGAGCAGTAGCTGTCCAAATGTTTCTCAAAGGGTATAAGCATCGAGAGATTGGGGAGAGTATCGGTGTGAGTTCAGGCTTCATTAGCAAATGGACGGGAGTCTACGAACAGTTGGGGGTATCTGGGTTGAAACTGGGATATCCCGGATCTGTCGGATACCTAGAACCGGAACAGCGGCAAGCAGTGATCGCTTGGTTGAAGCGCAAGAATTACTGGAATCTGGCGGAACTGCAAGCCTATATTGAAGCGGAGTATGAGGTGGTGTTTGACTCCAAGCAAAGTTACTACACTTTGTTTGAGCAAGCTGGCATTCGCTGGAAGAAGACTCAGAAGCGTAATCCTAAAGCTGACCCCGAATTGGTAGAGAAAAAAACAGGAAATTATGTCGTGGTTGGACAGGCATCGGCAGGAAATTGTGACCAGAGGTCTTCTTTGAGGACGAATGCCACCTGCTCTGGGGTGATCTGTGCGGCTATGTGTGGGGCAAAACTAGCGAACGCATTGAACTGCCCATCACCAACGAACGTCTCAAGCAAACCTATTATGGAGCCGTTGATTTTTACACCCAACGCTGCCTGATTCAACCGACTGAGAAGGGCAATTCCGAGGGTACGATTGCTTTTCTCAAGTACTTGCTGGCTCAATGTCCCAACTCTCGCATTGCCCTGATTTGGGATGGGGCCACCTACCATCGCTCTCAAGCCGTCAAAGACTACTTAGAATCGGTCAATCAGGGACTTGATGAGTCCAATTGGAAAATCACCTGCATTCGCTTTGCTCCCAAGGACCCAAAGCAGAATCCGATTGAAGATATTTGGTTGCAGGCAAAGCGATTTATTCGAGAGTACTACCATTTGTGCCAATCGTTTAATGCTGTTAAATTCCTCTTTGAGTTTGTGACTCACCGTCAAGTCTTTAACTTTGCAAAGCTTTTTACCTACGGTTGCTTCTCACAACTCATTTAGGATTGCTATAGTTCAATATAGAAAATAATAGATGAATTAAATTCATTGTCTGATAAGCAACTGAATAACATTGACTCACTTATAGACCTGCTCAACAAATCCCATAGAAGAAATATTGCTTTTTTGCATTCGATAGACAGTTATGAAGAGTTAACAAAAATGAATTTAATACGCGAAATCAGAGATAAAAACCACGCATAACAATCCGGTTGGAGCGGACTGAGAAGGGCAATGGGTGTTGCAGCAAAGGTTACTGGCAGCCGCTCAACCGGAACGTTATCTGGCTCCGCACAAACCCCTTGCACTTGTAGATAGACTCCTCTACAAGTATCCAGGATCTTCCGCAAGTAGTTCGATTACCTCAGTCAAGTGTTGATATTTATCAAATTCTTTTGAACGACAGCTGAGTGTCAGGCAAAGTTGGTATTGATTGACGCAGAGGAAATTTTTCCATGGCAAATAATCTGAATGGTGTGCAGCGTCATCCATTTAGGGCAGCGGATCACAGACAAGGACCCCAGTCAGGGGATGCCATGCTCGCTTCTGGTGGTTCATTGCCATTTCTGATGGGCGTGACTATTCCAGGTGGACAGGAACTGGTGTTGCTGAGTGGGCACACGCCTCCTGTCATCGACCACACGGCTCCGCTCGACAGCATCCAAGCGTTTGGGGATACTTACAAGCAAACCATTGGTGTCTTGCAGGAATTGCAACAATCGCTGGCTCAACTCGGACTGGCGATGAGCGATCTGGTCAAACTCCAGGTGTTTCTGGTTGGCGACCCTGCTCTCGGTGGGCGTATGGATAGCGAAGGTTTCTCACGGGCATATGCCAAATTTTTCGGGACCCTAGAGCAACCCCATCTGGTCGCCAGAACCAGGGTACAGGTCGTAGGCTTGGTCAATCCTGGATGGTTGGTTGAAATCGAGGCGATCGCTGTGCGCTAACCCCTCCAGATGAAATAACACCCACGTTTAGTGAATCTGACTAGCAATGGCAAGCCATTCCCGCGATCGCGGTTGAAATCCTAATTCTCGTTTGGCTTTGGCATTCGATGCTCCTCGTAATTGAGTTGCATAGTAAACCAGGTCTGCTCCTTGCACTTGTAGAGTATTTTCTACGGAAACGTGCAGTGGTGGTTTTGCACCTAACCATTGAGCATAGGCAGGCAACCAGACCTGCTGTTGGAGCGGAGTATCATCCACAATATTGAAAGCACCAGGAGTACCTTTTTCAACTGCTGCGACGGTTGCGGCTGCGGCATCTTCAACATGCACCCATGACCATATTCCCTGACCATTCCCTACAAGCGGAAACTGCTGTTGTCGCACTTGGCTGGCTATGGCTCCATCAGGGGCGTACCAGGTTCCTGCTCCATAGAGAAAGCCATAGCGCAACGCAATTCCTTCTAAGTCATGGGCAGAAAAAACACGCTGTTCCAGATCAGCATACATTTTTATGCTGTCTGAGATCGCCGATGGAACCTCAGAAGCAAAAGGGGTACTCTCATCGGCTAAACCAACCCCTGGTGCATACCAGAAGGCGCTGGATTGCAAGATGTAGCGACGAACGCCAACCTTCTGGGCGGCACTTTGCAGATTACTGCCTCCAATTCGGCGAGTACGCTCGTCCAGAGCGGCAGCGGCGGCAATCGATTCCGGTGTAAGTTGTTTGGGCAGCGCTGTCAGTAGATCGATCACCACATCCGGTTGAATGCGTTGTAAGGCAGACTGGACGGCATCCGCATCAAAAATATCGAGCAGTTCTGCGATCGCGCCCTGTTGAGTTAAGAGATGGGCTCTATAGACCGAGCGAGTCATGCCAAAGGCATCATAGCCAGCATCCAGCAATTGACAAATAAGCGGACGACCGATCGCACCCGTTGCTCCAGCAATAAAAACTTTCATCCTGATTACCGTCCTCGTGAACGCCAGACTATATTCCCAACACCAGATTGCACAACCAGCAACAGCCCACCTATCATCGCCAAATTTTTCATGAACATAATCTGTTCTGTTGGGTCACTAAAGTTGCTGTGGAAGATCAACCCCGCAATGAAGGTAAAGAATGCCAATGCAGAGGCTCCTAAGCGAGGATAAATTCCCAAAAGTACAGACAAGCTACCAAGCAATTCTAAAGCGATGGCAGCAGGTAAAAAGAACCAGGTGAGGGGCATTCCGAACGCTGCCATATACGTTTGAGTTTCTGCTGGATGAAGGATCTTGTTGACTCCAGACCACAAAAAGATGGCAACCAGAAGAATCCGGGCAATTAAAGGCAAGATGTTCCGAGTTGCATAAAGTCCAGTCGTGGAAACTCGTTGCTCAGTGTGTGCGTCAAAGGACGATGGACGAACAGAATGTTTGGTCATGATAAAAACTCCGATTGGATAATGTAAACAGCTTGTGAGCAGCATCTGGCTGAGATGATTCAACTTATCAGGTCTTGGCTAATTCCATTAAACGGGCGATCGCAGTCTCAGTAGCTTGTTGCTGCATCTCGCCCCCCATACCTTGATAGGGAACTTCAACATACTCCACATCCTGAATCCCCAGAAAGTTCAAAATAAACTGGAGATAAGGCACACAAAAATCCATTGCACCGGCGGTTGTTCCGGGAGCATAGCTGCCAGCACGAGAACTGATAATTAAAGCTTTCTTTTCGGTGAGCAAGCCGCTAAAGCTTGCGGTATCACGGTTGTAGTCTACGGTACGACCCACGCGAATCACGTTGTCAAAGTAGGCTTTGAGATGGGCAGGAATTCCAAAGTTATACATGGGAACCCCCAGCACAATCCGATCTGCCTCCAACAGTTCAGCAATCAACATCTCCGATTCCGCCAGAATTGCCTTCTGATCATCTGTCTTTTGTTCATCGGGGGTAACATTTGCAGCCACCCAGTCAGCCGTGATCAGTGTAGGAACATTCTGCCCAACATCTCGCAAATGATAGTGAGTCTCAGGATGATGGGATTGCCAGTGATAAATGAACTTAGATGCAAGGGTGCGAGAAACAGACCCCTCTTGACGGACACTGGATTGAATTTCTAAGAGATTCATGGTTACCTCCAATTAATTGATTTACAGAAAATAGAACAGGTTTACTTGGCATGTTGACGATCTAATTGAGTCAGCGCGATCGCGGCAATCAATAAAGCGATCGCAAACACTCTAGAGGCATTGAGCGGATGCAAAGGCACTCCAAACCAGCCCCATTGGTCAATCACCAACGACATGATCATCTGACTACAAACCACTGCCAACGTTGTTGTTGTTAGACCCAGCTTCGGCACGATCAATGTATTGAGGCTGACAAAAATTGCCCCTAACAATCCACCTGAAAATGCCCACCAGGGAACATCCCTAACCTTCTCGGCTAAATCGGGCGTTTTGAAAATGCCCAACCCAATCAGCAGGGCTAAAACACTAAACCCAACCAAAAAATTCATGGTGGCTGCCGCAATGGGAGAGTGAAGTGTTTGCTTTAACCGGGCATTGGCAGCGGCTCCGATCGCCAAAAAACTGCCTGCTAACCCTGCTCCAACGATTGCTAATACAATATCCATAGCATCTGATGACTCCTGAGATTAGCGATAGAGAAAATGTTTGTCCTAACCGGCGTTGGTCAATGACGGGATGAACTAGCCGATGGAATAAGTTTCTGAGGCTAAATTCATCCCTAAACCTGTCAACGCCCTCTAACCTGCTTACCGTCCGCTGGGAGCATGAAAGGTCAGACGGCCGTAACCTAAAAACAAACCAGGACTGTTTTCTCCACTGGGGTAAGCCGTAATCCCCAATAGGTAAGCTCCATCCTGAGAGGGATTCTGTTGTGGTTTCAGGTAAAATGTCACGGTTTGCCCTGGCTGAACAGGATGATGCAGGACAATGAGCAAGTCATTGGTATTTTCAGTTCCGCCTACACTCACCTGGGGAATCTCAGTTGCCGGATTATTTGCAAAAATGCGAGTTTGATTCGGTTTAAACACAATTGCTTCTTGATTGTTTGGTTGTGAGATCCGAATGGCTTGTAAGGGTGCTCCTGCATTTTCAGGAACGGTAATGACTAATCGATAAGTGTCTCCAGGTTGATTAGTTTGAATGATATTGGAGGTCAGGCGGACGACACGAGGCGCACGATCAAAGGCGTATTGCCCATTTCCAATTGGTGTTGCAATTGCAGGAACAGCAAGCAAGAAAAGTGAACCTGAAACGAAAGTATTAAGTAGACGTGAGAATGTATGGCGAATCATTGTCAATTCTCCTTGAAATAGGGTTGTAGATGTTTGTAAGGATGCTTCCCAGCTCCGACAACCAATTGCAGATTTGTCGAACTACTGGACGAGAAAGAAGATCGCGACCATTAACAGACCGATCGCAATGCGGCGATAACGGGTTAGCCGATTTTGAGGCAGTCCTAGCCAACCACAATGATCGGAAATCATGCCTGCGATCGCTTGTCCAAACACGACTAACCCCAGTGTTAGGGTCGCTCCCAAAATCGAAATGAAGTAAGCACTGGACGCAACATACCAGGCTCCAAAGAGTCCTCCGCTCAAACTCCAACGGGGTGCTTTGGGTAATGCAAACCAGGCAGGCGGGTCGAAGTGCTGACTCAGCAACAACGCCACTAATACGAGAAACCCAATGAAGTAAGAAACATTGGCTGCCAGCAATGCTGAGGTCAGGGAACGTGCCAATTGAGCATTGATGCTGGCTTGAATGGGTAGCAATGCTCCACACAAGAGTGATAGCAGCAGATAGAAACAAGTTTGACAGCCATGCAGGAGGCTCCGCGACCGCCATAGGGATGCTAATGACATAGTTTTCCTGGCGAGGTGAATGAATTGAAGTAACGGAAATCTGGTTGCCGAGCGTTGAATCGACGAAAGCTGGAAGCAATCAATTTATCTTGATGTCAAGATACTTAAGATAAAGGTAAATGTCAAGAATCTCGATATCAAGATATAATGACCCCATGACACACGATCGCATCGACAAAATCTTGCAGCAGTGGGAGGAGGAGTCCCCCCATCTGGATGTTTCGGCGTTAGCCGTAACGGGGCGAATTCTACGGATTGCCCGTCTACTAGAAAAGCATCGTGAAACCGTGTTGGCGGAGTACGGGCTAAATGTTTGGTCGTTTGATATGTTGGCGACCCTGAGACGGCAGGGACCACCCTATCAACTCAAACCGACCGATCTCTATGAACTGTTAATGCTCTCATCAGGGGCAATGACTAACCGCATCGATCGCCTAGAGCAGGAAGGAATTGTGGTTCGGGTTCGTGATCCGGACGATCGACGCAGTGTGAGTGTGCAGTTAACTCCGAAGGGAATCGAGTTGACGAATACCGTTATGCCGATCCTGTTTGAGCGAGAACAGCAATTCCTGCAGCAATTTACCAAAGCTGAGACCCAGACCTTGATTAAATTACTCCGTCGATTTCTATTGATCTTTGAAGAGCGTGACGTGAAGTGACTTGTGTAAATGAGCCGGTTCTGATTGGGCGATCGCTGGCATAAAACTAGCGCTGCTTTTTTGAGACTTGAGATCTTGGGGATTAACGAAGGAGAAAATCAGGCTTGCCCCCATGAGAACCATCATGGCGTTTTCAGCAAAGCTCACAATCCCTAGAGGGGCTTTAGAATTGCCCCCGACACAGGCGCAATTTAAAGCCAATTTGTCCACATAGACCGCTTTGAAGACCGATGTAGCTCCCCCTAGCCCAACGAGCAGAGAACCAACCCCCGTCGCTAAAGGAGCCAGCCCAGACAGAAAGCCCAATCCAATGAGCAATTCGAGAAAAGGGTAGGTTTTCCCATAGGGCTTGAAGCGTTTTGTCAGCAGGTCATACTTTGCAAAGCTGGTGGCAAAGGCATTCAGATCCATTAACTTGAGCGAGGCTAGCATCGATAGGGAAATCCCCATGAATCCTGTCATGCCTAATGAGGTAGCAAGCGTCACTAATCCAGCCGTGGAAAACAAAGCAATCACAGGTGTGTACGAGTAATCAGCTTTTTCTGGGGAGACTTGCAACCGTTCAGCCAGGTCAGAATATCCGCCAATTCGCTTTGTGCCAAAGAAGATTTGGGGAGTCGTCGCCACCCCGTACTGGGCTTTGAAGGCGTCAACTTCTGCCCGCGATCGCAGGGGAATGTCCTCAAACTCAATCCCTTTTTCAGTCAATAGATTGATTGCTCTCAGACCCCAGGGGCACTCGTGTTCGGGCATCGACATGCGGTAAACACGGACTGCTTCTGTTTCTGTAATGGTCAGTTGAGTCATGAAAGTGGTCATTGTTTTGCTCCTCGAAATTCATCGGCTTTAAGCTGAACAATCTCACGCTAGAGCCTGGAGTCGGCTATAGAGTCAAGGGGGCAGTGGACTCAATTTTTCAACCCTTTTTTTGAGCAAAAGACTTGACCCTCTAGCCAACTAGAGGGTTTAAGGTAGAGCTAGAAATCATCTGAGGGTGATGTATGACAACAACCGCACGTTTAAAAATCGGTGATGTTGCCCAACAAACTGGTGTTTCCGTGGGCACATTGCGCTATTACGAAACCTTGAAGCTGCTATATCCTATCGAGCGCGGGGATAATGGCTATCGCTACTACAGCATGGAGACGGTGCAGCAAGTGCAATTTATCAAGAAAGCACAATCCCTGGGGTTTTCTTTAGATGAGATTCGGCAGATCCTCGATGTGCGCGATCGTGGCGGTACACCCTGTGACCTCGTGCAAGATTTGCTGGTGAGCAAGATCGAGCAATTAAACTCACAAATTTTTCAAATGACCATGTTTAGAGCTGAACTCAAACAGTATCGCGATCGCTGGGCGGGAATTCCTGCCTCCCAACAGAATGATTCTGCCATTTGTCCCTTGATTGCTACTGTCTCTGCAAAAACTAACTCGAATCCCAAAAAACTGCGATCATCCTCCTGATTCATAACTTAAAAATGATGTTAGTAGAGGGTAACGGCAGGTAATTGGCAATGACGTAGTTCCGGGCGATGAATAGGGATAGCCAGATAACAAGTCGTTGCAGCGGCAGATTGGAGGGCATTGCGAGGAGTTACAAATTATCTACCGCCGCTGAACTTTGTCGTTATGCCGCTTAGCCCTTGGTGGGGGCGCAGTCGAAAGCTTATCTGCCAATATTCAAAATTAGGTGGGAAGTGCTTTCCAAGTTGGTAGAAACAGCAGCAATCTAGAATAGATAAAACAGAGCTGCTGAGAAAAGACTGATGACCTTACAAGACTACAAAATCGGGCATTGCAGTTACCTACTGGCGATCGCTGGCCATTGGTACAGGTTCTTGCGAGTTTTGATTGATACCAATATTGTTGCATGATCGTATATTGAAGAAGTTGAGATGCTTAAAATCCCATGGTTAAAGTAAAGTTAAAGTTTTCAAAGTTTCTAGCATTGTTGCTAGTCCTCTGCTTTACCTTCTTCACAGTACAGGTAGCGAGTTCTCAACAACTCCCTTTACATAAAAACCAATTCAAAACATCTGCCCCAGAGACCGCCAAGTATAAATTAGCAAGCGATCTGCTGCCAGAGATCGGAATTGCAGCAAGATACGATATGCATTTCGACCACTTGATGGGTATGTTAGTCGGTAATGGTGACGATTTTCAGCTTTATGCAAGGTTTAGGAAGATGTTTGTTCGAGAAATTGGGTGGAAACACTTCAAAGATGCCTATGCAGCAAGACTAGAAGTCGATTTTTCGGAAGATGAATTAAAGGAACTGTTAAATTTATCAAAGCGACCTGTGATGAAAAAGTTGTTGCAGTCTGAATTTAAGGCGTATAGCGATACATCTAAACAACGCTTCAAAATGGGATTTGACTTGTGGGAAAAATATCAGGAGGGAAAAATAGATTTGCCTTCAGACTAGACTTCCAGGCACTTCAGAAAGGGTGTAACACATCATTGGAGCGCGGACAATATTGAGCTATTTTTGGATTGATTTGGAAGCGATCTATTGCCGCTCAATTCAGCCGTTATACGGTTTGTATGAAACTCATGGTTAGCGAAATTTCCCGAATGTTGTTAATGCTGACTATCGAGTTCATGCTGATTTGAATAGAAGGATACCTGAGCGGTATCAAAGCATCCAGATGCGAGTGTAATCGCTACATCATGAACGGCGGTTGAGATCTGTTCAGAGATCGCTTCATCCCATACTGCACGAGCTAGTGTCAGACCTCCAACAAGCACCGATAGGATCACCCAAGCTGTGCTTTGCTTTTCTACCGCCGTTCCAGGGATTAATCCAGATGCGATCGCGTTATTGAGCTTAAGCAACCCAGTTTGATAAGCAGAGCGGACTCGACGATCGGCGCGAATGACTTCCGGTGAAAGTGTGGGCAAGGCACACCCACAAGCCAAATCGAGTCGATGCTTGCGACCCATATAGTAGTCTGCTAAAGCTACTACCCAATCCGCCCCATAATCCGCTTGGAATGCTTTGATATTTGCCCGGTATTCTGCAAGTCCATCTACAACTGTTGCTAGGAAAGCATCTTCCTTAGAACGAAAGTAACCGTAGAAGGCTCCTGAAGTTACCCCAGCATCTTTAGCTAAGGTATTCACCCCAATACCATTGTAGCCGAGTGATCGAAAGCCTCGACTTGCCGCTTGGAGAATCCGGTCTTTGGTATCTTCCTTCTCTAGCGCCGAATTTGTGTCGCCGTTCGATTCTGCGAGATCGTTTGTCTCCTCAACACTGTCATTAGCTATATTGTACTGCTCTAAGAACTGATGAAGCTGTTGGGCAACGGCATCCCGGACGCGATCGATAAGCCGATTCTCCATATCTGCAAGTTCCACCTTCAATGGTTGATTTTGAAGAGAACTGACACTATCAGATAGCTTTCCTGCATTAGAATCTGACTGCTCCAAAGCCTGTTTTAATAAATCGGATACTGCTGCACTCAAGTTGGGCTGTCCACGTTTATCCAACCGTCCCGACTGATTGATCAAACCTTGGGATTCTGCATAGTCCGCAACCGCATCCAGCAATTCATTTGGAATTCTGATACTGATGGCAGTGGTCAGCGAAGAGGTGGGCTTACCCATGGCTATAAGACACTATAAGATCTATGAGACAAGTGTAGCATGACTATACGATAGCGCCATCTTGTTTTTTTCGAGTGTTTAGATTGATCTTATTTGCCTATAAAGTTCATAATTGGCTGTAGATCCCAGACTGCAAGTGTTTTGCAGGAAATCCTAGAAAGAGCTTGACAACATTTTAACCGCAATATTATACTTAATATATTACGATCAATATGAGATGGATGTGATAAGTCTGAGAGCGACTCTCAGACTTGATCTGGCACAAATCTGTTAACTAGACTAGAGAGGAAACACTCATGCCTTTGCTTCGAGTTACTCACCAAACGGATGCCTTTACCGAAACTCAAAAAGCGCAACTTGCTGAAGAATTCACCCATGCCATTTTGGTGGCTGAAATTGGCAATGACAATCCGACAGCGCGATCGCTAGCTCACGTCATCTTTCAAGAAATCGATCTAAAGACTTCCTGGTTTGTCGGAGGCAAGTTGCAGGAAACAGCACCGCAAGGCGGCTATTTCATTTTCGATGTCGTTTATCCCTTTGGTGCGGCTGATCAAGCAGCAAAAACCCAGTTGCATCAAGACATCAATGACATCGTTGCTCGGGTTCTGAATGTCGATGGCACTTTCCCAAATCGGGCTGGAGATTGGGTATTGATTCACGAAATCACCGAGGGAAATTGGGGTGTGAGCGGTCAAACCATGCGCATTAAGGACATTCACGCTGCAACTAAGGGTTCTCCTGAGCGGATGGATTACTTTATGCCGCTACTGGCTGCTCAACAGCGGATGCAAGAAGCTCACGGTTATCCTGTGGGTGCCCCTGGATCGAGCAAATAATGGTTCTTGTGAACTGGGCGAGTGAGGAACTCGCCCCACGACTCACTCAATTTGCAACAAGGAGCGATTATGACTCACGTTCATTGGATGGTTGAGCTTGAAATCAAGCCAGGACAAGAGAAAGCCTTAAAGACACTAGTGGCGGAAATGGTCAAAGATGTGCAGACGAACGAAAGTGGTGCACTCGACTATGAATACCACATCAGTCAAGAGGGTAAGTGCCATTTGTTTGAACGATATGTAGATGGAGCAGCAGCGATTGCTCACCTCAATACCTTTCAGCGAGTTTTCGCAGCGCAGTTTGTCGAAGTTTTTCAGCCGCTCCGCTTTGTGGTCTATGGCTCACCGGGCGCAGAAGTTAGGGAAGCCCTAGCTGGGTTTAATCCAATCTATCTGCAAACAGTCGGCGGTTTTCGACGATAGACAGTACGATCATGAGCAAGTGGTTTGATGTCGCACGCGAACCACTTGTCAGTGAGCTTGAATTTTAGAGAGGATAAATATGAAATATCGACGGCTTGGGTGTTCCGGATTGCACGTAAGCGAATTGTCCCTGGGTTCTTAGGTGACTTACGGCAATCAGATCGATGAAAGTGCTGCAAAAGAAACCATGTCTGCTGCCAGAGATGCTGGCGTGAACTTTTTTGACAATGCTGAAGTGTATGCGAACGGAAAGTCTGAAATCCTGATGGGAAATGCTCTCAAGCAATTGGGTTGGGAACGGGAATCCTACATTATTTCTACCAAGTTCTACTGGGGAATTGCCGACGGGATCAACCGCAAGAACACGCTCAATCGTAAGTATCTACACCATGCGATCGACGGTTCATTGAAACGATTACAACTGGATTATATCGATCTAGTATTTTGCCATCGTCCCGATCCTCATACGCCGATCGAAGAAACCGTTTGGGCAATGCACGACATGATTCAGCAAGGCAAAGCTCTGTATTGGGGCACCTCAGAATGGTCAGCAGCCGAGATTGTCAGTGCTTGGCAGATTGCTGATCGCCAAAGTAACGCATTGGAGTAGTTTATTGGCTTCGGTTTGAGGGCGATCGCCGTATAACAATCTGCTTGCACGCCGACCGTATCAAGATGGTTGGTTGAGTCCGAAAAATCACTAGCGGCAGGTGAAGCGGAACATTGTACAGCTTCGTTTCTGGTTTGGGGTGGTAGTTTGAATCGTATCTGTTTTGCCAAAAGTTAAGTTGTTTCAAGATTGTTGACAAGACGATTTATCATCGGGTGGGAAACCAAATTCCTTCAAAGTCGGTATGACAATCACAACTGTCTTGGCATACATTTTGATTACTTGCTACTTTGTGGTGGAGCGATCGCTGAGAAAAAGCAAGCAAGCACTCAACCTTAAACCAGGGGTGGCTGATGCTGGTAGTTCTCAAGTATTGTGGGCCAGTGGCGTGATTAGTATCCTGCTTATCATTGCTGCTCCGATCTTAAATGTCTACGGGGTTGGGTATTGGAGCTACGGCAATGTTGGCTGGTTGGGATTGATATTGATGATTGGTGGATTAGCCATGCGATATTGGGCGGCTAAAACACTGGGTGAGTTCTATACAAGGACATTACAGATTATTGAAGGGCAGAGGGTTGTAAATCAAGCTCCGTACAACGTTATTCGCCATCCTGGATACCTTGGAACATTATTAATGGAGATAGGTGCAGGATTAGCTGTTACGAATTGGGTCGTGTTGTTAGTTGCTGTAGTTATCGGCATTACATCACGAACTTATCGAATTGGTGTAGAAGAGCAAATGCTGGAAGCAAGTTTTGGAGAAGAATACAAGATGTATGCAGACAATACTTGGAAGTTGGTTCCGTTTCTGTATTAAAGCCGTAACCAGCGGTACAACAACGCTGTTGCAGCGGATTAATAGGGTTAGTCGTGGAAACGAAGGTATTGGCAGCCTCCGAACAGCAACGTTATGCCGCTTCGTTTAGTCGGTGGGGTGCAATTGACGAGTTATTTGCGAGCGACTAAGCTCGGTAAGCATGAAGAGATTTAAAGCTGCTGCTAATTGCTGAACCCATTACTTTCATAAAGGTGTTGCGGAGTCCAACCGCGAAGGGATTGCTCAATTTGCCCATCTTGCTAGACTGCAAGGATTGTTCAACGATCGACTTTGTTCGAGGAAATCGTAGCGATTCATATTGTTGAAACGCGGCAATCGGATCGGCTTGTTCTTTCAGGCATTTCGCAACCACATACGCATCTTCTAGAGCAGTACAGGCTCCTTGTCCCATTGTGGGTAACATTGGATGAGCAGCATCGCCCAACAGCGTAATATTCTGCTGGCTCCAAGATTGGGTTGGAGGGCGATCGTAGAGATCCATCGTCAAAATATTGGCTTCATCCGTTGCCGTAATCAATTCAGGAATCGATAGAAACCAGTCTTTATACATCATCTCAAGCTCCTTTTTACGTCCTATTGCGGCATCAGGTTGGGCTTCGATCGCGGTTGCTGCGGCATACCAATACATTTTCCCTTCACCCAGCATCATGAAGCCGAAACCTTTGCCACCACCTAAAAATTCTTGAATGTAGCCAGGACGATACCCACTCGGAATATAATCTGTCAAACCTCTCCAAGTCTTGAAATTGCGATAAGTCGGTGATTCATCGCCTAAAATTGCGGCTCGTACCCGCGATCGCAATCCATCAGCACCAATCAATGCCTTCCCCTCTACGCCTAGACCTGAAGCAAAATAGGCATGAACCTGATTATTTTTGTGCTCAAATCGCTCAAAGGTTTCTCCCAAAATAAATCTTTCACTCGGAACATTACGCCACAATAGCTGATGTAACTCAGCCCGATGAATTCCGATAACAGGCAACTCAAATTCATTGATCGCCACGTTCACTAACTCTTTGCCGCGTTGAGAATTGAATTGATAATTGGTCGTGAGATAGCCAACCTGCTTCGCTGCTTTCAATAAACCTAACTGGTTCAGGATGTGGGTTGCGTTTGCCCAAAGTGCAATCCCTGCGCCAACTTCTCGCAATTCTTTAGTTCGCTCATAAACAACAGGCTCAAAACTAGCACGACTCAAAGCCAATGCAGTCGCAGCACCGCCAATTCCACCACCGATGATAATTATTCTGTTCATGGCCATACTTTATCGACAGACTTGTCAGTTGATTAATGTCGATCAAACAAGATTTTTCCTGCTTTGTCAACTGACTGTTCAGTTGGTAAGGAGTATACTGACCTATAGATTCTCTAGGCCCTCAAGCACTGTGATGCGCCCAAGAAGCAAAAAAGCAGAGAATATTAAGCCAGTTCGAGATGCTGAAGCAACTCAAGCTGTTATTCTGACAGCAGCAGAGGAAGAGTTCGCCCAGCACGGCTTTACGGCGGCGAGAACAGAAGCGATCGCCGCGAAAACAGGGGTGGCGAAGTCGATGATTTACTACTACTTCAAAGATAAGGAAGGCTTGTATCGAGCAGTTTTGCAGCGATCTCATGCTGATCTTGTCCAAACGCTTCAGAAGTTAGAGTTAGAACATTTGGCTCCTGATATCGCGTTGGAAAATTTTTTGAGGGCATTACTTGACTGTGTATCTCGTAATCCGAAACTTCCAACCATTATGTTCCACGAAGCTGTGCAAAATCAGGGCAAATACTACAAACACAGCGACTCGGTCAGCATTGATGCTACGTTGGTCGCTCTGCTCGAAAAAGGTGTGAATTCAGGGGTGTTTCGTCAACTCGATCCGTTTCAGTCTGCAATTAATATCATGGGAGCTTGCCTGTTCTATTTCGTTGGTGCGGGCAATATTCAACAGTTTCCGCAAGGCAAGAGACTTTTGAGCAAAGCCATGTTAGAACAGCACACCCAGGAAGCGATTGCGCTGATTTTAGCAGGCGTGCAACAATCCTGACAGCGGCAGAACAACCCCATTGCAGCAGACGAGCAGAGTCTTTGTGCTTCGTTTGGGGCATATCTGTCACCGCTGAATGGGAACGTTATGCCGCTTGAGTACGATCGCCAATCTTGTAGAGTGCGTTCCATAGTGCAACACTTGCGACTCCACTGATAAATTTTGGGGAACGCACCGTTCTCATGTTTGAAGCAAGCGATTACAGTCTAGCAACGCCCATACAGGCCGATCGCCGAGAGGCTATCTATTGGGATCAAGAGGAAAAGCGTTAGACCAGGCGTTGGTTTTGTGAGAAGCGATCACCCTCATGCATTGCAGGATAAGAAGTTAACAACTGAGTGAAGAAAAACTGCAATTTCCGCTTTTGCTTTGAATAAAAATAGTACTGTACTGGCAGAGTACTTTTTTTAGGCTGGGGCAATGCAAGCGTTTCAAGACATTTTCATTTCCTATGGTCGTAGGGATAGTTTAGAGTTTGCATCTCGGCTCAATCGTCGTTTGGTCGATCGCGGCTTTACCGTTTGGTTTGACTACGACGACATTCCTCTGGGGGTAGATTATCAAAAACAGATTGATGACGGGATTGAACGGGCAGATAACGTGCTGTTCATCATCTCACCCCATTCCATCAACTCTCCTTACTGTGGTTTAGAGCTTGAGCTAGCGCTCAAACACCAAAAGCGCATCATTCCCCTGCTTCATGTTGAGAGAATTAGCTACGAAACCTGGCAGCAGCGCAACCCCAATGGCACGGCAGAAGAATGGGCAGATTATCAGAGCAAGGGATTGCATGACCACTTTCAAAATATGCATCCTATTCTGCGAAAGATTAATTGGATCTATGCGCGAGAAGGACAAGATGATTTTGAAGCTGCTTTTGATGGATTACTCAATCTTTTCGATCGTCATCATGAGTATGTTCACCAGCACACCCTTCTGCTCGGAAAAGCTCTGGAATGGGAACGCAACCAAAAGCGATCGCCTTACCTCTTGATTGGCGAAGAACGGCTCCAGGCAGAAGATTGGCTCAAAGTACGCTTCAAGGATTCACAACCCCCCTGCCTCCCCACTGATTTGCATTGCGAATTTATTACCGAGAGTCGTAAGAATGCTGATAATTTGTTGACCGATGTGTTTCTCGCCTATGCGGAAGAGGAGCGAACCGTTGCAGAGCAGATTCGCAATAGTTTGCGGCGAGAAGGCTTTACTGTCTGGACCAATACCACTGACATTCAAGTGGGGGCAGACTTTCAACAGGTAATCAACCGGGGCATTGAGGAAGCCGACAATGTGGTGTATTTGCTCTCAAGCGCAGCGGTGAATTCGCCCTGGTGTCAACATGAACTGGACTATGCTCTGTCGTTGCACAAGCGCATTATTCCGGTGCGAGTTGAGGCAATGGCACCCGACGAGATACCCGCTCAGGTGAGAGAGTTGCAATACATCGACCTGACCGACAATGTGCAAGAGATTGACTACCAGCAGGATGAAAGTCAGCTTTTGCGGATTTTGCGGCAGGATGCAGCCTATCACGAAACCTACAAGTTGTTGTTGACCAAGGCCTTGAAGTGGGAACGCCAACAACAGAACCCCACTCTGTTGCTCAGAGGCTATAACCTGCGGCAAGCCGAGGTGTGGCTCAAGGTGGCAAATCAGAACCCAATCTATCCGCCGCTGCCGTTGCAGGAAACCTTCATTACCGAGAGTTTACGTCAACCCCCCGGGCTCTCGCTGGATGTCTTCATTTCTTACTCTCGGGCTGACTCTGGCTTTGCCCGCAAGCTCAACGATGCGTTGCAAGTGCATGGCAAGCGCACCTGGTTTGACCAGGAGAGCATTGCCTCCGGAACCGACTTTCAACAAGAGATATACAGAGGCATTGAGAGTGCTGACACGTTTGTGTTTATCTTGTCGCCTCGTTCCGTGACCTCGCCCTATTGTGCGGATGAGGTGGAGTACGCTGCCAGCCTCAACAAACGCTTCGTCACCCTGCTGCATCAGTCTATTGACCCCTCCACCCTGCATCCTGAATTGGCGAAGGTGCAATGGCTCGACTTTAACCAGCGTGAAGGCGATTTCTCCGCCAACCTTACCGAACTGCTGCGCCTCCTAGATACCGATGCGGAACATCTTCATGCTCATACGCGGTTACTGATGAGGGCGATCGAGTGGGATAGCAAGGGACGCAAGGAAAGCTTGCTGTTGCGGGGGGATGACCTGGAGCAGGCGGAACAATGGTTAGGGCAGAGTGTGGGCAAGGAACCGCAACCAACGGAACTCCAATCCGCCTATGTGAGTAATAGCCGCTCTATTGAAGAGGCCAATCAACAGGCAAACCAAATTCTGCAAGCAGCGGCAGCCAAGGGCAACCGACTGGTGCGCGTGGGGGTCATTGTGGGGGTCATTGGTCTGCTGGTTGCTGGAGGGGCAGGCGTGGCAGCCTATCGATATCAGGCAGAAGCCAAACAAGAAGCAACACAAGCCAAACAAGAGGCAGCCAATGCTACAGCCCAGGCAACCGAGGCTGAACAAAAGGCAGCCGCTGCCAGACAAGCCCAGGAGATCGCCAAACGTGCGCTAGAAGCTGCTCAAGCACAACGGCGGGCTGCCCAGCAACGGCTTAATTTAGCGAATGCCCAGGTCAAGGTAGCAACTCAAAGCCTCCAGCAGGCGAATCGGAGTAGAGCCGACGCATTAGCACAGGCGATCGCAGCCCAGGATCAGAAACGGCAAGCTGAAAGTGCTGCAACGCAAGCGGAGATTGCCAAGCGGCAAGCCGATCTCCAAGTTCGGGCGGCAGGAGTGGGACTAGGAGTAGCAACTGCCAAGGAACGCTTACTATTGGGGCGACCCTTTCAGGCGTTACTGGCGGCTCTGGAGACAGGAAAGGCACTCCGCACGCAGTTTCAGGAGAATAGTTCGGAGTGGCAAGCCTTGCAGCCACGTGTTATCGCAGTGGTACAGCAGGCAATCAATGAGACTTATGAGAAAAATACCCTGAAAGGGCATCAAGCTGAGATTAGTAGCATCAGTTTCAGCCCTGATGGCAAGACTCTGGCATCTGGGAGTTATGACAACAGTATCAAGCTCTGGAGTGTGGAAACCGGTAAGGTACTTCGTACGCTCCAAACGAATCAAGCTGGGTTTAATAGCATTAGTTTTAGCCCAGATGGCCAGACTCTTGCCTCTGTAAGTTATGACAGGAATTTTCGCAACACCATCAAGCTCTGGAGTGTGAAAACCGGTAAGGAAATTCGCACGCTTCAAACGAATCAAGTTGGGAGTAGGAGCCTCATCAGTTTCAGCCCCGATGGCAAGACCCTTGCCTCTGGGAGTTATACCGAAACCATCAAGCTCTGGAGTGTGGAAACCGGTAAAGAAATTCGCACGCTTCAAACGAATCAAGCTGGAGTTAATAGCATCAGTTTCAGCCCCAATGGCAAGACCCTTGCCTCTGGGAATGATGACAAAACCATCAAGCTCTGGAGTGTGGAAACCGGCAAGGAAATTCGCAAGCTCCAGGGGCATCAAGATAGTGTTAATAGCATCAGTTTCAGCCCCAATGGCAAGACCCTTGCCTCTGGGAGTTATGACAAAACCATCAAGCTCTGGAGTATGGAAACCGGTAAGGAAATTCGCACCCTGAACGGACATCAATCTTGGGTTATCAGCGTCAGTTTCAGCCCCGATGGCAAGACTCTTGCCTCTGGGAGTAATGACGACACCATCAGGCTTTGGAGCATGGAAACCGGTAAGGAAATTCGTACGCTTCAAACGAATCAAGATGGGTTTAGGAGCATCAGTTTCAGCCCCGATGGCAAGACCCTTGCTTCTGGGAGTGATGACCAAACCATCAAGCTCTGGAGTGTAGAAAACGGTGAGGAAATTCGCAAGCTCCAGGGGCATCAAGCTGTGGTTAGGAGCTTTAGTTTCAGCCCCAATGGCAAGACCCTTGCCTCTGGGAGTGATGACAAAACCATCAAGCTCTGGAGTATGGAAACCGATAAAGAAATTCGCACGCTCCAGGGCCATCAAGATGGGGTTAATAGCATCAGTTTCAGCCCCGATGGCAAGACTCTTGCCTCTGGAAGTGATGACAAAACCATCAAGCTCTGGCGTGTGGAAACCGGTAAGGAAATTCGCACGCTCCAAGGGCATCAAGATAGGGTTAGGAGCATCAGTTTCAGCCCCGATGGCAAGACCCTTGCCTCTGGGGGTGGGAGCACAATCAAGCTCTGGAGTGTGGAAACCGGTAAGGAAATTCACACGCTCCAAACGAATCAAATTGGGGTTACTAGCATCAGTTTCAGCCCCGATGGCAAGACCTTTGCCTCTGGGAGTGATGACCGAACCATCAAGCTCTGGAGTGTAGAAACCGGTAAGGAAATTCATACGCTCCAGGGGCATCAATTTGGGGTTAGTAGCATCAGTTTCAGCCCCGATGGCAAGACCCTTGCTTCTGGGAGTGATGACCAAACCATCAAGCTCTGGAGTGTGGAAATCGGTAAGGAAATTCGCACGCTCCAGGGGCATCAATTTGGAGTTACTAGCATCAGTTTTAGCCCCGATGGCAAGACGATCGCCTCCGGGAGTGGTGACAGCACCATCATGCTCTGGAGTGTGGAAACTGGTGAAGCAATTCGCACGCTCCAAAGGCATCAAGCTGGGGTTACTAGCATCAGTTTCAGCCCCGATGGCAAGACGATCGCCTCTGGGAGTGATGACGGTATCATCAAACTCTGGGTCTGGGACTTCGATCGCCTCATGGCTACAGGCTGTGATTGGATCAAGGGGTATTTAGTTACCCATCCAAACGATCGCCCCCTCTGCGAAGGCTATTTGCCTCAATCCAAGTAATGGGTAGAGCGGTCTTGTGCAAAAGCTCTCTCACCTGGTGCGGCGATCGTCTACCTTACGCATTGGCGTGAAGATAGCCCAAAGCGTAATTTTTTAACATGTCCCGATATCCGTGCGATCGCCGATCTTGTAGGGTGCCTGCCTTAATGCAACACTTGCGACTCCTCCACTGATAAATTGGGGGGAACGCGCCGTGCTTATGCTTGAAGCAAGCGACTACAGTCTAGCAATGCCCATACCTGCCGATCGCCAAGAAGTGATCTGTATAAAATTCAAAGATTAAATGTGGCGAAGTTCTATTTGAAGCACGCGAAGTTGATTGGATTTAGGAAACGTTAGTTGGTTTAGATCGAGAGACTGCAACGTTCGTGGGTTAGTTATCGCAGTAGATGGACGTCGATCGAAGTTGAGTCACTTCCACCCCCTCAATCTGACCAAAGAATGTGCTAGGGTGCAGAATCGTCACCTAATATTTCTGTAGAACATTTTGACGATCGACTCCCTGCTTCAACCCTTTGAGCACTTTGGCGTTTGCCTGGGCTTGGACAATATCCGGCGACTGCTCTCCCATCTAGGTAACCCCCAAGAGCAAGTCCCGATCGTCCATGTGGCAGGCAGCAATGGCAAAGGTTCAGTCTGTGCCTACCTGTCGTCGGTGCTGACCCAGGCAGGCTATCGCGTGGGGCGCTACACCTCCCCCCATCTGGTGAATTGGAACGAACGCATTTGCCTGAATGACCATCCCATTTCTACCCTCGACCTGGAACAAACCCTCCAGCAGGTGATTGCCGCCATTCGCGCCGATGAACCCTCCCCCACGCAGTTTGAAGTGATTACAGCGGCAGCATGGCTCTACTTTGCCCAACAAAAAGTAGACATTGCCGTGATTGAAGTAGGGCTGGGGGGACGATTGGATGCCACGAATGTCTGCGATCGTCCCCTGGTTAGCATCATCACCTCCCTCAGTCGAGAACACTGGCAACGCCTGGGACCCACGCTGGCAGACATCGCCGGCGAAAAAGCGGGAATTCTGAAACCCCAGTGTCCCGCTGTGGTAGGACCGCTTCCCCCAGATGCCGCGATCGTGGTGAAAAATCGCATCGCAGAGTTGCAGTGTCCCATCGTTTGGGCAGAGCCTGCCAAATGGGTCGATCCGCCCGCTTCGCCCCTTACGCCTGATTCCCTGCCCTGGGCAGAATTTCGCGGCGTACGCTATCCGTTGGCGCTGCAAGGCGAGATTCAACTCACCAATTCAGCTATGGCGATCGCTGCTCTGCAAATCTTGCAACAACAGGGTTGGCAGATACCTTACGACGCGATCGTGCAGGGTATGGCAAAGACTCGCTGGCAGGGGCGACTGCAATGGATCACCTGGCAAGGGCACAAGCTGTTGATTGATGGCGCTCACAATCCTGCTAGTGCAGAGGTTTTGCGTCAATTTGTCGATCGTCAAATAGAACCCCTCAGCCAAAAGCCAAAATCCATCCACTGGATCATGGGGATGCTTTCCACCAAAGACCATGCCGATGTATTTAAAGCACTGCTGCGATCAGGCGATTCCCTTTCCCTTGTCCCTGTCCCCGACCATAGTTCTGCCGATCCGATCGCCCTAGCCAAGCTTGCCAGGGAACTCTGTCCCGGACTAATTCAATGTCAGACTTACCCAGCGTTATTGCCTGCATTAGATACGGCAATTGTCAAACAGACGTCTGATTCATCTTTCCTAGTGCTCTGCGGCTCTCTTTACCTGCTCGGACATTTCTTCAGAACAGCAGCGGTCTGACCGAGGCACTTGTTCCCAGCATTTGAAGAGAGTCCCTATTACACAGAGAAAAGGCTTTTTCAGAGGCTTTTGAAACTTTTTCCAGCTTTTCTGGATGTCTCGATATGATTGCTTCTCCCCGCTTTGCCTACATTTCTTTTGATACGGTGCCCATGCCCAAAGGGGCTGCCGTGCACATTGAGGCATTTGCCCGATCACTGGCAGCGGGACTGGGTCCAGTGCATCTGGTGACGGTGTCGCCCACTGCCGAAGTGCGATCGGGATGGCTGGCACCAGGGGTGATGCAAACCGAGTTGCCAGCGTTGGGAGATACGTTGCTGAATCGGGTGCTTTATTTTCGGCAACAGTTAGGGCAATGGTTTCAGGGGCAACGGTTTGAAGGGGTGCAATTTCGTTCGATCTACGAAGGCTTTCCGATCGCCCAGCAAAAGTCTATCTTGTGCGATCGTCTGATCTTTGAAGTGAATGGGATGCCCTCGATCGAACTGAAATATCGCTATCCAGCGGTGGCAGACGATCGCGAACTGTTGCACAAGCTGACGAGGCAAGAACAGATTTGCCTAGAGGCAGCCGATCGGGTGATTACGCCCAGTCCCGTGACGGGCACCTATCTGCAATCCCGTGGAGTACCTGTTCACAAGTTGCGTTTGATTCCCAATGGCGTGGATCTAACGGTGTTTTCTTACCAAGCACCCCGAATGGCACCCGAATTTTCTCCCTTACGCTTGCTCTACTTTGGTACGCTAGCTGGTTGGCAAGGGGTAGGGTTGGCGGTGGAAGCGCTGGGGTTGTATTGTCGCGATTTTGAGGCAACTTTGACGGTGATCGCACCGGGTCGTCCGGCACAGGTGGCAAGTTTGCAAAAGCAGGCAGCACGGTTGGGGGTGAGCGATCGCCTGACGTTGTTGCCCCCGCTGAGCCAGGCGACACTGGTCGAGCAAATGCATCAGGCAGACGCGATCGTGGCTCCGTTGACCGCAAACGATCGCAATTTGGTACAGGGCTGTTGTCCACTCAAGGTGCTGGAGGGCATGGCTTCAGGGACTCCGGTGATTGCCAGCGATTTGCCAGTGGTGCAGGCATTGGCGACGAATGGGGAGCACGCATTGCTGGTAGCTCCCGGCTCGGCGAAGGCAATGAAGGATGCGATGTTGCAGTTGCGGACAGATTCGAAGCTGAGGTTTGCCTTGTCGGGGGCAGCGCGGCAGCGGGTAGAGGAAGAGTATACCTGGGAGCGGGCGGGGCGATCGTTGGTGCAGGTGTATGAGGAGTTGGGATGGGGGGAGGCTAGAGGGGGATTGGTCTAGGATTAACCATGCCCTCGAACTCTGCAGTGACCCACTTTCAGGAAAAATTGCAGCAGTAGAAGCGTGGCAGTCTCAACATTCAAACCAGATTCGGGCGGCACCTCAATCAGCTCTCCATTGAACAACTCATACAAATGCTCTGTGCCATCGTCGTAGGACAGATACTCCTCAAAGCTTTGAAATCGTGGTTCGAGTTGAATCATTGGTGTGACGAATGAAGAATCATTCGCTAGAAGCAGGGGAGGATCCAGTTTAGGACAGGTGGACAAGTCCCTGATCGTCGCTTGCCCACTGGCATTGCCCCAAAATACTCTCTCGAAAGAAGTGACCAAACCTTAGAATAAAGGACGTTCTCACTTGCCACCGTTCTATGAGCAACCTGACTAAACCAGCTTGGGCTGGGGAGAATCTCCTTTCCCAATTCGTCAACTTACTGATTCATACGCCTCCCATCTATGCGGTCATGAAGCATCAGGCAAGGCAAGTACTCATCAAAACGGCTGAGAAAAACGGCGTTCCCTGGCGTCAACGCTCTGAAGATTTGGCAAATTCTGGGATTCAATCGCACTTATCCCAAATCACCAACCCCACCGTCACCTACCCCGACTATTATCAGGTTCCCTTCCATGCCTACAGTCAGGGGAACCTCTGTTGGCAAGCCGCTTTTGAAGCAGAATCCGCCACTTACTCTATGGGCTTGCGAGTTTGGCCCCAAGAACATTTGACTTGGCAAGAAGCACAAGCCCGATTGCGAGGAAGTTTCCATCAGGTTTTGGCAAATCACCTGACCCAACCCATCCGAGATATTTTAGACATCGGTTGCTCCGTTGGTATTTCTACACTGACCCTGCATCAGTATTACCAGCAAACGCAAGGCACATCAATTCGCACAGTCGGTCTGGATTTATCGCCCTATATGCTGACGATCGCCCAGTTGCGCGACACACATCGCGAAATTGAATGGCTCCATGCTCAGGCAGAGGCAACCGGATTACCCGATCGCTCCTTTGACCTGGTGACGCTCCAATTCGTGACGCACGAACTTCCCCGAACCGCCACCCAAGCCATTTTTCAAGAAGCTTGGCGGTTGTTGCGTACAGGAGGTGTTCTGGCGATCGTAGACAACAATCCTAAATCTCCGGTGATCCAAAATTTGCCCCCTGTGTTGTTTACCCTCATGAAGAGCACCGAACCCTGGTCAGACGACTACTACACCTTTGATCTGGAAGCTGCAATGGAAACGATCGGGTTTGAACAGGTCACAACCCTTGCTAGCGATCCTCGCCATCGCACCATTCTCGGTCACAAACTACAATAGCCAACAAGGCGTTGCTGATTCTAGGTATGAATTTGGAGTTATCTGAATTGAAACTTCGTTCCAATTCAGACGGCTATTCAGCACCACCACCAACAAAAAATAATAAGGTCGTCCAATCAATCCAAAAAACAATCGGCTGCCTTGAACGCCTGCCCCGCCTGATCTTTAGCAGAAAGAATCGGAGCCTCTGAAAAGCCCCAATCGATCGCGAGATCGGCATCATTCCAGAGAATACAGCGTTCATGTTGGGGGGCATAATAATCCGTTGCCTTATACAACACCTCAGCAGTTTCTGAAAGCACCAGAAACCCATGGGCAAAACCCGGCGGTATCCACAACTGCAACTGATTTTCTGCACTCAGAACTTGCTTGACCGATTGACCAAAAGAGGGGGAATTTCGCCGTAAATCAACTGCGACATCCAGAATGCTACCCACCACAGCGCGCACTAATTTTCCTTGAGGCTGCTGAATTTGGTAGTGCAGTCCTCTCAAAATATTGTATTTGGAGCAAGAGTGGTTATCTTGGACAAATTGGGCTGTAATCCCAGTCTCCTTCATGAAGGTTTTCTGGTTATAGCTCTCATAAAAAAATCCTCGCGCATCCTGAAAAATTTTGGGTTTCAGCAATAGCACATCAGTAATCTCTGTTGGCTCAATATCCATTGCTCACGTTGTTACGAAGTAGTAGACTGTTAAAGGTATTTAGCATCTTTCCAAGGATTCGCGAATTTTCTTCAGTCAGTAGTTTCCAAGACGCACTCGATTCTAGGTAATCATCATCAAAGCATGAGCATTTTACCTGTAAAGTTCAATTTCTGGCAAAGACATCCAATGAACACCCAAGCGAAAGTGACCATTGATCTTGATTTCTTACAAAAAACTGCCAGAAAACTTGCTGAGCATTGTGGACATGACGAATATCATCAACTTCAATTAACTTGGACTGAAGATGTTTGGAAAATTGCTGCCAAATACCTGCCTGAGCAAATCGATCGCTGTATGGATTTAGGGGCTTTTACAGGCATTAATTCGATCGCACTGTCTACTTTCTCTAAAGAAGTGATTGCAGTGGATCACCAATCTTATTTGCCAGACTGGATACCGCCCAATGTGCATTTCTGTGAGGCAAATGTTGACTCAGCTGAATGGGAAAAGCAACTGATTCCCGGTCCCTATCAGGTTTGCTTCATGATTGAGATTTTGGAACATTTGAGATGGTCTCCCATTCCTTTACTGAAGTGGTTGAATAAACATGTTCATCTTCTGGTGATCACCACACCCGACGATGAAGAATGGCCTGCTTTAGAAGTGCACCCCTGGTCCCAATATACACACTATCGTTATCTGCCCACTGCCTTTCCAGGTTGCGTGGGCAACCCCAACCCCATGTTTCATGTCAAGCAATATAAGCAACATGAATTTGTAGAATTGCTCTCGGAATGTAATTTTCGCGTTTTAGAACTCAACCGAGTTGGCAATGGGCGGCATCAGTTGCTCGCAGTTTGTGTGCCCCGATAGATTTATGAGATTTCACTAAACTGTACCTTCATGTCCGTGGTTCAGAAAAATTCTCTCCGCTTTTTACCCCCCCATCAGCGCCAACCTGAATTGCCGCTATTTGTCTTTCTACCAGGCATGGATGGAACGGGGGAATTGTTAAGAACTCAAATTGCGCGCTTAGAAACCGCGTTTGATGTCCGCTGTCTGCATATTCCAACCGATAATTTAACGGGTTGGGCTGAGTTGTCAGAAAATGTGATCGCCTTGGTGCAGGCTGAAGTGGGAGGTCAGGTTCACCGATCGATTTATCTGTGTGGGGAATCCTTCGGAGGCTGTCTGGCAATTCAGGTTGCCTTGCGAGATCCTCAGCTTTTTCATCGAATTGTTTTGATTAATCCGGCGTCCTCATTTTCTCGCCGTCCCTGGATGGGTTGGGGTCCTCAGCTAACCCGCTGGTTGCCAGAACCCACTTATCAACTGTCTTCTGTTCTGCTACTGCCTTTATTGGCGTCTTTTCGGCGGATGAAGCAGGACGATCGCCAGTTTTTTCTGAAAACGGTCAGTGCAGTACCTCAAATCACTTCGCTCTGGCGTATTTCTTTATTGAGCCAGTTTAATGTGACGGATACCGAACTGCGTCGGCTGACCCAACCCGTGCTGATTCTGGCCAGTCTGGCAGATTTGTTGTTGCCCTCGCTAGCAGAAGCTCGGCGCTTAGAAACCCTCTTGCCCGATGCCAGCGTGACCATATTGCCCGAAAGTGGACATGTTTGTTTGCTAGAGGCTGAGATTAATCTTTATGAGATTTTGCGGAACGCAGATTTCCTAGAGATGCCGAGCATCCCCCCAAAAAAAAGCATCCCAATGGGATGCCGAAGTGTAGACCAGGAGATCAAACTCTATTCATGATGTTTCGCCACAGGGTTGCAATCGGTCAATCATCACTTCATCTGATTAGGCATGAGATTGCAACGTATTCGTAATCAGATCGATGTAAGGACGGATCAAATTACTGCATGCCCCAGGGAGTGTCTTATTAATCGCGTCTTGCAAAAAGCGATAAGCACTCACGCATTGAGACGTGCGATGATATGCCAGCAGAATAGTATCTAGCCAAGCCATCATCTGTTCTTTGAAAAAGGTTTCGTCATCTCGCAGGATGGAAAGTGCTGCATAACGCAACACTTCGGTCATGTCATATTTGCAGCGTGCACCATGCTTTTGGAACAAATCTGGATAAGCCTGTGCCAGTTCACGCAGGGCTAGCAGGATCAACTTATCGTTGTGTTCGCTAATTTGTCGATAGGTTTCTACGCGAGTCGCATAACTTTGTACGTACTGCTCTAGTGGGTAAAGCTCCTGGAATGTGAGGTAACGACCGTCAGCCTGAAGAAAATTTTGCTCCAGGGTGTGATTAAAAGTGTGCATAGTATCGTCAGTCAAGTGGATGAAGTAAGCGAGTCGTTGGAATATGATTTGCTGGTAGCAGCATCTAGCTTCTAGTTTTCCGCATTGATGCCGGAATCCAACTGATGAAGAGTACCCTATCATGTCCAGACTGCCCGAGGAGAATGCTGAAAACAACATCCTGAAGCAATTTGCAATAGTCCAAAACAATTCTTAATATAAACTTATTTTGGGATACCCCTGATCCGCTCCAGATTGTATCGCTATCTTTCGTCTGAAACCTTCATGTTGCAAGCAAATCATCGGGTCGCAATTTTACTACACGAAGGAATTCGAGGCACCCAGGGCAAAACCGGGCTGGCACTTTTACGTTATAGCGAGGCGCCGATCGTAGCAGTGGTCGATCGCGACTGTGCAGGCGCCTCGCTGAGCGAACTCACAGGGATACCCTGTACTGTCCCGATCGTCGCTTCGGTTGCCGAAACGTTGCCCTATCAGCCAGATGTACTGGCGATCGGGATTGCGCCCTCGGGTGGCATCTTGCCCGACGCCTGGAAACAAGAGATTCAACAAGCCGTGGCTGCTGGCATGTCGATCGCCAATGGGCTACATACGCCTCTCGCGCATGACCCCGATTTGCGCCCCTTGCTGCACCCCCACCAGTGGATCTGGGATGTGCGACAGGAACCCAGTGGACTGACCGTAGGCAGTGGGGCAGCGCGTCTGCTTCCATGTCGGCGAGTTCTGGCGGTTGGCACCGACATGGGAGTGGGCAAAATGGCAACCAGCCTGGAACTCCACCGGGCTTCACGCCAGCAAGGGTTGCATACTAAATTTTTGGGTACAGGACAAGCAGGATTAATGATTGCTGGGGACGGCATTCCCCTGGATGCCATTCGGGTGGATTTTGCTGCCGGAGCGGTCGAACAAATGGTGCTGCGTTTTGGGCAAGACTATGACATCCTGTACATTGAGGGACAGGGATCGCTGTTCAACCCTGCGTCCACTGCGACTTTACCCTTGATGCGAGGCAGCCAACCCACCCATCTGGTGTTGGTACATCGGGCAGGGCAAACCCACATTCGCACCTTCTCCCATGTCAAAATCCCCCCTTTGCCAGATGTGATTCAGGTGTATGAAGCCATTGCTACCGCAGGTGGGGCTTTTGCTCCTGCTAAAGTAGTGGCGATCGCACTCAACACCGCCCATCTCGACCCCGACAAGGCACAGCAGGCGATCGCGCAAACCCAACTGGAAACTGGGCTGCCCTGTACCGATCCGGTTCGATCCGGAGTAGCGCCAATCCTAGCTCAGATTTTAGCTAAAACCTGACCGCTGCTGCTTAACGCCTGATGCCAAAAAAACTGGGCAGAATTGTAGCCTACCAGTATGCTAGGCAAAGAATGACGGGGAAAAGTTCAGGCGTGATTGACATCGTCTTCTACAAATCGATCGGTCATTTAGTACTCCCTCGACCTGAGCCAAGTTTTACAGGATGGGGCTATGAATGATGCAGACACGCACCGCCCAATTCACGATCGTCCCCTCAACCTCGTGTTGGTTGAGGATGATCCAATCTTTCGCACGGGGTTACGGACATGCTTGCAAAACTTTGCTGATTTGCAAATCATTGCCGAAGTGGAAACTCCAGAGGCTTTGCTAGATCTGTTGAAGTTGGCAAGTTCTCAACTAGAAGGGGCGATCGATCTGGTAGTGTTGGATTTGGACTTGGGGCGTGCTGCCTTTGGGAGATCTGTCGGGTTGTCACTCTGCCAACAATTAAAAGCACAATATCGGCAGATGCCTGTGCTTCTATTGAGCACAACACCCGATCCCCCACTACTAGTCGCGGCTTGGCAAACCGAGGCAGAGGGATATTGCACCAAAGGGGGGGGAATTACCAAACTAGTTGAAGCGATGCGCCAGGTTGCCAGCGGGCAACGTTATTGGGATCAGGAAATGCCGTTGATTGCCCGATCTCTCACTTCACCCCGGTTCGGGCGGGAGATTGCCTCTGGGCCTCAAGGGGAACTGTCAGATTGGCGCGGACGATTACGGTCGTCAGGAATTCAACAAATTGAGACAGCCCTGGTAGAAGTGACAACACAACTGAGTCGTCCGGGGTTGTCCTTGCTCGATCGTGCCGTATTAGCAGGACGGCGGCGAGAATTGCGAACAGCTCGCTGGTTGGTCAATCGTTTACTTACACCAACTTCAAGTCTGCCCCCCCTGAGCCAATCCACTTCCACTCCTATGCCCCCTATTGCTGAGTCCTTCAGCCAAAGCGCTGTCCCTGAGCACATACTCGCAACTCGTTCAGCACCTTCCAATCTAGCCCCTGCTGCCGCTCCTGAAGCTGACCGCTTGATCCGATCGGTTCTCTTCGATCTCACATTCGAGAAACTGCAATCTGGCTTGCAAAATTTGACTGATACCCCCCTGGAAATTGATATTTTGCGAGAAAACAAAAAACGAGAATTGCTGTCTGTGATTTTGCGTCAGGTAGAAAATGTGCTGGAAGAGTTACGTTTTTCGCAGGTGCACCCTGAACAATTAGCGGAAAAACGAGCGCGTATTTTGCGCGATCTCTGGCGGATGGCAATCACAGAGTTTTTGGGCAAATACTACACCTTGCAAGTGGGGCAAAATGAGATCGCAGTGGTCAGCGTCTTAGAGCAAGATGAGGCGATCGTGCAGACAGCCATCTTGGACAAAATTCCTCAACTCTCTCAGTTGTTTGCCAGTTTGTTATTTCAAGCGCCCTTGGTCATTGATAATGTGACTTACCCGATCGGGACGACAGAAGCCTTAAACCGTGCCGAAGACCTATTACAACACCTGATCATTCAAGTGGCAAATGCAGTCATGCAACCGTTGCTCAATCACTTTGCGGATGTGGAAGCTGTGAAACAGGGATTTTACGATCGGCGGTTATTGTCTACACGAGACATTGAGCGGTTTCGCAATAACCTTTCCTGGAAATATCGGGTAGAACGCTGGGTGAGCGAACCCAAAGCGATTTTTGAAAGTCAGTTTCGGTTATTCGTTTTGAACGATCGCGGTATCAAAACGACCCATATCTATGCCCCTCGCCATGACGAGTTAATGCAGCTTTCAGGCATTCAATATACGGTGACGCTGGCGCTCGAAGCCAGAGATGCGATCTCCCCTCGCTTGCGTGCTGCGATCGCCTTCTTGGGCAGTGGCATGGTCTACTTACTGACTGATGTGGTGGGACGCGGCATTGGCTTGGTTGGACGCGGCATTCTCAAAGGAATTGGTAACGCCTTACAGGACAATCGCTTTGGACGCAATAGCGAACGATAAATTAATATTTTTTGAAGGGTTGGAAAAACCCTTCAAAAAATGCCTAATAGAACCCTAGCTGGCGATCGCTGGTATCGCTGTTTCCGCCATCTGTTTGGCTTGCAGCTTTTCTTTTTCTGCTAAGTAGCTGAGTAGTTGGGCTTCGATCTGGGTTTTTACAATTTGACGATACTCCAGAAAATGCTCACCCAGCGCGCAAATGCCCAAATAATGCTCCCAAACTTTAGGATTGTGACGCAAAATACCCAGCAGATAGATCCAAAACTTCCAGCGGGTTTTGCGAACTACCCCTTGTCGCCAGCACAGGGTTGCCAGTGCCCGCAAGTTCACCCAATCCACTTTCCGGATACGACTGGGGCATTTAGGCGCACCCAATTCTAGAAAGTGTTGATAGGTGCGTTCTAAGTAACAAAGGGGGTCATACAACCGCCAAAAGGCATCGATGTACTCGCGAGCGATGTCCTCCAGAGGACGAGTGGGCACAAAATTCATCAAGGTTGTCTGGTTCATTCCCGAAACCATGGCATCTGGGTCAATCAAACGCCCTTCCTTTTTGAGCCGATGCCACAGTGCAGTGTCGGGTAAAGCCTGCAACATACTGAACATGGCAGTGGGGACGTTGGTCTGTTCAACAAACCGCACAATGCGATCGCCTGCCCCTGGCTTCTCCCCATCAAACCCAATGATGAAACCCGCCATCACTCGTAAACCCGTGCGCGTAATCAGACTAACTGAATCAGACAATGAATCGCGAGTATTTTGAAACTTCTGAGTGAGAGAGAGACTGGCTTCATCGGGAGTTTCAATCCCCAAAAACACGGCACTAAAGTTACATTCCACCATCAAATCCATTAATTCCTGGTCTTGCGCCAGATCTACCGAAGCCTCAGTATTGAAGCGGAAAGGATAGTTGTGTACTGCCATCCAGGGTTTTAACTCGCGTAACATCAGTTTGACATTGCGCTTGTTACCGATGAAGTTGTCATCCACCATGAAAATGCTGCGTCGCCAGCCCAGTTCATACAACCGCTCCAACTCTGCCAAAAGTTGTTGAGGGTTTTTGGTACGAGGTTTTCGCCCATACAACACAATAATGTCGCAAAATTCACACTGAAAAGGGCATCCTCGTGAAAATTGAACCGACATGGAATCATAAGCATCGAACTCTAGCAGATCAAATCGGGGAATTGGGGTATGGGTAACATCTGGTTTCTCACCGTCGGAACGAAAAACACCACTAGTTTCGCCTCGCTGGATGGCTTCCACAAACATGGGCAACGTAATTTCGCCTTCATCCAAGATCATGTAATCTGCACCCGCAGTTCCGGCTTCCTTGGGCAGCGCAGTAGCATAGGGGCCCCCCACGGCAACTTGCTTACCCCGTCGCTTGGCTTCTTGGATCAACGCTAGAAAGTCTTCTTTTTGGACGATCATGGCAGAAAGAATCACGACTTCTGCCCAGCACCATTCTTCTTCAGTGACCTCCCGCACGTTATGATCAACTAGCTTAAATTCCCATGCTTGGGGCAAAATTGCGGCAACTGTGATCAGTCCCAGGGGTGGAAGCATCGCTTTGCGATCTACCAGTGCCAGAGCTTTCTCAAACGACCAAAAACTCTTGGGAAAGCACGGATATAACAGCAGAACTCGCATGTGACAGACACCTCACACTAAATAGGTTTGTCGGTTTAGTCTTGAGACAATACCAGAGCTTAAATGTAAATGACTCAAGCTTACCGCGTCTGCTGCTTCCGTGCTTGTAGCGATGAGTAATCGATGATTTGCAATTTAACCAACACTCCAGGGGAACTGAAGTGTAAAGATTGTCCATCCTTGATCACCAGTGACGGTAATGGTTCCTTGTAATCGTTCAACAAGCTTTTTGACCAATGCCAGTCCTAATCCGGTGCCCCCATGTCGGTACGGGTCGCTGTTGGGAATGCGATAGAAGGGAGCGAAAATCCGATCGCATTCTTCAGCAGGAATTTCAATTCCGGAGTTGGCAATTTGGATTTGCAAACACGGAGAAAAAGGAAAGGAGGGCTGGCTTGACTGGCCGATTGGCGATTGGATGATTTGTACAGAAATCCGAATTGTTTGATTCGGAGGAGTGTATTTGCAGGCGTTATTGAGCAGTTCTAATAAAATACGGGTCAGGCTCTGACGATCGATGGAATAGGTTGGCAAGTCGGCAGGGATATAAGTTTGTAGGGATTGATTCTGGTTATGCAGACGTTCTTCAAACGCTTCTAAAATTTGGGGGAACCACTGCTGTATCTGAATCAGAGTAGGTTCGATCGGGTAGGATTCGGAATCGATCGCACGGATATCCAGCAAGTCATTGATCAGGCTCAGTTCTCGATCGCATTGATCTCGCATAATTTTGAGATAACGACCGATCAACTGGGAGTCCGACACGCTGGCTTCTGATACCAGCCAGCTCTGTCGATTCAGCACAATTTCTAGCATATGGATTGCCATGCTGATGTTGGACAGTGGCGTTCTTAACTCATGCGAAACGGTTGCTAGAAAATCATCCTTGAGTTGATCTAGGCGTTGCAGCTCAGTGATCTGATTGGACAGTTTGTGGGCACGCTCCAGAGATAAATTGTGTTCAATTGCCAACCGACGCTGGGTATCATCCCGAAAGACCAGCACCGCACCTGTGATCATCCCCCGATTATTTTTGATGGGGGCAGCACTATCGGCAATTGGAATTTCACGACCATTTGGGGTAATTAAAATTGCTTGATCTTCCAAATGGATAATGCAATCTTGCTGAATAGCTAAGAGGGTTGGGCTAGTGATCGGTTGTCGAGTTTGCTCATGAAGAATAGTAGAGATTTCGGTGAACTGACGATTTTGGGCTTCCAAGTTTTGCCAACCTGTTAGGGATTCCGCCACCCGGTTGAGATACTTGACCCGCTCCTGGGTATCTACCACAATCACCCCATCTCCCATGCTCCGCAAAACTGTGCTCAAAAGTTGTTCCCGCTCATAGCGTTGCAGCGCAGTTTCGATCGCGATATACAGCTCTTTTTCTTTAACCGGTTTGAGGACATAGCCAAAGGGGGCAGTTAATTTGGCACGCTCCAGCGTTGCCTGATCCGAATGCCCCGTCACATAAATGACTGGGATTTGCAATTGATGCCAAATTTGGCTAGTTGCCTGAATTCCATCCACTGTCCCTTTTAAGCGAATGTCCATTAGCACCAGATCTGGATGAAGTTCCACGGCTTTGGCAATTGCCTGCTCTCCCGACGCAGCAACGGCAACGACTCCATATCCCAAGTCTTCTAGACTTTCTTGGAGATTCATGGCGATGATTTTTTCATCCTCTACAATCAGAATCTGAATCTTTGTGGCAGCGGGATTGGGTGGCAAATTCATCATCAAATGCATGATTTATCGAAATGGAAAAGTAATCTTAAATTCTGTCCCCTCAGTACTGGTCAGTTCGAGCGTTCCGTTGAGTTGGTCTACCAAACCCTGAACTAGGGTTAATCCAAGCGATGGTGTGCTTTCCAGATGAAAGCCTGCTGGTAAACCCCGACCGTTATCACGAACCACCAATTTAAGGATGTTATCGGGTTCGGCGTGTAATTCCACAGCGACTTCTCCCGATTGATTGGGTAAAAAAGCGTATTTTAATGCATTGGAAACCAATTCGTTGATAATCAATCCGCACGAAATGACAGTGCTCACTTCTAGTGAGATTGAATCGACTTTGGTTTTCAAACGAATTTGGCTAGAGTAAATTTTGTAAGAACTGAATAAATGGAATGCAAGATCTGGAATGTATTGAGCTAAGTCAATATTTGCCAGATCCTCTGAACCATAGAGCTTTTCATGGACCAGAGCGATCGAGGCAACCCGGTTTTGGCTGTCCTTCAAGATGGCTGAAATTTGGGGTTCTTGAATCCGCCGGACTTGCATCTGGAGCAAACTATCGATAATCTGCAAGTTGTTTTTGACTCGATGATGAATCTCTTTGAGAAGTACCTCCTTTTCTTTCAGGGACGCTTGAATCCGCTCCTCAGCTTGTTTGCGCTCAGTAATGTCTTGCTGTACCGCGACTAAAACGGTGCCGTATTCGGCATGTTCAAATACGGAGGTGGTGGCTTCACACCAGAAAGGGGTGCCATCTTTTTTGACATTGTGTACCTGATAAGTGGCTTCTCCTCTCTGAAGAACTGCGCTGCGAATACTCTGGTTGACTACTTCTGGATCGATCGTGGTGTCTCCATAGTTGACGATCGAGACGTGTTGGTTGGTTAGTTCACCCAGCTCATAGCCAAACATCTGCTCAAATTTGGGGTTTGCATACACAATCATTCCATCATCAACTCTGACTAGACAAATCCCTTCCGCCATATTGCGGGTAACCACTGCTTGAAGTTCCAGCTCTTTCTGTACCTGTTTGCGATCGGTAATATCACTATGCGTGCCAATGACCCGCAGTGGCTGTCCCTCTGAGCTACGCTTGACCACCAGTCCGCGATCGAGAATCCAGATATACCTGCCATCGCGACACTGAAATCGATACTCTGAGAAAAAACAAGGGGTTTGTCCATTCAGATGCTTAGCGGTTTCAGCCAACACCCGATCCTTATCCTCTGGATGGATGCGCTCTTCCCATTCATTCAAACTGTCGCTAATTTCAGCTTCTGTATACCCCAACATTTCCTTCCAACGGCGAGAGTAGAAGATTTGGTTAGTCTGAATATCCCAATCCCACACGCCATCGCCGCATCCCTCTAGAGCAAACTGCCAGCGTTCTTCACTCACGCGCAGGGCGGCTTCGGTGCGTTTGCGATCGGTAATATCTGCAATCATGCCAATGCTGCCGATGATGCTGCCCTCCGCATCAAAAAGCGGGGCAACAGACAAACTGATCGTAACGAGGGAACCATCTTTTTTCTGCCGTAACGTTTCTAGATTGGAAAAACGCTGTCCTTGCTTCACCTGGTGTAATTCGCGGTTAAATTGGGTGATTTCCTGGGTCGGCAAGGTAGGTAAGGGTTTACCTTTGACTTCTGCTTCCTTCCAACCAAACAAATTTTCGGCTGCTGAGTTCCACAGTTTGACGTGACCACCAATGTCTAACACCACGATCGCCAAAGGAGAAAAGTGAATAATCGATTCCAGTGTCGCTGTGGTTTCGCGCAGTTTTTCTTCTGCCTGTTGGCGCTCTGACACATCTCTGAGAAAGATCGTGAAGATTTGCCCACTGGCTAGCTGCAATTGAGAAATGGATGCCTCTGCTGGAAACTCGGTACCATCCTTGCGCCGACCCAGAATTTTGCCTCGTTCGCCCATTTTGCGGGCTTGACTGCTTGATGCAGCAAATTGGTTGATATGTTGCCGATGGGTCTGGATGAAGCGATCGGGTAATAACCAATCCAGCGGTTGACCTAAGATTTCTGGGGCGGAGTAACCAAAGATAGTTTCGGCACCTTGATTAAATAAAATAATCCGCTGGTTGGCATCGACAGAAATAATGGCATCGCTGGCAATTGCTAAAATCCCAGCAAAGTGTGCCTGAGATTCTTGAAGAGCAGTTTCAGCTTGCTGACGATGACTCAAGGCAACCTGCGTTAGTCCAAGTGCAAGACCTGCCAGCAAAAAACATAAAGCGGTATCAACCTTCATGCAAGCAAGACTTTCCAGAAATCTGCTCTCCCAAAGAGACAAATTGAATTGACAGCCCAATAAAAATAATCCTCCCATCAAAATGACGAAGGCGATCGCAACCTGAGAGATCTGTCGGCTCATCGGTATATGTATCCTCCAATAGCGTCGTTTAGGAGAAGGAGCAATCCAATCAAAATATGAGAGCGAATGAGTCTATAGTGACCAAAAAATTCTATAAAGCGATAAGGTCTAGAATATTTTTTTAGCCATACCATAAACAATCGACCCCAAATTCTCTAGAAAAACTTGGGGTCGGTGCCGTGTCCTGGAATATGAACAGACTGATTTCATAACAATTCTCTCTATTTCATCATTTGCAGATCCTCGTAGGGACGTACAGCCGTACGCCCCTACAGACAATCATCTGTAGTGCCATCTCTTAGATTGGTATAAATTGTGAGCATAGATAAATTCTTGCCATGTTCAGCCGTTGGGCTTTCACAGCCAAAATGCCAAATCCTAAACGGTGCAATTCCGTGAGTGGTCAGCAGTAGAAAGGAAAAATTTCCTGGCAAAAATTAAGCAACTATCCCTGATTTAGCTGGCAAGCGTTGAAGCTTTGGCTTGAAAGCCTGCCTGCACGAGTGCTTGGACGGTTGCCTGGTAGTTTTGTACACGAAATTGGGCACCAAAGCGGACGAAGTGTCGCCGTCCTGCGCTCTGAACGATCGCGACGACGGGCACTTTTGCCTGGTTTTCTTCCCCTTTATGCTCTAAAATCACTGTTCGCAGGCGGTGTTGTTCGGTAATGTCAGCCGCTTTGTGGGGTTCCAGCTCCACCAACACCATACGAACTAATTCGATCGGTTCAACGTCTTCGATGATCAACTGTACCTGGTCATCGCGACGATCGACTTTGCCCCAAATCATCAAGCGGGCATCGTCCACAATATGAGCACTAATTCGTTCGTAGGTTTTGGGAAAAACCACCGCTTCCGTATGTCCACTTAGATCTTCCAGTTGAATGATTGCCATCGGATCGCCTTTTTTGGTGATCACTCGTTTGATACTGGTCAACATGGCGATCGCGCTAATGCTGACATTCTCTCCCACATCTCCCAAGTCACTTAAGTTGATCGGGGCAAGCATCCGTGCCGATTCATGTACCGTTTTTAAGGGATGGTCGGAGATATAGAAACCCAGCAACTCTTTTTCGAGCCGGAGCCGTTCTTGGGAGGGGTAGTCTTCCACAGGTGAGGCTTTGGGTGCCGATTCATAGCCACCGCTAACAGCAGCAGTGTCACTCCCCCCCAATAGGTCAAACAGGCTACCCTGTCCACTGGCTCGATCCTTAGCACGGGATTGTGCCCAGTCCAACACCAGTTCCAGGTCTTGAATCAACTGTTTGCGATTCTGATTGGGTTCCATTTTGTCGAATGCACCAGAATGGATCAAGGCTTCCAGCGCACGGCGGTTCATGGCGCGGATATCGACTTTGGGATCGTCAGAGCAAGCCACACGATCGCACAAATCTGCTAGGGACTTAAACGCCCCCCCCGCTTCTCGCACAATCAAAATACATTCCACTGCGCCTGTACCGACGTTACGAACTGCCGATAACCCGAACAAAATGCTCTTTTCCAGGGGGGTGAAGTTGACACTGGAACGGTTAATATCAGGCGGCTCTACCTCAATGCCCATACTCAAACAGGTGGCAATATATTTCTGTACCTTATCCTGGTCGTCACTGTTGGCGGTCAGCAATGCCGCCATGTACTCAACTGGATAGTTCGCCTTGAGATAAGCGGTCTGGTAAGTGACGTAGCCGTAAGCAGTGGAGTGGGACTTGTTAAAGCAATATTCAGCAAACAACACCATCTGCTCAAACAGTTCGGCGGCAACTTTTTTCTCAACGCCGCGATCGATCGCTCCCTTGACAAACATCTCTTGGTGTTTTTCCATCTCAGACTTTTTCTTTTTTCCCATGGCTCGCCGCAGCAAGTCTGCCTGACCCAGGGAATAGCCCGCCATGTCCTGAGCAATTTTCATGATTTGCTCTTGATAGACCATAATGCCGTAGGTCTCTTTCAGAATGGGGGTGAGAATTTCGTGGGCGTATTCAATCTTTTCTCGCCCATGTTTGCGGTTGATAAACTTAGGGATCAGCCCAGCATCCAGCGGTCCCGGACGGTAGAGGGCAAGCACAGAGGAAATATCTTCTAGACCAGACGGTTTCAAATCCCGCACAATCTGCCGCATTCCGGAAGACTCTAATTGAAATACCCCTTCCAGTTCTCCTTTGGCAAGTAACTGATAAGCCTTGGGATCATCCAGGGGCAAATTGTCCAGGTCTACGATCGGCTTGCCTCCCTCCTGCATGAGATCTAAAGTCTTCTGGATCATGGTCAGGTTTTTCAGCCCTAGGAAGTCCATTTTCAGTAGCCCCATGGCTTCAATGTCTTCCATAAAATACTGAGTGAAGACGGCACCATCCGCGTTGCGCTGGAGCGGAACGATTTCGTCCAGCGGTTGGGCAGAGATCACCACACCTGCCGCATGGATGCCGACACTCTTGTTGGTGCCCTCGATCCGAATCGCCAGATCAAGCCAGTGGCGCACTTTAGGATCTTTGTCATATTTTTCTTTGAATTCTGGTGCAGGGGTTTCGTCGGAGATCATCACCTTCAACTTAGTGGGCTTGCCCCGCACGACTGGGATCATTTTTGCCATCTTGTCAGCTTCGCCATAGGGGATGTCCAGCACCCGCGCTACATCCTTGAGCACCGCTTTAGAGGTCATGCGGTTATAAGTAATGATCTGGGCAACCCGTTCGGTGCCATATTTTTCGGTAACATATTGAATCACCTCGTCACGCCGTTCAATACAAAAGTCGGTGTCAATATCAGGCATCGACTTGCGCTCTGGATTGAGGAATCGCTCGAACAGCAACCCATGGTGCACCGGATCAATGTTGGTGATCCCCATGGCATAGGCAACTAGCGAACCTGCTGCCGATCCCCGTCCTGGACCCACTGGAATATTGTGGTCTCTGGCGTATTTGATATAGTCCCACACGACCAGAAAATAGGTGGCAAACCCCATCCGCTGCATCATCGCGAGTTCGTATTCCATGCGATCGCGATACTCCAATTCGACTGCTTCACGGGACTGGCAGTTGCGTCGCTTTAGCAGCCCCGCCCAGGCAACCTCTTCCATGTAGGTATCTGCGGTGAAGCCGTCAGGGATAGGGTAATCGGGAATCCGAGGTTCACCCAGAATGTTGTAGGGTTCAATTTTTTCGGCGACTGCCATGGTAGTCACGATCGCCTCTTCAATCACATCGTCAGCTAAGTGATCGCGAAACAATTGCCGCATCTCATCGGCAGATTTCAGGTACTCCGTGCCGCTATAGCGCAACCGCTTATCTTCGGTAATCAGCTTGCCGGTTTGAATACAGAGCAGCGCATCATGTGCCTCCACGTCGTAGCAAGAAATGTAGTGAGAATCGTTGGTGGCAATGATCTGAATGTCCAATTCACGGGCGATTTTAACGATCTCCACATTCACGATGCGGTCTTCTTGAGAGCCGTGATCTTGAATTTCCAAATAATAGTCTTCACCAAATAAATCCTTGTACCATTGGGCAACTCGACGGGCGATCTCTGGCTTGCCTTGCAGAATCGCCTGAGGTACCTCGCCCCCTAAGCAAGCCGAAGTAACAATTAACCCTTCGTGATACTCTTCCAGCAATTCTTTATTAATACAAGGGCGAGAAAAAATCCCTTTGCCCTGAATTCCCTTCAAGTTAGAAGCAGTGGTGAGCTTGACCAGATTGCGATAGCCCAGCTTATTTTTTGCGAGAACAATTTGGTGGTAGCGAGGACGGCGTTCCTGCTTAGTGATGTCGCCGTTAATGACATACATCTCATTGCCAATGATGGGCTTGACCCCTTTGCTGGTACACACCTTCAGCAGCTCAACCGCGCCATACATGACACCATGATCGGTCAAGGCGATCGCAGGCATTCCCAACTCAATGGCGCGATCGACCAACTGGGGTAGCTGGCTGGCTCCGTCGAGCAGGCTGTAGTCACTATGGATATGCAGACCAACAAAGGACATAGATTCTCAAACCCAAAAGTCTGAGTTCAAGCCTACACTACATCTGGCAAAACAATTGAAGAATATCTCGTATTCAGCGCCATATGTAGAAGCAAATAGGGGAAGCAGCAGGGGATAGGGTGGGAACAGCAGGGGGAGAAGTTGGAGTTTTTGCCTCGTCTCCATGCTCTGCGTGAGCATGCCCTCAGACGCTCTGCCGCTTACAATTCCCAAAGAGCAGAGCTTCTTTTCAGATTGTCAGGTCAGATCACAAGGCAAAAACTGTCAACAAAGGCGTTGAGAGCCTGACCGCGCCTCTTGGACAATACAAGTGTATCGTCTCACCGCTCCACATCCGATAGGTTCAGAGAGGATTTTGTAGACTGAGTCTCTAGCTCAGCAGAGACTTTGGGTTTCAGCTTTTCAAACTCTGCCTGCAACATATTCTTGCTCATGGTGGGTTCCCCGATCGAATGCCAGTTGCGGCTGGTGATTACCCATTCTTGCATAAGGTTACATTGCGCCATGGGTAGTTTGACGGTAATCACATGAGCGCAATTTTGTGGTTTCTCTAGCGCGAAAAATAAAACTTGATACTCCCCTTGGGTGCTCAATAACCGAAGCATTTCGTGCCCCAGAGGATCTTTGAGGTCGAGATAGCATCGTAACCAGCGGGGACCCTTTTCAATGTGGTGGAAGCGGTTATAGACAGCGGTGAGCCACAACACCATGGGATGAGGTGCCATAGAGCAGAGAAAATTTTTATAAACCTTGTTATAAAGCCGATATGCCTTCAGAGTTTCAATTTCTTCTTCTTGAAGCATGACCCACAAAGTAGCCAATTTCCCCTGACTACTGGTCAGAATCTGAGGAAAGACAATCTGGGCAATGGGTTTGTTTTTGGGCCAAGAACTGAGGCGGCAAACATCTTCACTGGAGCTGCTAGAGTCATTACTTTTGGGCGTGGGTTTCACAGTTCTAACGCCACTGCTAACCTCTTTCGCCAACCGTTCGCCAATATCTTTACTAAGCTGTCGGTTGCCGCTGTAATATTGCTCTAACGGAGTCAGTGCTTTGAGCACATCGTGAATACTTTGGGGACGATCGTGGGGGGACTTTTCTAAACATCTCATCACCAACTCTTCTAGCCCATTGGGGAGTTTCTGGGTGAGATTGAATACGCCAAAAGCACGCGGCGGTTGAAAGTGGTGAGCTTTGTACCAACTGCCAAAAGAATGCGTTTCCGCCTGTAGCGGCATTTTGCCAGTGAGCATTTCGTACATCATGACGCCCAAGCTATAGATGTCCGATCGGGCATCTAGCTCTTTACCTTCCATTTGCTCAGGAGAAGAATAAGCTAGCGTTCCCATATAGGAGGTTGTACCAGCACCATCCGCCTGAAGCATCTTGGAGATGCCAAAGTCCAAAATCTTCACCAATTCCCCTAAACTGGCATCTTGACTTACCAGAATATTGCTGGGTTTGATGTCACGATGAATCACCGGGCAAACCTGGTTATCAATGCGGATACCTTCATGGGCACATTGGAGCCCCAGGCAAATTTGTCGTGCCAGACTCAAAAAGCGCAAAACCGCCATTGGCTGGTTATTTATGATATCGCTCAGGCTTTCTCCCTGCAAATATTCCATGACATAAAAAGGAACCTCTTCCTCATTGACGCCATAGTCCATGACTCGAACAATGTGAATGCTTTTTTGCCCCAATTGGGCACAGGTGGTTGCTTCTGTTTTGAAGCGATCGCGCATTTTACGATTGAGTAAAGTTTGCGCCAAGAACTTGACAGCCACCACCCCGCCTAGTAGGGTATCCTCGGCACGATAGACTCGCCCCATCGCCCCTCTACCGATTAACTCCACCAATTGATATCGATTTGATAGTAAGCGACCCAGGTTGGCATCTACCATTGCACCTCGGCTCCCTGCGAGACCCGCACTTGGGCAACCTGTCTGGACAATAACGGTCTTTCCAGATGGCTTAACCTGACAACGAAACCATTAACCTGAGCCATGTACTACCTTAAGGCATCTGCCCAATCGAGTAAAAGATATGAAACTCTACACCCAGACTGGGACATTTCCGTAAAAAGAGGAAGCTTGCCATGATTATGAAATTGACTAGAACCTAAATTGACCCATTTTTTAATATCGGTAGATACTTGATTGGTATTCTAAGAAGTCTCTCATTTGCGGCAGCATTTGCAAATGAGACAAGTTGCTTATTCTGCGATAAAACATTGACTAAAAAATAAAAGCTGCTTAGGGCACTGCTTTAATCCCCTAAAAAAACGCCCCAACACATTGGATTGAACTGAATTGAGTGGGTCATTTCATAAAATGGGCATTGATTATTATCAATTCATAAAATTAGTCTTCCCTATTGTAGCGGTTTGATCTCTTTACTCAAACTGGCGCTCAAGGGTCGCTTCCATGATACTGGTCAGATAATGTCCTGACATAATCCCACTCGACAAAAAATATTTATTGTCGTGGATACGATAAAGAGTCTCGAATCCACTGCGTCGATACCGCTCATCTCCCAGCACCCAATACCGCTGAATGACTGAATCCGGTGCAATCCACCCTTCTCCTTCAACCTTGCCCAAGAGGCTGTGGTGGAGAACGAAGGTATATTGCTGTTCCCCCGGATCGAGTCGTCCCCGATATTGAAACGCGATTTCTTCTAACTCTGATTCTGGAAAAACAAGCTTGGTCACCATCGTGTACCAATCATCCCGGCTCCATGCAACCAGGATTCCGCCTTTCACGATCGTCGGCATCTGATTTCGCTCGATCCAGTTTCCCTGTAATGACCAGCGCCCAGCTTGCATCAAAAAGGTGTGAGCCACAACTCTTTCCTTGCTCCCGTTGAGTGTTCAAACCGCCAATCGCTTGAGTCGGCAATCGCTAAATCCTATCGATTCCTCAAGCTATGTTAACAGGTGAATTTCTCCTAAAAGGACAGCTCTACTCGCACCCGTGACTTGGGGAAGGTTACCCAAAAATCCCTGCTGTCGCCAGTATGCCAAAACCGCGAAGGTAATTGCCTCCTTGAAATCCACATTTAAGCCTGCTTCATCCGTTGTCAGAATAGTCGATTTGGGCAATCTTGATTGAATTCGTGCTTTCAGGTAGAGGTTGCGGCTCCCGCCGCCACAGAGCAAAACCTGGTCGGGCAATTGGGGCAAGAAGGCTTGATAGCTATGGGCGATCGATGCTGCGGTTAAGTCAGTCAAAGTGGCCAGGAGGTCAGCTTGACTCAGATCATAGCTCTGAGCATCCATCTGACACTGACGTAAATAAGCTTGACCAAAAAGCTCCCGTCCGGTCGATTTGGGCGGGGGCTGCTGAAAGAAATCTTGCTGGAGCCATTGACTGATCAAGGCTTGGCAAGGTTTGCCTGTGGCTGCCCACGCTCCATCTTGATCATACGCCTGAGCACCATTCGATAACTCTTGTACCGCCAAATCTAACAGGGCATTGCCAGGGCCTGTATCCCATCCCAGGATCGGAGGATTTAGGCTGGCAACATCTGTGGATGGCTGGGCACCGACGACTGATGGCGGAGGATTGGGTGGCAGATACGCCACATTACCGATCCCACCAATATTTTGAACGCAGCGGTGGTAGGTCGGATGACTGAGTAGGCAGACATCCAGAGCAGGCACCAATGGGGCGCCCTGTCCACCCGCGGCAATATCAGCCGCTCGAAAATTGCTGATGGTAGGAATTTGGGTTAAGTGGGCGATCAGGTCTCCCCGTCCCAGTTGTAGGCTATAGCCCAGAGAGGGGGTAGGGGAATGAGGAAGGGAGGAAGCCAAGGAAAATTCTGAACGGTTTTCCTGGCTCTGTCCTTGCTCTTTGCCGGGTTTCTCTCCAGGCGGCCGATGATAGACCGTTTGACCGTGAGACCCAATCCAATCCGCTGGAGGGTGCCCAGATTGAATTTGTAGGGCTGCCTGAGCAAATTGGTCAGCGATCGCGTCGTCTAATCGTGCCAACGCCTCCATGGACAGAGGTGCACCACCGCATACGGTAAGAATTTGCGATCGTAGAGCTGGGGGATAAGGGTATGTTTCTCCTGCCAGAAGATGAATTGTTAAATCTCTCCCTTGCCCAGAAATTTCGACCAAGGCAGCATCGATCCCATCGACAGAAGTTCCGCTGATTAGACCAATGATTCGCAGCATCGTGACCTCCTTTCCCCGACTCTGTTTTTGTCTGATCGCTGTTACCAAGTTGGGTTATGTTCTAGACATGTTGTCGGTATTTTTGAAAGCTTTGCTGAGCAAAGCTTTCAAAAATACCGACAACACCTTTGAAGCACTACCACCAAGTCGCTTAGGACACTGGCATCCAAAAAGGCGATGGGGCTGTTCTCCGCCTGCACCCCAGCTTAATCCAATGGCTATGGCTATATCTTAGTAGTACGGCGACGATAGCAGTGCGAATACGTCCTTATCCTCTGATGTTGAGATGGACGAGTTTTGTCTCCAGAGATGCTTATGATGGTCATTCGTTAGTATTCGGTGAACTATTTAGCTCTTGTCCTTTAAGCTATTTCCAGTGAGTGGCGATCGCGATAAACCAGAACAGGCACACGTTTGTAGGCAGGTGTACCAGAGCGTGTTTCTGTTCTTGCCTTAAAAATGACATTCACCTCCGGGTAAAACATCAACGCTGCCCCTGCTCGCACTGCGCCGTAAATCACCTCTACGTTGTCTAATCGACCTGCATCGCCTTGCACGGTGACGCGATCGTGTTCCGCCCAATTGGCTCTTTCTGCATCCAGGCGATTCACCAAAATGCAGTGACGATGGGGCATTCCCCGATACTGGTCGCCAATTTTGTAGACAACGGTATTGTGTTGAGAATAGCTGCGTCCCGTCATCAATGCCAGAACTAAACTATTTTGGGGGTGATCCATGCCAAAGTCTTGGGGGGTCGGCAGGGTCAGGTTGGGCAGCGGGGTGGTGAACATTTTTGCCTTGCCGGAGGGTGTTTTAAAGTGGGGTTCAGTGACGATGCGCCCAGAGATGGTGAACTCTTCTTGGGTCTCGTCAATGGTGGCGATCTTTTCGTAACCGGGAATGGTGCTGCCAATCAATTGCCGCACATAGCGAGTGTCTTGCAATTTACGCCACTCGACGGGATATTCTCCCAACAACCGATGTGCCAGTTCAGTCAAAAATTCCACCTCTGAAATCAGGTCAGCCTCCTTTAAATGGGTTTTTCCCTCATTATTGAGCCGCACGAAATTATTACCCGATTCCACTGTGGTTTTGTGGGGGTTTTCAAATCGATTCAACACCGGAATGATGATCGTGTGGATTTTCGCCAGCCCATGAAAGTGCCCAATGTTGGGTTTAGTGGCGAGATAGACGATCGTATTGATATTGCCCAATGCCCGCTTTGCCTGTGTCGAGTCGGGATTTGCGCCATACAGATTGCCGCCCACACAAATCAGACTCTCCACTTTCCCCGCTTCAGCGGCTTCGATTAAATCGCGGGTGTGATAGCCCTTGGGTAGGTTCAACGATCGCCCTAAAAGCTGTTCCAAAGCCTGCTTGATTTCTTCCTTCAGCTTGACCGTGACCCCCATTGAGCCAAAGCCTTGCACGTTAGAGTGTCCTCGCACCGGCATGACGCCAGCGCCCATTCTGCCGGCATGACCGCTGATCAGTGCTGTGTTGGCGATGCTATAGACGTTATCGACTCCGTTGGCGTGTTGGGTTATACCCATCGCCCAACCAAAAACAACTCCTTTGGATGTGCCAATGATCGTTGCTGCTGCTGAAATTTCTGAGCGAGAAACGCCACAAGTCGCTGTGAGGGTTTCCCAAGAGAGAGAGCGTGCTTGCTCCAGCACTGCTTCCCAGTCCTCCGTATGGGCTTGCAGAAAATCCTGTTTGACATAACCCTGCTCAATTAAAGCTTTTTGAATGCCTACGAAGAGGGCGACATCACTGCCAGGAATCGGTTGTAAGTAGAGCGAGGCAATCTCAGAACCGGGAATCAAGGATTTGACCGGAAATGCGGGAGATCCAAATTTAACTAAGCCAATTTCCATCACCGGATTGATCACAATCACCTTGCCACCCCGATCACGCAGTTTGATCAACTCATTCATCAAACGGGGATGGTTGTAGGGGGAGTTCGCACCAGCCAGGACGACACAATCTGCCTGTTTCAGACTTTCCAAGCTGACGATCGAGGTATTTGTGCCAAACATCTCTTTGAGGGCAGTGGTGGAGGGTGCATGACACAAATCTGAACAATCAGCCAAGTTGTTGGAACCGAGGGTTCGCATCATCAATTGCAAGAGAAAAGCCGCTTCGTTAGAACCCCGCCCGGAACTGTAGGATGCAACACGCTCCGGTGGCTTCTGGAAGGCATCGGTGGCGATCGCATAGATTTCATCCCAAGTGATGCGCTCGTAGTGAGAACTGCCTGCCCGTCGAATTACGGGAAAGCTAAGTCTTCCCAAGCGATCAGCTTCCAAGGAGGAAAGCTGTTGTAGTTCGGCGATTGTATGGGTATCAAAAAAGTGGGCTGGAACGGGAGGCTGAATTTCGGCTGAAATGGCTTCCACACTTTTCATACAGCGTTGCAGCTTCTCACCCGCTTCATTGGTAAATCCGCCCTTTTGCCCACCAGTACCCCAGGAACAAGACAAGCAAGCACTATGGTGAAACAATGTTTTCCACAGCTTTGGGCCTTCTGGCGAGAGTGAATGCTCTGCCCAATACTCAATGACCGGCAATCCACCCCCAATAGCTGGGGTGTCCGCATTAGGTTCGTGAAAGGGCGGTTGGGGCTGAGGGTTGGTATCCATGGGACAACAGCATCAAAAGCTTTACCTGTGAAACTTAGCGCGATTGACGAAATGCGCAAATTCCTCGTTAGGTAGATTTTGGCGATCGAGATCAACCGAACTCATCTATGACCTATGCCCGTGGGCGCTCAACCTGCCGAGTCTCTGCTTCCAACTCGACAATTGCACTGTCTTCTCAGTCAGCTTGAAATGCCGCAGAATACGTGCTGATTGATTTTGATGCTCGGGACAGGAGCGAGACAAGCTGCCTAATATTTGGTCTAATTGTCATTAGACGAATTGCTCTTTTGTCTGCAAGGGGATGGCGATCGTTCACACTGATATGTTAATTTAATAAAGCAATTCAGTTTGTTATGGCTCAGTAGCTCAGTGGTTAGAGCAGGGGACTCATAAGCCCAAGGTCGCAAGTTCAAATCTCGCCTGAGCCATTTTTCATGCCAAAACTTACCTTGAAATCCTTATTTGGTGAGGATTTCAGGTTTTTGTGCTTTTGTAAACTTCCAGCCAAAGCCAATAATCTTACCCAATTTTAGGCTACCTCTGAACCAGAGCTCGGAAAGTTGGTCAGCTCAGGCTAACGGAGGTAGCAATCGAAGCAGTCACTGACAACCTAGCCGTTGGCATATCCATAAAGAGATGTCGCACTTAATAAATAGAGATTCTATAGCGATCCTATCTGGATTGTGAAAAAGAGTTCCTGTGGAACTCTTTTTCACACAGCCTTTCTCATTCACAAATGATTTAGGACTGCTATATAGATCTTTAGTTCTTCTCTCTAAACGCTTGGATATGTCTTTTCACTCTGGGCATCGCATCAATCACATGCAAGATTTTCTCTGTGCCGCTTAACACCTCAGAAAGAGCAATTTTGGCTGTTGTCCGATATAAGTTTTGTTTTGTTCCAATTTTTTCTAGAAATGTCCCAATTTCTTCAGCCAATTTTTGATCCATCTCTTTCATGCCGGTGATATTGGTTGATTCAACGAAAGGCTTTCCTGCCCATTTCCCAGTATCTGCACCAATAGATAACGGAATGATTTTTAAATCCTTTTTGTATTTTTCTCTAAAATATTTTTCTAGAATGTATTCTGTAACATATAAAGAACGCCCACTTGAATAGTCATAAATTAATATAGGTTTCTCAAGGTTTATCCCGCTCAAACAGGTATCCAAGTAAGCACTTAGTCTTTGAAAACTTTCCTTATCATCGAGAGCTTCCTTGTTCTCACCATACGCTCTAACCGTGCTCAAAGGTATATCGTAGACCTGCAAACCTGCTTCTTCTAGCATTGCTGTTATTGGCATAACACTTGCACCTAAACCGACATAGGTGTATTTCTCTTTTGGATAATATTTTAAAATATATTTCGTAGAAACATCAAATTTTTTGAACGCATCCTCATCCATTCCGGGTATTTCGTTTTGCTCTTCTTTTATCTGGTCTAAACAGAGTTTAATTTCTTTAGAAACTTTAGCCAATTCCTCTAAAAACTCAGGCTTGAGTTGAGTTGCCTGATAGTTTGTTCCGCTTTCATTCTGATTACTAAAATGAAGAATTTTTTTCAAACGAGATTGTGGATGCTGAGCGATTTCTTTGACTACTGTAGGCTGATCGTTCTCTTTGGAAAAGTCTTTTTTGAGTAACAATTCAGCAAGTTTTGCCTCTTCTGAAATCTTGTTTTCGATCGTAGACCAAGCAGCATCCCAACTATCAAATTGATTGATTTTTAATTTTTCGGCTTCTTCATTTGGAATTTCGTCGGTTGCTATTTGCTTTAAATAAGTATAGATTTCCCCACCTTTTCTAATATTTTCTTCTTGCTTTTGTGTAAGATTGTCATCTTCTAGTCCTTTCGTATCCTTGTGCTGATTTTCCTCTATCTTTTTATCTAATTCCAACTCTTTGTCAATATCATTAATTTTTTTGCCGCCAACTGTCAGTGCTCGTTGTATTCGCGTTTCTATTCCCGTTTCTCCTAGGTCAGTTGCCTGCTCATGTAGGGACGGATTAACCAACTTTGCTTGAAGCGCATAGGGAGTTGGACGTTGCCCAGGATGATGGGAAAACAAATCCACATGCGAAAAATCATGCACTAAATGCTGGGGCTGATCGAAGAGCGAATCGCCCCAAGAACGAGATTGGAAAGGAGCACCCAGAAGAGGAGCGGAGGATTTGAGTGCATGTTGCTGAAAACGAGAAGGGTAGGCAGTCATCAGTATTGACCGAACGCAGCCGAATAGGAAAAGGGGCGGTTACTGTTAGCATCAAGCCTCTGTTCGCCTCAAACTACTCAAGTCAACAGCTTTCTGTACCCTTTCTTATTTTCCTCCAAGCCTATCGCAAAATTAGTATTTTCTTTGTAAATGAAAATACTTGTAATCGTTTGTTCAGGAGGGAATAAAGTCATTGTCAGTAGAGCACAATTTGAGTAGTTGGGGCAGAACGCACTGGATGAGAGAGGCTGGTAGACATAGAGCACCTTTCTGACGAGTCAGCTACAGAGTGAGGTGAATGAGTGTGCGGGTTGGCTTCCGCCAGTAAAACTGGCTGTAAGAATTCCGATGGATGATACTCATGAGCCAGAGTGACCCATCCATCGGAAGAGCGATAAGAAAAGCGATTAAGGCAAAGCCCCTTTTAGGGCTTCAACAATTCGGTTGTTTTCGTCCAGATCCACTCCTGCCACCACGATCGTCTGAATCAGCCCCGCTTTTTCTGCATTGCAAAAGATTACAACGCGCGTATTTTCTGCTGTTCCACTCACCGACTCTGAGTCTGCTTTCACCTCCTGAAGGTTGATTTTTTGCATTGCCTGAGTGGATGAACTGACGCATTCTTCAACCGTGCTACCGCCGAGCCGTTGTGCGAGCGAAATGGATGGTGCATCGGCTAAAGCAGGAAGCGCCCAAACTATCGGACAGGTACTTACTGCGATCGCAATGCTTTTTTGGAGAAAATTCATAACCAATTTGTCCAGGTAAGTGGATAGTAATCAGGACATCAGAAAGCCCAGAAGATTCGCTAGTAGATTCTAGATTCCAATCCTAATCTGCCCATTCCCACACAGCAACCTGCTCGATCGCACCCAACTGACGGATAGAAGCTTTCTGCGCTAAGGTCAACCCCGTCACTCCCTCAATGTTCATCCCTTCATAGGGGCGAGGCACTCGAAAAGTTGACAAACAAACCGTTTCAGCCTTATCGAGTCTGCCCACCTGCCATAAGCGAATTGTTTCATCTTGACTGCAACTTGCCAGGATGCGCCCCTTGGGATCAAAATTCAGCGATCGCACCCATTTTTCATGTCCAAATAACGTTTGATCGCACTGTCCAGTAGCGACTTGCCAGAGCTTAACGGTGGCATCTGCCCCTCCACTTGCCAACATGTGCCCATCAGGGCTATAGGTTACAGAGAGCACTGGGCTGGAATGCGCCTGCATCGTCTGGAAACACCTGCCTGTATTCACTTGCCATTGTTTGAGGATGCCATCTGCACTCCCACTGGCAAGGGTTTGCCCATCAGGACTCAAGGCAACACAACGAATCCATGCAGTATGTCCCTTCAGAGTCTGTAAACAGTCTCCAGTCAGGATCTCCCAAAGTTTAATAGATTGATCTTGACTACCCGTGGCAATCAGCTTGCCATCTGCACTTAGGGCAACCGACCAAATGCCGCCCCGATGCCCTAGGAGGGTACGTAGACATTGCCCAGTTTGCACATCCCACACTTTCACTGTGCCATCTAAACTGCCACTCACCAGTATCTGGCTGTTCGGGCAGAAATTGACTGCGAAGACGGCATTGTGGTGCCCAACCAACGTACGAATCGGCTGGCGAGTGCGGGCATTCCAGAGTTGGATCGTATGGTCTTCGCTGCCACTGGCAAGCCATTGTCCGTCAGGGCTAAAGGCAACTGACCAAACCCAGCGACTGTGCGCTGACAGACAAATCGGGGAAGGGGCGGCAGCGTCGAGAGTCGGAATTTGGGATTTGGGACGATCGTCTGTCTCAGCCAAACAATTTTGAACCCTGGCTTGAGAGGCAGCAACCAATCTTCGTCCTTCCGCTCTGGTTTCCTTCGCGCGCGCGATGTCCACTAAATCCCACAACCGCACCAATCGATCCTGTCCGCCGCTGACCAGGGTTTGTCCATTGGGATGCCAGGCGATCGACCAGATGCCGTTGCTGTATCCCTGCAAGACTCGCAAGCAAGCATGGGTGTTGCTATCCCAGAGGCGAACCGATTGATCTTCACTGCCACTAGCAAACAATAATTCGTCAGGACTAATGGCGATCGAGGTTACCCAACTGGTATGTCCCGATAAGATTCTAAAACAGTCACCTGTGGTGGGATGCCAGAGCCGAACGGTTTGATCGTCGCTGCCGCTGACGATCGTCTGACCATCGGCACTATAAGCAACGGTACGAATTGGTTGAGCGTGTCCGAGTAAGGTTTTCTGACATTGTGCAGTCTGGAGGTCCCAAAGCTTGAGGGTGCGATCGCTGCTACTACTCACCAGGGTTCTGCCGTCAGGACTCCAGGCAACTGACCAGACCCAATCTGCATGACCCGCAAGAATAAGCGAATTTTGAGTTCTGAATTCTGGATTTTGGCTTGTCGCTGGCGCGATCGTCTGTCCCTTGTCATCGTCCCCTTGCCACCTTCCCTCGATTTGCCACAAGCGTACTGTGCGGTCATAACTACCACTGGCAAGCCAGTCCCCATCGGCACTGAAAGCCACCGATCGCACTTCATCACAATGTCCAACTAACGTTGTAAGTAGGTTTCCCGTGGCAATCTCCCAGAGATTGACCAACCCATCCTCGCCACCACTGGCAAGCAACCGACCATCCGGACGGAAAGACAGAGAGAAAATGCGTCCGGTGTAGTCTCCCAGGGTGCTGAGACATTGTCCGGTTTGCACATCCCACAAATGGATGGAGCGATTGGCGCTACTTGCAAGCGTTTGCCCATCGGGGCTAAAAGCGATCGCCCAGACCCAACCCTCTTCGACTCGGCAAGTCGCCAGCTTTTTTCCATCCGCAACCTGCCAAATATGGATTTCATGATTAACATCACTGGTTGCCAACAAGTTTCCGTTTGGGCTAAAAGTGACACACAGCACTTGCCCAAAGGTTTCTGTGAAAACGGACTTGCTCAGGTCACTATTGGCAAGGTTCACCCTATGCAGGTTGACTTTTCGCAGAGATGCTTGCCAGAGAGTGAGATGAGACAGGTCTTGACCGCTCAAATCGACTTGCAAATGGCACAAGAGATTCAGCAAATTGCCCGCTGCATAACCAGTTTCGGACGCAGATTGACCGCGTAGACCCGACAGAATTTGTTTCAGGTGTTCACCCAACTGATCCCACGGGAAGAAGCGAAACAATCGCTGGGCGATCGGTTGCAAAATCAATCGCTCCTGCGTTTCTCGGACATAGTCTTTGGCGGTTGCTTTGATGAGCGCATGACTGAAGAGGGTGGATTTGCAATCGGAATGTTGAGCATGAAGAGTTTGGAGTTTGGAGTTTGGAGTTTGGATCGTAGATGGGGTTACTCGTACAACATCTTGCTGATCATTCGAAACACCTCCTCTCTGCCCTTTAATTTCCTCACAGACTCGCTCAATCAATTGTTCGGTCACATATTCCATGACCACAGGTTGCAGGGTGAAAAGCGACAGGGATTTTCCGCTCGAGCGTGTGCGCTCCAAAATGCCCCGTCGTTCCAGTGCCGTTAAAGCTTCGAGCAGATGTCCCGGCGCGATCGTGGGCACAAAATCGGCTTGTAATTCTGCCAGGGTGATGGGTTCACGATCGATCGCCAGCCAATCCATCACCTGTTGTTCCAGATCCGACAAACGGTTGATTTGCTGAGCGAGTAGATCTCGAATATCACCAAAAATCGAGGTTCCCTGTTGCAAAAAATCTAGAAACCGATGCAGATCCCCTTCAAAAAAATCATGGATGGCAGAGGCAACAATTTTCAACGCCAGCGGATTGCCACCATAGTGGTCAATCAGCGATCTCCAAGCATTTTCGGACCCCGAAAAATCAGCTTTAATCGTGAGAATGGCTTGCCCATCGGAGATCGGTAGCCCCCCCAGCTGCAACGATCGCACAGGTAAAGCAGATCCTTCGATAATGGCAAAACCATTAGGTTTTTCGCGACTGGTCAATACCAGACAGCTTTGATGCCAGCTTTCGCCCATCATTTGCAACAGTTGACCGTACCCCTCGTAACCAGGGAGGTACGTGCCGCTACGATCGCCCTGCTGAAGGATGGTTTCACCATTGTCGAAAATGAACAGGCACCGATGAGCGCGCAGTTTTTCTAGCAAACAGCGCATTCGTCCATCCACGCTATCGGGTAAATGGCTGGGGTAGAGGGAAGTCTGGGGCGGAGCGATGACGGAGAGGAGATCTGCCAGCAAATCTTGGAATGGGGGGGCATTTCGGAGCGATCGCCAGATGATAAATTCGAAATGTCCAACGAGTTGCTGGGTCAACCGCACTGACAGTGTGGTTTTGCCAATCCCTCCCACCCCAAACAGCCCGACGAGTCGGCAGCGATCGTGTTGAATCCAGCCTTCCAACCGCTCTAGTTCTCTTTGTCGTCCATAAAAAATAGAGGCATCTGGCGCTTCGCCCCAATCAAGTTGGCAAGCCGGATGCAAGCGATAGTCCGACAAAGATGGCAAAGCAGAAGGTGAAGATGCGATTGGCGAAAGCGAGGACGAAACCTGAGTCCGGGGCGATCGCAGGGTGCTGATTTCTAAGGGGTGATCGCTCCCGATCGCAGCAGTTGCCCGAAACGACAGGTCGGGGAGCGCATTGTTCACGTAGCGGTTCAGAACAGCCTGAACATTACTCTTGCTGACTTTTTCTCCCAGCGCTTGTGAAAGCTGCTGCCAAAGCTGAGAACCCGTTTGCTTGACGTAACCCACCTCATATCCTACATTCCTGGCAATCTCTTGATAAGACAATTCTTCCCAAGCTTGCTGAAAAACAAGCGTTTGCAGCTTGCTTAAACAATCTTTACTCAGAACGGTTTCAATGATTCCGAGAGCTTCTTCGGCATTCATGGGTAATCGCAGGGCAACCACAACAGATCGAGTCCGGCTGAAAGTCTTTCTATACAACGACTTCAGTTTGTTCAGACTTCTATCCTATGAGTTTCCTGTCTCAACCTTTGTTACTCTAATGACATTCTGCGAACTTTCAACACACCTTTTACACACCCGATCGAACTGTCAAATTTGTCACATCCTGATAGTGTTTTTTCCAATAGGCTGACAAAAACTTCTCAAACGTATTCAAACATCAGCCCTTCAGGCGTTGATTTCTCGGTTCGGTTGGGTTTTGGTGTTCGCCCTGTCCGTATTTTTTAAGGAGAATTGCTAGACGTGAGTACGAAGAGATCTCTGTATCTTCCCCGTCGTCAGGTCATCCGGGGTATTTTGGCAACTGCTGCCTTTGGTGCAACTTCAAAACTGTGGACGGGTTGTAGTTCCACACCCGAAGGAGCATCGGGTCCAGGCGGAGATGCTAGTCCAACCGCAGAGGGGGGTAAGCCAATTGTGATTGGCTTTATCTACAATGCGCCTAAGGATGATTACGGCTGGAACCAGGCACAAGCAACCGGGGCAGCAGCGATCGCCAGCATCGCAGGCATCAAAATTGTGGAGCAAGAAAGCGTTCCTGAAACCAAAGAGGTGCAGGAAGTCATGCGCAACATGATCGAGCAAGACAGCGCCACAGTGATTATCCCGACCTCCTTTGGCTACTTCGATCCGCATGTACTACAAGTAGCCAAAGACTATCCAGAAGTGCAGTTCTTCCACTCTGGTACGCTCTGGAAAGAAGGTCTGCCCAAGAACGTTGGTAGCTATTTTGCTCTGGTTGATGAAGGTCAGTATCTTGCGGGTCGCATTGCTGCCCAGGCAAGCAAAAGCGGCAAAATTGGCTTTGTGGGTGCCAAGCCCATCAACCCTGTACTCCGCAACATTAATAGCTTTATGTTGGGGGTTCGCAGTGTAAAACCCAATGTCAAAATGCAGGTCATCTTCACAGGAGACTGGTCGTTACCAGTAAAAGAAGCAGAAGCCACCAATTCCCTGGTAGATCAGGGTGCGGATGTGATCGCGGTGCATGTAGACAGTCCCAAAGTGGTGATCGAAACTGCTGAGAAGCGCGGTGTTTTGTCGAGCGGTTTCCACTCTGATCAATCAGCGTTGGCACCCAAAGGCTATTTGACAGGCACCATGTACAACTGGGGCACTATCCACAAGAAGTATGTCGAGCTGCTCAAGTCCGGGAAAACCTTAATGAATGGCGGCATTCCTCACCAGGTAATCGGCGGCATTGCAGAAGACTACATCAGTCTGGCAACCTTTGGTCCCGCAGTGACTGATGCCATCAAAAAAGATGTAGAAGCAACCAAGGCAAAGATTGTAGATGGATCAACCGTGGTTTACACCGGTCCGATTAAGGACAACGGTGGGGCAGTCAAAATTCCTGGAGGTAAGAAGTATCCAGTGACAGCACAAGAGTTGACCCAAATTGACTGGTTGGCTGAAGGTGTTTCTGGCAAGACGAGCTAACTGACTAGCACTGAAACTCTGACCTTGAAATGGCAGCACTGAATCTATGGCACTGAATCGTTCTAATTGGCGGGCAACAGCGGAAGCGATCGCCATCCCTATCGTTGCTATCTTGTTTGCCCTCATTTTATTCGGCATCTTTTGCGCTTTTTGTGGCAAAAACCCGTTATCTATCTATGGCGCAATTTACAGCACTGCGTTTGGCAACTGGCGAACCTTCCAGGGAACACTGCTCCGAGCGGCTCCCCTGATGTTAACTGCTCTTTGCACAGCGCTTCCGGCTCGTTTGGGCTTGATGATTATCGGCAATGAAGGGGCACTGGTGATGGGGGGCATCGGAGCGACGATCGCGGGGCTGATGCTTTCCTACGGGAGTCTGTTACCCAATGTCGATCAGGTCAAGAACACACTGGGCTTGCCTTCTCTCACTGTGCAAATTGGCATGGCTTTGGGTGGCATCTTGTTTGGTGGCTTGTGGATTGCAGCAGTCGGAGCGCTGCGCCATTATCGGGCGGTTAATGAGACCATCAGCAGTTTGTTGATGAATTACATTGCGATCGCCCTGCTCAACCATCTGGTCGAGGGTCCCATGAAAGATCCCGCCTCCCTCAATAAGCCCTCCAGCTTCCCTATTCCGGATGCCTATCAGTTAAGCAACATTAGTGGCACCCGCATTCATTACGGGTTGCTCTACGGGCTAATTGCTTGCATTATCTCTTATTTCCTGATTCAGCACACGACCTTCGGGTTTGCCGCCCGTACGGCTGGCGGTAATGTCAAAGCCGCTCGCATCGCTGGGTTGCCCGTGGGCAAACTCACGGTCATCATCTGCTTTTTAGCAGGTTCTTGTGCAGGCTTGGCAGGGATGGTGGAAGTGGCAGCCGTGCAGGGTCAGGCAAATGGTTCTCTGGTTGCTGGCTACGGCTACGCTGGGATTCTGGTTGCTTTCGTGGCTCGCTATAATCCTCTGGCAGCAGCCATTGTCGCAGTTTTGTTAGGCGGCATCATCAACAGTGGTGGCGCTTTACAACGAACGTTCAATATGCCAGATGCAACGGTTCTGGTGTTTCAAGGACTGGTCTTCATCGTGGTTCTCTATAGCGAATCACTCTATGGACGACTGAAGATTTTCAAAGAAGCCGAGGTCAAAGCCCCGCCGCCATCGGCAGCGTCAACTGCTGTCCCAGTCTAAAGGAACCGCAGGATTGGGGATGTCCAGATCAGAGAGCAGGGATGAAATCTCGACCTCCAGCTTCTAACTTCCCCATCCTTAACACCAAACACCTGATTTCTACAACCAAATTTGCTCAGAGGGAGAAAAGAACATGGCAGCAGAAGCATTAGGGTGGTGGGGCGTGCCGCTGGGAATTATGGCAGGAACGCTGCGGGGAAGTGCACCTTTCCTCTTTGTTAGCTTAGGGGAATGTCTCACGGAAAAGAGCGGCAAAATCAACCTGGGCTTGGAAGGAACGCTACTGACTGGAGCTATGAGCGCTTATGCCGTCTCCTACCAGTTGAAAGATGTAGTGGGACCTGGACTTTCCCCCTGGATTGGGGTGTTGGTTGCCGGGATCGCTGGCATGGCGTTGGGATTTATTCATGCCTGGTTGTCTCAGCAGCCCAAGGTCAATGACATTGCGGTTGGTATTGCCATGATTATTTTTGGCAGTGGCATTGCATTTTTCTTTGGAAAGCCTTTTATTAAACCTCAGGCACCGCAACTACTCACGTTTGATTTGGGTAACTGGAGTTCGCTGCCCCAGGTGCAATCGGCACTCAAGATTAGCCCCCTGTTTCTTTTAGGACTGATCATTGCACCAGCGATGGCATGGTTCTTCAAGTCAACTCGCTGGGGATTATTTATTCGCGCGGTAGGGGATAGTCCCGATGCGGCTTTGGCGATGGGGGTTTCGATCAAAAAAGTCCGAATGCTGTGCATTATTGCAGGGAGTTTTTTGGCAGGGATCGGGGGCGCTTGCCTATCGCTGTACTATCCCGGTCTCTGGTCGGAAACTATTTCCAGCGGTCAGGGATTGATGGCAGTTGCGTTGGTGATCTTCGCCCGTTGGAACCCCATTCAGTGTCTCTGGGCATCTCTGTTTTTTGGTGGTGCACAGGCGATCGGTCCTGCATTGCAATCGGTCGGAATCGACCAGGGGCGGTATTTGTTCAATGCGGCGCCTTATGTGTTAACCCTGTTGATTATGATCATCACTTGCTCACCCAAAAAGACGTTATCCGGTGCACCAGGGGCATTGGGAACTATCAACTAATTGATTTTAGAGGGAAGATTTTAGATTGTGGATTGAGTCCTGAATTTGCAATCTAAAATCTCTCATCGTCCATCCTCAATTGCTCAGGAGGTTATGGTGGGACGCTACGTTGAATCCGAACCTTATCTCTATCCCTACAATGGCGAACTGCGCCCTGAAAATACCGTAGTTCTCGTGATTGACATGCAGATCGATTTCTGCGGCCAGGGTGGCTATGTAGACAAAATGGGTTATGACTTATCGTTAACGCAAGCCCCGATCGCCCCCATCAAGCAAGTGCTGGAAGTGGCACGGGCAGCAGGTTATCACATCATGCACACCCGCGAAGGGCACCGCCCCGACCTTACCGATTTGCCTGAAAATAAGCGCTGGCGATCGCGTCAGATTGGCGCTGGCATCGGTGATCCGGGTCCCTGCGGCAAAATTTTGATCCGAGGCGAACCGGGTTGGGAAATTATTCCCGAACTTTCCCCATTGCCAGGAGAAGCAGTGATTGATAAGCCTGGTAAAGGTTCTTTTTATGCGACCGATTTAGACCTAATCTTGAAGCGCCAGGGCATCCAAAACATCGTTTTAGCGGGCATTACCACTGATGTTTGTGTTCACACCACCATGCGAGATGCTAACGATCGAGGCTACGAGTGTCTGTTGCTGTCCGACTGCACGGGTGCAACCGATTATGGCAACCACTTGGCAGCCCTCAACATGGTCAAAATGCAAGGGGGAGTTTTTGGAGCAGTTGCGGATTCCCATGCCTTCATCCAAGCAATCCAAGGCTAACTTAGCCAGCTAACCTTTAAAACTTAACCCTATAAAGCTCAAAATCTAACCCCAGAACTCAAAACTCAAAACTCAAAACTACTCAGGAGAGGGGAAAATGGCAAAAGCGGCAGATCATTCCACTATCAATTCCACCAATGGGCAGGTTGCCATCGGTGCAAACACCCAGAGCGTCATCGCACCACCTGAACTAGAAGTGGTCAATATGACAAAGCGCTTTGGCAGTTTTACCGCCCTGGAAAACGTCTCGATGACGCTGAAACCCGGCACTCTTCATGCCCTACTGGGAGAAAATGGAGCTGGCAAAAGTACCCTGGTGAAATGCGTGATGGGTTTTTACAAACCCACTTCCGGCGAGATTAAAATCAACGGTCAGGTTTGCCCAGTCAATAGCCCCCGCGATGCTCAGCAGTACGGTATCGGCATGGTCTACCAACACTTTACGTCTGTGCCGGCGATGACCGTGGCAGAAAATTTGGTGCTTTCTCGCTACGACAATTCCAATGTGATCAATTGGAAGCAAGAAATGGAAGGTTTACGGGCTTTCATGGAAACAGCCCCTTTCCAAGTGCCGTTAGAACTCACGATCGCTCAACTCGCTGCTGGACAAAAACAGAAGCTAGAAATTCTCAAACAGCTCTACCTCAAGAGCAAAATTTTGATTTTGGATGAACCCACCTCTGTCTTGACCCCCGGTGAAGCGGATGAAGTACTGGGGCTGATTCGACAACAGGTCACCGCTGGGCAATTGAGTGTGCTGATGATCAGCCACAAATTCCGTGAAATCATGGCATTTGCCGATGAGATTACAGTGCTACGAAAAGGCAATTTTGCGGGCAATGGCAAAGTCAAAGATCTCACCGTTTCTGAAATGGCAGAAATGATGATGGGCGAAAAGCGAGATCCCCAGCCCGTTGAGAAATCAGAACATGCCGAGCCTGCTCCCGTGTTGCAAATCCAGGATATTCATGCCAACAAAGACAATGGTCTGGAGATTGTCAAAGGCATTAACCTGACCGTGCACAGTGGTGAAATTGTTGGCATTGCCGGGATTTCTGGCAATGGACAACGAGAATTAGTGGAAGTGCTGGCAGGGCAACGTCCGGCAACCGGGGGACAGGTGTTGGTGAATGGTGAAGTTTACCGAGCCACCCGTGCCGAAATGTACAAGCATCGGGTGTTTGTCTTGCCAGAAGAACCCTTGCGCAATGCCTGTGTCGCCCACATGAGTGTGGCAGAAAATTTGGCACTCCGGACTTTCGATCGTCCACCTCAGGCAAAAGGAATTCTCCTGATCTTCAAAGCCATTCGAGAAATGGCAGTGGGACTGATTCAAACCTTTAAGATCAAAACGCCTTCCCCTGAAACTCCAGTCGGAAATCTTTCTGGCGGAAATGTGCAGCGCACGGTTTTGGCAAGGGAACTCTCGGCAGACCATATTAAACTGCTGATTGCAGCAAACCCATGTTTTGGGCTTGACTTTGCTGCAGTTGATTATATCCATAGCCAGATTGTAGCAGCTCGCAACCGAGGAGTGGCAGTGCTGCTAGTGAGTGAAGATCTGGACGAATTGCTTAAGCTTTCCGATCGCATTTTGGTGATTAGTGAAGGCGAATTTGCTTACGAAAGTGCGATCGCCGAAGCGGACTTTGCCACGATCGGTCGCAGTATGGCAGGACATTGAAGCGAAAAGCAAACACTTTTTCGCTTCAATTAGAATTTGCTTGATTCGCTGTCAGTCCCTCGAACAGCGCCAGCTTGGTATGCGAAGAGTCATTTTTCTCGATTGCTGACTGCTGACCGCTCCTTGCTCAATCACAAACTATCAACTACCCTGTATGATTACCATTCCCGCTCAACCCTACGACTACGAAATTCCTGATCTCAGCCAAGTTGCACTCGTCATTATCGATATGCAGCGAGATTTTATGGAACCGGGAGGTTTTGGGGATGCCCTGGGGAATGATGTGCCCCGGTTGCAAACGATCGTTCCTACCTTAAAAGCTTTGCTGGAAGGATTTCGTCGTTTGAGTCTCACGATCGTGCATACGCTGGAGTGTCATCAACCCGATTTATCCGACTGCCCCCCCTCTAAAATTAAGCGGGGCAAGGGGACGCTCACGATTGGGGATCAGGGTCCCATGGGACGCATTCTGATCAAAGGAGAACCCGGCAATGGCATTATCCCCGAACTGGCACCCCTGCCAGGTGAAACGGTGATCTATAAACCGGGCAAAGGGGCATTCTATGCGACGCCATTACAATCCATCCTGCAAGAGAAGGGGATTACGCATCTGTTGATTACCGGTGTCACGACTGAAGTGTGCGTACAGACTACGATGCGGGAAGCCAACGATCGTGGCTATGAGTGTGTGATGGTAGAGGACGCCACCGAGAGTTATTTTCCGGAATTTAAAACCTCTACCCTGGAAATGGTTCGTGCTCAGGGAGGCATTGTCGGCTGGACAGCGTCTGTTGCCGATATTTTACAGGCATTGGAGCAAACTGCACAGCGGGCGATCGCAACCTGAAACTAGACCAAACTAATTCGAGTCGCACCCCAGGCATAAACGGTCTAACAGGCATGTAGCCTCAGAGCCGTTTCCAGAAGATGCTCATTTTTTACTGCTCAGCTAAAAATAAAGAGTTATCCTTCTAAATCCCCCTAGACGTGAATGTAGCTTCGTCTGGGGGGATTTCTACAAGCAGTCTCCCACGAGAGTTTCGTTCCATCACAAAACATTTTTGCGTATAAGGTGGGACAGCAACAGATAGGAAAACATTAATTTGAAATTAAGTCTTCGTGCCATTTGCAGTTCTATTCGGTATGTTAGACCTTATATGTTTTATGACCAAACTCATGGTTTGTGCTTTTGGTGATTCAGATTTGGTTGAGATGTAACACTGATGTTGAGTTGATCCCCATTGCATATCCAGGTCTTATTCAGTCTTTTTCCAATTCAATGATGTTTCTCTTGCAGGCGTTGACTAGTTTCTTGACAATTGCTGCAAGTGATTCTGCATGTAACCCAGTTTAGCGAACGCTCATTTCCATTCCTCGTTTGGACATTACTGCATGACTTCTCCCTTCGATGCTGCTGTGGGATCGCTGATTGCCAGACAATTTCCAGCTTTACAAGAGGCAGTCAGCTCAGCCGAGATGCCGCCTTCGATTGCCCACGCCACCAGTGATCCCCTGAAAACAGCAACGGGGGTCTATGTCACCGTCCATGGTCACTTTTATCAACCACCTCGCGAAAATCCGTATCTAGATGCGATCGAACGGCAACCGAGCGCAGCTCCCTTTCACGACTGGAATGAGCGCATCCACCACGAATGCTATCGTCCCAATGCTTTCGCCCGCGTGCTCAACGATCGTGGCGAAATTGTCCGCATCGTCAACAACTACGAATATCTCAGCTTCAACATCGGTCCGACCCTGATGAATTGGCTAGAGCGCCACGATGTCGAAGTTTACCAGCGCATTCTAGACGCCGATCTCAAAAGTTGTGAACGCTTGCAAGGGCATGGTAACGCGATCGCCCAGGTCTACAACCACATCATCATGCCCCTGGCAAACGATCGCGACAAATACACGCAAATTCGCTGGGGCAAAGCTGATTTTCGCTCTCGCTTTGGGCGCGATCCTGAAGGCATGTGGCTCGCCGAAACAGCGGTCGATCGGGCAACTCTAGAAGCTCTGGTGGCAGAAGGGATTCGCTTCATTATCCTGGCACCTTCGCAAGCGGCTCGTTACCGTCCTATGCCTACCACAGACAACAGCGATCCCCAATGGGTGGAAGTGGGCGGTGGGCAGATTGATCCCACTCGTCCTTATCGCTGTTTCTTAGGAGATGTCAGCAACGAGTCTGCCCCCTCCATTGATATCTTTTTCTACGACGGTCCTATCTCACGCGATATGGGCTTTAGCGATGTGCTCTACAGTTCCGACTTCCTGGCAGGTCGGGTAGGACAAGCAGTACGCGGGGATCATCGTCCCGCTCAGTTGATCTCCGTTGCAACCGATGGCGAAACCTTTGGACACCACAAAGGCGGCACCGAAAAAACGCTTGCTTATGCCTTTCTGCACGAGTTTCCTCAACGCGGCTGGACAGTGACCAATTTTGCCCACTACCTCAGTCTCAGCGCTCCAGTCTGGCAAGTGGAACTGAAGCCGGTCACTGCCTGGAGCTGTTCCCACGGGGTCGATCGCTGGCAAGAAGATTGTGGCTGTGGCGGTGGCGGTGGCTGGCACCAAAAATGGCGTCGCCCTTTGCGAGAGACTCTAGACTGGCTACGGGAGCACCTGATTAAGGTGTACGAAGAAGCCGGTAGTAAGCTCTTCAAAGATCCTTGGCAGGCACGGGATGAGTACATTCAGGTGGTGCGCGATCGTAGCCCTGCCAATGTCGAGCAATTTCTCTTACGTCACCGCAAACACAAGCTTACGACACTGGAACAGGTAGATGCCTTACGTCTGCTGGAAATGCAACGGCATACTCTGTTGATGTACACCAGTTGCGGCTGGTTTTTTGAAGAGCTGTCGCGCCCAGAAGGCGTGCAAATCCTTCGGTATGCGGCGCGTGCCTTGGAACTTGCTGGGGATGTCACAGGCATCCAATTGGAAAAGAGCTTTGTTAAGCGCCTAGGCATGGCTCCCAGTAACGTTGAATTTTTCAAACAGGGTGCTGGAGTTTATCGGCAATTAGTCCTGACGGCGCAGATCAGTCTGGAACAAGTCGCGGCTCATTATGCAATTAGTTCCCTATTCACCCCCTACGCCACGGAACACCACACCTATTGTTATACCGTTCACCAGGTCGATTACCAGGTGCAGCGAATGGGGGCATTGCAATTGGCGGTCGGGCATCTGCAAATTACTTCAGAGATTACCTGGGAAACGTCGCATCTAGTATTTGCCGTATTGCATCTGGGGGGGTGGGACTTCCATTGCAGCATCCAGAAATTCTCTGGAAGACGAGATTATAGCCGATTGAAAGAAAGCTTGTTCACAGCACTTCAGCAAGCAAGCGCTGCCCATACGATTCAGGCAATGCATCGGGTGTTTGGGGATCAGTCCTATAGTTTGCAAAATCTGTTTGCAGAAGAACGGCATCGGATTATGCAGCTACTGACCCAAGAAACCTTGCAACGGTTGGACCAACTCTATAGCCAGGTCTATCGAGATAACTATGGGGTGCTGATGGCATTCCATCGTGATGAACTGACGGTGCCGCAAGAGTTACAGGTGGCGGCGGAAGTGGCGCTGAGCCATCGGGCGCTGAGTTCCCTCCGTGCGCTGGAGCAGGAAAGTAGCGATTTGAACCAGGGTGGACAGTCTTGTTTGAATCGCCTGGCTGAACTGGAGGCGATCGCGATCGAAGCAACTCATCTGCACTGCCGTCTGAACATTCCAGATGCCAGGTCGAGTCTGGAACGGATGATCCTGCGCCTGCTCTGGCAATTGTTGTATGACTTCAATCCCCAAACCGCGGAAATTGATGGCAAGCGTCTAGAGCGCTTGATCAATGTGGGCGACCAATTGCAATTGGCGTTGTCCCTTACGCAGGCGCAGGAACTTTATGTTCGCTGTTTGCAAAGCCACATCTTGCCCCAGTGTCGGCAGTGGTTTTTGCAACCGGCAACGGCTGCTGCTGGGATGGAGGAGACTGCGACGCCTGCTGAGTCTCAAACGCCATCTGAGTCACCAGGCAGTGGGCAGGCTGCGATCGCCGTGGTCTCGCCGATCGCAGCTCCTCATCTCGATCGAGCACAGTTGCTGTTGCTATTGAGCGTAGGGCAAAAGTTAGCCGTCGATGTTCAGGAATGGAGCGATCGACTGGCGGCGTTATAGTCTACTCAATGTCCCAAATCTAGTTACCCCCGTTAGGGTATATCACGTCATTGATAGCCACTACCGGGGGAGTGATGGTTGCCCATGGCAGAGTGAGCGTTCTCAGCCAGATTGACTAAATGCCCATCTTCCATGTAAACAATGCGATCGGCAAGATCCAAAATTCGGTTGTTGTGAGTGACGAGCAAGATAGTGCAACCTTGCTCACGCGCGCAATTCTCCATCATTTCTACAACCGATCGTCCCAATTTTTTATCCAACGCAGCTGTGCGTTCATCTGCCAGAATAATTTTAGGCTGACTGACCAAAGCACGGGCGATCGCGACACGCTGTTTTGGTCCACCGGATAAATCGTTTGGATAAAATAGTTCATTTGATGTTCTAAGCCTACAGCGGTTAAAACAGCCCGAATGCGAGCGTCTGCGGCAACCTTTGTAACATCTTGAATTTCCAATGCCATTTCAACATTCTGATACACAGTCAAGAAGTTTAATAGATTGTGGGCTTGAAAAATATAGCCAATATGGCGACGAGTTAGCATCATCTGTTCTTTACTGGCATTGAGTAACTCCTGTCCCAAAATGCTTAAATTGCCGTCCTGAACCGATTGCAAACTCCCTATTAGCGTTAGCAATGTGGTCTTGCCGGACCCGGAGGGTCCCATCAGGATGATGATCTCATCCCGCTCGATGTGCAGATCAATGTCAAACAAGACCTGTTTTCGCAGCAAGTCTTGACCGTAATGACTAAGATGACCATTGAGATGGCAGGTGCCGTCGTCTCAACAGGATGCATTTTCAGCGATTTAGACATCTTCAACTCCTAGAAAATATCGGCAGGGTCAGCGGTTTGTAACTTACGCACCGCCACCACCGCAGAGAATGAACTCATAAGGACACTCAGGACAAAGACAAATCCAATTCGCCCCAAATTCATTGCCATCGGCAACATGGTGGCGAGATTCGTAATACGATAGATACCTAACGCGATCGCAGTACCAGGAATAAAGCTAAGTGCTGCCAAAATCAGGACTCTTAAAAAACCACAATCAGTAGATGCGCTCGCGAAACCCCATCGCCTTGGCGTGGCATATTCAGGTAAACGATCGGTTACATCGCTGTAGGAATTTGATAGACAATGACAGCGCCTACAATAAAGGCAATGACGACGCCCAGGTCAAAAGTATACCCCAGCGACGTGCTGGCATTCCAAAAGGCAACTTCCGCGCGAGCGTAGTCATCTCTGGTCATAACTTTGACATCCTTGGGCAAGCGCGATCGCATCTCTGCCAATACAGTTGAGACTTGGCACTGGGCTGCAAGCGGATCACCCCCACATCAATCAATCCTTTTTGACGAAAATTCGCCATACGCAAAAAGTTGATATCACTTGCGATCGCGCAACACCCACATCTACCGGACGCACCTCTGCAATTTGCTCGAGCGTCGCTTTTGCTTCAGAAATCTGCTGCTGCCGCAATAATTGGATTCGGCTCAAATTCGCCCGTGCTTCGTTGAGTTGTTGCTGCACCGTATCAGTCGCGAGTTGTTTACGATCTCGCAGAGAAGCTGATACAGCACCTTCGGCATAGAGAGATTGATGGCGCTGATCTTCTAACTCTGCATTGCGAAGTTCGGCTTCTAACCGGGCGATCGTGGACTTCTGAGCAGTCGTTTCAGTTTGTAATTCTACCTGTTGGCGATCAACCACTCGCGCTTGCGCTCGAATTTGTCCTAACTTCGCTCCCGCTTCCGCTTGCCTCAACTGGGCTTGAGCAACCCTCACACGCTCACGCGCTTCTTGTAGAGTTGCCTGCCGTCGTGTATAGGTGTCCAAAATCGCAATCACATCCCCCTGGCAAATCCATTGACCATGATTCACCCTCAGGGTTTCCACGCGCGCACCCTCCAAAGACGTGGGCGCAAACACCTGAATTACCTCACCCTCTGGCTCCAATCGTCCTAGTGCAGATACGGCTGTAGGAGGCACAGCAGCCACTGAGATCGGCAGCCGAACCGGATGACTCAACCACGACCGATAAGCAGCGCCACTGCCGATCAGCAGCAGACAACCGACCTCAAGGATCGCCCCCAGCCGAGACGATCGCTCTTGAAGCTGCCCATGAGTATTCGTCATATAAAACTCCAATTTTTTGTATTCAAATTTTTGAATACAAAAAATTGGGTATGCTGAGGATATTGCATTCGTAAAGTCAGTTTTGGGATTATGGCACTCAAGCACGCGATTCTGGCATTTCTGTCTAGACACCTCTGAGCAGCTATGACGTTGCCAAAGAGTTTGCTGAAGGGTTTGGAAGTTGCTTTTGGAAGGCAGGCCAGCAGCAGGTTTATGCCGAACTCACGAAGCTAGAACAGCAAGGTAGCGTCATCTATGAGGCAATTCCTCAACCGGGGCGACTGGACAAAAAAATTTATTCTATTACCGACCAAGGGCAACAAGAACTGCTCGATTGGTTAATCAAACCCTGCGACCCGACTGCCATTCGTGAAGATTTAGGGGTCATGGGGTTGGCAGGTCATCTCGTTTCTTCCCAGGTGGTCATTCGTGAAATCGAACGATGGCGTCAGCTACACATTGCCATGATGCAACAGGTCGAAAAATTGGATCAGCACTTCACTCAGCATCTTGATTCCCTAGACCTCAAAGATCTCTATATGCATTTAATTATTCGTCGCGGTATTCGCTATCAGAAAGAGTGGGTAGATTGGTGTGACGAAGCGCTTGAAGCGATCGATCGAACTGTCAAACACAAGGCAGCACAATCTCGGCAAAACTGAAGAATTCTCAGGTTGGGTCAGAAACGTTGCATGACCGTCTATTTTTCAGCAATTCGCTCAGCATATTTTGAGGGCAAGATGGGGGTGCCTCGATACTTGGAATAAACCTGGGTGAATTCAGCGCCAATTAACAAAATTTGTGCCGAATAGAATACCCAAATTAAGATTACAACCAGTGAACCAGCTGCGCCATAAGTTGAACCAATGCTGCTATTCCCCAGATAGAGTCCAATCAAAAATTTGCCGATCGTAAACAGAAAAGCGGTGATTGTTGCCCCAATCCAAAGATTCTTCCAACGCACAATCACATCTGGCAAAAATTTATAAATCGCGGCGAATAGGAGCGTAATGACAATCAATGAAATCACAAAATTCAAGATTTCACCCACAATTACGAAGCCTGGCAATGCTGAGTTAAAGAAGTTGCCGATCGCGGCAAGAGCCGCAGAAAGAACTAGAGAAACTAACAATAAAAATCCAATCACCAAAACCATGGCAAAAGAGAGAAAGCGGGCTTTGAGAAAATTTTTCAAACCTCGACTAGGCTTTGGTTTAACTTCCCAAATCGTGTTTAAAGCATCTTGAATTTGCCCAAACACACCCGAAGCTCCTAACAAGAGCGTAACCACTCCAATGACAGAAGCGATAATGCCACCCGATCCAGATTTTTGAGTATTCTGAATCATCGCTTGAATTGCCTCTGCCCCTTCTTTGCCCATCACTCCTTGAATTTGCCCCACAATTTCGCCTCTGGCGGCATCTTCTCCGAACACGAGACCCACAATAGAAATGACAATCAGCAATAAAGGAGCTAAAGAAAAAATTGTGTAATAGGCTAAAGCCGCTGCAAATAATGGAACTTTATCGGCATTCCATTCGGCGATCGTTGCCCTCAAAAGATACCAACCATCCTGCAATTTCATCGCCAATTCCTTATGAGAGGGACGCATTTAAGGCTATTTTTGACTGGATGAATCCTGGAGTACACCCCTCAAAAGGTCGAAACAGTCGTATTCATTTCGTCAGATTTTTCTGCGTTGATAGTGCCTAAAAAAATTGAAGTGGGTACCACAGGAATTGAGAAAATATGTCATGCCAACCCGGATTAACTGAAAAAAAGTCATCTCAGGTTACGGATTCTCCCTGAGAAATCGCTTTACCATAGTCCTTAGTATTTTACTCAGACTCATTTGGGCAACCGCAAATAAGACCTATTGAGTTCCAGTTCATCACTTGAGAGGTCAACAATTTGGGAGATCGTTCACTCACAGAAGAAGCTTGGGCAGCATTTGAAAAATCGATTATTGAGTATCAAGGTCAGCCCGTTGGCACGATCGCTGCCTGCGATCCAGACATCGTTGCCCTGAACTACGATCAATGCTTTGTGCGAGATTTTTTCCCTTCAGCTTTGCTGTTTTTAATTAAGAACCGACCAGAAATTGTTCAGAACTTTCTTGAAGTTACGCTAAAATTACAACCCAAAACAGGACAGCTAGATTGTCTCAAACCCAGTCGGGGACTAATGCCTGCCAGTTTCAAAATTGCCTGTCAACATGGACAGGAATACCTCAAAGCAGATTTTGGCGATCACGCGATCGGGCGGGTAGCGCCTGCAGATAGCGGTTTGTGGTGGATTTTACTGTTACGGGCTTACGTGATTTCCAGCGGAGATACAGATTTGGTTCGTCGCGAAGATTTTCAAGAAGGCATCCGGCTGATTTTAGAACTTTGCTTGGTCACCCGGTTCGATATGTATCCGATGGTGTTGGTGCCCGATGGTGCCAGTATGATCGATCGTCGCATGGGATTATATGGGCACCCATTGGATATCCAATCTTTGTTCTATGGCGCACTGCGAGCCAGTATGGAGCTACTGATCCCCATTCCGCAAAACCAAACCATTATTCAGGCAGTTCGCAAGCGACTCACCCCCTTACTCAACCACTTGAGAGAACATTACTGGATCGACCCAGAGCGACTCAATGTCATCTATCGCTTTCGGGTTGAGGAGTATGGCGAAGAAGTGCTGAATCAATTCAATATTTATTCCGACTCCATCCCCTTCTATCGACTAGCAAAATGGATACCCGAGGCAGCGGGCTATTTGGCAGGCAATTTGGGTCCTTCCCAGTTGGATTGTCGCTTTTTTGCGATCGGAAACTTGATGGCAATTCTGGCGTCTCTCGCAGATGAAGGACAATCCCACAAAATTCTGAATTTAATCGAACTACGCTGGAACGACCTGATTAGCCACATGCCGATGAAATTGTGCTACCCCGCACTCGAAGATTCTGACTGGAAAACCGTCACAGGTGCCGATCCCAAAAATCGCCCCTGGTCTTACCATAATGGCGGCAGTTGGCCCTTTTTGCTCTGGATGCTGACCGCTGCGGCGAAAAAAATGGATCGGGGAGAACTTGCCCACCATGCCCTTGCGATTGCAGAACGCCGTCTGTCTCACGATCAGTGGCCCGAATATTATGATGGTCCCGATGGTCGGCTAATTGGTAAAGAAGCACGAAAATATCAAACCTGGACGATCGCAGGATATCTCCTGGCCAAAGAGTTTGTTCACGATCCCAGCCATTTAAGACTCATTACTTTTGATTCTGTCCCCTCAGTCCCTATTTCTGCTCAATGACAGAGGGCAAAAAAGTTGCCTTTGGGATATATCTGGAGTTAAATTGGGCAGTCCTGTGCTACCTTTTCTGGCACTGAAGTCATTTTCGGGAATGAGACGATCTGCTTATCATCCATTAAGCGTATCTCCGGGTTTCGTTGGTATCGCCAAATTCCTTTGATTTACCTTTAGTAATCGGCACCCATGACACGCACAACGCGCATTTTAATTCTGTATTCTTCGCTCGGTTCAGGACACGTTAGCGCTGCCAACGCTTTGAAGGATGCCTTTTCTCAGTTTCCCAATGTAGAAATTTTGAGTGAAGATGCGCTGAACTATGCCAGTTCGGTTTACCGCAATGCGATTACTCAAATCTACGAACAACTGAGTGAAAATATTCCTCTGCTATATAAGGCTTTTTATGATGGCAGTGATGTTGCGGACTTAGAGCGGGCGATTGACAGTAATTTGACCTGGGCGAGACTAGAGCGTCCTTTTTTTAGAAAATTGGGATACTTCCTCAAACAAGAGAATCCAGATGTTATTGTCTGCGTACAACAGATTCCTAGCCGTCTGTTGCAACTGCTCGATAAAGAAGATGAAATTTCTACGCCTCAATTTGTAGTAACGACCGACACGATTGCTCATAGCACCTGGATTAACAAAGGGGTAGATGGCTACTTTCTCCCCAATGACTTAAGTGTCAACTTTCTGGTGCAACGAGGAGTTGATGCGAAATTGCTGCATGTCACTGGGATTCCTATTAATCTGGAGTGCATGAAGCCCAAATCAAAAATCGAAGTGCGATCGCAACATGATTTGCCGATCGATGGGTCGATCGTCACGTTGTTTGGGGGGGGACTCAATCCCAAACGGGTACGCACCATGGTCTCCAACTTATTAGAGCATTCCAACGCCGCCCTAGTAGTCTTAGTAGCTGGGCGCAATAGCGATTTATCCGAGGCGGTTGACGATCTAGAAAGCAACGAAATCGTCAAACTGCGCAAGCTTGAGCAAATTGACTACGTAGATGATCTCATTGTGGCAAGCGACCTGATCATTACCAAAGCTGGCGGGCTGATTACCAGCGAAATTCTGGCACGGGGCACCCCCATGGTCATCGTAGACCCCATCCCCGGACAAGAAGAACAAAACGCCGATGTCATTGCGGCGGCTGGCGCAGGAGTACAACTACGCCTTTTAGAAATGGTGACTCCAGCAGTGCAATACTTACTGAACCATCCTGAACGGCTGACCGAAATGCGGCAAGCAGCCATGGAAATTGGGCAACCTAGAGCTGCCCTCAATATTGCCGAATACATCCTGAACAATTGGCAATTTCATCTGCCCGTAAGGGAACCTCTGGTTAAGCAAGACTGACCGATCGCCTCCAAGCTCTCAATACCCATCTCAATCATCCTTCAACCGCAGGATGAAAATGGGGTGTGATAGCGTGCGAAATACTCCTGATCAGGTCGTCTCATACTGATTTAACTAAGGATGATGACCCAAGAATGACTGCAAGCCAATCTCATCTCATCCCTCTCACCCGGTATCTGATACCGGTTATCAACTCCTTATCCCTTATCACCTGACACTCGCGATCGAAGCTCATGCAAGATAGACCCAATTTGCCAGCAGAATCCTTTCTTTGGGGCGTTGCCACCTCTGGCTATCAAAGTGAAGGGGGCTACAACGGCGCTGGACAACCCCAAAACAATTGGTTTCATAGCGAAGCCAAAGGGCGTGTGATGAAAACCGGAGCAGCGACCGAATTCTGGACTCGCTATCAAGAAGACTTTCAGCAGTGCCAGCAAATGGGACTCAACGCTTTCCGACTTAGTCTGGAATGGGCACGGATTCAACCTTCGACGACTCCCTATTCCAGTACAGTGCCCGCTTTTGATCTGAATGCGCTCGATGAGTATGCCGATCGGATTGCTGCCTGCCGCCAATGCGGACTCGAACCGATTGTCACCCTGCACCATTTCACCCATCCTGCCTGGTTGGGCATCGATGCCTGGCTCATCAAAGCGACGATCGATCACTACATCGAGTATGTCCGAGTCACCGTCACCCACATCAATCGACGGTTGACCCACCACCACCACCTCCCCCCCATTCATTGGTACATCACCATCAACGAACCCAATATTTTGGTTTCTAATACCTATTTGAGCCGACAGTTTCCCACCGATGCACCCATGGGGTTTGGCGTGATTTTTCAATCCTACAATCACCTACTCACCGCCCATGTCCGCGCTTATAACCTGATTCATGATTTGTATGAGGTGGAAGGCTGGTCTCAGCCCCAAGTCAGCCTCAACACCTACTGTTGTGACCTTTACTGGTCAGAAAAAATTATCTGGGATTTGCTGGACTTGCGCCAACACGCCATTCAACCCCAAGCCATCAAGGAATATGCCCGTAATAATGCCAGAGCGCTGGAATCGGCTCTGCGCGAGGCAAACTTAATCTTTCAGCGCGATCTGCCCTATCAACTCGGGCGATTGATGCACTGGGCTTCGAATCAACTGGGCTATCGCCTATTTGAGCCAGAGCAACTGGCGCTGTTTTTGCAGACATTGGAAACCTCGCCTCGCCCCCAAGTGTTCGATTTTCTGGCGATCGACTACTATGATCCCTTCATCGCCCATATTTTTCGCCTACCCGCATTTTCCGATTTTGAGTTCAAGACCAAAGGGTTGCGCGCCTGGCTGATGAGTGGCATTACCAGCAAATGGTGGGATTGGCGCAGTTTGCCCGAAGGTCTGCATTTCTTCTGCAAATACTATTCTCAGGCATTGGGCGATCGACCGATTTTAATTGCCGAGAATGGCATGGCATTGCGGCGCAAACCGGATAACAGCATTGCCACCCATCGCTCTGATCAACTCAGCCGCAGTCAATTTCTCGAAGCCCATCTCCGACAAATTCAACGCCTGGTGCAAGAATCGGTGCCAATGCTGGGCTATCTGCACTGGTCGCTGACCGATAATTATGAGTGGGGTTCCTACACGCCTCGCTTTGGACTGTTTAGTATCGACTTCACCCACAACTGCGATCGCCAACTTGAAGATCACCTCGGCGATCGTCCCGCCAAAACTTATGCGCAACTCATTCAGGAATTCAACCGCGACCGCATGATTTCTTCAAAGAGCCTGTAAATTCCAATAAAAAACCGACAGTCTCATAAAGAAACCTGTCGGCCAGTCGTGTGTTCCCTGTTGATGACTCGGCTAAAGTTGAGTCTCCTTTAGTATGCCCGGTTCCCCTTTCATGAGAAGCGATCAACGTCATCTCTGGGTCGTGATCTTCATCACATCCTGAATCAAACCGCGGTTGCTTTTCTAACAGCCGTCAGACACATGATGCAACAAGGGCGACACAGAAGCTGTTCTGCATATTTTTCAAAATTCACCTGCCAAGTTACGGCGTTGCTAAAAAGCAGGATGATTTGGAACGAAGTTTCAAATCATTCAGCATCATTTTCATCCTGTTGTTGAACAACGCCGCCAAGTTACTGTACGAAGGTTTATAGCCCTTTTCAAGGTGTGAAGTACAGTGAGGGTGCTTTGGTACTTCATCACACCTCTCTACTTCACTCAGGTGAAAGCTGCTACAGAATTTGAAGCCTTTCAGATCAAGATGCAGCGAAAACTGTGAGATCATCGTCCCCTTATGCCACGAGAAACCCGAGTCGTCAAAGTCAAACCCAATGCCAAATCTCACCAGCTGGAAGAACAGCCCGATGGGAGTTTCATCGCCTATGTCAAAGTGCCACCGATCGATGGAAAAGCCAATCAGGCGCTAATTGAGTTGATGGCTGCACGGTTTGGGGTGCCCAAATCTCACATCCGAATTAAGTTGGGGCAAACGTCTCGCAACAAAGTGGTCGAAATTTTGACGGATGAAAACCCATGAGTGAGAGTGTCCCTATGCATCAGCTCACCACGATCGTGTTAGCAGGCGGACAAAGCACCCGCATGGGGCAAGACAAAGCCCTGATTTCTATTCAGGGTGTGCCACTGCTACGGCGAGTGTGTAAGGTTGCTTTGCAATGCAGCGATCGGGTGTTGGTTGTCACTTCGCGTCTGGCAGAATATCAGCCCATCTTGCCTCCCCTTTGCCACATCGTTTTAGAAACCGTGCCAACCGGGGAAAAGCCACCAGGTCCTCTGGTTGGTTTTAGTCAGGGCTTAGCCCAGGTGCAGACTGATTGGGTTTTGCTGCTTGCCTGCGACTTGCCCAACTTGCAAACCAGGGTATTGCAGACATGGACAACTCAATTAGCCCATGTAGAGAACACCACGATCGCCCTATTACCTCGCCATGCCAAGGGCTGGGAACCGCTCTGTGGCTTCTATCGCCGTACTTGTCTGGCATCATTGACCCAGTTTATTGCTCAGGGCGGACGCTCCTTTCAAGGCTGGCTAAAAACGCAATCCGTCCAACCGTTGTCCCTGGTCGATCAGTCTCTCCTATTCAACTGCAACACACCGGCGGATATGCTCAGTTTGATCGAATCTTACAATGCCAAATAGGTTCATGATTGAGAACTGCGGAGTTTGGCGATCGTATTATCTGGCTGCAATCCTCGTTCTTTCAACAAGTGCGCCAGCGTGGGATAGCGAGTGGTGCGACCCAGCGTAGAGGGAGTTACCGGGTCTTGGTGGGTATCGTGGCGATAGTCCAGAAAAAAGCGATCCCAGGCAGAAACCTGGATGCGAAACACCACAATCAGCAACTCCATTAACCAGCGGGTAACTGGAATGCGAAAATAAATTCGCTGGTTGAAATAAGCACAAATTTCTTCTACTGCTCGATCGACGGTAATCAAAGGATTGCCCAACACCAGTTTGCGCGGGCGGTGATCTTGAGCCGGATGATCGACCAGATAACTTACGACCTGGGCAATATCATAGGCGTGGATGAAGTGAAAACTGCCCTCTGCACTGAGAAACCGGGCTAGCCCAATCCAACGGGTAACATCGGGCAACCCTGCCGAAAGGTGAGAATAGGGTTTACGACCATCGCCACCAAACACCAGGGTTGGAAAAACGGTAGTGAGTCGATCGGCAAGCTCCAGTTTCGACAACTGTTGATAGCAAACATATTTTGATCGAATATAGTCGGTGCCAATTTCTCCTGCTTGCTTCAGCAGTTGATTATTGCGATCGAGAATACTCGCCGTGGAAAAGTAAATAATTTGCTCACAAACCTGAGGATTCAGTAGCCCAATCAACTGTTGGGTCTTGATGACATTGATGTCATACACCTCTTGAGGTCCCCCCCACGTCGTTGCTGCCAACACTGCAACCTCGATCGTCTTGAGCAGGTCGGCAAACTGTTGAATGTGACGCAAATCCCCCTGCAAAAGGTGAATGCCAGGACGTACCGTGCAATCGACCTTCAGCTTATCCGGCGTTCTCACCAGCAAAAATAACTCATGGGGCGTTTCCTGAATCAAGGCTTCAGCCAAATAATGCCCCACACAGCCACTGGAGCCTGTCAGGAAAATCCGCTTAGGAGTCATGGGAGGAAACCGAAAATGGGAGGCGGGTTATGCAGCGCTCGAAGAAGAAGCGAGACTTTCAAAAAAAGCCCCAAATGGACGATCTTCGCCCCGTCGCTTCTTAAAGCGGACTTCAAGACGAAACTGCCAATCGCTGATCGATTTGTTTAGCAGTCTCAAAGAAGAACGCGGCATTCTCTTCGGGAGTTTTGGGCAAAATACCATGTCCCAAGTTCAGAATATGCCCACGGTTACCAGCTTTGCGAATCGTATCGAGAATGCGCTCGCGAATGAAATCTTGAGAACCAAACAACACACAGGGATCGACATTTCCCTGAACACCCACATTGGGACCTAACCGTTGACGGGCTTCCGCCATGTCTACCGTCCAATCCACACTGACGATATCTACGCCGGACAATGCCATCCGTTCGAGGACTCCAGCGCTACCACTGATGTAGAGAATCATCGGCGTATCCGGATGGGTCGCTTTAACCTGACGCACCACCCGCTGTTGGTAAGGCAGTGCAAAGGTTTCATAGTCTTGAGGGGTCAGTTGACCAGCCCAAGAGTCAAACATTTGGATCACCTGCGCACCAGAATCAATTTGGTAACGCACGTAGGCGGCAATCGAATCCGCTAGCTTACCGAGAAACTCATGCAGCATGGCAGGTTCAGAAAACGCCATGCCTTTAATCACCGTATAGTCTTTCGAGCTTTTGCCTTCGATCGCATAAGCTGCTAGCGTCCAGGGCGCACCGACAAAGCCCAACACGGTCGCCTGATTGCCCACTTCTCGCCGCAGCGTTTGCAAAATTTCGCGAATGAAAGGGAGCGATTCTTCTGGCTCTAGGGAGCGCAGTTGCCGGACTTGATCCCAACTACGAATCGGGGGATCAATTACAGGCCCCCGACTCTCAATGATGTCGAAAGGAATACCCATACCAGGCAGGGGCGTCAGGATGTCAGAAAACAAGATCACGCCATCCGGCTGAAACGCGCGGAAAGGTTGTAGGGAAATCTCGATCGCCAGTTCCGGAATTTCCGAGCGATCGCGAAACGAAGGATACTTGTCCCGCAAATCACGGTAAACCTTCATATACCGCCCTGCCTGGCGCATCATCCATACAGGTGGACGATCCAATTTTTCGCCACGAGCAGCCCGAAGTAAATACGGAACCTGGCTTGACCCCGTCATCTGACTAAATCCTGTTTTTTAAGTGCATTCGCTAGCTTACCACCCAGCGGTGATCCATTGTGACAACGAATTTCCAGAAACTCCCAGTACAACAGATTCGGGAAACCTGCCAGATATGTTAAAGTGATCTTCTCGCTGGTTCATATTGATTCGGCTGTCGTTCTCGATTATGCAAGCGAGGCGCTCAGCTGTTGTTCTTTGATCATTTTTCTCTGCTCACAGGTTGTTTCAACGAGGTAACCAATGGCTAAACGCCGCAACCAAAAGAAAGAAAAAGCCCTTCGTAATCAAGCTTACGCTCGCAAGTTTCGGAAACGAACCAATACGGGTCGGACAGGTAGAAGACGTTACGACAACGGTAATCGGATGGAAGAATCTGAAACGGATCAAGAGGGTGGAAGAGGGGCTGAAGGGGCGGCTGATACCCTTTAGGGGATCCCCTGGTTGGCAGTCTCCGCTACAGTATCTTCTGGTTGACAGATCTCACATGTTTGAAAGATCTTTATGAGAGATCTTCAGCAGATACCTAGCAAGACGCCGCAACAGGTTTATGAATTGATCATGGTTGAGCACCAATCGCAGTTGAGCACCAATTGCGGTTGAGAAAAAAGTGAGTCTTGGCTGGATTTGATACATCCGTGTTAATGCTCTTTTGGTTGAAGCGATCGAGCACATTCTCACTAACAACCCAGCACCAACTGAAGAATTCAGGAGTCAGAAGCCAGAATTCAGGGTTACAGAGCATTTCTGAATTCTGGCTTCAGCCATGCTTCCGCAAAAGCAAAGGCAGCGCAAAATCGACTTGCGCTGCCTTTGCTATGACGTTGTCAAACGATCTCTACACTTTGATGCTCGAGCGATCGTCGGCTTCGATAAAACCATGACCATTGGCTTCAGCCGTTTTGCCATTTTTACCATTCTGGTGAGTATGTCCATTGCCATTTCGGGGTTGAATGACCCCAAACCCACCGTGGTTGCGCTCATAGATGACGTTGATTTCGCCTGTTTCAACGTTGCGGAACATGTAAAAATCGTGGTCAACCAGTTCCAACTGTTCCAGGGCTTCCTGAACCGTCATGGGTGGCATGGCAAAGTACTTGGTGCGAACCACACTAGAAGGAAGCTCAACCGTGCGATCGCTCAGCAAGTCAACGACCACGGGTTGATCGTTGAGAATTTCAACTTCCTTAGGAACATGGACTTTTGCCTGACGTTTTTCCTTATACTTGCGAAGTTGACGGGCAATTTTGTCGGCAACGAGATCAATGCTGGCGTAAAGATTTTCACTACTTTCCTCGGCTCGCACCACTGCACCATTTGCATAGATGGTCACTTCAGCCGTTTGCTTAGGGTTTATCCGAGGGTTTCGGGCTACAGATAGGTGTACATCAACTTCAGTCGTCAGGTTTTGAAAATGATTAACCGCTTTTTCAATTTTCTGATGTACATATTCACGAATCGCATCGGTGATCTCAATGTTTTTACCCTGGATAACAAGCTTCATAAAGCTCCTCCCCTGAGAATATTGGGTTTGTTTTCACCCTAGCACTTTGTATTCTGGCAAACAGCTCGCTTTAAAATGTTTTGCATCCCTTGATAATTCTTGATTTGAACTTGCCTACTGAATCGCGAATTTGCGTCAAAACCCACTTGATTTTTTTAAATGACTTTCTCTGTTTCTGGTGAATTTTGGATGAGCGACGGTCAAAGTGGGGTTAAGCCTTTAGAGACGATCGCCGATTCTTTCTCTACCCGTCGTATTTGTGAGTTGTATCAATTTGCACAAATTCCTTACCAGGATGCCTGGAATTGGCAAAAGGTATTGGTTGCCGATCGCTGCCAACACCCTAATTTGAATGATGTTCTGATTTTGCTAGAACACCCACCGGTATATACTCTGGGGCAAGGAGCCAGCCTCGAATTTCTGAAATTTGACTCTGCTCAAACCGAATGGCAAGTGGTTCGAGTGGAACGGGGTGGAGAAGTGACCTATCACTGCCCCGGTCAATTGGTGGGTTACCCAATTTTGAATCTGAACTTTTATCAGAAAGATCTGCATTGGTATCTGCGGCAGTTGGAAGAAGTCTTGATTCGCGTCCTGGCAAGTTATGAGTTGTCTGGTGAACGCCTTCCTGGCTTGACGGGAGTTTGGCTCAAGGGACGCAAAGTAGGGGCGATCGGCATCAAAGTCAGCCGCTGGATCACGATGCATGGCTTTTCTCTCAACGTCTGTCCGGATTTAAGCGGATTTAACCGCATTGTTCCCTGTGGCATTGCCGATAAGCCCGTTGGGAGCCTGGCAGAGTTCATCCCAGGAATTCAGATAGAACAGGTCTGTCAGCAGGTAGCGATCGCGTTTGCAGAGGTATTTGGGGTTGAATTTGTATGGCGGTGAAGGGGTAAAGCAGCAGGATTGTGGCACAACGCTGACGGTACCAATGGTATGACAACCAGCCAACCAAATTAGCACTTTATGGGAGTTTGCAGAATTTGCGATCGCGATCAGATTGCGGCTCTTGCCAGGAATAGGCAAAGTGACTCACAGATTTGATTTGGGGTGCCAATTGGTGTAGAGCTTGCATTTGCACTTCCAACGGCGGACGATTGCTAATCGATCGCTGCCAAATACCTGCCAGAACTGGCTTCACCTCCACTCCAGGAGGAGCTTGATCGAGCACCCGCTTCACCAGCGACATAATGCAACTGGTATTGCCGCAGACGCCATAAGACATGGGGTGCCATTGCAGCGAACTAGAAAACCGATCCCAGGGTTGCAGGCGTGAGTCAAACCCACGCCCAACCGATTGATTGCCATCCGGGAAAAATACCGCTCCAGCTGGTATGCTCTGCTGTTGAGCAGTGGATGCCGCGAGAGATAGAAAATCCAGTACTCCCTGCAACGCATGAGCGATCGTCAACTGCCAAAGTTCCCATTGCAAAACGGCTTGCCGCTGCTCTGGGGACAATTTTGCTGTTTTTACAGGAGGATTTCGTCCTTGCCACAGCGGTTCACCCTCATTAGGATATTGCCGATCCACCGCCACCACATCTGCGGCAGTGATGTTGCCTTTGCTCAAATAGCGACGAATCAGATCTAAGCCTTTGTCATTCAGCGCCCGCTTATAAAGCGCCTGTTGCGCCGCTGGACCATAAATCCAGAGATCTCTTACCTTATTCACCACCGAAGCAGTGCCTGTACCCCGTGGATAGCGGATGTAGTCAAATAACATGCCATCGGGTCTGCGTTGGGCGATCGCCTGAGCCATCTGGTAATAGTCTTGCTTCGCCTGAGGATTATAAGGATCGATAAATGCCTCATCAGGGTTCACCGCGCCGATTTCGGTACTGAGCCCCTTACTGATACCTGCCGTAAGACTGGTTTGACCGTACCCATTTCGCGCCAGTGCCCATTGCCGCTCCGATCGCTGGGCATAGGTATAGCCAAAATTCATACTAAACATCCAGGCATATGCCCCCAAGCCCCGTTCACGCGCCTTCTGGATCGCTTGAGCCAGCAAATCCACTTTTTCAAATCCTGGAACTCGCAGCACCGAGGGCCAAGGCGTCCGATTTTCAGCAGCAGGCAACAACACCTGTCCATTAAAAAAGGCTTCGATATAGACCTGATTGTAGCCGCGATTCACAATCCGATCCATCACGCTATCCAGTTCTCCCTTGCGCACATCACAAGGGTAGAGCCGCAACCAAATTGCCAAATCTCGGGGCCAGGTTTGTTTCCGGCACTTTTCCAGACGTTCTGCGTGTTGCTGAACCAGCGTTTTGTACTTCTTCTGGGCATCTTTATTGCCTTGGAAGGCTGCCTGCCGTAGCGCTTCCTTTTGAGCAATCACTTCTGGAGACAGATGACAAAAAGTGATCGTTTGGGCTTGCGCTGATTTGGATGGCAGACTCAGCCCCCCAATGAGACTGAATAGGGCGAGAGCGATCGTGCGGCGGTGAAGGCTTTTCCAGTTTTGCAAAACAATCATCAACAATTGGATAACTCTCATGAAGTCACTAGAAACGCTACACAGTAAAGGCGGCTCCCCAAAAGATAGATTGTGCGATCATGCGACGCCAATCCCGTAGAGCCGTAAAATGTCCAACCATTCTACGACTTCACAAGGTAATAGCTAGCTTTTCCGCCAAATTCCGGAACCTGTCACTGTTTCTTCATTAGAAAGACCGTTTGATGAAGAACGCTCGCAGCAAAGAAAAGTTTTTAGATGTACAGGTGACGCTCATTTATCGCTCCAGCAGCTTCACCAAATCGGCATCTGCCTGCGCTTTGCTCCGATAATCGGGTTCTAGTCCGATCGCCCTTCTCAGGTGCTCTTTTGCCCATTCCACCTGACCTTGGCAAAGATGACAGTAAGCCAGTTGATAAAACACTTGGGCATTGTCTGGTTGAATCGTCAGCGCCTTGTCATAGCTGGCGATCGCTGCTTCATACTGCTGCATATTTTGGGCACTCAGCGCCAGGGCAACCCAGCCATCACAGTGATACGGTTCAATCGTTAAAGTACGTATGTAACTATTCGCAGCGTCCTCATAACGTTGCAAGTCAAAGAAAACACATCCCTGGCTATACCAGGCTTTGGGATCATCGGGTTGAATCTCCAGTGCTTTCTCTAGACTGAGTAGGGCTTCCTCAGTTCGCTCCAACTGCCACAATGCCAACCCCTGAATCACCCAAACCTTGGCATTTTTGTCTTGCAGCATCAATGCTTGATCAAAGCTTTCTAGTGCTGCTTCAGGTGCCTTGAGTTTCTTCAACGCAATGCCCCGATTGTACCAGGCGCAATAATCTTTGGGTTGGAGCTCCAGGGCGCGATCGAAACTGGTTAGTGCTTCTTCATACTGATCCAGACAGCCCAATACCAACCCCCGTTTATACCAGAGATGAGAATTTTGTGGGCAAATCAGCAACGCCTGATCAAAACTGTTCAGAGCTTCTAGGAAATGTCCCAAATGTTGTAGCGCTGCCCCTCGTTGTTGCCAGAGGTCAGCATTATGAGGTAGCAGGGTCAATACTTGATCAAAACTGGTCACAGCTTCCTGATAGCAACCCAATTTTGCCAGAGCGTATCCCCGATGCTTCAAAGCTTTAAGTGATTGAGGGCGCAATTCTAGCGTACGCTCGAAGCTCACCAGTGCTTCCATATAGTTGCCCGTTCGATAGAGGGCTTTGCCCCGGTAGTACCACGCACGGTAATAGCCAGGCTGTAGGGCGATGACTTTGCTGTAGCCAGCGATCGCCTCTGCACAACGTCCCAGATGCATTAACGCAGAACTGTAGTTGTACCAGGATTTATAATCATCGGTGCAATATTGAAAAGCTTGCTCATAACTGGCAATCGCCGCTTCATAGGCACTCAACTGGTTCAGCACATATCCCCGATAACTCCAACCCAAGAAAGAATCCGGCTGGATAGCTAGAATTTTCTCTAACTCAGGTGTTGACTGCTGAGAAGTGCGATTTGGAAATAACTGCGTTTCAGCAGGATGCTCTACCGCTACAGATGCATCCTGGTCATACCAACCATAAGCAAAATCAGTTGACATGGTAGATAGAGATTCTGGAACTGATGAGAAAGCCTCAACCGTAACCCAGGGACTTTACACGATTTGATGAGCTTTAAAAACGTATTCAGCGGTCTCCAATACCATCCGGGTTGAACTTGCCTCAATCAACAACTCTCAACAAGCCCATTTTTAGTCGATCGAACACAAGCTTAACTTGATTTTGATCTTGCTCATCCAAAGGCTGCTCAGACAACATTGCTCTGAGCAAAAAATTATGATCGTCATTGGTAATTTTTCCACAAGCCAAAATGCGGTGAATCACTTGTGAAAGTGTGGTTTGGGGAAAGGGGGGGCTAATGATAGGGTTCATGAAAACAACCAGGTTTTAATTCAAACAGTCGGTTCTCATTTAGACAATTGGGAAAAGTTTCAGCCATTTTTGTTGAGCAATTGGCTGGCAGCAAAACACACCGATGCAGAGCAAGCAATGGCTCACTTGAAAATTCATCTCGATCGCCACACCAATTCCCAGAAGCTATGTTGTTAATCTCGACAACTTCAGGCTTCTGTCCAAATCAAATTCAGAATTGCTGATCCATTTCTACGAAAAATTGAATTGCTAAATCGCCGATCGGTAGAGGCACATACTTTAGCAGCAGAGTTCAGACTTGGGTAGATGATGACGCGATGATCAATCTTTTTCGAAACAATTAATTCTTTCGGGTACGAACTTTAGTTTCAGCTTTCAGGTAGATGTTTTTTTAGATGAGAGCACCCCTATGTGGCTGAACGACATCCTAGACACCCTTACTACTGACATCTTTTTCGATCATCCCTTGAAGCAACGTCAATTTAATTCACCAATTCTTTACGGATTCAAAAAAATTGGGAATTGTTTCCTTATCTAAGCTTCATTCAGTAATTCTACTCGACTTGACTGGCTTTTGTCAGAAATCTGTCACATTGATCTGATCGAAGCAAATTATCACCCCCTATTTCCCCATCAAATCGTTGATAGCTCCCAGATCCTAGATCTGGGAGCTATCAATAGTCATAAGTTAGGGAACCATTCTGAGGGAGTCAGGAGCCAGAATGGTAAGTAGATTTCCGCCAAGTTCTAATACACTGATATACTCAAGAACCCGAAGGAGCTTCATCCTTAGAGCTATCAGAAGAGAGCGAATCTGTATTGGATGTTCCCTTAGCCTGAGCGCGCTCCTCTCGCTTTTTACGATCTGCCTTGAGCACATCCTCCAACACAATACGTGCCTGAATCAGCTTTTCCAAATTACTGCGATATAGTTCCAGATCTTTTTGGACTTTCTCGTCCGGTAGGTGTAAAGCGGCACAAATTTGCTTCAGCGCATCATTGCGCTGAGCATCATCCTTCACCATTTCAGGCGCCGCTTGTTCAAGTAAACTAAATACCCCGATTGCAAACAAGCGACTGTATTTAAAGTGAGGATTATTCGCGATCGTTTGAACTTGTTGTCGCAAATCCTCAGTCCCGTCTACCATCGTCGTCTGACTCAACCATGCCAGTATTTCTTGCCCTGGCAAGCGATTTGCTAAGTCTTTGAGCCGACTGGCATCTCGCTGATATTGCTGAGGATCACACTCCATCGCCTGACACAGCGCATTAAAGATAGATTCTTTGTCGGGGTCTGGCTGGTAGCCCTGCATAAAGCGATCGAAGGTTGAGACCACCCCGAAAGCATAAATTGGGTCATAGCGGAAGTCCGCATTGACCAACAGCAGATGCATTTCTACCATAAGTTCCTCAACCACGCGCCGATAAATCGAATGAATCGGGCGGGTGTGGATGTTGTAGAAAGCTCGCTTCGTATCTGAGACAGTGCGGACGTTGTTCACGGGAAGACTAGTGAGTGACATATCCCCATTTTCTCGCTTGACGATCCGTTTGCCAAGTTTTGTGACAAATCCTGGGGCATAATGGGTAAGTTTCACAGATTTGTTAGGGTAACCTGTCAACTTGAGGGCAGCGTTCTCAGCAATCGCTAAACTAAACCCATCACTTTTCAGGCAAGATTTCAGAACCATGCGAACCCACTCTTGTGGTCAACTCCGAGCCGAACATATTGGAGAGACGGTTACCCTTTGCGGTTGGGTTGATCGTCACCGCGATCATGGAGGGGTGATCTTTTTAGATTTGCGCGATCGCACCGGACTGATCCAAATTGTCAGCGATCCAGAACGAACCCCCAACTCGTATCAGCAAGCCGGGGATTTGCGCAATGAGTATGTCGTCAAAGTCACGGGACGAGTCAGCCAACGCCCTAGCGACTCGCTCAACCCTCGCCTGGCAACGGGCGAAGTAGAAGTTTACGCCGATCACATTGAATTGTTTAACGCAGTCAATCGGCAGTTACCCTTTCAAGTGTCAGCCGCCGAAACCGAAAATGTTCGGGAAGAATTGCGCTTAAAGTACCGCTACCTGGACTTGCGCCGAGAGCGCATGAGTCGCAATCTGCAATTGCGTCATCAGGTCACCAAAACCCTGCGCCGCTATCTGGAGGATGTCCAAGGGTTTATGGAAGTAGAAACCCCTATCCTGACCAGATCGACCCCCGAAGGTGCCAGAGATTATTTAGTACCGTCACGGGTTAGCCCAGGGGAATGGTACGCACTCCCCCAATCGCCACAACTCTTTAAGCAACTGCTAATGGTGTCAGGCGTCGATCGCTATTACCAGATTGCCCGCTGCTTCCGGGACGAAGACTTGCGTGCTGATCGCCAGCCAGAGTTTACCCAGTTGGACATGGAGATGAGCTTCATGACCCAGGCAGAGATCTTTGCCCTGAATGAAGACATGGTCTGCCACCTGTTTAAAACAGTACAGGGTGTGGAATTGTCCCGACCTTTCCCACAGCTTACCTATGCAGAATCTATGGAACGGTACGGCACCGACAAGCCTGACACGCGTTTTGGATTGGAGTTGGTCAATGTCTCAGATTTGCTTAAGGACTCTGGCTTTAAGGTATTTTCGGGTGCAATCGCATCAGGTGGCGTAGTTAAAGTGCTGCCTATCCCTCAGGGCAATGACGCAATTTCTAACGTGCGAATTAAACCAGGTGGAGATTTATTTAAAGAAGCAGAAACCTGTGGTGCCAGAGGATTAGCCTATATTCGGGTGCGAGAGAATGGTGAAATTGACACGATCGGGGCTATCAAAGACAACCTAACTCCCACCCAAACTCAGGAATTGCTAGAACGAACAGGAGCGCAGGCTGGGCATCTATTGCTTTTTGGCGCAGGCGACACCAACATGGTCAATAAAACTCTCGATCGTCTACGGCAGGTAGTCGGACGAGAACTGGGACTCATCGACACCAGCCAACTCAATTTCCTGTGGATTACTGACTTCCCCATGTTTGAGTGGAATGCCGAAGAAAAACGGCTGGAAGCTGCTCACAATCCCTTTGCAGCACCTCATCCTGACGATCTGCACGATCTCAAAACCGCCCGTTCTCAGACCTATGATTTAGTGCTCAACGGGTTTGAACTGGTCAGTGGCAGCTTGCGGATCTACCAACCCGAAATTCAACAACAGGTGTTTGAGCTGATCGGTATGTCGATGGAAGAAGCCCACCGACGCTTTGGCTTTATGCTCGAAGCATTCGATTATGGTGCCCCTCCCCATGGTGGTTTGGCGTACGGACTCGATCGCCTAGTCATGCTGATGGCAGGGGAGGAATCCATTCGGGATGTTATTCCTTTCCCCAAAACACAACAGGCACGTTGTTTGCTTACTGCCGCTCCCTCAGGTGTGGATGCACAGCAACTCAAAGAGCTTCACGTTGCTTCAACCTATCAGCCCAAATCTTCAACTTGAGGCGATAAAACAGGGGAATTGTGGACTGAAGACAATTGATTCTAGGCAATAGAAGATTCTATTAAAGAATTTCCTAATTTAAATCTGTTAGGTGAGCGAGATGTTCATTGCAGACATCTGCCGCCCTAAATCGAGTAAATTTCTTTACGACGATCACTTTATCGATCGGACGAGAAGGTCTTGCTATCCATCTGCATCGACTGTCGTTTGACCTGTCCCATCATCACCGCCTGTTGCAAATCAGTCAGAGCCTCAATATCTTCTAAATCGGTTCCTAAATCAAACAATTGCCCCAGATGGAATTCGGTTTCTGCAGTGAGCTGACCCGACATCAACGCGTGCTGCACAATCTGACGAACGACCATTTCCGCACCTCTGAATTTTCTAATTGGGTTGCTTTCTTATCTACTATGCTCCAGGTAGCCAGGCAATGAACGTGACGTAATCAGAGCCTGTTACGTGATTTTGTTAACTCAATGGTGTGAGAGGAACTTCCCTAACTCGTGAGTCATCTCCGATAGAAATGTGAACGAGATCACGGATCGGTCGGGAATCCCCACCCCAAAGAGGCAGCAAAATCTTGCCAGAAATCGGCAGACTGAGGATACGATACTCAAGCTCTCATTTTTCATTATTTTGATTAAGATGCTAACTTCTAGCGCACTGCAAGCAATTGAAATTGAAGTGACGGAAACCTTACTGCGGTTTGCCGTCCTGATCGCGCTCACGCTGGCGATCGCCTTTTTCGTTGCTGCTGAGCTATCCCTAGTTTCTGCTTCTAGAGAAAAAATTTATCGTCTGGCTCAATCTGAGACTGAGACAAACCAGCACAAAGCAGCCGAGCAAGTTTACACTGCTCAAACCCAAATCGAGCACTTCCTCTCAGTAACTCAAACTGGAACCACAGCAGGGAGCTTGTTGTTGGGGTGGTTAGGGGAAGGGGCAACTGTTCATTGGATTGAACCCTGGATCCAGCTTTTGCCGATCGGTCGCTTACCCGCCATGCTTACCGCCCACTCTATTTCAGTGGCGGTCGCCTTTTTTCTAGTGACTTATATCGAGATCGTACTTGGCGAACTGGTTCCCAAGGTTATTGCAGCGAATGCTCCAGAAGAAACCATCCTGGTGCTCATTCGCCCCTTACAGTTATGCGCTTACCTGTTTGCCCCGCTTCTATTTATTTTGAACGGTACAGTTAGGCTACTCACGCTCCGATTGACTCGCAAAGTCAACTTATTTGAGCTCCCCCCCTCTCAGGTCTCCCTGATTCAAACGGATGCACACTCCCTATCTATTCCTGCGACGATCGCGATCGAGGCCCTCAACCAGGAATTGGGGCTCACACTGCCAACCAGTAACGCATACAAAACCCTGGCAGGCTTTATGATCCATCACCTGGGCAGAGTGCCTACCCAAAACGAGCATATGCTCTGGGGAGACCTGGAACTAGAAGCGACCCAAATTATCGAAGGCAATCTGCAAACCATCCTCTTACGTCGGGTTACGGCTCCTTTATTTTTACTGCCAACCCAAAAGATTTTCGCGGAAGAATAAAATAACTTCGATGGTTCGGAGAAAGTTGTGATTGACTCAATCTTCTCAGAAATCCGTAATTTCGCTGACGCGATCTGACAAAACAATGCTGAATTAGAACGATCGCAGCAGCATCCACTTGCTCCATCATCCAACAACAAAACTCAAATAATAGTCATGCCTGAGCAGTCAAGAAAACCCGCCCCACTTGATCTTTCCGGGACGATCGAACCTATGATAAACAAGAATCAAACGGGTGCTCTTCACAAAGTATTTATCTGAACTGAAAGTCGTAACAGTTATTATCGAGCTAGTTTATTCGAGAAGCGATGTAATAACATGGATGTGAATCTCTGTCATCCGCATGTCTATTAAACTCAGAGTTTTTGGTCGCTTAAGATACTCAAACAAGCTTAGGGCTAATTAAAGTGCTAGCGAACTTGTATTTTGTGCATCATCGAATAGAGTTTAGTAGAATGTGACGCAGTATGAGGTTGGTTCACAGTTTTTACTGAATCCAGGCACGGTGAGTAATACAGCATGAAGGAAACCAGTGTAGGAAGTAGCAAGCGACTCCTACTTATCGATGATGACCCTAACCTAATCCTATTAGTGAAGGACTATCTTGAGTTTCGGGGTTATGAGGTAATCACCGCCGAAAATGGTCGGGAGGCACTGGAAATTCTGGAAAGAGATATCCCAGATATGATTATCTGCGATGTAATGATGCCAGAAATGGATGGCTATTCTCTGGTCAAACAATTAAGAGAAAATCCCCAAACAAATTGGATTCCAGTTTTATTTTTGTCAGCCAAAGGGCAGAGCCAGGATCGGGTCAAAGGCCTCAACATTGGTGCAGATGTGTACATGGTGAAACCGTTTGAACCCGAAGAATTAGTTGCTCAGGTCGAGTCTTCACTCAAGTCAGCCTCTCGGATTCTTGCCAGTAAGGATAAAGGAACCGAAACAGGTCCAAAAATTCAGGTACCGTTTGATGTAGAACTCACCCCAACCGAGTTAAAGGTGGTTCAGTTTGTGGCAAGAGGTATGGCAAATCGGGAAATTGCCGATGAGCTAAATGTCAGCCAACGGACGATCGAAAGTCATGTGAGTAATATGTTGGGTAAAACCGGGTTGCATAATCGCACAGAACTCGCACGCTGGGCGATCGAAAATAATATGGCTTAGGCAGCATTACTAAAATTCTTGCTTACGAAGCGCCCCATCTGATGTTTATAGATAGGGCGCTTTGTGGCTCAATGGGCTGCGTACGTCCCGAACATTTGACCAGCAAAACCCGTATTTCAGTCACTTACCCTCAACCTTTAGTAAAGACGACTCAGCACATAGTCAGATAACTGAAGCAAGGTGTGTCGGGCTTCTGAAGGGGGTAAGTCGTGTAGATACTCTGAAGCTAAGTGGGCATGATGATTTGCCAATTCGCGCGATCGTTCAATCCCGCGGCTATCTCGAACCAGCGAGATCGCCTGCTCCCAGTCACCAGCTTGAGCAAACTCGCGATCGATCAAAACCTCCAGATATGGCTTTTCTTCCAAAGCAAACAGCACAGGTGCTGTCAGGTTACCGCTTTTCAGGTCAGAGCCAGCAGGTTTACCCAGCGCTTCAGTGGAACCTGTAAAGTCTAAAATGTCATCGACGATTTGGAATGCCAAACCTAAATGCCGACCGTATTGATAGAGATCATTCGCCATTTCACTTGAGGCATCACTCAATACAGCGGCAGCCTTGGAACTATTGGCAATCAAAGAAGCTGTTTTGTAATAGCTTTTTTCTAGATAGGCTTCGATCGACAGGTTGCAGGCAAAGCGACTCAACCCTTGCTGAATTTCTCCTTCTGCCAGATCCATAATGACCTCCGACAGCAGCTTGACAACTTCCAGGTTATCGAGATTTGCCAGATACCAGGAAGATTGAGCAAACAAAAAGTCTCCAGCGAGGACTGCAATCCGATTCCCAAAGCTACTGTGCACTGTGGGGATACCGCGTCGTACTTCCGATTCATCCACAACATCGTCATGAACCAGACTTGCAGTATGAATCATTTCAGTGATCTCAGCCAGTCGTCGATGGCGTTGGCTGATTTCTTTTCCCATCATCGTTGCATAGGAGATCAACAAGACGATCGCGGGACGTAACCGCTTCCCTTTTGCACCAAACAGATGTTCTGCCGCGGCAAAAAGGACGGGATGGCGAGCACCAATGAGTTTTTTAAGGTTTTCCGTCAGCACACACAGGTCTGCTTCAACCGGAGCAAAAAGGGAGGTTGCTGATGAGGTCATGAGGGAGCCAGTCTGGGCGCAGATAGATTACGAAATTTTACATATTCTGAATCCATTTTAAGCTACCGACTTGAATAACGGATCTCTGACTTCAGTTTTCCAGATTTTCGTCGTCAAAACCTTGTAATCCTTAATTAATGAGCTCTGTGGCAATTGTATAGAAAGTTTAAGCACGCTAAAAAAAAGTACTCAAAAGCTGGAAGCCTTGTGTTAGTCTGGTGAGTAAGGATTTCAAAAACTAAATACGCAATTCAGTAAGGGCTAAAAATTCAATCAAATCGTTAAGATTCTGAGAATTCTCGCTCCAAATAAATTCATCTTGTTAACTTTGGCGATCAACGACTCCAGCAGTAAGCGATCAGTTTGACCAGACGGCAATTGTTTTGGTTCGTTTGTTCTCAAGGCGAGTTTTTGTTATGGAGTGGAGAGGTTTAGATAGCTCGGAATCTGAGGATTTGGCTGAAATTAGTTGGTGATTGCCTTCTAGCAGGGCTGCTGTACGGTAGGTCAGCTTCCACATAGGATTCGGCTTACTGTCCAGGTTCGTTCGTGTGAAATTTGATATTCCTTAGCACTTGCCCTCACTTACTATTCCTAACACTATGTTCTACCATGACATCCCCCTAATTATTCCTGTCCTGGCAACGGGTTATCTTCTGGCAATCTACCTGCTACTGGTTCTCGCACAACGAACTACTAAAATCTCTCGTGAGCGAGATTCTTAGTTGTTAATGCGGAAATCGAATAAAAGTTTTTTACCAAAAAAGGCTTCCTTCTGGAAGCCTTTTTTATTGCTGAGGATTGGGATTCGTTGGACTTACGGCAATTTTTCGGATGAGTCAGCTACAGTTCGGTGGCTGAGTGGATGAGATGACTATTATTACAGCGTTTTCAGGAGTCAGGAGGCAAAATTCTAGCTATGGCAGGCTGGGATGAAAAGTTCCAGGGGTGCCATCGATCCATTGCCATTCCACTGCTAAAATTTGCACTTTTCCAGATTCTTTCACCAGCATTTCCAGAGAACCGGATTCACCAGCCGGGATCGTCAGGGGTTGGATATAAGTTGAGTTCGTATTCGGGATACCTTCTCCATCTGCAGAGGGATCGATAGAAAAAGTTACTAACACTGAATTGACTGGTTGATTCGTATTGTTCATGATCTGGCAGGAAACCATCCAATAGCCTGACTCTGCCTTTTGGATGGTGGGGGTACCCACAGGTTTGACCGCACCCATTTTGGTATCGGTCTCAGGATTAGAAGAGGCAGCGATCGGTTGGGAGGGTTTAAGTGTGGCTGAGGCGGGAACGATGCGTTTGCACATCTGATTCAGATTAATCAACAACCCCACACTCGTTGTCAGGAAGCATTTAAGATCGGGGTCAAGCAGTAACTCGGAGTGAGGTTCATTGGCGATCGCAGGAACAGTGAAAACTTTAGCAGCAACTAGTAGAAACAGACCGGCAGCTACATTTTTTTTCATGACAAGGCAAGAGAAACAGGCTGCCTCTTTTCTCCGTCAATATGTAAATAAACCGGAAAAAAATGATGAGAGGAAGCAAACTTGAAAGGAGATTTACACAACTTTCCGAAAGCTCATCAATCCTTGAACTAAGCACTTCTGAACAGACCTCAAAGATTTTCTTCAGATCTTTATCAGAACTTCAAAAAAGTAGTCATTTTTTTTAGAAGTTCTTCAAATATCCCGAATGAATTGAAGTCGTACTTTAGAATTTTTTTAGGCTGCATCTTGGTTTACCCCAATAAAATAAAATCAAAAATATCACCTAAGTGATTTTCCTGAGAATTTTCTTTATAGTTTGCTCTTTTCTCATAATGATTTGAGCGCTTGATGGACAACTTTCGCCACCAAGGGCGTACTGAGTTTCGAGTCAGGATGGTGATTTCATCCAGTACTTTGGCTGAATTTTTTTGATTAGTAAGACCGCGAGATCACTTTATCTCCGCCTATGACGGTGCTGTTTTAGCGCTAGCCATATCCGTTTAAGCAGGGTGTAAAGTCTGGTAGCTCTTGGGTGATATAGAATATGCCAACTTCTTTGCTGTCTCTAGATCAGGGTCAGCACTTTGGCTCAATCGGTATGAAGTATGAACATCCGAATTTCTGTCAGGCTGTTATCGATCGGGAAAGTATGTCTGAGATTCTGACTCAGATTAATAATGGACAGTTATTAATGGTCAATAGTCGCCGCAAAAACGGTTTGATTATCTATAGAGAGTATTATGCAGAGTTTGCAGGTCCAGGGTCAGCCGTTGGGAGCTTGCTTGATGTAGACTGTCAGCGGGTGACTCCAGTCGGAAATTTGTCGTTGATTTGCCCTGAGTCTGCGGAGGATCGCCAAAAAGCCTATTTAATTCGGCGACAATGGATTCGTCTGACCCAACAAATTACTGATAATCCTGTCCCTCTGCAACGAGCACAAATGATTTTAAGTCAGTTTGAAAATTATTTCGATGCAGAGACCGTAGCTCAGTTGCCTGATGAGGCATTTGCTTTGATGGTTGGAGTTTTGCCACAAACGATTAGGATGGTGCGAACCAATTTAGAAAATGCTGAATCGAGGGTACGATCGTAATCCCAATCACGCCAAGGTCTCAGCGAATTCTTTTCGGTTTGGTTGGTTTGAGTGGTTTTGTCTGTGGTTTCCACCCGGTTGGCTGATTTTGTTTAATCGGCACTGGCAGCACTACCGCCCTGACCCAGATGGCTGGAACAATTTGGAATATGCATTATTTCTAATTCCAGGTGGGTTCTATGTGGCATTCCTGCTGCGTTGGTTACGCTTAGGAGGACGATCACCGCGATCGGCAAGCGAGCTTCAGCCCGATCCCGCCTATCAACAAGCTTTTCGTGATGAAATTTTGGCTCCGATTTTGCAGCATTACTTTCGGGCAGAATTTCATCCCCATCCACTTATGCTTGCCCACCCCCCTGCTATTGTTGTAATGAATCATGCTGGGATGTGCTTTCCCTGGGATTTTCTAGGCTTGGCAGGGTTTTTAAGCCAAGAGCAGGGATGGTTGGGGCGACCACTGGCACATCCAATCTTTTTCGATCATCCCTGGTTGCGGTGGTGGCTACCCAATCGTTGGGCGCAGGTGATGGGAGCAGTCCGGGCAGACCGAGAAAGTCTGGAAGCAGCGATCGCGGAAAAAAACCTGTTACTTTACGCACCTGAAGGCTGGCGAGGACTGATCAAAGGACAAAAGAAACAATATCAGTTAGAAACTTTTGACCCCAGCTTTATTCGACTCAGTGCTCGCTATCAGGTGCCGATTCTACCTGTTGTTTGTTTGGGCAACGAAGCCTTGCATCCTTGGGCAGTGAATTTGCACAAACTGGCCGATTGGTTAGGCTTACCTTTATTTCCTATTTCACCCCTGATGCCCTTGTTTCTGCTGTTTCCTTCCATGGGCGTGTGGGTCGCGAGATCGCGTTTGCGCTACTTCGTCCAAACTCCCTACTGCCCCTGGGTCGAACAAGATCCCACCCAATTACAAAGACGAGCGATCGCTTATCATGAGGCAGAAAAAGTGCGCGAAACACTGCAACAAGCCATCGATCGCTTGTTGAAAGGGAAATAAGAAGAATTTTGATTCTCTATCTTCTTTACCGCTTCACCCGCTGCAAATAACTATCCGGGTTTTCTGCCACCCAACCCAATTTGGAATTCGAGCGAATTTCAAAATGCAGATGGGGTTCGGCGGAGCTAGGCTTGCCACTCGTGCCAGTTAGCGCGATCGTAGTGCCCTTGGCAACCCATTGCCCCACCCGCACCTTAATCGTAGACAGTTGGGCATAACGAGTTTGCCAGCCCTGGTGGTGATTGATCACAACCAGATTGCCGTAAATGCCTTGTTTTCCAGCAAAGGCAACAGTGCCATCCCCCACTGCTAACACAGGGGTGCCAGGTTTGGCAGCCAGATCGACCCCACTGTGAAAGGCAACTTGTTCTGTAGACGATCGCAACTTCCAGCCATACCCTAGCACCACCATTGCAGACGTGGGGAGGGGGTACCCTGTCAAAATTTGGGTCAAGGTTCCTGGCTTGGCAGTATCGACAGGCGACGGGTTAGGAGACCAGTTTACCCCTGGAACAAAGACAACTTTGGGAGTTGCCAGACAGCCATTGATCTCAAACAAAACATCTGCCCTGACTTTGTAGAGCTCCGCCAGATCACGCCAGGTTTGCCCTCGAGTTGCCTGAACACGGATACCGTTGTAAGGGGGAATCAGAATTTCAGCGCCGATCGGTAATTTGCCATTGCGCAAAGCTGGGTTCATCCCCATCAACGTCGCCGGAATCAGGCGATAGCGTTGAGAAATCTCTGCCAGCGTTTCACCCGCAACAATTTTGTGCCGAACCATTTGTTCCAGGGCAGGGCGATCGCAGGCTCCTTCGGCACTCATCGCTGGCAAACTCCATCCCAGAGCACAACCCACTGCCAACCCAAACCTGACTGAGATCAAAGCCAACCGAGCAGAGAAAGTCATTGATACAAACCAAGAGTGCTTGATTCTAACTTACAAAAAGTGAGTCACGATCGACTTCCCCCAAGTGATGCTTCTCTGTCACTTTTGGAAAAACATCTGGAGATTGAGTAACATCAGACTCAGGGAGGTAGCCAAACTTCTCAGCCACTTGAACAGTTAAGGCAATTGGCATGAGTTAGGATCAAGACCTTCTTTTCTCTTTTGTCGTTGAGCATGAATCCTATGAGGAGACCTGTGAAGCAGTTCGCCATTTATCTCGCCTTGCTCGTATTTGGGGGTAGTGCTGGTCTGCTGTTCAGTCGCCATTTGATGGGTGCTCCGTCTTCCAGCCAAAAGTTTCAACCCGTTGCAGTTTCGTTGCCGCCCACTACGCGAGATCGCGCAACAGAAACCGAAATGCCACCATCCACTGGCTCCAATTTTATTGCTGAAGCAGCTGATCAAGTCGGTCCAGCGGTGGTGCGTATCGATCGCGTGATGCCCCAATCGGACACTTCACAAAATCCTTTCTTTCACCAGTTTTTTGGTGATCAAGTCCCAGAGCAACCCGAAAGCGGAACCGGATCGGGTTTTATTCTCACTGACGATGGACAGGTAATGACGAATGCCCATGTGGTTTCGGGGACAGACCTGGTCAAAGTGACACTCAAGGATGGGCGATCGTTTGACGGAAAAGTGATTGGTATAGATACTGTGACCGATGTCGCTGTAGTCAAAATTGATGCTCACAACTTGCCAACCGTACGCCTAGGAAACTCTGATGCTGTGTTGCCAGGGCAATGGGCAATCGCGATCGGCAACCCCCTGGGGTTAGACAATACCGTCACCGCAGGGATTATCAGCGCGATCGGGCGATCGGGCTACGAAGTCGGCGATCCGAACTTTCAAGATAAACGAGTGCGCTTTATTCAGACCGATGCCGCCATCAATCCGGGAAACTCTGGTGGACCTTTGCTTAACGATCGTGGTGAAGTGATCGGCATCAACACGGTGATTCGAGCAGACGCTCAAGGACTAGGCTTTGCGATTCCAATCCAGACCGCCAATCGAGTTGCAAAACAGTTATTTTCTCAAGGGAAAGCCGAGCACCCTTTTATTGGCATTCAGATGGTCGATTTGACCCCAGACTTGAAAAAAGAACTGAATAATGACACGAATGTGAATGCCACTCACCCCAAGATCTCTCAAGATCGAGGGGTTTTGATTGTCCGAGTCCTCAGTGATTCGCCTGCAACGCAGGCGGGACTCAAAGAAGGAGACGTGATTCAGAAAGTGGATGGCAAACCTATTAAGACTGCCTCAGAGGTGCAGGAATGGGTGGAATCTAAAGGAGTCGGGAATCTTTTGCAGTTGGAAGTCTATCGAAATGGGCAGACTCAAACCATCAAAGTGCAATTAGGTAAGTTTCCTGCCAAACAGTAAAAATAATCTCTAACGGCTGATTGTGCTGAGTTTAATGTGACTTATATCACTTGAGATCGTCCGTTACCTTCTCGGTCTCTTCTCTTTTTTGCTCTAGGTTGAAGATATCAAGTCCCTTGATGCATTCCAGGCACTGAACAAGCAAATGGTCAAAAAAACAACCCTTTTGCATAAAACTGGATGGCTCAAAGGATAAGTAAATATCTTTTTCCAACCTTGGTTTTGAATTCTGATGGTCTGAAATCGTAAAAATGTGGGCGATCGTTTAAGTAATCACCAGCAAAAAACCTGTAGCTAAAGATGCGATAGAGAAAATGCTATAGAAAAAATACTGTAGCAACCTGACCCGACCAATTATCAGAATAGAACTTCGCAATCACTGAGTCAGTGCTTGCCCCCTACCAAGCTTGTACCAATTAAACCCAGTCTTCAGGAAGACTTGCGCCCCCAAGTCTGACAGTTTCCTGTGCCTTGAGTTTGAGAATTGCTGTGTCTTTCCGCCCCTTTCCACCCCTTTGATTTAGATTGTCACGAAAATGCCACACCGTTTTACCCCTTCTTCCATCTCCGACCTCAACACCGCCTCTCACGCAAATGCGGCTGCATGGCTGCACTCGAATAGTCACTCAACCACTTTACTGGAAACTGATTCAGCTTCCTTCAGCGATCGCTTCATCAATCGCAGTAGTGCCGCACCTGCTCAGGCGTTAGTCGATCCAGTCACAAACCAGAGAGGCGCTGTCGCAAGTGCAGCTCCGGCACTCGCAACAACCAGCACCAATAGCAATCAGGCAAACATCGTTTGGGTGAATACCACAACTGGACAGACATTGCTCTGGCAGATGAATGGCACCACCGCCACGACACAATCCAGCCTACCCACGCTGGGCGACCTCAATTGGAAAATCGCAGCCAATGCAGATTTTACAGGCGATGGACAAGCGGATATTCTGCTACGCAATGCCACCACAGGTGCTCAAGCTATCTGGCAAATGAATGGAGTCAACGCGATCGCCACCGTCAATGTGGGTCCCGCTGTGGTTGGGGCAAACTGGCAGATCGAAGCAGCAGCAGACTTTACCGGAGACGGACAAGCAGACATTCTCTGGCGTGACCATGGCACTGGCAACCAGGTGATCTGGCAAATGAACCACACCACCGCAGTTGCCACCATTAACAATGTTGGTCCCACGGTCACCGATGCAAACTGGAAAATTGAAGCGGCTGCCGACTTTACCGGCGACGGGCAAGCCGATATTGTTTGGCGCAACTATGCCACTGGTAACCAGGTCATTTGGCAAATGAACCATGCCATTCCAATCGCCACCGTTGGTTTTGGTGTCACGGTCGGCGGGGCAAATTGGCACATGGCTGGCGCTGGCGACTTTACAGGCGATGGACGTCCAGATATTCTCTGGCGCAACGAGACATCGGGTTTACAGGTGATCTGGCAGATGTCGGGTACGACCGCCGTTGCCACTCTCCAGATGAACGCGCCTGCAGTACCCGGTGCTCAATGGCAAGCCACAACTCTCAACTTAGGCGGCGATTGGTTTACCCGAAATTTGGTTGATCCGAGCTTGCGCGATTTAGCTCGCAACCTAGATCGGGATGGACAATTGAGTCGCACGGATATGCTGTCAATTCTCAACCAAACTGGGCTAGATAACCTGGTTAGTGGTGCCGAATTGAGTGATTTGCGATCGCTAGTCAGCGGTGCGGTGCTGTTAGGCATGCCAGATTATGTCAAAATCCTGACGAATAAAGTGGTGAATAGTGACCCTGCCAACCAATCTTATCAGGGCAATTCGTTGGGCAATCTAACCGTGGGCAGCAGTGGCAACCAACTGACTACCCTGGTGAGCAAATGGTTCCTAGGCATGGATCATCCTTTTGCCAGCGACGACTCCGGCAGCGTCACGCTCTCTTATCACTTTGCCAATGGTTCTCTCTTCCAAAACGGCATTAGTTACCAAGACATCAACCAGGGAAACTTGGGCAATTGCTACTTCCTCGCCTCCCTGTCCAGTATTGCTGCCAACCAGCCGAACATCATTCAAAACATGTTCATCGACAATGGCGATAATACTTTCACCGTCAGGTTTTTCAATAATGGTGTGGCTGATTATGTCACGGTCGATCGCAACCTACCCACCTGGGGAAATGGACAGTTTGCCTTTGCTCATCCATCAGGCAGCGCTGGCGGATTCTACTACGATACGTCGAATGAATTGTGGGTCGCGCTGGCAGAAAAAGCCTACGCTCAACTGAATGAATCCGGTTGGATCAGACAAGACAATACCAACAGCTATCAGGGGATTTCAGGCGGTTTTTTAGGGGATGCATTAAGTCACATTACCGGACGCGCTGGCACGATCGCGAATGGCTGGGGCAGTATGGCAACCGAATTTAACGCGGTCGTCAGCGCCATTATGTCAGGACAATTCGTTGGCTTTGCAACCGGTGATCCTGGCACCACCCAACCTGGCATCGTACCGGGTCATGCCTACAGCGTGGTGGGATACAATGCTACCACCCAAATGTTTACGCTCTTCAATCCCTGGGGAGAGAGCAGTCCCGTTAGCCAATATGGACAAGGCACTTTGCAAATGTCCTGGAACGACATTTTAGATAATTTTATCTATTGGGATGGTACGACCGTTTAATGGCACCCCTTTAATGGCAGGGCTGCATTAACCTCATGCCCAGCCCATCGTTTCTCCGCCAATATCTATTATCACGCAAAAAATAAAAATGCCCGATCGGGGAGTTGAATTTCTCGCGATCGGGCATTGATTTTATTTAATCAGTGGAGCTGACGGGAGTCGAACCCGTGTCCGCCCTGGGTATTAGTACACCGCTCATTCACAGGTTTAGCTTCTCTAATCCTCGAAGCGGGAATCGCCCTTTATCCCGGACGATGGGATGCTCTGGTTAAATCTTAGCTAGCAACCAACCAGAGGAACTTTGCTAGAGCATCCGTTGGGGTTTGTCTGCCATCCTTAACGGAGTCAAACAGCAGACGCTCGAACCTATGAGAGGTGTTTAGGCAACAGCAACGGCAGCCTTACGAGCAAAAGGTACAATGTTGTTCGCATGTACTTGTTTTGAGCCATTGATTTTCGAGAGGTAGCCCGCTCTCGACCTGTATCACAGGGTAGTGTTCGCCAAAACGTCGAAACCGTTACAGCCCCTTGTTGATGTGTTGCCATTATAGCGAATCGTTTGGGATTCCCCCACTGAAGTTTTTCTATTCGGCAACCGAAAGTTTGTGCGATCGGAGTGGAGAGTCCGATGGGTGGATGAGACGCTGAGCTCATATTGCACAAAAAGGTTGAACGATCGCTTGATTAAAATGCGTCCCCCAACCATGTTAAAATTCATGGCAATTCTAAAAATCTGTGTTGGAGAGGGTTACTGATAAATGGAAGTGGCACTGCTGTTGGCAAAACTCCCCGAAGCTTATTCAATCTTCGATCCCCTGGTGGATGTTCTCCCGGTTATTCCCGTCTTTTTCTTGCTGCTTGCGTTTGTTTGGCAAGCAGCGGTTGGTTTTAGATAAAGCGATAAGTATAATCTGCGATAAGAAAGTGGTGCATTTCTTCGGTGAAATGTGCCACTTTATTTTTGTAACAGTCATGCCTGTGAACACGCAATACAGCATTTCTGCTGCTGAGGGATGAGAAAAGGACTTAAGCCCATTATTTGAGGGCGCTTCATACTGGTTTAGGTTTGGAACAAGCGATTGCAGAAGCACCGCTGACTGATCAGCCTGACCATTCAGCGGTCGTGTCAATTAAAGTTGAGATCAATTGTCTAAGAATTGCTAGATACCGTGGAGCCTGAGGATACTCAATGAGAGGGGGATGCTCTATTCTTTAGAAACACTCAATCGCCAGTTACAAAACAGGCTGTCCTGGGTGCAATGCTTTTTTAATCCACGATCGCTTTTTCAAACAGGAGCTGATGCAATCAGGGTGTTGGTAACAGAACCTATCGATTGCATCGGTCCATCCGTTGCGGCCAAACCGAGCGGGTTTTCCTGACTATGCAGACCTTGATCTTTTTGCCAGGATCAAGAGGTGCGATCAATCTTCACCCACTTACCCCCATCATGAAAGCTAATTCGCTTAAATCTCCCAACACTTCAGGGATGAAGTCGGAACCTGCAACGATCGATTCAAGTTTGGACATTGTAGCGAATTCTGCGACCTCTGAACTCTATTCAACCTTTGGTGAGATGGCGACTTCACCCCACTCTGCTCAAGAGAAATTAACAACCACAAAAGAAAAATCTCCGCTCTCAGAAGCCGAACAACGGGTTGAAGCATTGCGACAAACCTTTGAACGACATCGGGGCAACCGCCATCTGGTCATTTTGCAAGACTTCCCCGATCCAGATGCGCTGTCTTCTGCCTGGACCTATAAGTTAATCGCACAAAAATTCGATATTCAGTGTGATCTGGTTTATTCTGGCGCACTGAGCCATCAGGAAAATATCGCGCTGGTGAAGTTGACAGGCATCCCCTTGCAACGCTGGACCACCCAAATTGCCAAAACGAAGGATTTTTCAGCTTACCAGGGATGTACGTTTGTAGATAATCAGGGGACGACCAGCCAATTGCTGCCCCTGGTGCAACAGGCGAAGGTGCCGATTACCGCAGTGATTGATCATCACAGTATGCAGGAGGATCTGAAACCAGAATTCAGTGATATTCGCCCGCATACACGCGCCACAGCGACGATTATGACGTATTATTTGCGATCGGGTTTGCTAAAGCTCGATAGCAACATTAGTGAGCACGTAAAGTGTGCGACCGCACTCATGCATGGCTTGAGATCGGATACCAATCGCTTGATGCAGGCGCAAGAAGAAGACTTTTTGGCAGCGGCGTATCTTAGTCGGTTTTACGATGCTCAGTTGCTGAATGCCGTATTGCAAGCTTCTCGCTCCCGGCAGGTGATGGATGTGATTGAACGATCGCTCAAGAATCGCACCGTGCAAAATAATTTCTCAATTGCTGGGGTGGGATATTTGCGCTATGACGATCGCGATGCCATTCCTCAAGCAGCCGACTTTTTGGTTACTGAAGAGAACGTCCACACGGCGGTGGTCTACGGTATCGTCCACGATGAAGACGAAGAACTAGAAGTGGTGATTGGTTCACTCCGCACAAACAAACTAACGCTCGATCCCGACGAATTTATCAAAGAAGCCTTTGGACAGGATACACAGGGACGGTTCTTCGGCGGCGGGCGATCACAAGCTGGAGGATTTGAGATTCCCGTTGGCTTTCTGGCAGGCTTTACCGACCATGCCGAATACGCCAAGATCAAGTGGAATGTGTACGATGTTCAGGTCAAGCAAAAGCTATTGCGACTCGTCAACCCAGAACACTTTCCCAGGGCATGAACTAAATTCCATACCGATAGCTGAATTCTCCCTTTTTCTCTAAAGTTAAGTTGTGTAGTCTGAATCAGGTCGCAGGCTTAGGGAACGGTAATGACATTTAATTGGTTTAATCGTCGCTACGACGACAAGTCCAAAACATCAGAAGTGGAACAGGCAAAAGATACGCCATCGACAGAGCCAAAATCGGCTGCGCCAGAAGCTCCAACTGAGGCAGCGGCGGCGGCAATCTCAGAAGACTATTTGGCATGGGCAAAAGCGGCTTACAAAAATATTCAGCAGCGACAGCAAGTCGAAACCCTGCCGCCGGAACCCGTTGCAGCAGAAGCGGTATCGCCTGAGGCAGAGCCTGTTGCCTCCGAACCATCTGAAGCCGTGGTGGCAGGCGCTGAAACAACACCTGAAAGCGAGGCAGCCACAGTCACACCTGAGCTAGCCGCCGCGACCGAAATTCCCGTCGCAATCGCGACATCACAGGCAGGAGAGCCAGAAGCAGAGGTTGCCGATGTCGAAGTGGCAGAATCTGTCGAGCCAGACCCCGTACTCGTGGCAGACGAGCATGCCCCTGTAGCAATGGATTCGGATGACGCTACCCCCACAAAAACAGCCCCGCTTCCCTTTTGGGCACAGGCGGAAGCCGATCGGCAATTGCGTCTGGAACGCTTGAAAGCCACCGCGATCGCAGAAGTTCAACCAGAGCCAGAACCCTCAGCACAACCCACGTCCGTCGCGGCACCCACTGCACCAGCCATGCCCGACCTGGAATTGGATGAAGGCTTCCTCTGGTCGGCAGAAGTTTTGGCAGCGCAGGGTCGGCGCCCTGACCAGGTATCGCTCGAAGAAATCACCTGGCTCAATCGATTGCGGCAAGGGTTGGACAAAACTCGGCGGGGTTTGATCAACCAGTTGCGTTCGATCGTGGGACAGGGACCGCTCAACCAGGATGCAGTCATCGAGATCGAGTCAGCACTGCTCCAGGCAGATGTAGGCGTAGAAGCGACCGATTTCATCATCGAAGCGTTGCAAAGCAAGCTGAAGCAAGATGTGCTGCCGCCCGATGCTGCTATTACCTACCTGAAAGAAATTTTGCGGGAAATGCTCGATCGTCCCTTGGGCGATGCCTACAGTTACACCTTTGCCCCCGAAAAAGACAGCCTCAATATTTGGCTGATTACCGGGGTGAATGGAGCAGGGAAAACGACAACGATCGGCAAACTCTCCCACATTGCCCAAAAATCGGGCTACCGTTGCCTGATTGCTGCCGCCGACACCTTCCGGGCAGCAGCAGTGGAGCAGGTAAAGGTTTGGGGGCAGCGTAGTGGTGTCGAAGTGATTGCCAATCCAGGACAAAATACCGACCCCGCTGCTGTGGTCTTTGATGCCATCTCAGCGGCGCAGTCCCGCAACACCGAACTATTGCTGGTGGATACCGCAGGACGATTGCAAAACAAAAAGAATTTGATGGACGAACTCAGTAAGATTCGGCGCATCATTGACAAAAAGGCAGGGGATGTGAAGATTGAGTCGCTGCTGGTACTGGATGCGACGCTGGGGCAAAATGGGTTACGGCAAGCGGAAGTTTTTGCCGAAGCAGCCCAATTGAGTGGGGTGGTATTGACCAAATTGGATGGTACTGCCAAGGGGGGGATTGCCTTGGCGATCGTTCAGCAACTCGGTCTCCCCATCCGCTTTATTGGCGCTGGAGAAGGGATTGAAGACTTGCGTCCGTTCTCCAGCTACGAGTTTGTGGAAGCGCTGTTGAATGGGTAGTGCTCAGTTGCTACCGATTTGCGGCTCCTGAATCAGAGATTGATTCGGTTGCAGGGGAGGGGCGATCGTTGCGGTATGATGCATCGTCTTCCAGACAGAAGCACTGGACGGAAATGGAGTGGGTACAGTGGATGGCGTGGAGGATGTATCGTCAACGATCGTCAAGGTCACATCAGGAATGGTATCCACTGGCAACGGCGCGAGTGGCTGTGGTGGCAAAATCTGGTTCTGGTTAAGTGGTGGAGTGGTCAGAATGCGGATGTTGCCTTGAGTATAAGTGCCCTGAAAATCTTGTGTGGGTGAAATTACCCCAGGTACAGGTTCAAAGTTCTGATAGTAAAGCAGTAATGCGCCCGCAGTCCCATTCTGACTGGCATTACCCACGACAAAAGGAACACCTGCCGCCCCACCCCCATGTTGAATCGTGACCGCAGTACCGACCACACTGTAAGGTTCACTGTAGAACTTAGGCATGGGATGCGCCATGATAAAAACGATCGACATGAGACTTGATGTTCCCCATGCTCGGAAAAATTGGTTGGTGGAAATATTAACACTTCCCCCACTGCTGTAAATCGTACCTAGTTCAATATCGCCTCTAGCCCGGAGGGAAACATTGCCATTGCTTTCAATCGAGCGGGGAGAGAAAGTATCCTCAGTGTCTAAAAAATATCTGCCCAGAGTTATGCGATCGGCTGCCTGCAATAAGACACCTCGTTCTCCTGAAATCCGGCTGGCAGAGATACTACCGCCACTGGATAAATTCACTTGCCCTCCCCCGCGAATGTACCCGCTCCACTCACTCATTCCGAACCAAGGATATAAAACTTCTTGTCCCTCTGGTAATTGAATGTCTTGTCCCGCTGTGAGATAGATATCATTGCCGTTAATTCCCAGAGAACGAATCGACCCACCCGCGATTAGTGCCACCGAGGCATGGGGATTAACTGTCCAATAAGCAGAAGACGTGACAATTCCCGTAGAGATCGATTTACCAGCAGTCAGGTTGATGACAGGCGCCCAAATATTTCCACTGGTGATGTTACTGCCTGCTTGCAGAAGCACTGAGCCAGCGAATGAGCCAGCATAATAGTCACCGCTTGCTTCGTAATCAAAGTTTTGCCAGTAAGGAATATTTGCCCACTGAGCATTATTTGGGTTAGAGGCGATCGGTCCTCCGGGATGAATTTGAGTAGTGCCTAACTGCCAATTTACGATGCGACCATTCAGCCAATCTTCAGCAGTCGGCGGAAATACGTACTCAGAAAATGCAGCTCCTCGATCGGTTGCAATATTGTCACTGGTGATATTGCCTTGAGCCGTGATCTGGAGTTGCACCCCTGTAAAGTTGCCAAACACAACATCCCCTCCGGCTGTGATGTTAGGGAAGAGACTCCAAAAATAACCAGGTTGTCCTACCAGATTCAAGACTGAGAAATTGTTACCTGCCACCACCTGGGTATCGGCAGAAGCATAGCCATCACTAACCAGGGTCAAATTCCCGGCACTTTGCAGCCAAGTACCAACATGATGGGGTGCCAGAATATCAATACTTTGATTGCCCTGGATATAGAGACTGCCACCTGCTTGCGTCAACACGGGATTGACCCAACTGTCCCAGATGCGGACGCGATCGCTCGCCAGCAAAGTAAGATCGCCTGTCATCTGAACTTTGCTTTCAAAGAGAGTTAGTGTCCGATTGGCATAAATTAAACCCTGTTGAGCCTTAACTTGTGCAGTTGGGCTACTGATTGAAACATCTCCCTCGCCAATCTGAATTCCAGGACTAGTGAGAGTGGCTGCATAGGGTAGATCAAGACCGGTTAAATCTCTAAATGAAATACGAGATTCAGTCAGTTCGACTTGACCATCGCTATTGACGAATACTCCACTGGCATTGGAGAGATTGCCACCCGTGAGCAACTGGGGCAAGGATAGCGGTGTGAAAGGCAGGGATGATCCTCCCGTTAACGGGGAGAACTCCAGACTGAGAGGATTGCCTGCTACACTCAAGCGCACCCGATTTTGTCCAGGTACAGCGGCGATCGTTAGCTTGCCATTGGGTGCCGATAGCGAACCCACACTGGCAATTGTGCCGCCCAAGAGTGTCAGGTTTTGCCCCGTGGGCACTGCCAGATTGCCAAAGTTAAGGATCGCTCCTGGCTGGCTCATGGCAAAGGCAAAGCTATCAGGGGTCCCGTCCAGTGCCGCATATTGATTCGCCCCGATCGCATCAAACGAGTAGTTACCAAAGCCAATACTGCTGGCAGTGGTTGCCGTGAACGAGGCAGGCACATTCAAGCTGGCAGTGGGGCCAAACAAAATGCCTGCCGGATTCATCAGGTAGAGATTGGCATTGCTGCCTGTTACTTGAATCAATCCATTAATTACCGACGCATCGCCACCGACTACTCGTGCCAAAATATTTTGCACAGATGGAGTAGACAGAAAATTGGCGATTTGCCCCTGGGTTAACCCAAATTGCTGGAAGCTCTGAAACAGATTGGCTCCATTTTGGGAAAACTGTCCGCCACTGATCTCGAAGCGATTACCCGTGGGCGTAACGATCGTACCCGTCCCATCGGATGCAGGGAGCACGGACTGAGCTTGAACAGTACTGATAGTGGTTGCCACTCCGAAGGGAATCAGTAAGCAAACCATCAACGTCTTATGGAGTAGCGATTTCATAGCATCCTCCCAAGCCTGACTATAGTTTTACTCTAACACTTGCATAAATCTTTGTCTGTCAAGAAGCGCTTGAGTTTGACAACGAAATGTAACTTCCAAAGGTGCGGATATCTAGGCAAATGTTTATTTGATATGATTCGTGCGAAACTCAGCGATCGTACTTGACTGATGAGATGCCCTTTTCCTACACCATGACATTGCTAGTTCTGAGTGCCAAGATGGTAGGAACTCTAGTGATGGTACTTGCCATATTGATGATGGGCTATTGTGCTGAGAACCGGGGGGAGTAGCGATGGCATCCGCGAATCAAAACCCTGAACAACAAGCCCGCGATCGCATTGATGCGCTCCTGAAGCAAGCAGGTTGGGACGTTCAACCGAAGAAAAAAATTAACCTGAGCGCCAGTCTGGGCGTTGCCGTCCAGGAATATCAGACCGATGCGGGTCCGGCTGACTATGTGTTGTTTGTCGATCGCCAGCCAATCGGTGTGATTGAAGCCAAACGGCAAGAGGAAGGGCATCGCCTGACGGTGGTTGAAGCGCAATCGACGGAATATGCCGATAGTAAGCTCAAGTATCTGAACAACAAGCCGTTACCGTTCATCTATGAAAGCACGGGTGTGCTGATCCGTTTTACCGATCGTCGTGATCCTAAACCGCGATCGCGCCCTGTCTTTTCGTTCCACCGTCCTGAAACGTTTCAAGCCTGGTTAGTCCAAGATAAATCGCTCAGAGCGCGGTTATTAGATCTGCCAATTCTGCCCACTGAAGGACTAAGGGATTGCCAGATTCGTGCCATCAATAAACTGGACGAGTCTTTCAAAGCGGCTCGTCCGCGTGCCTTGATTCAGATGGCAACGGGAAGTGGCAAAACCTTCACCTCGATCAACTTTATCTATCGACTGTTGAAGTTTGCTAAAGCTCAACGAGTTTTGTTTTTAGTCGATACCAAAAATCTGGGTGAACAGGCAGAGCAGGAGTTTATGTCGTTTACCCCCAGCGACGATAACCGCAAGTTCACAGAACTCTACTCCGTACAACGGTTGAAGTCGAGCTATGTAGCAACGGATAGCCAGGTTTGCATTTCCACGATTCAGCGGCTCTATTCCATCCTCAAAGGGGAGGAGCTAGACGAGAAGGCAGAAGAGGCAAATCCCAATGAACTGGTGCAACCCAAAGCCCCATTGCCCGTGGTGTATAACGATCGCCTACCGATCGAGTTCTTTGACTTCATTGTGATCGATGAATGCCATCGATCGATCTACAACATCTGGAAGCAGGTGTTGGATTACTTTGATGCGTTCTTGATTGGGTTGACGGCAACGCCGGATAAACGCACGTTTGGCTTCTTCAATGAAAATGTAGTGAGCGAATATACCCATGAACAGGCGGTGCTCGATGGGGTGAATGTGGGCTATCTGCCTTACATCATTGAGACTGAAATCACCAAGGATGGGAGCCGTCTGGTTGCGAAAGAGTATGTGGAAAAACGGGAGAAGCTAACCCGTCAACAGCGCTGGGAACAGCTTGACGAGGAAGTGACCTATTCTGGCAAGCAACTGGATCAGAAAGTGGTCAACCCCAGCCAGATCCGCAATGTGATTCGTGCTTTTCGAGATAAGCTGCCGGAGATTTTTCCCAATCGGCAAGAGGTGCCAAAGACGCTGATTTTTGCCAAGGATGATAGCCACGCGGATGACATCATCAAGATTGTGCGGGAAGAGTTTGGCGAGGGCAATGCCTTTTGCAAGAAGGTGACGTATAGGACAGAAGATCCAAAGTCGGTTCTAAAAGACTTCCGTAATGAACTTTATCCCCGGATTGCCGTGACGGTAGACATGATTGCCACGGGTACAGATGTCAAACCATTGGAATGCTTGCTGTTTATGCGGGATGTGCGATCAAAAAACTACTATGAGCAAATGAAAGGGCGAGGAACGCGCATCTGTGGTGTCGAAGAGATGAAGCGAGCCAACCTTGAGCATGATGTACAAGGCCCCAAAACCCATTTTGTAATTGTGGATGCAGTTGGAGTTGAAAAATCCCTCAAGACTGACACTCGTGCCCTGGAGCGTAAGCCCTCTGCTGCAATCAAAGATTTGATGATGGGCGTGATGATGGGGGCAGAGGATGAGGATGCTTTTCTGTCGTTGGCCAGTCGGCTGACGCGGCTGGAACGACAGATGACTCCAAAGGAGCAGAGTAGACTTCAGGAATTGGCGGGGGGCAAGAGTGTCAGGGAGATTGCGGCGGCGCTGCTGGATGCCTATGACCCGGATGTGATTTTAGAGAAGGCGATCGCCGATCATCAATTATCTGCAACAGACCCTCCAACCGAGGGGCAAAAAGAAGCGTCTCAAAAAGCGTTGATTCGATCGGCAGCCGCCATTTTCACGGGAGAACTGGTGGACTATGTGGACAATGTGCGGAAGATCCACGAGCAAATTATCGATACGGTGAATCTCGATCGCGTGACCTTTGCCGGGTGGGATCAACAGGCTAAGGAGCAGGCAGAGACAGTCATTCAGGACTTTGCCCAGTTTATTGCAGCGAATAAGGACGAAATCACGGCGCTGCGCATCTTCTACAATCAGCCCTACCAGCGACGATCGCTCACCTATCAAATGGTGCAGGAGGTACTGGCTGTCCTGAAGCTGCAAAAGCCTAATCTGGCTCCATTGCGGGTGTGGCAGGCATACGAACAGGTGGAGCAGGTGGATGGCAGAAGCCCCATCAGTGAGCTGGTGGCGCTGGTCTCGCTGATCCGGCGAGTGGTGGGGACAGATGCCACATTGACCAACTATGAGACGACGGTGAACCGCAATTTTCAGGATTGGGTGTTCCGCAAACAGGCAGGAGCGCTGAAGTTCAGTGAAGAGCAAGTAGAGTGGTTGCGGATGATCAAGGACTACATCGCCACCTCGTTTCACTTGGAGACGGAGAATCTGGAGTATGAGCCGTTTGGCATGGGTGGAACAATCAGGATGTATGAATTGTTTGGCGATGAGATGGATACAATCATTCAGGAGCTAAACGAAGCGTTGGCAGCGTAAAGCAGGAAGGGGGCTACATGGGCACACCAGAGATAATCTATGAATTGGTGAAGACACTGCCAGAGAACCAGGTGGCTGAAGTGCTTGATTTTGTGGAGTTCCTTAGGCAGAAAGCTGAACTTCAAGCTGGTGTGTTACCTCAAGCGGCGATTCCTAAGGGGACGCTGACGGGGCTGCGGGGTATTGCTAAGCGATCAGGTACCCCACCCACAGATGCCGGGCTTCAGGAAGAATACACGGACTATTTGAGCCAGAAGTACCAGTAATGAAGGTTTTGATCGATACCAACATTGTTTTAGACCTACTTCTGGAACGAGAACCCTTTGTCGAAGATGCGATCGCCCTCTTCGATCAGGTTGAGGCAGGGCAAGTGCGCGGATACATTGCAGCCACCACCATCACGAACATTTTCTACATCGTGAGAAAGGCGCAGGGTCGAGAAGCGGCGTTGCAATCAGTTTCGAGGATTGCGGCGGGTCTAGAAATCTGTGCAGTTGATCGCCCCACTATCGCCCAAGCCTTAGCCAGTAACCTCAAGGATTTTGAAGATGGGATTCAGTTTGCCTGTGCTGTGCTGAATCAACTGGATGCGATCGCCATTCGTGATACGTCAGATTTTACAGGGGTGAGTCTGCCTGTGTGGTCGATCGCAGAACTACAGGCGCAATTGTCTCAGCAGAATGCAGAGTGATGGGTGACGAATGACCGAAGGAAACGGAGAAGTTAGGGAATTGCCGAAAGGGTGGTTGCTCACAAAGCTTGGACAAGTTTGCGAAGTAGTTAGAGGCGGCTCTCCAAGACCAATGGGAAATCCCAAGTATTTTTCAGGCAATATTCCTTTTATAAAAATTGCTGACATCACAAAAATTAAAGGGAAAATCATTTTTGATGCTGAAACTAAAGTGAACGAAGAGGGTTCCAAGAAAAGCCGTTTGTTACCAAAAGGATCTTTAATACTGTCTAATAGCGGTACAGTTTGTATACCAAAGTTTCTTGGTGCTGAAGCTTGTATACATGACGGTTTCGTATCTTTTTTAGGTTTATCAAACGAGATAAGCAAAGAATTCCTCTTCTACTATTTTCAATACCTGAGACCCTATGTAATCCAAAAACATAAGCAGGGGATTACTCAGGTAAATCTAAACATAGAGATTGTTAGTGATTTTGACTTGAAACTACCGCCGACCAATGAACAAAATCGAATTATTGAAAAAATAGAGGAGTTATTCTCCGATCTAGATCAAGGCATTGAAAGCCTGAAAACATCGCAGAAACAGCTAAAGGTTTATCGTCAGGCGGTGTTGAAGTGGGCATTTGAGGGGAAGCTGACCGAGGAATGGAGAAATCAGCACTCATCAACCCTCAAAGCTGGGGAAGCGTTGTTGGCTGAAATCAAGGCAGAGCGAGAAAACCGCTATCAGCAACAGTTGGCGGAGTGGGAGACAGCGATTAAGGAATGGGAAGCGATCGGGAAGGTAGGGAAGAAGCCTACAAAACCATCAAAGCCTAAAGAACTACAGCCACTCACTAAAACTGATATTTCCGAACTTTCGCCATTTCCTAATGCTTGGTGTTTAGAAAAACTAGGAAATTTTTCAGAACTTGTTGGTGGAGTTACAAAAGGAAGAGACTTTAAGGGACAGACAACGATTTCTCTTCCTTATCTTAGAGTTGCAAACGTTCAAGATGGCTACTTAGATTTATCAGACATTAAGTACATTGATGTTTTACCGTCAGAATTAGATAAATATCGGCTATTAGCTGGCGACATCCTATACACAGAAGGCGGAGACAAAGACAAGTTAGGTAGAGAGTTAAGCCCTGAGAGCCTTTGACCCTGCCTGAATTGAAATCGTCTACGATAAAAACACCACAAAGTCCCATTGCCTTTACTTGTCCTATGGTCAAGTCTGATGTTTACCGCAACCTGCCCACCAGCGACGAGCTACCCGACTCTGACGATCTACCTGTGGATAACGAAGACCAGAACTTGATTCCCAACGTCCTGCTATTCCTGCTCAAAGTGCTGTGGGCACAGCGTACAGACTGGTATTTTGGAGCAGACATGGGCATCTACCACACCACCGGAGCGCATCCGCGAGTGCCTGTGGTTCCCGATGGTTTCTTAAGTTTGGGCGTAGAACGGCGCAAGGGTGGCAAATCTCGGAGAAGCTACATCACCTGGGAAGAAAACGGCGTTGTGCCCATTCTGACCCTTGAAATTGTCTCCTGGTCGCCCGGTGGAGAATATGACGAAAAATTAGAGATTTATCGCAAGCTGGGCGTTTTATACTACGTCATTTACAATCCTGAGTTTTGGCAACGCGATCGTCATCAGCCGTTTGAAGTCTACAAACTCATCGACGGACACTATCAACTACAGATTGGCGAACCCTTTTGGATGCCAGAAATTGGCTTAGGCATCGGACGCTTTCAGTCTGCCACAGACGGTACACCCCAAGAACTGCTGTGCTGGTTTGATGCTCAAGGAACCCGCTACCCAACTCCAGAAGAACAAGCAGAACGGGCAGAACGGTTAGCAGCAAGATTGAGAGCATTAGGGGAAGACCCCGATCAAATTTAAATAACCCATGACAACACAGGCGATCGTCTCTAAAGTTTGGAGCTTCTGTAACACCCTCCGCGATGACGGCGTGGGCTATGGCGACTACCTGGAGCAGTTGACCTACCTGCTCTTTCTCAAAATGGCAGATGAATACAGCCGCCCGCCCTACAAGCGCAACTCCGGCATTCCCACCGAATATAACTGGAGCAGCCTCACCACCAAACGCGGTGCAGAACTCGAACTCCACTACCTCAAAGTGCTCCAGAAACTTGGTACAGAAAAAGGCATCCTGGGGCAGATCTTCACCAAAGCTCAAAACAAGATTCAAGACCCCGCCAAGCTGTTCAAGATCATCGACATGATCGATAAAGAAAGCTGGGTGCGAATGGGAGCCGACGTTAAAGGCGAAATCTACGAAGGGCTGTTAGAGAAAAACGCTGAAGACACCAAAAGCGGAGCAGGGCAATATTTCACCCCACGCGCCCTGATTTGGGCAATGGTGGAATGCATCCGCCCTGAACCGATGAAGGCGATCGCCGACCCTGCCTGTGGTACGGGCGGCTTTTTCCTGGCAGCTTACGACTTCCTCGTCAAAAACTACCAGCTCGATAAAGAGCAATCCCAATTCCTCAAAGACAAAACCTTCCGGGGCAACGAGATCGTGCAAAGCACCCGTCGCCTCGCCCTGATGAATATGTTTCTGCACAACATCGGCGACATCACTGGAGAATCCATGATCTCGTCTCAGGATGCGCTGATCGCCTCCAGTCCCGAAAACTTTGATTACGTGCTGGCAAATCCGCCTTTTGGCAAAAAGAGCAGCATGACCTTCACCAACGACGAAGGCGAACAAGAGGAAGAAGACCTCACCTACAATCGCCAGGACTTCGACGCCACTACCTCCAATAAGCAACTCAACTTCGTCCAGCACATTCGCACCATGCTGAAGACGACCGGGAAAGCAGCTGTCGTTCTCCCCGATAACGTGTTGTTTGAAGGCGGAGCCGGAGAGAAGGTCCGCAAAAAGCTACTGGAAAAGACAAACCTGCATACCATCCTACGCTTACCCACCGGAGTTTTTTACAAGCAGGGTGTCAAAGCCAACGTCCTCTTCTTCGACAACAAACCTGCCGCCAAAGAACCTTGGACGAAGGAGGTTTGGTACTACGATTTCCGCACCAATATCCACTTCACGCTGAAAAAGAATCCCATGCGGAAGGACGACTTGCAGGACTTCATCACCTGCTATAACCCGCAAAACCCCTTTAAGCGTGAGGAAACCTGGTCAGATACCAATCCCGAAGGGCGCTGGCGCAAGTTCACCTATGAGGAACTGATCGCCCGAGATAAAACCAGCCTGGATATCTTCTGGCTCAAAGACAATAGCTTGACCGATCTCGACAACTTGCCCGATCCAGACGTCTTAGCCACCGAAATTGTGGAGAATCTGGCGGCTGGGTTAGAAAACTTCAAGGCGATCGCCGCAACCCTCAATCACAACCTATGACCAGCGATTGAACCCATAAGGTCGAATTGACGACTCGTTTCAGGGGAAAAGCCCCTTCACTTTGTCACTCGCCCCTCAACCGATTCCACAATCTGCTGATGGCGATCCTGCTTCGTTCCCTAGATATCCTTTGCCTTCAGGTCGTGGGTAGCAGCCGTCTCTGCCATGCCAGGATTTTTGCCCAAATACCGCGCCCTTAGAAAATTCCATCTGTTTTTATTTTCATTCCTAACCGACCTGATTCCAGCCCATCGGTGGCTTGCAGGCATAATCGGGCGACCATCGATCGGACACCGTTTGTGTCTCTGCATCCAGTGCCTTCACCACTCGGTTATAAATTTCTTCTGCCTGCTGGGGCGAGTTGCCAATGCTGGTCAATCCCAACTTGCCAAATTCTGACAGGCAACCCATTAAGTGAAAAACGGTGCCCGTTTCGGTGCTAGTGTCAAAGTGCAGTTGATGATGGGCGATGATGTCCATCAGGTCATTGGGCAACAAGCCCTGGTAATGAGATTTTTGTAAATTATCCGTTGCTTTGTAGTATTTTTCGCGTCCGTGCTGGCTGTAGAACATCCCGCTGGAAAGGTCATAGCGACCATTAGTCAGAAATTTGAGTGTCATAAATGGGTGGGTAGTGCCGCCTTTGCGCAAGTTAATTTCGATCGCCTGCAAGTCCCAGATTGCATCCAGTGTATTGGGGCGTTTCACTGCAATAAAATCCACACCAAACCGCTCGATCGCACCTTTTGCTGCCAGGTTGCGTCCAATCTGTTCGCCCAGAGTTTGCAATTGAAGTCGATACGCCTCATCTGCCGGAAAGCGACAGCCCAGATAAATTTGTCCATTGGGACCGCCCAAAATCTGGTCATGAGTCGAGAGAATTTCAACTTCTCCCGTGGGCGTAATGCGTCCCTGCACACTGGGTGATCGCTTCTCTTCCCCTTCCAAAAACGCCTCTACAATCGCTCCCAGTTCTGGAATACGGCTGCTGTAGTTCTCCCAAGTTTCGTTTTTGGCTTCAAATTTGAGCGTATGAAAGCGATCGCAGAGTTCCTTAACTCGCATCGTATGGGAAGCCATGCTGGGAGAAATTTCTATCAGCGGACGTAAATCTAGCAGGGCATTGCCTTCCCCTGAAAAGCCCTCATTCAGCTTAATCACCATACGTTGCAAAGTAGGTTGTCGCTCCCAGAGGTCGGCGGCAGCTTCTGCCAGTTCTCCCCCGCTAAACACCGAGCCACTGCCATCCGGATGCGGGATCCCGGCTTCATGAAAAATCTGGCGACTACCGTTTTTGGTGCCCCATTCCAACAAATCTGGATCAAGGGCATAGAGCGGAATACCTATCTGCACCGATAGATCCCGCTCCAAAGGGGTGGAGTTATAGCAAATCATGTAAGACTGCTCGGGGCGGATTGCGTTGCGGAGCCGATCGAGCAGGCGAGGACGCTCCAAAATTTTTTGGCTGAGGGGTTTTAGAGAAGCGTCGTAAGTTGCCAGCAGCAACAGGCGATCGCGGGCATGAGAAAAGGGAATCCCCGGCAACAGTTGCAAATAGTAATCAATCACTGTCGGGTGCAACGGTTCTGAGGTGACGTAAACCAATCGGGTGCGGGGATTGCGCAAGCGAATCAACGAAAACAGCAGACGTTCTTCATAATGGAGAAAGCCTTTGATTTTGCACAGTTCTCGCTGATCCATACTGAGCGAGGGAATGACAACAATATCGGCATCACTATTGTCGGGGAGTTCTACCGTCTGCCAACGATCGCGCAAACTCTCCTGAAGCTGTCGAAATCGCTCTACCCGCTCAGTGGTGCAATCCCGCAAAGTTTGCATTGTCGCCAACCTACCATGATTTGGAATACAGCGATTTTACCTGCCCTATCGCTAAAACCACTCTATCCTTTGGAAAGTCTAAAGTCCCAGGGTGTCCAGGAAATCAGCTTGCGGAGCGGGAAGGGACAATACCTGATTCTCAATCCTGAGGATTTTCTCACCTCTGGCAAACGCTCTCAGCAACAGGTTATTTGATGAGATAAAAAAACAACATTCTCCGGATGAAAGGCACAATAGTTGAGCAATGACTTTCACTGCGATTCCATTGGAGCCAAACCTGAGTCTATGTCCATCAAAAAAATTCTTTCTTTTGGGCTGTTGATTTTTATTCCCATTTCGTTAGCAGCAGAATATTTGCACTGGGGATCGCCGATCGTCTTCATTACCTCTGCCCTGGCGATTTTGCCGCTAGCCGTGTGGCTGAGCACCGCCACTGAGGAGATCGCGGTGGTATCGGGTCCTTCGATCGGCGGCTTGCTGAATGCGTTGTTTGGTAATGCAACTGAGTTAATCATTGCGCTGGTTGCGCTCAAAGCAGGGTTGGTCGATATTGTCAAAGCCAGCATTACCGGCACCATTATCAGTAACCTGTTGCTAGTGATGGGGCTATCGATGTTGCTGGGCGGGCTGCGCTACAAAGAGCAAAGTTTTCAACCTGTGGTTGCCCGGGTGAACGGCTCCACCATGACCCTTGCAGTCATTGCCGTGGTTTTGCCCGCCATGGTGGTCTACACCAGCAGTGGCGTGTCTAGTGGCGTAGAATCGACCGCAATCAGCCAACTGTCGGTAGTGGTGGCAGGCGTGCTGATTGTGGTGTATGGGTTGACGCTGCTGTTTTCCCTGAAGACCCACAGCTATCTATACGATGTCAGCGTGGTGGAACTGGAAGAAGGGGAAACTCATGCAGCAGACGAAGCCGCTCACAAACCCAATCTCTGGCTCTGGTTAGGGGTTTTACTCGCTGCGACGATCGGGGTTGCGATCGAGTCCGAAATTTTTGTCGGTGTGGTGGAGGAAGTGACCGAAGGCATTGGACTCACCCCCCTCTTCACCGGGGTGATTTTGTTGCCCTTAGTCGGCGGCGCGGCAGAATATGTGACTGCGGTGGGCGTCGCCATCAAAAATAATATGGATTTGTCTGTGTCAGTGGCGATGGGGTCGAGCTTGCTGGTGGCGCTGTTGGTCGCGCCGATTTTGGTCTTAGTGGGTCAGGCGATCGGTCAACCGATGGATCTCAACTTCAACCCTTTTGAGGTGGTTGCCATCATTATTGCGGTGACGATCGCCAACCTGATTAGCCTGGATGGGCGATCGAACTGGTTGGAGGGTACGCTCCTATTAGCAACCTACACCGTCCTGGGCGCAGCGTTTTACTTTCATCCGGCTTAGCAGGAAATTCTCATCTTCCACGAGAAGGATCGGGATTTACGGTAATGTGCGGTAGGATCAAGGACACACTTTTTTGAGTTCCTCGCGATGTCTTTTCTCATATTGATGGGATTTGTGATGGCGGTGATCGGGGTGGTCTCTCTTTCCTTGGTTGGCTTATTTGTCTCACCCTGGCAAGTGTTGCTCTTGTTTCTTGTCGTGGTCTGGGGGGGCACTCAATGGCTGTTGCTACAAACTCAGCAGTCGATGACGTCTCAATCGAGAGCAGCCACTTCCCCCTCTAACCCTACAGACGATTGACGGGTGGTCGAACCTGTTGCTCAATCAGGCGCATCGTCGTTTTACTGGAGAGCTGGTTATTCACCTTCTGCCCCTATAACACCTGCACGCAGGGATGCTAGTGTTACTAATGTCACGGGCAAATACCGAGGAGCAATCTGGCGTTCTTGGAAATAGCTCCAGTTCCTTAAATTCTCATGGTTTACAAATCTTTCTGGGCGATCGCGCTTTGCTTTTTGCCGCTCCCTGCCCTGGCAGCCACGTTACCCACTCCAAGACAAAATGGGGACTATTCTGCCCGCACAGGCCATAAGTACTGGGTGGTCGTTGATCCTGATCCCAAAGGAGTCAATTGTCGTTGGTCTACTGCCATGCCTGCTGCCTGGTACGATCCAGGTGCCAAACTCCCCCCGTTTCAGTTCGACCAGTGGGCAGTGGTCAAGCAGTTTAAGAAAAACACGATGTTAACCGCTAACCTTGCTCCGGCGGGATTTGCCATGCTATCTGATACGCAAGGGAGAGCCTGGCTCAAGGTCAGCATTGGCGTGAACGATCGCATCTGTATGGTGCGTGCCAATGCCAAATTGATTAAGCCAATTCAACGGTAATGCGCGATCTCCGCCCCAACCCCAATGGCTGAACGCATGAACAGGCCGAGCAAGCACTTCCAAACACGTTGGGTGTTTTGGCTCGTTTTGTTTGTTTTAATCATAGGTTTGACGATGGCGGGTCGATCGTCTGCCCAATCTCCAACTCACCCCTCCGCTTACGCGATCGCCCAACGGGCTGAGTTCAACCATCCTACTTACTATCCACTCCATCAAACCGTAGACGATCGCGACTATCAACCCACCGCAGATTGGTTGGGACGATTGATTTTGCCATCTCCGACCGCAGCCCCTACGATCGATTGGGTCTGGGTAGAAATTCTCAATGCCCCTGCCCAAAATCTTATCGGTCAGGTAGTGCGGTTGCAATGGAGCCCAACGCCAGAGATTCAGGCAAGGGTGCAAGCCGTCACCCAGGATGTCAATTTTACGGCTGCCACTGAGCAGAGCCAGCAGGCGGGCAATGTGCATCCAGAACGCTTAAACCATCGCACTCAAGTGGGACCCCTCCAGTCGCTAGCAGGTGCACGTCCAGAAAATGATGTGCTTGTGGCACTCTCTCAGGTCACGATCGACGAAAGCAATCCTGATGAACCTGTGCTCCGTATTGCTGCCGAACCCATTCAGGTGACAGGACGATTTTATGGGCTAGTTCAGCTTCTGGCAGCACAACCAGAGAAAAGAACCACCACTTCCGGTGAACTTTTTCGGGTAGTGCACTACAACTCCCTCACGCAAAAATTTGATGGCCGACAGGAGACCATTCGCATTCCTCAGGCATTGCCCAATGCAGTCGGGGTGTTGCCATCGACCCCGTACCGTTTGGAGAAATCACCCGCCGGCAGCCAGGGTTGGTATATCTATGGTGCCAAGAATGCAGCCGGCATGTTTGTGGTTCAGGCGTTAAAACCGCGATCGCTGGTACAACTGCGCCCCCATCAAATTCTGCTGGGTAGGCAAGCAGCCTTGCACTATATCAACCATCACCATTGGCAAGACAGCCCAAAAGGAACAATAAATACCGTACTGGTTGATCCACGTGCCTCCCAATCTGCCCACGCTGCCCTTGCTCAGTGGAAAGTCGGCGATCGGGCGCTGGTGATTCATGCGTTTGGGGGCATTGGGGGCAAACAGGCAGAACCACAAGGTGTGCCAGGCACGATTACGGGTCACTTTGCTTATGGCATCGCAGAAATCGTGCGCGATCGTTTCACCCAGGAACTTCAGTGGGAGGTGCGCTATCAGCAAGTCTATTCCCATAACCCCAACGGCATCATTGCGGGGACTGTAGACTGGTCAGACTATATGGGCAACTTGCAACGGGGTTGGTTGGGCACCCGTCCCGTTTCCGATGTCCTAATCAAACTGGATGCCATTACCCAAGATTATGACTTTGATGGGGTCAAGCTCTCACCTTTGCAGGAATTGCACCAACAACTGGACGTGATGATGGCACGCTACCGCATTGGCGATGGCACTGGTGCCGCCCTAGTAACACCTGCCCAATCCTGCGTCCAGGACTCCAGCCAGGCAGTTTACCAAACCATCCAACTGATTGAGCAACAGGTCAAAGCCCATCCCACCATTCAAACCTGGTTACGGACTCATGCTCATCACCCCCAAACTCAGCGCTTCCAGCAATTGGTCAAACTGGGGCAAGCTCTGGAAAAAGAACTGAAGCCCTTGGGGGTGGTGCGATCGGACTGGCAACAAAATGTTCAGGAACTGGCTGGCATCCAGAGCCGGGGCGATCGCTTTATCCGCAAAGACAGTTGGCTGACCCAACTCCTCAGTTGGCGCACGGTGATTCCGCGCGTTGTCCACGACCAGGTGATGACAATTTTTCTGAATCACGGGGCTGCCCTCTGGTTTCTCCGCACCAACCAGGTGGGCGGCTGGGATGCCAACATAGCGCCCCTTGCCCCTACTGAACTGTTGGGGCAGTACTACATCATTCCCAATGCTTTCTCTCGCCTGATTGAAGCGTTTAGAATCCCGACAGTTTGGAACCTCCTACTGGCGATCGTTCTGTTTTTCAGCTATGGACGAGTCGCCTTTTATCTCGGCACTCGGCAGCATTTTTTACGCGTCACCTCGGTTGCGTTGTCTCGCCCACAAATGCTGAGATTGGCACTCAAAACCCTTATTGTACCTGCCTTCCTTTCAGAATTGGTGTGGCGGGTGTTGTTGATTCCCCATCCCACGGAAGGGGTGGATGCCCCAGTGTGGTGGGTATGGACTGGAATCAGCATTGTGCTCAATGTGCTGTGGTATCCACTGCTTGCAATCGCGTTTCGTCACTCCCGATCGCCCCAATTTCTCCATCCAACCTTTCTCCTACTCACTGGACTGTTGGGCTTGGTGTGTGCAGGAGTCTACAGCCAGACTGGCTCTTTGTGGACGATCGTCCTCATTCATTGGGGGGTGGTGTTGCTCTGGCAATTGCATCTGGGCGGCATGGCGCCTACGCCGCTTCTGACAAAACCTGATCACCTGAAAAATCTCTAAACTAGAATTTCCGTACTATTTTATGCAAAAGTAACGCAAACAACACTTGCCACGATCGCACACCTCGACTAAAATTCCAACACCAGACATAGAGTTTCAAAGTGCTTTGAATACTACATCAAGCGTTGCTGTTGATCATTTTCCCGATCGTCGCCACCCTGAGCTAAACCAATTGCGAGATCACGATCGGGCAGCACATCGCTGGTATCGATTTGTACTCTCCTTCCCCCCTCATTTGGTGCAAGATTATGTCCACAAGTTTGGTCTCGACCATCGCCATCAGGTGTTAGATCCCTTCTGTGGCACTGGGACAACGGTGGTGGAATGTAAGAAATTGGGCATTCCCAGCGTGGGGGTTGAAGCTAATCCAATGGCGTGGTTTGCGGGTTCGGTGAAACTGGACTGGACACCTGATCCCGATCGTCTACTGCAAATTGCTCAACAAGTGGGGGAAATGGCTGAAAAAGTCCTGGAGCAAGAGGGTGACCAACTTCGCACCCTGCCTGGCGAAAGTAAACAAATCCTACTTGCCAATTCCATTAGTCAACTACCGTTGCATAAAACGCTGGTCTTGTTGGATCAAATTCAACAACACGGAGAGCAACCGAGCGATCGTCACCTATTGCTGGCACTGGCAAGAGCCGTCGTGACATCGATCAGCAATCTCCACTTTCGACCGGAGGTGGGAGTTGGCAAAGCTAAGACAGATGCCCCTGCGATCGCTGCCTGGTTACAGGAAGTGAGCATGATGGCAGAGGATCTGCGCTATTTGCAAACGCTGAAAGCCGCCCCTGCTCAAGTTCACCATGCCGACGCCCGCCAAATGCTTCAGGTTTTAGAACCGGCGTCGATCGATGCGGTGATTACTTCTCCCCCCTATCCGAATGAGAAGGATTACACGCGCACGACGCGACTGGAATCCGTTTTGTTAGGCTTCATCCACAACAAAGCCGAGTTGCGATCGCTAAAAGAAGGCTTAATTCGCTCCAACACACGCAATGTGTTCAAAGCCGATGCGGATGATGTTTGGGTCTCCCAGCATCCAGAAATTCAACGCATTGCAGCGGCGATCGAAGCGCGGCGCATTGAATTGGGCAAAACCAGCGGCTTCGAGCGGCTCTACCATCGAGCTGTGAAGTTATATTTTGGCGGGATGGCAAAGCACCTAGCAGATTTACGGCATATCTTGCGTCCGGGTGCTCAGCTCGCCTATGTGGTGGGCGACCAAAAATCCTATTTGCAAGTCATGATCCGCACGGGTCAATTGTTAGGAGAAATTGCGCAAGGTTTAGGCTATGAATTAGTAGGAATCGATCTATTTCGCACTCGACTGGCAACCGCAACCAAAGAACAAATGCGCGAAGAAGTCGTTTTGCTACGCTGGACAGGAAAGGAAAAATAGTTATTGCTAATTTAGTCTGTAAAATATGTCTTTCAATACAATTAGTCTAAAATAATTTTTTTGTCGGAAGATGTATTTTTTTAGTATTTTCTGTGCTTATTTAACAACCTACTCAGACAAACTCTCAGTAGACTCTTTAGCAGCAGGGAGAGCCTTTACATCATCTTTTCCCGATATACGTTTCATCTCCTTGCTATAAAACAAATTCGAAGAATTTTCTAAAATCTCTTGAATACTAGAATTCTTTAAAATCATTGCTTCAATTTTTTCACGACCAGTAACTATTTCATGAAGTTTTGGATACCAAAATTCAGTTATATCGGGAACAGCCCCCACAATATCCCAAGGACTGGGTGTAGCAAAGGCAAGAACTAAAGTTAGTCCCCATGATTTAATCTTATGAAATATAGGCTCCTGCTTATCTTCATCTTTCAACCGTTTCTCTGTGAGAGCAAAGTCAACTACTAATGACTTTGCAGCTTTACTTAATCCTTCAGTTCCATCAATAATATATCTACGTATTGCTTTTATAAGTTCTTCTAATCTTTCAATCAAAAATAGTTTGACTTCTTTTGACAAATTAGATGCTGAAGTTTCTTTTATTAAAGAATCTAATTCACTATGAAGCTGTTCTAAAAACTCCTCTTCTACAAGCAGTTGAGGATTTTGAGCATGAAGATAATTGGCTAAAGCATCTAATGTATTCAGAATATTTGCACTTTCAATCTGAGGAAGAAAGTTACTCCATGGAGTAGACCAGACATTATTATTCGCAAAAAGAACTTGCAAATCTTCTATAACTTTTATATATCTATCAATTTTTGGAATGTTTATTAGTTTTCTTGCTTCCGCTTCAGACTTATTCAGCAATTCATAAAAATCCATAATATTTTGAGGCTTGATGTCAAGTCTCATAGCAGCTAATAAAATAGGTGCAGATATTTGTTTCGGATCTCCATTCTTGATTGCTTCGTCAAGTATATTTTCTAGCTGTCTTAAGGTGTTAGATTGATTCATATTTAAGTCCTAAATTACTACACGAAATTGAGTCAGTCTAGTTATATTTTAGTGGTAATATTTTTAGTGTAGAATCTGATTTAAAGTGCTTTCTAGATTCCAAAAAATCTATTCTAATCAATAGAGTTGACATTCTAAACACTTTTGCCCGTCCTACTCAATTCCTATCAAAGTATCTACATTGAGATGCTTTATTCGGTTATTCGATATCTCTTATAGAATTCACTGTATTTTCCGAATCAGACCCAAGCGCTTGAGCCAATTTAGCAGATAAATGATCGCTTTTTATCGTTCCCTGGCTCTGTCGGGGAATACCTTTGGGAGGCTCTGCCCATAATTCTTAGCCAAACACTAGGATAGATAGAAATTAAGCTAATCGGTTGGGTGCAGGTGCGCCTCGGAGCATTCCTTCTGTGCTAAGGTCTTCGTCAATTTTTTCCCAATGAAGACCGTAGCCACCTCCACAAATTTGCCATTGAGATCGCTGTTCTGGCGTTGCATTAAGTAGCCTTGGATACCAAACTAATGGCACAATAATGGTTCTTCCATCGATCAGATCAACGCTGATGGTCTCTTCAGTAAAGTGCACATCCTTGACTCTCTCATCCGCCCGAATCGCCAAAATATCCATACCACGCCTCTAATAGAATTGTCTGATTCTCTTGCACGATTAACTGCAATTTCCTGAGTTCTTTGGGACTGAATCCGATATTGTTTGCCAGGCTAACGGATTCTAGCCAAAATTTAACAGATAAATTATTCCGGTCAATATGTATATGAGGTGGTTCGTTTGGCTCATGGCTATAGAAGTAGAAACGATAAGGACCGATTCGTAGAACTGTTGGCATACTTCAAATTATAAGAAGTTAGAAGAAGGAAGTTTGTGTGAGTATTCCCCGCTTCGATCGCAAAAACTGGTTGGATAACGACACGATCGCTGCCTGGGTGTTTTTGGCACCAGCGTTAGTGTTGCTGGTCTTGTTCGTCTTGTACCCGATCGCCTACTTGTGCTTCCTCAGTTTCACCCAGGGGAGCTTTACCCGTTCTGGCATTCATTGGGTCGGGTTCAACAACTACTGGCGTTTACTGGTTACTCCCGACTTCTGGCAAATCATCGGCAACACTATATACTTCACCCTGGCAACCGTGCTACCCAGTTTAGTGATTCCCTTAGGCTTGGCAGTCTTGCTCGATCGCAGCTTTACCCTGCGGGGACTGTTGCGAACCGCTTACTTCATTCCTTCCATTACTTCGCTGGTAGCAGTCGGGTTAGGCTTCCGCTGGTTGTTTCAAGTGGATGGACCCGTCAATGCTGGATTAGGAGCGATCGGCATCGAACCGATTCCCTGGCTCAGTAGCACTACTTGGGCAATGCCCGTGCTGATCTTGCTCAGCGTCTGGAAACAGCTGGGATTCAACCTGGTGGTTTTTCTCGCTGGACTACAGGCAATACCCACCAGTCGCTACGAAGCTGCCGAACTGGATGGTGCAGGCGCATGGCAAAAATTTCGTCACATTACCCTGCCCGGACTTCAACCCACTCTAGTCTTTGCAGCCGTCACTACCGCAATTTTTACCCTGCGGAGTTTCGAGCAAGTCTATGTCATCACAGGGGGCGGTCCTCTCAACTCCACCAACCTGCTGGTCTATTACATCTATGACCAGGCATTTGCCCAATTCGACTTTGGCTACGCTGCTGCCGCTGCCACTATTCTGTTGATTGCGACCCTAATTTTGGTCTATTTCCAGTTACGCGTAAGCAGCGAAAGTGATGCAGTATAGCAAACCACTACCCTCACCGTATTTGGCTGTCTTCCGAGATCCTTAGCCAGCCTTTCCTGCCAGATGCACGATCGCTCCACATTAAGAAATCGTACCCATCATCTGGAAAAGAGAGGGAACCAACCGTAGTGATTAATAATACGCTCTATTTTTGAGTTTCCTATGAAACTTCGATCGTTGACCGTCGCGCTCTCATTTTCATTGCTGGCAGTTCAGCTAGTTGCCCCGATCGCCTCAGCCAAAGAACGGTGGATCACTCTGGGCGAAGACGATGGCTTTCGTTATTCCGTAGACACCAGTTCGCTCCAACGAAAAGGCAGCTTTGCCTGGTACTGGGTTCATTTAGTCAGCGTCAAATCTGAACCCAAATCCGTCCAGATGTTAATGTATGTCTCGACAGATTGTCGCAACGGGTCCTCTCGCCTCAGACAATTAACACTGTTCGATGAAAAAGGGAAACCTGTCGATTCACAAGAGCCAGGCGATGCAGGTCCCCTCTCCAATAATTTGCCCCCACCGCTGATCCGCTATGTGTGTCGGCAACGGTAACCCCTGAGTGCATTGAGCTGCACTCGATGCATAGAAGGAGAGATGTGGAGACGCCAAGAATTGATACCAGTCTGTATGCTAATCCACGGGATAACCTGCGTTGGCGATCGCAGTTTTCACCGTTGCTTCTGATTCCTGCGTTTCAATCTGCACCAGCTTCGTTTTGGGATCTGCCTGCACCTTTGCTGTTGCATCCACCGCCACCACTGCCTTAGTAATCGTCTCGGCACAGGCGGAACACGCCATACTGGGAACTTTGAGTTGAAGTTGCATCATTCTGTCCTGCATTTCTGAATGCTGTTTGATTAAAAATAACGCTATCTTGCATTCTCTAGCCAAATCAAGCTGCAAGGAAGACTTTTCAATCGACACGCTTCACAGGAGAATCAAAGCAGCATAGGTAACACAAAGGCTCTCGCATGGATGCACAATTGGTTCAGCTTATTGTCAATGGAGTGACGCTGGGGAGTATTATTGCCCTGGCAGCGGTGGGATTAACTCTCACCTATGGCATCCTGAGACTTGCCAACTTTGCCCATGGCGATTTTATGACTCTGGGCGCTTATCTGACCTTTTTATTGAACACGGGCATTGCGATCGGGCAATTTCAAGTGCCGGGCATCAACATTTGGCTGGCAATGATTTTTGGGGCAGCAATTACGGTAGCGGGTGTGTTGTTGTGTGAGAAGCTGCTGTGGGCACCGATGCGATCGCGCCGTGCTACTTCGACCACATTGATTATTATCTCGATCGGGCTGGCACTTTTCATTCGTAACGGTATTATTCTGGTTTGGGGTGGTAGCAACCAGAGCTATAACTTGCCGATCGAAGAAGCGCTCTCCATTGCAGGCATCCGCATTCCGTTCTACGACATTGTGGTGACGGTGCTGGCACTGCTGACCATCCTGGCACTCCACTATCTTTTGCAAAATACCAAGATTGGCAAAGCCATGCGTGCAGTTGCCGATGACATCGACCTGGCAAGAGTTTCAGGTATCAATGTCGATCGGGTGGTAATTTGGACTTGGGTCATTGCTGGAGGCTTAACAGCACTGGGAGGTAGCATGTTGGGACTGGTGGAAGCTGTGCGTCCCAATATGGGCTGGTTTTTGATCCTCCCCATGTTTGCCTCAGTCATTCTGGGTGGCATTGGCAATCCCTATGGCGCGATCGCAGGCGCTCTTACTATCAGTGTGGTGCAAGAACTTAGCACCTATTGGCTCCGCACGGAATATAAGCTGGCAGTTGCGCTGGTTATCATGGTTCTGGTGCTGTTGGTTCGTCCCCAAGGGTTGTTCCGAGGAACGCTTTAAGGAAGCGATCTAGTGCACAACCTCAAGGTTCAAAAATAAACACCAACTTGATGTGCCAACGATCGCTTTCTCGCTCTAGCTGAATCTGGCGGAGGAATTCGCGGAAGTAGAAGCGACGTTCCGATTCCGAAAGGTCAAACCAAAATTGGGGAATAGAAACGGTTTGGGCGATCGCTTTCAGGTTCATCGGTGGCAATTGTGCCAGTTTTGCCTGGAGTTGGGCAGTTTCGGTACGCAGTTTGTAGGCGCGCAAATCAGCGGTCTCGGGGTCCAGAATGCCGCCTGCGGTCAGGCTGGGAAGTTGTTCGAGAATAGCTTGTTTAGCAGCGATCGCCCCTTCAATTCCTTGCTTGACGAGATCCATATCGGGCAGATTGACTCCAGACACCGCGCGGGGCAAGTCCTGACAAATGCGCTGGATGGTTTCTTGCAAGATCTGGTCGTAGGAGATCGCTCGACATTTGGGCTTGCGGGTGCAGGCAGTGGGGCGCAGATACAGGTATTCTGTCGCTTTGCCTCGTGCGGAGACTCGTGTAACCGTCATGGGTGACTGGCATTCCCCACAGCCAACTAGTCCTGCCAGAGAGCGGGGCGCGCTGGCAGTGCGGGGAGGCAAACGGCGGTTACGGCGCAGCAAGCGATCGACCTGCGCCGCCTCATCTCGTGAAATAATCCCAACATGGGTATCGGGCACCAGTTCGCCATTCTGATACTCCAGATCGCCCCGATAAACTGGACTGGTGAGCCAGCGTTGTCCTGTGGAGACCGAAATCTTTTTGTTATATTTTTTCTCCAAGTAGCGCACGGCTCCCCGCAAGGAACCGTAGAGCAAAAAATGCTCAAAAAAGTCTTTGACTACGGGCGCAGTGGCGCGATCGACCGCATAGCGATCCTTGCCCCGTTTGTACCCATAAGGGGCTTTTCCGGGTGGGGGCAGCGCTTTGATGCGATTGTGGGCATGTCCGCGTCGAATCCGCTGGCTCCGCTGGTTTTGCTGAATTTGTTGCAACAGTTTCACCAATTCTGCCCGCAGATCGGTGCCAGGGATGACCGTGGCATGGGAATCGTAGGATTGTTCAATCGCAATCACTCGCACGCCCAGTTGATCGAGTTGAGACAGGCGATCGCTAACTGTTTGCATCGAGTCTCCCAACTCTTCCAATCGCCGCACCAGCAAATAATCCACTGGGTCTTGCTGGCAATCCTGTACCAACTGTTGCCATTGTGGGCGAGTTTCTACAGTTGTTTCAGGCTTGTTGTTTTTAAGCTTTTCGCTGGTGGCGCTAAGGCTTGCCAGATCTTGATAGACACGATCGATTTCCCAGCCCCAACTTGCAGGATCAGGGGAAGATTCCAACAGACGATCGGTGTAGAGATAGGCAATAATTCTCATCCAAAGTGAAGCACACTTAAAAGACTATTCATGGTCTCTACCCCTCACTGAGCTCAATTACATTGCCATCAGGATCTTGGGTAAACAAGGCAGAGCGACCCGAAGCACTGGTTTGCACTGCATAACCTTGTGCCAGCAACTCTTCCTTTGCCACCTCTAAATTGGCAACTGAGAAAGCAATGTGGCGATTTCGTCCTAGTTTTTCTGGATTTTGGAGCACCCCTTGAAAAGTGGTGTCTACGATCAGGTGAATTTGAAACGCACCAATCTGATACCAGGCTCCGGGAAACCTGAGAGATCGCTCAACCTTCGTCAACCCCAACACTTCGCCATAGAACTGTTCCGATCGTGAGAGATCCGTAACTAACAAAGCTGCATGGAGACACTGATTAATTTGCATCATCATTACTAGAGGGTGAAAATAAGTCAGTTCCGTTTAAGAAGGCAGGGTAGAAATTCGATCTATGACATCTTCACGCAAACTTCCCTGGCTTTCTTTTACTCTACTCCTGGTTTCGTATACCTGCTTTGGTTGGTTTATTTCTGATCGGTTTGGTTGGTTTTTTGCCAGCACAACCCTCCCAAAAGTCGTCTGGCTGCTCGCATTTGCTTGGGCTTTCTTTATCGACACAGCGTTCATTGCCCCACTGACCTATGGCAGTCGTTTGGTTGCCCGCTGGTTTCGCTCCGACACGGTGGCGTTTTTGACTGTTTTTAGCGTCATTGCTGGCTTCATGATGCTCTTGTTCTGGTTGCAAATTTTTGCTTACATTGTGCTGATTATTTCCGCAGAAGCACTCGCCAGAGTTGATATGCAGACCGATGGCTTTAGCCCCAAACAAGCTTTCTGGTTTCTGGCAATCCTTTCACTCTTAGGGCTAATTTGCGGAGGAATACTCCATCACTACGCCATTGAAGATGAATTGCTTTGTAGCTTATTGAATCAGTTCATGTCTGAGCATCAATGCCAAATCTTGATTAACGGCAATCATTAGTTGAGCTTGGGTGCCCCTTGAAACCTGCGATATAAAATGGCATTTGGCGGCTCCAAGACCTGCCCGACAATCGGCATGTCCCAAACACTTTCTCAAGCCGGAAGCCCCCAGCCAAAATCTAACCACCCGGTAGTGCTTCAAAGGTATTGTTGGTATTTTTGAAAGCTTTGCTCAGCAAAGCTTTCAAAAATACCAACAACATGTCTACAACATAATCAACCACCCATTGGGACGACCAGACGTCCACTACTCTCAAAAAATAAAAAAGCAGCCGCCTGGCTGCTGGTGCTTAATGCATGAGGTAATTATTAGATTAGGGGGAGTTGAGGCTCAGCTAGAGCAGGTTACGGTTTCTGATACATCGCTCCTTTTTGTGCAGCTTCTTGAGACCAGACAATCGCTTTTACAGAGAATTGAAGTCCCACACTCCCCTTCCAGCACCCAGAAGGATTCCAGTTTTATTCAGGTGACAATGGGAAAACCGTCACATAGGAGGAGGCGATCGCAGGGAAAGTCGAGGAAACTATTTATAGCGTTTAACTGTCTTCCTGCCCTATAGCGTCCTGGCTGTGGGGCATTTTTGATCGGATTAATTACTCAATCAACCAGGCTCGTCCGACATCCGGAAAAACGACATTTCTGCAAAAATACGTTATTTCAGAATCAATAAAACCCTGCCGTGGGAATGTATCTGAGAAAGATAACACAGGCAGGGTCGTTTTGTAAGATTTTTTAGGTTTGACACTATCCCTAGAGCCGTTTTGAGGAAGCCAGTTTTATAGTTTAGGCTTATAGCAACCGGAAGATAAAGGGATAGCGGAATGCGCTATCGGGATTGCTAAAGCAGTGAGACAGCGCCCAGATCGTCAAACCCCAATGCAGCAAAAATCCGATCGGTGCCAGGAACCAACCCAGTAAGCCGAAGGTGAGAAATGCTAACACGGCAATGATCGTGCCGTAAAACCAGACATTAAAGTGAAAGTTAATCGCTTCTTTCGCGTTTTCTTTCACCACGGGGTCATCCGAAATAATCAGCAGCCCGATCGGCAAACCAACGGAAAAAATCAGTGTGCTGACAAAAATAGAAGCGTGTGCCAGGGCTGACAAAAACTTGCGCTTGTCGATATCAAATGCTTCGGGGCTTTGTACCATCCGAGTCTCCTTCCACCTGTTTCTGACGATCAACTATCAATGAAACTATAGCAGCCAACTTAGGGTGGCAGCGTTGAGGAAACTACGAACCGATCGGCAGAGATTACCGAAGGTTTACACCAAGCGGAAGATAAAGGGGTAGCGATAGGCCTGATCGGGAGTGCCGAGACAGTGGACGATCGCAATAATCGGCATCACAAAGCTCACAATACCCAGCAAAATCAGCAACGGAATCCCAATGAGCAAAAAGATCAACACTGCAAAAATAACAGCATAAATGTACAGGTTGATGTGAAAGTTAATTGACTCTCTCGCATTTTCCTTGATCACCGGATCGTCGGCAATCAACAAAATGCCGATCGGAATGCCGATCGACACAAACAGTGAACTAAAAAAGATTGCCCCATGACAAAGAGCAGACAGGAGTTTTCGCTTATCAGGATCATCCATCTTAATCAACTCAAAACAAGAATATTGTTTTCATTTTCTATTGAACTCGCTTTTGCAACCTCATTGCTCCCATCGCTCTCGCAATTCCGTTTCCAGTTTGGGCAGATCATCTTTTAGAAACACCGTGATCTCACCCGAGTAGGCATATCCTTGACGGGTCTGGGCAATTTCGACCCAGTAGGCAAAGCGATCGCCCTGCCGGATCTGCCCCTGAATGGCATTGGCAAGAGGGGTGGGCGCTCGATTAAGCTGCTTGACGGGATACTGATAAACCGATTTCGCCTGAGCATAATCCTGGTAAATGTCCAGTCCATAGAGATTGCGCAGCGATTCTGCCAATCGTTCACGGGTAACGCCATTGGTCATGTCAAACAGCGTAAACCGCTCTGTGCGAATCACACCTCCATTGGCAGACGACGATGCTTTGCCTACCTGAAGTAAGGAAGCTTGAAACGTAAACCGACGCGCGATCGAATCGCTCTTTCGCACCATCAACTTCTCGCCGCTCTCAGGTCGCAAGGTTGGGTGCCCCTGAATCCAGGCAGCGACCTCTGCGGGAGTTTGTCCAGGGAGAGCTTGAGCAGGCACCCCCCACAAACCGAGCCACACACTCAAAGGTACAATCCGCCCCCATTGATTTCTCGGCATATGACACGTCCTTGCAGCAAATCACCGCTGCCCTTATAGCATTTTATTTTTCATTTGCCACTTCTTTTAAGTGAGTGGCATCCTCAAAACCTATTCAATAGAGAAAGCGCACAAGAGAAAGCGCCGCCATCGTTGCTCAAGTTCCGCAGTGAAAGCCCAACTCTATTCACGAAACTCTCAAAAAATTTGTGTAGTTCTTTGGGTAGATGACCTGATTGGCGCAGAATTCGTACTTTTACTGAAGAACACAAACGACCCCCGTGAAAATCGTAAAGCCGATTAAGAGTAACAAAACGCCACCTGGCACAAATGCCAAGATTGATGTCCCTCGTAGTACCCAAATCAAACTGGTCACTGCCAGTGTAATCAAAAATACAGTCGTTCTGGGGCTTGGGGGTCTTCGCTTTGCTTTCACCTGGGTCATCTGGATTCATCCCATCAAACTTGTTGGAAACTTTATTCGCACATGCCACAACTTTGTATCAAATTCTTGAAAGATAGTTAATGTTTTTATAAGTGGTTCTAAGCTTCTGCCCCTACGATTCCATCTTATGGGAAACCTAAGTCTAGCTCACCTCATTATTGCAAGGAGTTTCTGAGTGCACAGTGCTGTATTCTCTGCTATCGGTTCTCTAGAGCCACCCCCGAGCTTAGACTGGGATCGCAACAGTCAGATAGCACTCCTCCAGGGTGAGATTTTGCTCCAGACCCGCCCTCACTCTGCCTGGGGAGGAGCCGTGACTGCGGCAATGTATTTGCCGATCGCCCGTCAAACCGTTTGGCAACAAGTTACAGATTATCCCCGATGGGTACAGTACTTTCCCGATTTAATCCGCAGCGAAGTTCTACATTGCGGCGATGGTTTAACCCAAAGTGGTAAACGCCTTTACCAGGTTGCCAGCAAAGCCTTTTTCTTTTTCAGCGCCCAAGTAGAAATTTATCTGAAAGTATTTGAGGTCGTTTCCCTGGCGGGGACGCCCTCTGCCAATGTATTAGCGAAAGACAGCACCCGAACGGGTGAAACTCAACAAATTCAGTTTCGCATGGAGAAAGGCAGCTTTAATGATTTTGCAGCCGATCTGAAACTGCAAGATTATCTCAATGGCACCCTGTTGACCTACTCGGTGCAAGCGACTCCTACGATTCCCGTGCCCACCCAACTCATTCAGCAAGCTATCCAGTTAGATCTCCCCACAAACATGCGACGCATGAGAGATGTGTTGTGTGGCATTAAAAAATAGTTCTAGGTGCGCGGCGAATTCAACCCAGAAGCCTCTCACAATCACCCATAAGTAAAAGCTGGCATTGACAACGATCACAAATCCGCGATTTACAATGGGAGCAACGATCCTCCTGGATCAATCTGGATAAGTTGTATTTCCGGGTATGTTTGAGGCGATTTTGATTTTGGTGGTGGGCTTCGTTCCAGCGCTACTATCCTGGTGGGTTATGCGTCGAGCCGAGGCGCAAGCGCGGGCGAGTTTACGGGCAGCGATTCATACAACCGCAATCGTTCCCTTGCGGCAGATGCCCCACCCTTTGTTTGCTTCTGATCAGCGCTATATCGAAGGCATGGGATACATCATCGGGGACATTACCTGTCGCTTCAATGCCCGCTCTTGCTACGTGCGCTGTGCTGTCAACCCATGTGGACCTTGCCGGGATTGTTCTTTCTACGAGTCGATCGAGTGATTTTAGACCAGGTCATTGGAGTGGCGTCCTCTGCATCCAGGCTCACAGACCCGAATCACATTCTCCTGTCGTTAGACAGAACGTTGCCAAGACTAATGATGCGCTTGAATGACCGACACTTGCGCTTATTGCCTTTAACAAATCCTGGATTCTGGCAGAGTAAAGTATACTTTCAAAATCTTATACTCTGATTGCTGAAGCCATCTGTCAGGATAAATTGGAACAGATGGCTGTGGCATAGATGACTAGAAGGGCTTTCCAGGGCAACCCATGATCTTTCCAAACTTTTCTCAGTTTTCTGCATTGGCAAAGCAGGGCAATTTCGTACCCGTTTGTCAGGAATGGGTAGCGGATCTGGATACGCCCGTTTCTGCCTGGTATCGGGTTTGTGCGGGACAGCCCTACAGTTTTTTGCTGGAATCGGTGGAAGGAGGCGAAAACCTGGGTCGCTACAGTTTACTGGGCTGCGATCCTCTATGGGTATTGGAAGCCAGAGGTGAACGCACAACCCAAACCCATCGCGATGGTTCCGTTAAAGTGTTTTCAGGCGATCCCTTTGCTGCTCTTGCCGATTGTCTGGAACCTTATCGCCCCGTCAAGCTTCCTCAACTGCCACCGGGGATTGGTGGACTCTTTGGATTTTGGGGGTATGAGCTCATTCACTGGGTTGAACCGCGTGTACCGATTTACCCCTTGACCTCAGAGGATCTGCCCGATGGCTTGTGGATGCAGGTCGATAATCTGCTGATTTTTGACCAGGTAAAACGCAAAATTTGGGCGATCGCCTATGCGGATTTGCGCGACCCAGCAGTTAACTTGGCAGCAGCTTATGAGCAAGCCTGCAGCAAAGTTCAACAACTAGTTCACAAACTTCAGTCTCCCCTCTCAGGGCAGGCAACGTTGCTGGCGTGGAGTTCGCCACAAGGGCAACCGATCGCTGACAGTACATCCACTACGGCTGAAACTCTCACCTTTACTAGCAACACCAGCCAGGCTCAGTTTTGTGCCAATGTAGAAAAAGCCAAAGATCACATTCATGCAGGTGATATTTTTCAGGTGGTGCTATCGCAACGATTGTCTGCCGAGTTTAATGGCGATCCGTTTGCCCTCTACCGCTCTCTGCGCTTGATTAACCCGTCACCCTATATGGCATATTTTCACTTTGGCAACTGGCAAATTATTGGTTCCAGTCCAGAGGTGATGGTCAAAGCAGAACGGACGATCGATCCAGAAGCTTCTATGGTGGCAACCGTGCGCCCGATCGCAGGTACCCGTCGTCGGGGACAAACCGCCCAGGAAGATGCCGCCCTAGCCGAAGAACTGCTCCAGGATCCTAAAGAAGTGGCAGAACATGTGATGTTAGTCGATTTGGGGCGCAATGACTTGGGGCGTGTCTGTGTCAATGGTTCGGTCAAGGTCGATCAGTTGATGGTGATTGAGCGCTATTCCCATGTCATGCACATCGTCAGCAACGTGGTAGGCACCATGGCGCCTGGCAAAACTGCCTGGGATTTGCTCAAAGCTTGCTTTCCGGCGGGTACCGTTAGTGGTGCACCCAAAATCCGTGCCATGGAAATTATTCACGACCTGGAACCCTGCCGTCGGGGTCCCTACTCTGGCGCGTATGGTTATTACGACTTTGAAGGACAGCTCAATACCGCGATCGCCATTCGCACCATGGTGGTACGTACTCGGGGCGATGGCAAACATACAGTCAGCGTGCAGGCAGGCGCTGGACTGGTAGCAGACTCCCAACCCGAGAAAGAATACGAAGAGACTCTGAATAAAGCCAGAGGCATGTTGGAGGCAATCCGCTGTTTGGGCGGAGCTTAGCAAGAAGACTACCCAACCTTAACCTCCTGTCAATCTGGAAATTACCTTCTCTTGAGCTTTCAGCCTTAAGTTGGAGGGTAGAATCTGTTTTCGGATTGTTCGTATGCTCCATCCTTATGTTGCGGAGCCAGCTTCTAGCCCAGATCTACGCCAGCTTCTAGAGGAGCTATATCAGGGGCAAAGCTTGCAGCCTTATCAAAGCGGTCAGTTGATACCCATGTCCCCAGATGAAGTTTGGATTGTGAGTCGGGGAGTTGTGCAGCTTAGTACCCTGTATCCCAATGGGGAGGAGGCTTTGTTGGGGCTAGTTAGCCCTTCAATGCCCTTTGGTTTGCCCTTCACTCTCATTTATCCCTATCAAGCAACGGCACTATCGGATGTGGATCTGATGCGACTGACGATGGCTGAAATTGAACAGTCTCCTACTTTGGCACAAGGAATTTTTCGTCACTTAACCCGTCGTCTGAGACAGACGGAGGCTTTTTTGGCATTAGCAGGACATCGTCGAGTCGAAGATCGATTGCGTCAGTTGTTACTGCTGTTGCGCCAAGAAGTCGGTCAAACAACCCAAACTGGCGTGCGTTTGGGGGTCCGGCTAACACACCAGCACTTAGCCAACGCGATCGGAACTACTCGTGTGACAGTGACCCGATTGCTGGGTCAGTTTAGAGACGAAGGCTGGCTCAGTATTGGCACCGATCGCCATATCGTTTTACCGTATCGGTTGCCTGGACTTCGATAAAGAGTTCGGTAAGCATTCACAATCTGCAACCTGACTCATAAAAAAAGGTTTCCCGAGGGAAACCTTTTTTTATGAGCCTCTGCCGATCGTCAGGTTCCTTAAAATCGCTGGGCAAACTTTTGACCCTGCGTCGAAGAGTTCACTGATTCTGGCTTCATCACCACTGCCTCGATCGGAACTACTCCGGTATTTTCAGCATTGAGCCGACGAGCCGCTTCGCGCGACAAATCGAGCACCCGATCTTCCAGATAAGGACCACGATCGTTAATTCGCACAATCACACTCTTGCCATTCTCAAGATTCGTGACTCGCAAATAGGTATTAAAGGGCAGATAAAGATGAGCCGCCGTGAGTTCATCCTGATTAAAAATTTCCCCAGTCGCAGTTAAATTGCCATCAAAATAGGGACCATACCAGGATGCCAGCCCACTAATTACTTCACCAGTTTCTACCAATCTCCGTAATCTGGCTTGTGCTTGAGCCTGAGACAGCGGTGCTCTGTTGAGGGCAATCCTGAGATTGTTGACCCAATTGATTGCTAACTGCTCACTGGAAGCGTTGAGTTTACTTGCCAATTGGGTGGGCACTGTAAAGAGAACGCGATCGTTCAACCGTCCGCCCGGCATCCCATTAATCATGGCAGGTTCTAACTGGGAAAAGTCAACACCAGCGATATGCAACACTTTTTGCCAATTGCGAGCCATCGCCTTGGCTTGAGATTCCGTTGGCAACTCTGCCACAAAACATCCTCTTACCCAAATTTGAGCCTTTTCGGCACTGACAACCTGAGTGGAAGTCGTTGCCTTTAGAGGCATAGGACATCGCCAAAAACCACGACCTTGAGAACTCATATCCGCTTCGGAAGAAAGCGCACTCTCTCTTCTGGCTTTGACAACTACAACTTCTGACATGGCAGGGGTAACCTGAGCAACTACCTTATGCCAACTGCGAGACAAAAATGACTGAAAAGACCAATTTTCTGTTTCCAGTGGTTCGGTAGTCATTGCGCCGATCGCTGCGAAACCACCAGAGGTTGCTGATTGGACAGAAGGAGAATGCGAGACCAGCGGAGACAAGCCAGACTGCCCCTCCCCCAAAACAAAAAGATTCTCCAACGCATTGAGCCAGCCAATGGCTTGTGGAGACGATTCCTTTGATGAGTTATTTAATTCATCCAAAGGTAAGCCGACACTACCGGGTACTGGCACGGCGCGAGTTCCCGGCGACTGTAGGAGGGTGGAATTAAATTGTGTACGAGCTAGCAGAAAGTACGGTGCTGGCGAACGATTTGAACTGGATACTCCGTGAAACCGAGGAATGGGCAAGAGATAACTGGGTTCTTTTAGAAGCTCTTGAGTTGATGAAAAAAAACAACCCACCCAGGATGCAACCCAAACAAGTCCGAAAATTGGCATGTATCAAAATGCTTAAGTGTAAAAAAGGCTACAAATTCCCAAACAATAGTCAACTATATTACCGTGTTTTTGACAGAGAACCTACCCAGAGATGTATTTTTTAAGATCCCATAGATTTTATTAAAAATACCAGAATCAGCCTGCTGCACTGAATCAACAAAATGGATGCAAATCTTCCAACTCAAGTATGGGAAATTCTTTTAAACAAAATTTTACAAACCAATCCATGGGTTGTCCTTGGTGCTCGCTCTGAACCGCCTTGTGTCAGAGGGTTCAGGTATACTCAGACGATGCCATCCAAAGTTCCTATCAAAATCCCATTCAAAGTTTCTCTGCTGTTACCTGTGGTATCGCCGTTATTGGCGATCGTCTGTGCCTTATTGGTAGGAGCCATCCTGATTTCCCTAGCGGGAGCCAGTCCAATCAAGGCTTACACCGTTTTGTTCAGCGATTCCCTATCGGATTACTACGGGTTCAGTAACCTATTAACCAAACTCTCGCCGCTTTTGTTGGCAGGGTTAGGGGTAGTGGTCGCCCTCCGCGCCAAGCAGTTCAATATTGGTGCAGAAGGGCAAATCTATATGGGAGGGTTGGGAAGCGCCCTGGTGGGACTCTACATCCACGGTTTGTCTGCCTGGCTGCATGTGTCCCTAGCGTTGCTGTGCGGATTCCTTTTTGGCGCCTTCTGGGGACTAATTCCGGGTTATCTCAAAGCAATGCGGGGCATCAACGAGGTAATTACCACGCTGTTGTTGAATTACATCGCGATCAATTGGGTCAGTTATTTGGTGCAACGACCCATGATTGAGTCAGGCGCACCTAGTCCCTATTCGCCCCCGATCGCCCCCACTGCCCAGTTACCGATCCTCTTGCCAGGCACTCAGGCCCATGCAGGGGTTTTAGTGGGATTGCTGGCAGCTGGGGTTTTGTGGCTGATGTTTGCTCGATCGCCGATAGGCTACCAGATTGAAGCAGTGGGGCAAAACCCGATCGCAGCTCGCTACGGTGGCATCTCGGTAGAACGCACCATCATGCTGGTGATGGTACTGTCTGGCGGGCTAGCGGGATTAGCTGGGTCCGGTGAGGTACTCGGGCTAAAGTATCGCCTGTTTGAAAAATTCTCCCCTGGTTATGGTTTCGATGCGATTGGCATTGCTTTCTTGAGTCGCGGCAATTTGGGAGGGGTCGTCCTTACCTCTCTCTTTTTCGCCATTTTGCGGAGTGGCGCGAATGTCATGCAGCGCAATGCAGGGGTTCCGGTTACCGTCATCTACGCCATCCAGGGCTTGACGGTACTCTTCATTGCCATCAGCTTGGTTGTGGAACAAAAAATTGGCACAGCAGCAACTTCATGAACCCTCCCCCTCTCAACCACTTGACCTTTTTTTCAGACTATCTCGTGGCAAGTTTACGTTTGTCGGTGCCGCTAGCGTTTGCGGCATTGGGCGGTTTGTTTTCAGAGCGATCGGGGGTGCTGAATATCGGCTTAGAAGGGATGTTGTTGACGGGAGCATTTGTGAGTGCCGCGACCGCGTTTCTCTCTGGGAATGTGTGGATGGGGGGCTTCGCAGCCTTGCTAGCGGGGGGATTGGTGGGACTATTGCACGCCTATCTCTGCGTCACGCTGCGGGTTGACCAACTAGTGTCGGGCTTAGCAATCAACCTGGTTTCGGCGGGATTCACTGCCTTCTTTTCGCGGCTGGTGTTTACCAGCGAAACCGTACAAAAATTACCAGGCCTCGATGCCATCAGCATTCCAGTCTTAAAAAATTTGCCGATCGTCGGTCCACTGCTGTTCAACCAAGATCCCTTAGTCTATTTGCTATTTCTATTGATACCGCTCAGTACCTATCTTCTATTTCGCACCAGTCTAGGACTCACGTTGCGAGCCGTGGGGGAGTATCCGAAAGCAGCAGATACCGCAGGAATTAGCGTGACGCAAGTGCGCTATGGGTGTGTCATTCTCAGTGGTATGCTTTCGGGGTTAGGAGGGGCGTATCTTGTCCTCGTGCATGTCCGCTTTTTCACGGAAGATATTAGTGCTGGCAAGGGATTTATTGCGCTGGCAGCGCTGATCTTTGGGCGGTGGCACCCGGTCAGTACCACACTCGCCTGTCTCTTATTTGGTGCCACCGACGCCCTACAGTTGAGGATTCAAGCGTTAGGGCAAGGAATTCCATACCAGTTTTTGATCATGCTGCCCTACGCGATCGCGCTTCTGGCTCTGGTGGGTCTAGCAGGCAAGTCTACTCCACCCTCTGCTCTAGGCATTCCTTACATTAAAGAAAGTTCTAATCAGTAGATCCCAAAGGAAGATGAGGTGTGAAAAGTCTTAAAGATAACATCAAAACAATTATAAAAAATCTACCCATTTTGCGGCAGGTGTTTCATGAAAGAGATCAGCTTAAAGCAGAAAATGAATTATTAAAAAACTATGGCACCTGGGTTCCTTTAGGACATTTCTATTCTCCTTTTCCAGCAATTTCAGAACTGAAAAAGCGAGAAGCAGAAATTTTTAATTCAATTCCTCAGCAGATCCCAGGCATTGATTTGAATCAGCAGACCCAACTTGATTTATTTGAAAAATTCAAACCTTACTATCAAGAACAACCGTTTGATAGCGAGAAAGGAGAGTCTCTTCGATACTTTTTTGAAAATCCCAGCTATTCTTATTCCGACGCCATCATTCTCTATTGCATGATCCGGCATCTGCATCCCCAGCAGATTATTGAGGTCGGCTCCGGTTACTCTTCTTGCGTCATACTGGATACGAACGAATTGTTTTTCCAAAATGCGATTGCTTGCACATTCATTGAGCCTTATCCAGAATTATTGAATTCACTGATTCGAGCCAGCGATCAACCAAATATCCAGATCATTCCTCAACCCATTCAAGCGATCTCATCCACTCCCTTTGAAGCCCTCAGTGCAGGCGATATCTTGCTGATTGACTCTACTCACACCTGCAAAACTGATAGTGATGTCAATCATCTTTTCTTCAGAATTTTACCCTGCCTTCAGAGTGGAGTTTATATTCATTTTCATGATGTTTTCTATCCGTTTGAATACCCCAAAGAATGGGTGTATGAAGGTAGGGGTTGGAATGAAGATTATTTACTTCGTGCCTTTTTGCAGTACAATTCCGCCTTTGAAATCCAATTTTTCAACACCTTTTTAGAACATTTTTATGAAGCCAAGTTTAGCGCAGAGATGCCACTCTGCTTGAAAAACAAAGGAGGCAGCATTTGGTTGAGAAAAAAATGAACCGAGTTTTGCTTATCGGTGGACATGGACAGGTTGGACTTGAACTCTACAAAATTCTGAACGATCGCCCTGAATTCGTCAGCGTCGGGCGTGAAGTCGCAGATCTGACAAACCTAGAGAGATTACGGCAAGTTGTACTGGACACGATGCCTGAGATCATCATCAATGCCGCCGCTTATACCGCAGTCGATAAAGCGGAAAGTGAAATGGCTTTGGCTCAGGCAGTCAATACGATCGCGCCCCAAGCCTTGGCAGAAACCGCCCAAAAACTGGGAGCCGCTTTGATTCATCTATCTACCGACTATGTCTTTGATGGCAAGCATCACTGTCCTTATCGAGAAACCGATCCCACCCATCCACTCAGCGTCTATGGCACTACTAAATTGGCAGGAGAAGCTGCCATTCGCACTGTTTGCGATCGACACATTATCCTGAGAACTGCCTGGGTTTACGGGACTCAGGGCAAAAGCAATTTTGTCAAAACTATGTTGCGATTGGGGGCAGAGCGAGAAGAGCTGCGGGTCGTTGCCGATCAAATTGGTTCACCCACATGGGCTGCCCACTTGGCAGGCGCGATCGCACAATTGCTGCCCCAACTCACCCCCAACCTGGTAGGTACCTACCACTACACCAACAGTGGAATCGCCAGTTGGTACGATTTCGCCACTGCGATTTTTGAAGAAGCCAGAACACTCGGTTTTCCGCTCAAAATCCAACAAGTGATCCCCATTTCTACCGCAGAATACCCCACGCCTGCTCGTCGTCCCCCCTACTCCGTCCTCTCCTGTGCAAAAATAACAGCAGTCTTAGGAACCAATCCGCCTCATTGGCGACAGGGACTCAGACAGATGCTCCAGGAACTCTATTCCCTCACTTATGAAAGCGCTGATTCTCTCAGGCGGTAAAGGAACCCGTTTGCGACCCCTCACTCATACCGGAGCAAAGCAATTGGTGCCCGTCGCAAACAAACCAATTCTCTGGTATGGCATTGAGGGGATCGTCGCCGCAGGCATCACTGACATCGGCATTATTATCAGTCCCGAAACAGGGGAAGAGGTCAAAAGTCAAACCGGGGACGGTTCGCAGTTCGGCGCTCAAATTACTTATATTCTGCAAGAAAAGCCTGCCGGACTTGCCCATGCAGTCAAAGTTGCCCAATCATTTCTAGGATCGTCGCCCTTCATTATGTATTTGGGCGACAACTTGATCCAGAGTGATTTGCATCTGTTCGTAGACATCTTTAAGCAACAAGCACTGGATGCGCTAATTTTGTTGCGTCAGGTAGAAAATCCTTCGGCGTTTGGCGTGGCGGAAGTTGATCCTCAGGGACGGGTACTAAGACTGATTGAGAAACCGAAAAATCCCCCTTCCAACTTGGCATTGGTGGGAATTTACCTATTCTCTCCTGCGATTCATGCAGCGATCGCCTGCATTCACCCCTCCCCGCGAGGTGAATTGGAAATTACCGATGCAATTCAAACGCTAATCGATCAGGGAAAACAGGTTGAAGCGCTGCAACTAGAAGGCTGGTGGTTGGATACTGGCAAAAAAGATGACTTACTAGAAGCCAATCGGATTATTTTAGATACTTGCCTGACTCCCGAAGTTTTGGGTGAGGTCGATCCCCAAAGTCAGATTAGTGGACGAGTGCAGATTGGCATCGGCTCTAAGTTGATTAACTGCCGCGTTCGAGGACCTGTGATTATCGGCAAAAACTGTTATTTAGAGCATTGTTTCATCGGTCCTTATAGCAGTATTGCCGATGGCGTGACACTGGTTGATGCGGATTTAGATCACAGTGTCATTTTGCAGGGAGCCAAAGTGATTGGTGTACATCAACGCATTGTGGATAGTGTAATTGGACAGCGGGCAAATCTTACCGTTGCACCCAATCGCCCCAAAGCATTACGGTTTATGATTGGCGACGATTGCCAAATAGAATTGGTGTGATTTATCTAATTACCGTTAACTATTATTCAACTGAGCTAATTGCAAATTTGCTGAGGTCAATTCAGTTAGAGCAACCAGCATCTTATAAGTTGATTATTGTCAATAATTCACCTGATGATGCACTTTTGCCTACACTAGAAATGCCTTCTACCTTCATCATAGAAGCGCAGGAAAATCTGGGGTATGGGCGCGCCTGTAATATTGCACTTAATTGGGTTTATGCCCATGACCCCCAAGCGATCGTCTGGCTGATCAACCCGGATGCTCACCTGGTTGGGCAGTCGATCGAGCAAGCCCAAGCTTTCTTCCATCAACATCCAGAAGTTTCAATTTCAGGCACAGCCGTTTATGATTCAGCGGGCAAAGTCTGGTTTGGTGGAGGCATTTTTCTCCCCCTTTTAGGAGCCATTTTATCGAAAAATTTATTATCTAAATATTCAAAAAAAGACTACTTTGTCAGCGAATGGGTAACAGGTTGTAGCTTATTGATTAACCTCAAACATTTTTCGGAATGTCCATTCTTTGATCCCGATTATTTTCTATATTATGAAGACTTCGATTTTTGCCAACGATATGCTCATCAAAATCATCTGGTTGCTGTAAATCCAAAAATCACCGTTATTCATCAGGTTTCCTCTACGACTCAACGGAATATTTCTGCCAAGATCAGACATAGCACCTATAGCTATTTAATTACATTAGAAAAACATGCTAGTTCTCCCGTTCTACTGATACGGTTGTTGGGAATTATTGGGCATTCAATCATCCGGCTTCCAATCAAACCGAAGGTTTCGATCGGGGCATTTCGGGGCATCTGGTTCTATCTCAAACGAGCGATTCAACCTTGAGTCAACTATTGATCAATCTTTCCTTTTTGATGGAGAAGCCCACTGGCATTTCAACCTATGCCAGAAATCTGCTGCCGTCGTTACGATCGCTCAATCCTATTTTACTGACTAGTCAAGAAATTCCTGGCTATTCCTGTTATCAAGTTCCGGCAAATATGACTCCGGAACAGGGAAGTCTCGGACATTTTTCTCGTCTATTGTGGACTCAATTTCAATTACCTAAGATTTATCGACAACACCGATCCCAACTCTTCTTTTCTCCTGTAACCGAAGCCCCTCTTTTTGCGGGTTGCCGATCGATTGTCATGGTGCATGACCTGATTCCTATTCGGTTTCCCCGCAACTTTTCACCTCTCACAAATTACACGCGCTACTGGGTACCACTGGTTTTACGACAGGCAGAACACATTCTCTGCAACTCCTATTCCACCGCTCAAGATATTACCCAATTCTTCAAAATTTCATCCCAAAAAATTACCCCGATTCCGCTGGCATATCAAGCCGATCATTTTCGGTTTCTGGATCTCCCTAAACAAAATTATTTTCTGTATTTAGGTCGAATCGATCTTTATAAAAATGTGCAGCGATTGATTACGGCATTTGCGAACTTGCCTCAGCGATCTCAATACCAGCTTTGGATCGCCGGTCCCGCTGATCAACGTTTTTTACCTGCTTTAATCGCTCAAATTGAACGGTTGAAGCTCACTGCTCAAGTCAAATTTTTGAACTACGTTTCTTATACCGAATTACCAACCTTGATCAATCAGGCGATCGCGCTAGTTTTTCCCAGCTTATGGGAGGGGTTTGGGCTTCCGGTTTTAGAAGCGATGGCATGTGGAACCCCTGTCATCGCCTCCAATCTCTCTTCTCTACCTGAGTTCACTGGCAAAGCTGCATTGCTGATTGATCCTTACCAGGTGGCTGCAATCACAGAAGCCATGGAAGCCGTCTCTAGTGATGCAGGTTTAGCAGCTCAACTGCGCGATCGGGGCTTAGCTCAAGCCAACCAATTTAGTTGGGCCAAAACCGGCGCAGCCACCGCTGCCGTACTTCAGCAATATCTGTAAATCCAAAAATCTAAAAATCAGTCACCAATCAAAAATCAAACTGTGGCAATTGTTACTGATTTAGCCCTGTAAAGAAATGCTTAAATTTGACGTGTTAGTATCCGGGGTACGCTGGGGACTCGCTGAATCAGACGTTAGAATCAACACAGAGTTCACAGACCTCGTTTTAATAAAGTTCTACTATGTCCACTGTCACTCAGTCTTCCTACACTCGTGAGCAGATAGCTGTTTGGTTGCGTGGCTTGGTAGCGCTCGCCTGGTCAGACGGACACTTCGATCCAGAAGAGCGCAACCTGATTGCTTCTTTGCTAGACAGTGATCTCACGGACACTGCCGATCTGGATACTACGCCTCCATCCTCTGACGAACTCGTCAAGGCATTTGGAGAAAATTCAGAGGCTGCTGAAAATTTTTTGCGAACAGCAGTCATGGTAGCGGTAGCAGACGGAGCCTATTCTGTTTGTGAGGACAAATTGCTACAAAAGTATTGTCAAGCGCTGAAATTAGAGGGAAATATCCTGAAGACCCTCCGATTAGCGCTCTATCATCCTGAAAATTCCGTCGATCGAGCATCTTCTGCCCAGGCAGAGAACTCCCCCAGCATTTCTGACACCGCAAACAGTTTCTACCCTCCGACTCATTCTGGCGACCCCCATGTGGATGTGCTGCGTCCCGTAAGAGACTGGTTGGAGCAATTGGACGTTCAGGATGCCAGTGTTGCCGAACTGATCTGCAAAATTATTCCTTCTCAGTGCCCCTTTGAGCGGGATATTAATCTATTTGGGCGTAAAGTGGCACACATCCCCCCGCTCTGCAAGCTCAACCCCTTGTATGAACAAATGGTGAGTTTGCGCTTTCGAGCGCTCTCTTATCTGGCAGATGATTGTGGGCGGGATGTTTCAGAGTTCTGCCAATAACATTTCTCAAAAGCGTGGGAGTTGGGGGTTCATCTCCCAAACTCGCAGTAGCGCTCCCTGATTGAATGAGTTGGGAAGATTCTTTTCGTATTGCCTAGTGAGCAAGTGGAAGCAGAAATTGGGCGATCCTTTCAGCAGAGCACTACTGTTCTTGCATGAGCCGCAAATAATTTTGCTGAAGTTGAATGTGGTTCTGCGTCATCTGTTGAGTCATTTGCTTTTCCAGATCGCTAATTTCTTGCCAAAATGCTGCCGATCGCCGTGCAGCTAAAAGCTCACACCATAACATGTCCAGCATTTCACTCAGGTTAGATGAAGCATCTAAATCTGCCTTTAGTTCTGTAAAGGACTGACGAGCATCTTGCTGCGTTGACGGATTTTGAGCGAGCAACAAACAGGCTTGTAGCTGCGCGATCTGAGGATCAAGGGGAACTTGTGACATGATCGATAACAAAACCTGGGATCAACAGCGGGTGATATAATGAGTGACTGTTTACATTTCTTAATTATATCTTTCTCCCAGCGTGGAGTTAGAGTTGGGCAACCGTATTTTTATCAAGAGTGATGAGTAAGCAACGGGTCTTATCTGGGGTTCAGCCAACGGGTAATTTGCATTTGGGTAACTATCTAGGAGCAATTCGCAACTGGGTAGAGGGGCAAAGTCAGTATGAGAACTTCTTTTGCGTGGTCGATCTACACGCGATTACAGTCCCTCATGACCCCGCTACATTGGCAGAAAATACCTATAAGATTGCAGCACTTTACCTTGCCTGCGGCATTGACCTTAAGGACTCAACCATTTTTGTGCAGTCCCATGTGCCAGCACATAGCGAATTGACCTGGTTGCTGAACTGCATCACACCGCTCAACTGGCTGGAAGACATGATCCAGTTTAAGGAAAAGGCAATTAAGCAGGGGCAAAATGTCAATGCTGGCTTGTTAGATTATCCAGTGTTAATGGCAGCCGATATTTTGCTCTACCAGGCAGATAAGGTGCCTGTGGGAGAAGATCAGAAGCAACATTTAGAATTGACTCGTGATCTGGTCGATCGCTTCAACCATCTCTTTGGCAAAGGGCAAAAGATTCCAGTCCTGAAATCACCCAATCCGCTGATTCGATCAGAAGGAGCGCGGGTGATGAGCCTGACTGATGGCACGAAAAAAATGTCAAAATCTGATCCTTCTGATCTGAGTCGAATTAATTTGCTCGACCCGCCCGATTTACTGCGAAACAAGATTAAACGCTGCAAAACTGATCCGGTTCGGGGACTAGTATTTGATGATCCCGCCCGCCCAGAGTGCCACAATTTGCTCACACTTTACATGATTCTCTCTGGAAAATCGAAAGAGCAGACAATCACCGAATGTCAGGACATGGGTTGGGGGCAGTTCAAACCTCTATTGGCAGAAACGATGATTGCTGCACTTCAACCGATTCAAGACAAGTATCAGGCAGTAATGAACGATCGCAGCTATCTCGAATCGGTGCTCAGAGAAGGCAAAGAAAAAGCAAGTGAGATCGCCAACCAGACCTTAAACCAGGTGAAATCGGCGATGGGCTATTCGATGCCCCTATAAGGCTGATGACAATATTTTTTTAACTGAGAAGCAGAAATATCCGGAAGCGGGCAAAATAGTAGCGAAAAGGGCAGCCTAGAATCCCGCATTCAAAGTTTGTAGTAGCAATTTGCCAAAATCTGCCATCCTGAAGATGCAGATGCCTGCTAGCTTAGAATATCGAAGATAGCAGGTTTTCTGGGTTGCGCCAGCAACCTGTGATATATTTTTGTGCCCAATGTCACTCAAGACATCGCAACAGTTTTATGAAAACGGGCTGCTTTAGACTGCATAAGAACCAATTTTGTAGTTTATAGAGAATCAGTGATTTGTAGAGATAAACTGTCAATGCCAAAAGTTATAGATAGGTGATTTGAAACCGCTATCGTTGGCTGCTGAAAATAGCTTGCCATCCAAAATTTACTCAATGAAATGTCCCTGTCCAGCTTTGCTAAAGGAGTTCGTATTATGGATTACGCGATTCCAGAGCTTGATACCATCAGTCGCCAACTGATGAGCCTGGAGCGACCCAAAAAGGCAAAAATGCTGGTAGTCGATGATGAGCCAGATAATTTAGATCTGCTCTACCGTACCTTCCGGCGAGATTTTCAAGTTTTGAAGGCAGAAAGTGGGGTGCGTGCCCTAGAGTTATTAGCAAGTGAAGGAGAAGTTGCTGTCATTATCTCTGACCAGCGAATGCCTGAAATGAAGGGAACAGAATTTCTCAGCCGAACTGTGCCTCAGTTTCCCGACACAATGCGAATTATTCTAACCGGATTCACCGATGTAGAAGATCTGGTAGAAGCAATCAATTCTGGACAAGTTTATAAGTACATCACGAAGCCCTGGGACCCGTCTGAATTAAAAACAGTAGTACAACGGGCAGCTGAAACATATGAGATTCTGAAGCAACGTACTGAAGAATTGCGGCGATCGCAAGCTCAAACTGCGCTCTTATCAGCGATTGTCCAATCTGCCCAAGAAACTACGAGCATAGAAGCGTGCTTAGAGCAGATTGCTGCTGCGTTTGGCAAAAACTTCATCGCCGATGGCTGCATCCTACAACAAGTAGAAAACTCGACTCCAGCGGCAACTTTTGGATCCTACAGTACCAGTGAGCACGTCGAAAATTGGTTGGCGGAAGATCCCCTTACCAGAGAGGCAATCTCGACCCAAAAAATGCAAGTTGCCGTTAATGTGCCCGCAGACATTACCTTGTCAGGTGTTGAGCACTATGCCAATTCTGGTATTCAGGCACATTTGATTGTCCCTGTCACCTATCGCAATGAAGTGTTAGCAGTCCTCTCGTTGCAATGGAAACAACCTTGCTCACTGCGGGAAGACGAGCTAATGTTGCTCCATCTTTCCGCCCAACAGGTCGCACTTGCCTTAACCTGTAGTCGTCGTAAGCATTAGTTTGCCAACTCACTGCATTCTAAAGGGCTGCTAACCTCTCCAATTTTTGGTATTGTCATGGATTCTGACCAAATTCGCACTCTATTCGATCGCATCGCTCCAGTCTACGACCAACTCAATGATTGGCTCAGTCTGGGACAGCATCGGGTTTGGAAACAGATGACTGTGCAATGGAGTCAGGCAAAACCGGGGGATACTTGTCTGGACTTGTGCTGCGGCAGTGGGGATTTGGCTCTGATGCTTGCGAAAATAGTGGGGCTTTCAGGACATGTGATTGGGGCAGATTTTGCAGCAGCGCAGCTAGAGATCGCCCGACAACGATCGGAACAGTGCTATCCGGTTCCCCCGATTCAATGGGTCGAAGCCGATGCGTTGGATTTACCTTTCGCTGATCAGACGTTTGATGCTGCCACCATGGGCTACGGATTGCGCAATGTTGTAGATATTGAACGATCGCTCAAGGAACTGTATCGCGTCCTCAGACCTGGAGCGACCGTTGCCATCCTAGATTTGCACCGCCCTAGCAATCCTCAATTTCGTGCCTTCCAGCAGTGGTATCTCCAGATGCTGGTTATCCCCACAGCTCGCCGCTTTGGGCTGACCGAAGAATATGCCTATCTCAGCCCTAGCCTCGATCGCTTTCCTAGGGGGCAAGAACAAGTGCGCCTGGCAAAGCAGGTTGGTTTTGTCCGTGCTACTCACTACCCGATCGCAGGCGGTACGATGGGAGTATTAGTCGCAACCAAATGATGAAAGGTCAAGGTATCATCCTTGATCCCTCATCCTTCATCCCTCACTTTTCCCTTGGATCTCGCAACCCTCTGGCTCTTTCTCGCTCCGCCTGTTGTTGGTGCTGTCATTGGCTACTTCACCAACGACATTGCGATTAAAATGCTTTTTCGTCCCTACCGCGCATACCATATCGGAGAGCGACGGATTCCCTTTACACCAGGTCTAATTCCGCGCAATCAGGAGCGGTTGGCAAAGCGTATTTCAGACACCATCATGGGGTCGTTGTTAACCCCTGAAGAGCTCCAAAATCTGGCACGACGGTTACTGCAAACTGAGCGGGTACAATCCGTCATTCTCTGGCTGTTGCGCCTGGCACTTGATCAAGTGCAGGCAGATAAGGAACAAAAAACCGTCAAAATTTTGGCAAGCATTCTACGCGATTTGCTGAGTGAATCGCTGCCCCGCTTGCTAAAGGTGATGGCGCGTCGAGAGGATTTTTTAGAAACTCAACTCAATCAAATCTTTGACCAGGTTTTGCTAGAGTTGCAACTCAATGAAGAACAAGCGAGTCGGTTATCTGACTGGTTGTTGGAGGTTGTGTTACCACCAGATATATTACGGCAAGCGTTGATCGACTTTCTCACCGATCGCAACATTCAAATCATCGATGAAGGCTTGCGTGAAAAAACTAGCGGCACCTATTGGGTCATTGCCAATTTGTTTGGAGTACGCAACTCCCTCACCCGTCTTCGAACTTTTTGCTTGGACGAAAAAGAAGCCAGCAATGCCCGTTTACAGGAACTCATTACGTCTCTAGCAATTCGGGCACGGTTAAGAGAATTTTTACAGAATCTCTCACTACAGAATTTACCTGTTTCAACAGTCAGACAACTCAGAAAAACGATTCGAGATAGTGTTCGACACTATGTGCAAGAACGTGGCTCTGAGGTGCTCCAGGAACTCAGTAAATCGATCGACTGGGAAAATGTTGCCACTTTAATCCTCAATCGCTTGCGCAACTCTGCTGTGGCTAGCACCTCACTGGAGCTGGTGAGTCAAGAATTAGCGCTGATTCTAGAGCTTTACCTGGAGCGAGATTTGGAAAATATCGTAGCTCAAGCAATCCCTATTCTAAATATTGATCAGGTCATTATTAATCGGGTCAAGGCAACTTCACCTGCGGATCTCGAAGCGGCAATTAATGGCATCGTTAAAAGTGAGTTGCAGGCGATCGTAAGCTTAGGCGGTATTCTGGGATTTATTATTGGAATCTTTCAATCCTTTTCGTTGTTATTGCACTAAGCAATTAGGATGAAATGATTTCGATGTTTTCCAGACAGGACAACCAGCCTCACACCTTGACCAGTCGTCATTGGTCTACCCGATTAAATTCACCGTCCTAAGAAATTGATCGCTCATTCCTCTTTTACTGCGCCATCCTGATACCAAGCCTGAAGTGCTTGTTGTTGAGAACGGCGAGAAGTACGACGGTACTTTTTACTCTCTAACTTCGGCTCGTATTGTTCTTGCCCTTCCCGCTTACTTTTGAGCTTCAATGCAGGTTCGATATTTCTGCTTTTGTCTCGACAGTCTTGATGCCCAATTATTTCTTCAAATAGAGATAAATACTGTTCATAGCGTTCCCAATCGCCTCGTACCAAACAGTTGGGTTCCTCTCGATGCGAACAATTACTAAACTGACAATGTCCGATCGCCAACTTTTCTCTGATCTCTGGGAAATAGGTTGCCAGTTCCTCCGGTGCGCAATCCAGTTCGGGTTGATTAAACCCAGGCGTATCCGCCAGCAACCCCCCATGGGGCAAGGCAAACAGTTCTACATGCCGGGTAGTATGACGCCCACGCCCTAACTTGCCTGAAACCGCTCCCGTTCTTAAGTTCAAATTGGGGATCAAATAATTAATCAGACTAGATTTTCCGACTCCAGAGGGTCCAGAAACAATACTGATTTTTTGGTTCAGTCGTTCCTGGAGCGTTGCCAAACCCATTTCGGTAGGTACGCTGATCGGAAGGGGATGATAGCCCCAAGTACTAAGGCGATCGCACCAGTCAGTCTGCTCTTGCTCACTCACGAGATCGCACTTACTGAAACACAGGCAAACTTTAAGCCCGGTAGACTCTGCTTTGACCAAGAAACGACTGAGCTGATGGGGATCAATCGTCGGTTCGGTTAGCGCAAAGACCAATAAGATCTGATCTGCATTGGCAACTGGTGGACGATCTAGCTCAGATTGGCGTGGCAAGACCTGCACAATCACACCTTGGCGATCGTGCCAATCAATTTCCTCGACTTGCACCCGATCGCCCACCATCACCTGTTGACCAATTTTTTTAAGGCGAGATCGGCGAGTACACAAAAGCAGTTCAGGAGCAGAAATCGAAGCAATCGAGTCTTCAGAATTAACTATCTGTGCTCCACAATGTCTAGCTCCAGACTCCCAGTACCCACCTTTTTTTTCTATATCCAAACTCACTGAATAAAAATTGGCTTGGGCTGCCAAAACAGTACCTAAATGATGAGATTCTGCAGCGAATTTCCCTGAGTCAGATGGATAAGCCTTGAGTTGATTTTCTAACTCAGAACTCATAGCTCAACACTCAAAGCGACTGAAGTTGCTCATGACTCACACTCATTACTTGCCATAAGAGGTTGTCGGACTTTCACGGCAAAAAAGCTAGAATGTTCTTCAATATGCTCGATTCTGTATCCTTCCATTGCCAAACTATCCGGAACCTGCTCGATTGGCTCACCCGCATCAAGCCAAACTTCGAGCAGAGAGCCAGGTTCCATTTGCTCTAATCGCAATTTTGTACGAACAAAGTTAATTGGACAAGGTGTGCCGCGCAGATCCAACTGGCCATCCGGCAATCCAGAATGAATAGAGCTTTCAATCTGGCTCATGCGCCAAACACCTTACCGAAAAAACCTTCTATCCCGCCTTTACCGATGCGATCGCCTCGGAGCTTTGCTAGTTTTTCCAAAAGTTCTCGCTCTTCAGGCGTAGTCCGCAGCGGAATTTCCACCGAAACTGTAATTAAATGATCACCACGACTAACCGGATTACCCAAACGAGGCACGCCTCGATTCTCCATAGTTAGGACTGTACCCGGTTGGGTTCCGGGCGGGATTGGTAATTCAACCGAACCGTCCACTGTATTTACATCCAGGCGACAGCCCAAAATTGCTTGCAAATAACTGATCTTCACTTCAGACAGAATATTAATGCCATCTCGGTGAAACTCAGGATCTTCATTGACAAATAGGTAAACATACAGATCACCAGGGGGTCCCCCTCGCTGTCCTGCATCGCCCTCACCAGAAACGCGCAATCGAGTCCCTGTATCAACACCTGCGGGAACAGTGATTTTGAGCTTTTTCGTTTCTTGCCGTTGCCCATTGCCACCGCAAGCGTCACACTTATCCTCAATCACCTGTCCCACACCGTTGCAGGTCGGACATACAGAAACTTGTGTGAAGCTACCAAACGGAGTGCGCGTTGCTCGGCGTACCTGCCCACTCCCACTACAGGTTGAGCAAGTACGCGCTCGCGTCCCTGGCTTTGCACCTGTACCACTGCAAACCGTACAAGTTTCTAAATGACTAATCCGGATTTCTTTCTCTCCGCCAAAAATTGCTTCTCGGAAATCCAGCTTGAGATCGAGCCGTAAGTCATCCCCACGTGATGGACCAGCGCGTCTACTCCGAGTAGATTGCCCCGAAACACCTGAAAAGCCGTTAAAGAAGCTTTCAAAAATGTCGGCAAAGCCGCCCATATCTGAAAAATCTTGAAAACCTGCCCCTGCCGCAGAACTGACTCCTGCTTCCCCAAAGCGATCGTATCGAGATCGGGTTTCAGGTTCAGAAAGAACTTCATATGCTCGGTTAATTTCTTTAAACCGCTCTTCCGCCCCATCTTCTTTATTGACATCAGGATGATATTTGCGGGCTAAGCGCCGATAAGCTCGTTTGATTTCTTCCTTGTCGGCATCACGAGAGACACCGAGAACTTCATAATAATCGCGTGGCATAGAGCGCTGCTTTGAGGATAGAGGGAATTCAGAGTTTTGATTGATGGAGTATCAAGAACATCTTAAATACTCGGTAACCCAATACTGAGTTAGTCAACCGCTTCGTAGTCGGCAGTCACAGTCGCATCGTCGAAACCAGGGTCTTCTTCCGTCGGAGCAAAATCTTCACTTGAAGAAGTTGCAGCAAAGGCATTATCTGACCCATCAGTCTGATTGGCACTCTGATAAACTGCTGCCCCAATCGCAAATAAAGTCTGTTGTAAAGCATCAAGTCGTTGCTTCATTTCTTCAACAGTAATTTTGGGATCGGCGATCGCAGCTCTCAATTCAGCCACTTTTTCTCCAGCTTGGTTCTTCAGAGACTCTCCAATCAGACTACCTGTATCCTTAATTGTAGTTTCATAACTATAGAAAAGGCTATCCGCCTGATTTCGTAGCTCAACTAATTGCTTACGTTTGCGATCTTCATCGGCAAAGATATCTGCCTCTTGACGCATCCGTTCGATCTCAACTGAGCTTAGCCCACCAGTGTTACTAATCTGAATGCTCTGTTCTCGCCCAGTTCCCTTATCTCTAGCTGATACTTTAAGAATGCCGTTGGCATCAATATCAAAAGCAACTTCGATCTGAGGCACCCCACGAGGAGCCGGAGGAATCCCTGTCAATTGAAATTTACCCAGACTCTTATTGTCTTTTGCCATGGCTCTCTCACCCTGGAGCACATGGATTTCAACCGAAGTCTGCCCATCCGTCGCAGTAGAAAATACTTGAGTTTTGCTGGTCGGAATAGTCGTGTTCCGCTCAATGATGCGAGTAAAAACTTCTCCCAAAGTTTCAATTCCTAAAGAAAGAGGCGTCACATCCAGCAACAGCAAGTCTTTGACTTCACCACCCAATACTCCACCTTGGATTGCAGCCCCTAAGGCTACCGCTTCATCTGGATTGACAGAACGATCGGGAGACTTGTTATTGAAATATTTTCTTAAAGCCTCTTGTACCGCTGGAATACGAGTAGAGCCACCCACCAACAAAATCCGATCCATATCGTCAATGGTCAGATCACAATCTTTCAGAGCTTGCGTCATTGGCTCGATCGTGTTTTCGACTAAATGACTGACTAATTCCTCAAATTTGGAACGAGTCAACTCCATCTCAAGATGTTTGGGACCCGTTTCATCAGCAGTGATAAAGGGCAAATTAATGGAGGTCGTCAGTGTTCCAGATAGCTCAATCTTGGCTTTTTCGGCGGCCTCTCGTAAGCGTTGAAGCGCCATCTTATCAACGGACAGATCAATCCCTTCTTGTTCTTTAAAGATGCCAATCATCCACTGGACAATACAATCATCAAAATCATCTCCACCCAGGTGGTTGTTCCCAGAGGTGGCTTTGACTTCAAAAACTCCATCCCCCATTTGCAAGATTGACACATCAAAAGTGCCGCCCCCCAAATCAAATACCAGAATCCGCTGATCTTGCTCTTGTTTGTCCATGCCATAAGCAAGCGCAGCAGCCGTTGGCTCATTGATGATTCTTAATACTTCTAAACCAGCAATAGTACCCGAATCCTTAGTTGCCTGCCGCTGAGCGTCACTAAAGTAAGCAGGTACTGTGATGACTGCCTGGGTAACTGGTTCACCCAAATAATTCTCAGCATCCTGCTTCAGCTTTTGCAGAATCATGGCAGAAACCTCTTGCGGGGTAAAGACTTTGCCACGAATTTGGACATCCACAGTATCATCTCGTCCCTTAATACAACTATAAGGGACTCTAGAACGCTCAATCTCAGTATCATCCCACCGACGACCAATAAACCGCTTAATACTGAAGACAGTATTTTCAGCGTTGGTAACCGCCTGTCGTTTTGCCAGTTGCCCCACTAGGCGATCGCCAGCTTTGCCAAAGCCTACCATGCTGGGAGTGGTTCGCCCACCTTCTGAGCTGGAAATAACAACCGGTTGACCGCCCTCTAGGACAGCTACACAACTATTGGTCGTGCCCAAGTCAATGCCAATGACTTTTCCCATAAGCTCACAGTTGTGAAGGTATGCAAGGTTTCAATTACTCAGCCTAGGCAATGGCAAATATAAACCATTTCCTAAAAGCAACATTCCACAATTTGCTAAGAATTCATTCAGCCTTAAGCCAAAGATTTTAACAAATTGGGTCGATGGATTCATCCCTTTTATCTGGGTGAAATTTATCTGGGTAAAATTCCACTCCCCTATAAAATTAGTTCTAGTCGCGGATTAATTTTGACTACTTTCCTCCGAAGGTACCACGGGTTCTGGAGCAGCAGCAACTTTGACCATTGCATGACGCAAAACCCGATCCCCCAACATGTACCCCCGCACTAACTCTTCAATCACTGCTCCTTCAGGATGTTCGTCAGTCGCTTCCCTCATGACAGCCTCATGCAAATTGGGATCAAACTCCTTCCCTTCGGAACGCATAGGAGCCACGCCAACCCGTTTCAGACATTCCACCAGCTGCTTATAAACACTCTGGTAGCTTTTATGAATATTCATTTCCTGATCGGTTTGGGGCTTGATGTGAGATCGTGCCCGCTCAAAATTGTCAACGACTGGCAATAATTCATTAATGGTTGAACACTTGATCGTAAGCTCCAGATCTTCCTTTTCCTTCTGGGTTCTGCGCCGAAAATTTTCAAAATCCGCTGCAATCCGCATGTATTGATGGGTTCGCTCTTCTAATTGGCTTTGCAATGACTGAATATCCTGCTCCATAACAGCCAACAAAGCTGGATAGTCAATCTCTTCACCTTCACCTAAAGCAGGCTCTTGTTCAGCATCCAAAGCAACCCCACTTTCGATGACTCCATCGCCACCCTGTCCAGATTCAACGTTAGAATCTGACTCCGGCATTTGGCTTAGCTCAGCCTCACGAGATTCTCCATCTGCGCCCCCTGACACCTGTGACTCACCGTTTGAAGTTTCGTCTAGCTGCTTTTCTTCGTCATCAATCATTGTGAACTAATCCCAGTTGCTAAAACTGCAAGCTTGGCTAACTAGTTTACTCCCTATCCTTCTGGGATACAGTCTGAGATAAGGAAACTAAGCAACAAGCATATCCTGCCAGAAATATTTTGACTCAATTTCCTTAACTTGGGTAAATCGTTTCCTCACTGAATCGTTGGAAGTTTTTCAAGTGATTTAAGAGGTTGTCCACAATTTGTCTAGCATTCAACCTCGGCCCAGTGAACAATTAAGAGATTACCTCGCTGATTAACCAAACCCCGTCTTGCATCCATACATACTGCCTTAATTTAGTCAAGATTTTGATTCCTGGTTGTCGTTAGGCAAGAGACGAAACCCTTAATCTATTCGGAATCATGCCACACTTTCTCTAAAGATTGAGTAGAATTAGTCCGATCGCTTAGTTGAGTCTGCGATGTTATGTAGTCATCCTCTACAGTTTGTCTCCTTCAGAAAAAACAACCAGCCTTCAACGCAAACTCAATAAAAAGCCAACCTCAACTAATTGACCGACCTTCATAAAAAAACTCTACGACTTTTCATAGGAAGCCTTTGATCAATTAACAATTGTAGCCAATATAGAGGTTTTGTAACATCCATCTCCTTAAACCTCGATCCCTTGAGTTTTGCCCTCAAGCTTTCAGCTTGTAAGCTTGAGGGCAAGGCCTCTTTAAATATCGGACTTGACTTGAACCAAACCTGAGTTCAAACTGCCCCCTTCAAGCCAAGAGAAAACTAACTTGCAGGTGGTTACTCAGTAGACGAAAATCTTCTGTCAAGCCACAATAGATCTAGCTTCTGGGTAAAAAGTCGCGCGGGAAAATTTTCCGTTCACATTTATTATTCTAGAGACTGCGTTACGATACGATTGCAAAGCACAAAATCATCAAGATTGTTGTGCCATTTCTCTGCATCTACCTAAAGTTGCATTTATCATTACAAATGTGCCGAGTTGTTTTGCGCCAATCAGATCCATGCCTTGTAGGGTGACTTGGTTCAGCTAAAGATTCTTGACATGTGCGGTTCGCACTTCGTGAATCCTTGGGGCTTTGGCTAGAAACTCTGAAAAATTTAAATGGAGATCCTCGTTCATTCGCTATGACTAACTCCCCATCACAGCGGCGTGCGCTAATTGTTCAGAATAACTTTTCTCCTTTTGGAAATAAGCTGATTCAGTCCGGCTACGTCAACAATGAACAGATGCATCAGGCACTGATTGAGAGCCGCAAATCGGGCAGACCTCTGACAGAAGTTCTAGAAAGTATTACTGGGCAATCGCTTCCGCCAGATTTATTGCGCCAATATAAGAAGCAGCAGCTCTTTGAGCTAAAGATCCTTTACGGAGTAGAGTCTCTCGATCCAGAGATTGGACAGATTGCGCCTGCCCAAATCAGTCATTTGATTGACAATTTGGTCTCGATCGAGCGCTGTCGTCGCTGCCGTATCATCCCCTTGGCTCAGAATGCAGGTCCCCCTGCCTCTTTGTTAGTTGCCATGGTCGATCCCGACAACTTAGACGCACAAGATGAACTGAATCATATTTTGCGTAGTAAGGGATTGGCACTCCAACGGCTTGTGATCACATCCGAAGACTACAACCATCTGCTTAATCGCTATTTAGATGAAAAAGTAGAGCGACAAAAGCAACAGGATCAAGAATCGAAGGTCAATGTTCAAGCGGATCTGGAAGAACTCGGCTACCTGGATCTGCAAGAAGCACCCGACGAAGCCGAAGCCAACTTGGATGTTGAAGATGCAGAAGCTGCTCCCGTGATTGCGTTAGTGAATAAAATTTTGATTAAGGCACTACAAGAAGAAGTATCTGACATCCATATTGAACCGCAAGAAGAACAGCTGCGAATTCGTTTCCGCAAGGATGGTGTCCTCCGTGAGGCATTTGAGCCATTCCCTAAAAAGATTGTTCCTGCGGTTACTGCTCGCTTCAAAATTATTGCTGAACTCGATATCTCTGAACGCCGAGCGCCGCAAGATGGTCGGATTCGCAGAATTTACAATCAGCGCAAAATTGATTTTCGGGTCAATACTCTACCCAGCCGATATGGCGAAAAAGTCGTTCTACGGATTCTCGACAACTCAGCAACTCAGCTAGGTCTAGATAAGCTGATTTCTGATCCAGAATCACTACACATTGTGCAAGAGATGGTTCGTCGTCCCTTTGGACTGCTCCTGGTAACAGGTCCAACGGGTTCTGGGAAAACAACTACTCTTTACTCTGCCCTTGCCGAGCGCAATGACCCTGGTGTAAATATCAGTACGGCCGAAGACCCTATCGAATATACCTTAGCAGGCATTACTCAGGTACAGGTGATTCGAGAAAAGGGCTTGGACTTTGCCTCAATTTTGCGAGCATTCCTCCGACAAGATCCGGATGTCATTCTGGTAGGTGAAACGCGGGATAAAGAAACAGCAAAAACTGCGATCGAGGCTGCTTTAACTGGACACCTCGTTTTGACCACGCTCCATACCAATGATGCGGCTGGCGCGATCGCTCGATTAGACGAGATGGGCGTTGAGCCTTTCATGGTTTCTGGGGCGCTTCTAGGAGTTGTTGCTCAGCGTTTGATGCGAAGAGTTTGTAGTGAATGTCGAATCCCCTACACTCCAAGTCCTGAAGAGCTTGCTCGGTTTGGTTTATCCGCCTCTAATAGCGCTGATGTCACCTTTTATAAAGCGAACACCTTACATCCTGACGAAATCCATCATGCTCGTGAAAGGAATCAGCTCTGTCCAAAATGCAACGGTGTTGGTTACAAAGGTCGTTGCGGTGTCTATGAGGTGATGCGAGTCACTGAGTCAATCCAAAATTTGATTACTGAAGGTGCTCCTACAGAACGCATTAAGGAAGTTGCGGTTGAAGAAGGAATGCAAACTCTACTGGCATACTCACTCAATCTAGTACGTCAGGGGGAAACGACCCTTGAAGAGGTAGAACGGGTCACCTTTACCGATACAGGGCTTGAGGCTGAGCTGCGCGCCAAACGTAAGAGTTCACTAACTTGTCGGGTCTGTAGTGCTGAAATGAAACAAGAATGGCTCGATTGCCCCTATTGCACAACACCACGTTTTCCAGATTAGTCACCTAACTAAAATCTATTCTTTTTTGGACTAGTTTCTGCAATCATTGAAGGTTCTGAAATAGCAGGTGGGTAGACTAACGTTTTGTAAGTCTTTCTAAGATCTAGTCTCTGTTTGCATTGCATCTTCCCCCGAACGATTAACCAATCACCAAGGAGCAAGCCTCATGGAATTGATGATTGAAGACCTCATGGAGCAACTCATTGAAATGGGTGGCTCTGACCTGCACCTGACAGCAGGATTGCCCCCCTACTTTCGGATTAGCGGTCACTTGCAGCCGATTGGTGACATTGCTCTCAGCGCAGAAGAATGCCAGCGCCTTATCTTTAGCATGTTAAATAACACCCAGCGCAAAAACCTGGAACAAAACTGGGAATTAGACTGTTCCTATGGTGTGCGAGGCTTAGCCCGTTTTCGGGTCAACGTTTACAAAGATAGAGGCACCTATGCAGCTTGTCTGCGAGCATTAAGCTCTAAAATTCCTAACTTTGATTTGTTGGGCTTGCCTGATGTAGTAAGGGAGATGTCCGAAAAACCCAGAGGCTTGATCTTAGTCACAGGTCCCACAGGGTCAGGCAAAACGACGACACTAGCAGCCATGATTGATTTAATCAATCGCACCCGGGCAGAGCATATCCTGACCATCGAGGACCCGATCGAATTTGTCTACGAGCCTGTCAAAAGTTTAATTCACCAGCGGCAACTCGGTGAAGATACCAAAAGCTTTGCCAACGCGCTCAAAGCAGCGCTAAGAGAAGATCCCGACATCATTCTGGTTGGAGAAATGCGAGATCTAGAAACGATTTCTCTTGCAATTTCTGCCGCAGAAACAGGTCACCTAGTTTTCGCAACGTTGCACACCAGTTCTGCAGCTCAAACGGTTGATCGGATGATTGACGTTTTTCCTTCAGAGCGACAAACCCAAGTTCGAGTTCAGCTTTCCAATTCTTTGGTTGCTGTTTTCAGTCAGACCCTTGTCCCGAAAAAGAATCCCAAGCCAGGTGAATTTGGGCGAATCATGGCACAAGAAATCATGATTGTTACCCCGGCAATTGCGAACCTCGTTAGGGAAGGTAAAACCGCCCAAATTTATTCCGCCATTCAAACAGGCGGCAAGTTGGGTATGCAAACGCTTGAAAAGGTTCTGGCTGATTTATACAAATCCAATGCTATTTCTTTTGAAGCAGCGATGTCTAAGACCTCTCGCCCGGATGAATTACAACGCTTAATCGGCGGCACTGCCGCGCCACAATCAGGTGCTTACGCAACGAAACGATAGAGTCTGAAAGCGGAATTAGGTAAGCCTCTATTGGGCAGAAAGGTAAAATCTCTTTGAGACCATAGGGGCTTATTGTTTTTTTCCATCAATACTTTTGGCTAAGGATTTTCTTACAGACTCTGAGCGCAAGTCAACCGCTAAAAATACTGAGTATAGATATCAAGAAATTGGGATATAACCATAGCATTAACAATGCAATGGTTTGACAAAGAACCGATTGATTCTGTCGATCAATCAGTTTCCTTGAGAAATTTACTTTCAAATTAAAATTTGCATCCGAATCGCAGAAAAACTGTTGTTTACGCCTCCTTGTCATCTGGAAGTGAGCCATGCCTACCTATGTTGCCCGAGTTCGAGATTCTAAAGGAAACGCGAAACGCGAAAAAATTGTCGCTGATTCACTAGGTGAAGCACGCTCTAACCTAAGAGATCAAGGACTTTTTGTACAGGATATTAAGCAGGATGAGGGACTATCCCTGACAAAGAGTCTGGATATTAAGAATCTTCAGTCCTCTCTGGTCAGTGTTACGGTAAAGGATAAGGCGGTATTTTCCAGACAATTTGCAGCTCTCGTAAACGCTGGTGTGGCAATGGTCAGGAGTTTAGGCGTCCTGTCTGAGCAGTGCACTAATCCAAAGCTCAAACGTGCTCTGCTTGAAATTAGTTCTGAAGTACAACAAGGGACGAATCTCTCAGACGCCATGCGGAAGCATCCTGATTGTTTCGACACGCTTTATGTCAGCATGGTGCAGGCTGGGGAAGTTGGGGGGGTGCTAGACGAAGTCTTGAACCGACTGGCAAAGCTATTGGAAGATGTTGCCCGATTGCAGAATCAGATCAAGGCGGCAATGTCTTATCCAGTGACAGTTGGCATTCTAGCAACGGCAATCTTTTTTGGGATGGTGCGGTTCTTGTTGCCAATTTTTGCAAGCATTTTTAAGGAAATCGGTGTGGAGTTGCCTGCTTTTACTCGATTTATGATGGGAATCAGTGAATTTATCCAAGATCCCCTGAAGTCGGGAATGCTAGTGGTAGGAGTATTCCTTGCCTTTTTTGCCTACCAGCAATATTACAAAACGCGGGTTGGCAAGGAAACGATGGATCGTTTTTTCCTCAAAATGCCCTTATTTGGTGATCTGATTCAAAAGACTGCAACGGCTCGGTTTTGCCGGACTTTTGGAGCGCTGACCCGCTCTGGAGTACCGATTTTGACTTGTCTGGAAATTGTGCGAGATACTGCAGGAAACCAGGTCATTGCCAATGCAGTTGATGAGGCAAGAAAGGAAATTCAAACCGGGGGGATGATTAGTATTGCGCTCCAAAAAGAGCAGGTTTTTCCGATCATGGCAATCCAGATGATCAGCATTGGTGAAGAAACCGGGGAACTCGATAAGATGCTGATGAAGGTTGCCGACTTCTATGAGGATGAGGTGGAACAAGCAGTTAAGGCTTTGACCAGCATTATGGAACCCCTGATGATTCTATTTTTGGGAGGCATGGTTGGTTCAATTTTGCTTTCCATGTACTTACCCATGTTCAAGGTCTTTGAGAAGTTGGGATAACGAGCTGCAGGGTTCTGTTGCAATGGAGTTTTAGACTTAAATCAAGATGCCAGTTAAAAAATCCCATTATGAAGTGTTGCTGGCAGAGTATACCAATCGGGAGTCAGCTATTTCTCTGCTCAAACAACACCGTCCGTATCTGGAAATGATTCCCAGTATGCGTCGGTCTCAGGAAAGTGTTATTACGATCCCTTTACCGATCGTCCGTATTCGCGGCACAGCTTCAGCTAATCACCATAGCAGCATCACCGTCACACCGCTGGAAACAGTAAGTATCCCCTGTGATGTTGCAATCTTGATGTGCGATCCAGAATGGAAGATCAAAACAGGGGTGGAGATTTTCATCTTTATCCACCGTCCTGAGGAAGACTTTTCGGATCTGCTTAGTCGCTGGCGGTACACACAAGTTTTGTTGGGCAAAGGCTATGAATGGGTCATGCCATCTCGTTACAAATATGTGCTGAGCGAAGAAGCAGAGAGTACTTACCCGCTTTTTGTGGTTTTCGACGAAACCCCTGATCGCATTAAGCGGGGCTTGAAGGGAGCTTATTTGCCATTCGTTACGCATAGCCTTGACCCACACTTGGGAGAAGAAGACCCCCCTGAAACCTCGTCTGCTGAAGGGCTGGTTTTAGAAGAGTAGACCAACAGTATCCCCCTGCTGAGCCACTCAAGCTCTCCCAATCATTCATAAAAGTCTATTTTGATGGCTCATAGTCAGTAGGCGAGTATCAATGCGCTCCACACTTGCCTCAGAAAAGTACCGCTGACCAAGATCTAAGCGGTCAATGGGCAATTGGCAAGGAGTGACCACCTTACAAGGCATTTATCTATTCTATTCAATCCACAACAATAGACTTTAAATGCTTGGGGTTGGAACCTTTGGAAAAACCTGGATTCCCTTTTGCGATTTAAATTGCCGGATTAAGGCCTTTGAATAGAAAATTTCCCTTCTACCTCTTCAGGGTCAACGATCGAGCAATTTGGGCAGCAGAGATAGGGTGCCCTGCCGAAAACATAAACTTATATAACGCTTTTATGGCTTGACTCTATCAGCAAGTTAAGCGAAACTGACAATTACTCACGTACCAAACTCAGATTTTGCTAAGTTTTGTGTTCTTTTGAATCGCAATGATTCGCTTTATCAAAACTATCTATTAAGTTTATGGAAACGCTGGAGTTTATCATTTATCCCGACGGTCGGGTTCAAGAGAAGGTTACGGGAATTGTCGGTTCATCTTGTGCTGAGGTTACCGCCGCGATCGAAGCACAGCTAGGACAAGTGACTGCATCTGAATTAACCTCTGAATATTTTGCTCAAACGGTTTACCAGGTAGGCTCCTCTGTTTGTACGGTTGCTACTGATTGGTAATTTTCAATCCATTTAGTTTGATTTACCTATACCGCCATGTCACACTTTAGCCAGATTAAAACTCAAATCCGTAATCTTGTTCCTTTGCAAGCTGCTTTGAATGACCTGGGAATTGACTGGAAACCAGGCTCCCAGCAGGTTCGTGGATATCGTGGTCAAACTCGTGAGGCTGAACTGACGATCGAGCAGAGCAATGGTTACGATATTGGTTTTAGTTGGAACGGCACTGAGTACGAGCTGGTTGCTGATTTGCAGTACTGGCAACAGCCGTTGACTGTGGATGGATTTCTTAGCCGCGTTACTCAACGTTATGCTTATCATGTAGTCGTCGGTGAAAGTAGCCAGAAAGGCTTTCAAGTGACCGAGCAGCAGCAAAATAAAGATGGCTCTATTCGACTTGTCTTGCAGCGTTGGGGTGCATAATGGCTGACCTTGATTGCTCAGTCGATCCAGAGGTTGAACAGTTTCAGCGATTTAACTCTCTGGAGAGTAGCTCTAGAGAGCCTTCTCTCAATGATGAAGCTCAGAATCGCACAGGGCTAGAGCCAGAATTAGGGGGTTTTTTGCGAGATGCTCCAGAACGCTCTGGTTTGGAACCGGAGTTAGGGGGTTTTTTGCGACAGAAAGGTGTTTATGTCGATGAAATTACCTGCATTGGCTGCAAACATTGTGCTCATGTTGCACGAAATACCTTCTATATTGAGCCTGACTATGGTCGTTCGCGGGTGGTTCGGCAAGATGGCGACTCTGAGGAACTGATTCAAGAAGCGATCGAGACCTGTCCAGTAGACTGTATTCACTGGGTTGACTATAAAGAACTCAAGCGGCTTGAGGAAGAGCGAAAATACCAAATCATTCCTGTGGTTGGGTTTCCGGTGGATTATGCCACTGTTGCAAAGCGACGTAAACATAAGAAGCTCCGAGCGAACACGACCAATTTTCCCCAATAGAACAAAATTTAAACAAAACTCAAAGCGTCCGATTTTTTTAGGAAATCGGACGCTTTGAGTTTTGCGGAGGCATAAGAGTACCTAAGATGGGTTCTCCAATTTGCAACCAAGGAATTTAGTAAGAATCTAAATCCAATGCTTGTGAGCCGCCTCGCTCCAGTTGGATCAAGATTTTGCCCAGCTGTGTCCAAATTAGCCAGGCAATGAGAAAAGTCAACGGGAGAGAAATTATGTAAGAAAGGCGGGTGGGGAAGCCAAAAATTTCCAATCCCGACGCAAGGAAAACACAGACTCCCCCAAAAATTCCCAAAAAGGGAACAAGAAGCTGCATGCCCTGGAGATTCGCTAAGGTACGGGTCGATCGGTTTTGATGCCATTCTTGTACCAGTTGTTTGAGGGTAGCCTCAAAAGCTGCACCTGAAGCAATGCCAGTCAATAGACCAGCAATCAATAAGAAATAGGGAGGCTCTGGAATGCTGTACACGGCTATCCTTCAAAGTAATTCCTGTTGATATAACTCACCTCATCAACTTACACTGAGATGGTGTCGCCCAAGTCAACAGTTTCTAATGCTGGGCAAAAGCTATGGCTGAAAAAGCCTCAAGTCTTCATTTATTTACTATTCAGGAAGGTTGGCAAGGTCACTACCGAGGGCAGAAGAGCTGCCGTACTCTGGGCTGAAAAATCTACCAGTGCGTCTAGCGCCACACTAAATAACCGAGCAGGTTGCAAATCAGCTTTGATCAGATTCCAGAGCCGTTGGACTTCTTCCGTATGAAGGCGATCGTCTTCAACCAGCGCCAGGATGAGTTGGCGTCTCAAAAAATGTCCTTCTTCTGAAAACAGATATTGCAATCCCAACTGAGCAGTCGGCAGTAAATCAAAGCTACTGTCAGAACGGGCGATCGTGATTAGGTTTTCTAATCTCTCCCATTGGAATTTGCCATTCTTAAAGAGAACTTCGATCAATCGTCTCCGCAGTTGAGGTGATTCCCCTGTCAGCAAGCGCTTGGCAACATAGGGATAAGCAACTTCCACAATCTTGAAATCGGGATTGAGCGTCAATGCCAGGCCTTCCTGAGTCACCAGCGATCGAATAATCAACGCAAACTTAGCTGGAATGCGGAAGGGATATTCGTACATCAACTCCGAAAAGCGATCGGTAATCGTTTTGAAGTTAAAATCGCGCACACTTTCACCCATTACATCACCCAGAACCGACTCTAGAGCTGGGACGATCGGGAGAATATCAATATCTGGCGTCAAAAAACCGAGTTTAACGAAATCTTTTGCGAGTTCGGTATAGTCTTTGTTGATCAGGTGTACGACTGAATCCACCAATGTTTCCTTCGTGGATTCATCCAATTGATCCATCATGCCAAAGTCAATATAAGCCATCCGCCCAGTCCGTTCTACCTTGGCAGGCGTAGAAGGTTCGTCAAAAGAACATTGGGGCGGCATCGCGAAGAGATTGCCCGGATGGGGATCAGCATGGAAGAATCCGTGCTCAAGGAGCTGACGTAGACCAGAAGTCACCCCAATGCGAATGAGGGTATCGGTTTCTAGACCTTCTTCTCGAATCCGTTTTGCATCGGTTAGCTTGAAGCCATGAATCCACTCCAAGGTCAAAACATGATTGCTGCTATAGCGCCAGTAAATGCTTGGCACTTTGACAGTTGGGTCATCGCGAAAATTGTTGGCAAACTTTTCAGCGTTGCGCCCTTCGTTAACATAGTCAATTTCTTCGAAGAGCTTCGTACCAAATTCATCCACAATCAGGGTCAAATCATGCCCCAAGTTGAGGGGAAGCCAGGGAGAAAACCATTTAGCTGCCCAACGCATCAGAAATAAATCTAAGATCAGCGTGGGCAGAAGGTTGGGTCGCTGGACTTTGACAGCAACTTCTTCTCCACTGTGCAGACGAGCACGATAAACCTGTCCCAAACTCGCTGCTGCAACAGGTACCGCTGAAATTTGTTGAAAGGTTTCGTCGATCGTTTGCCCCAATTCCGTTTCAATGATCTTAAAGGCAATATCACTGGAGAAAGGTGGTAGCTGATCTTGTAGTTTGACAAGCTCTTCCAAAAAATCTTTCCGGACTAAGTCGGGTCTGGTGGAGAGCGCCTGCCCCACCTTAATGAAGGTAGGACCTAAAGTAATCAAAATATGGCGCAACTGCTCAGCTCGCTTGAGCTTATTTTTCTCTATGTGATTTTGCCATTCATCGCGCTTCAGACCCAAAATAAAACTGGTAAAATACCCAATGATTTTACAGGCGCGCCAGATTGCTCTCCAGGGACGGTAACGATTGTATCGGGCGATCGCATCTGAGTCGTAGCGCTTCAACTGCGTGATGGAATGCTGACCCACGCTCCTATTTACCTCTCAACATCTGTGGTAAGGATCTGGATCATTCAAGGTTCTTAAAAATGCTTAAAACCTGAACCCGATCAGGATTCATGACGAATACTCTGAATCAAGCACGAGATAAGCCTTTGAAACTTAGCATTTCAAGCGGATGCTCCAAATAGAAATCTGGATCAACAAGTGCCGGACAACCTTGAATGGTATCTTTTTATTAACATCATCGTATACGAAAATACAAACAATTGGTGAGCGGATGACCCAATATGAATTTCTGCTTACCTTAGTAAATGCCTCAACGGATTCGGAAGCGTAGGAACTTCTAGACCGACCGAGTAGGGTTGGACAAAGCAATCATCAGGATGAGCTGGCTAAAACAGATTTTATAGCCATAGTCATTCAAGTTAGGACAAGAGGCTTAACCTGCACGATTCATGACGATTTTGGAAAATCCTCGAAAGGCTTGTCATATAATTAACCCGACGATTTGCCTAAAAAACAGTCTGTATTTTGAGGTATCTCTGCCATCAAAGCTCCAGCAGTTGGCGAATAATCCAGGTTAAGCCCCTTGTTGCTTCCAGACTTTGAAACGTCCTAACGATCGTGACTACCGCAATAGTTTCCGGACAAATTGGCGGCAGTTGAGGCAGTTCCTTTCTATCTCTATGCAAAGAAAAGGAATGCAAACCGGATAGTTGTAAAAATTGGTTTGTCCAATTTGTCCATAAAAAAGCAGGAGTGAAGCCAACACTCCTGCCTAATTGATCTACGCAAGGATTAAACCAGCGAAGGGAATATTAACAATGGTAAATGTTTTTCATTTTTGCATACAAGAATCGGTCTGCAGTCGCGCCTTTACACCTGAGCATTCACTGAGTTTTACTGAAGTCCTTAGACAAGCGAAAGTAAGCCGATAAGCCCGACACAAGATATAAGCAGTAAGACTCCTAGCGATAAGGATTGCCCAAGATGATTGGAGGCTCTCATAGATTTTTATCCAACTTTTTAAGAGTATCTAATGAGAATAGCAAGTCGAAAAGAAATCTGATACAAACGATACAAAACTTAGAATAGTGTAAATTTGTTTAATGTGCTCTCATTTTAAGTGGAGGGTTGCCTATCCCTTTGGATTAAAGCTATCCCCTATGCAAGAGTACTCAAGTACAAACATGATGATGATTGGAGCACTGCTCGATTTTTATTCAAGACGTTGTTGAGTGGAGGACCAGCGCAGTAGCGCATAGTTTTTAGGTGTGTCAATCAAGAGTGCGGGGAGTCCACCATCCCCTGGATCGGCGATCGCAACAAGAGTGCGCTGAGGCGTTGCAAATTCGCTGTATAGCAGGCTGCCGGACAACGTTATAATGAGCGCTCGCGACTTTTGACTACGGGGTTTTCCCATACTGGCTAAGGTTTGGGCATCCAAGGTCAAGATCACTTCGGGCTGGCTATCTCCCGTTAAATCAATAAGTTGAATGTTCCATCCTGCCATTGCTTGATCTGCAAGGGTGAGATTGGTGGGAGGTTTAGGTACAGGGGTAAAACCGGCTCTATGGAGTTCTTGCCAAATGGATAAAAGGATTCGATCTGCGCGATCGGGATATTGCTGAGTCAAGTCCAACAGGGTTGCTGTTTGAGGATCAAGCCACTGCAAAGCAGCATCGGTTAATGCCAGAGTTCGAGGTAGATCTCGGACAGTAGCTGCACCGAGTTGGGCGAAAGATTTGGGCGGTGGCTCACCCATCGCTAGGAGCCTTAGCCCATCGCCATTAGACTGAAGTGCTTGGATGGTAGCGGTTATTCCTTCTTGTTGCCCTTCTGGTAGCCAGAAAAGGATTTGCACTTGGGACTCAGACTCTAAGCCCAGTCGATCCCATAATTGCTTGATAGCAGTAGGCTTCGCTAATCGAAGATCTGAGGGAGTGGGGCTGCGCCAGCGAGTTCCATCATTAAAGCTAGCAATTTGAATTTCATACCAGCGCTGTCCAGGCTCAAGCTTCAACGCTGTTTTTGAGATCGAGCGTAGCCAAGCAGATGCATGGATGCTGTTTAGGGATTGGGCTGTACCCAAGATTTGACTCATGTGAGTACTGATAGAGGATTCAGGATCCCCTGTTGCATTGAGGCGAGCAATTAACCCATTTATGCGAGTGATGTCTGCGGAGGTCGTTTTGGGTTGCTTCCGCAACCAGGAGATCGCCGCAGGCTGTCCTTTTTGAACAGCCAGAATCAATGCCCCCCAGGCTTTGACATCCGGCTGTTTGGAGTTAACTTTTAGCGCAACCGTAATCCGGTTCCATAGGCGTGCAGTATCGGTTTTGAGAAATACAGCAATGTCTCGGCTATTGTCGGGAGAGGCTTGAAAAACTTTGAGGGCGTGCGTCCAACGATCGGCGATCAGGTCAGTTAGTACTTGTTGACTGGGACTCGACCAAGACTTGTTTGCCTGTGCTTGAGCTGCTTGGGCGTGCCAGTGAATCAAATCCAGTTGCGCTTGTGCCAGCGCCGACCATTTACCCGACCGACGTTTGAGCGATCGTAACCAGGTTTCAGCCGTTGACCAAAGCCCATTGCGTGCCAGTAGCAGCACCTGAGGATATTCTGGGTGGCTGAGTCCGGGTTGTGCGAGAGAAATTGCTTCGAGCCGAATTGGATCGAGGGGGAACTTGTCGGGTTGAATTTGGTAAATCACAAATTGAGGCTCTAAGCCCACTGTTTGGTCTACGATCAATTCGGGGGAGCCTTTGCCAGTCACCTCTCGCCAATAAGGCAGTTGGACGGGGCTGCTCCACTGCTCCATCAGGCTGAGATAGGTTCGCTTAGGATTGTAGTGAGCAATCTGCCCATAGGTCACAAGGGTATTGCCTTGCTGCATCTGTCCACTGAGGTACAGCCAAACGCCATGCGATAGCGCTGGATCGCCAAAACGGTGAATCTGAGTTAGAGGACGGGGGTTGTCAGACCCGAGATCGGCAACTTTGGCATTGATGAGAGGCGCCAACACAAGGGATTCATCTGGACCTGCCACCCGAAACTGACTCACCAACTGAAATTGGACTTTTTGTCCAATCCATTGCCCTGGCACAGGTTGATAGATTCGCAATTCGGTAATGCTGAGGCAGTTGGGTTGAGCCGGATTGGTATTGGGAATGCAGTCCGATTGCTTTTCCAATACAGGTAGCAAAAAGTCGCCCATTGGGTTGAGGGCAGAGCCACTGCCCAGCAGGACAACTTCACCAGGAGTGAGACCTTGTTGATGCAGACTGGTCTGGATTTCGCTTAGAGTTTGGGGCGAGCGCTTGCCTGCGCCCGGAATCCGGAGCCAGCCAGGCAAGAATTGATTGAACCCGATCAGTGCATCTGGGTCGAGAATCAATTTGCTCCCCAACCATGCTCCTCCTCCAACAAAACCGATCGCGAACCACAATAACGCCAGGGTGAGCAACTGACTGCGGAGCCGACGAGAAAGCGAGGGAAAAGGAGTCGATGGGCGAGGGGCAAGACGGTGACGGTCTCCTCCACCTCTACCAGTCACCTGGATACTGGATTTCTTCTGAGGCGGTTTATTGGCTTTTGAGGGAAGTTGCTTTGCCATCCAGGATGAACCCATAAAATGAAGCGGGATTTCTGTCTGCTCATGCACCCATTCGCGAGTCATTTCACCACAAAGCGTCATTCTTGGTGAATGATGAACCTTAAACAGCCCAGCAGAACTCCTGGTTCCCATTGCAACAGCACTCAGGTCGCCAGTCATGCAACCGATGATATCTTTTCGGTCGGAATTTGAACGCTTTTCCTAATCTTTCAAGCGGATGTGCTCCGCTCAGGCAAATCTAGCTTTAAAGGTACAATTTTTCTAGCTTGCCTGACTGAACAAGACCAGCGCTTGCCAGTTAGGATCAACAATGGGCGGGGCAAGATCGATCGTGCTGGTGGCGATCGTGCGGTTCATCTCCCAAAACACCTGTTCACCTGTGGTTGAATTGCGCCAGAGAATATCCGCCTGGTTGTCCCCTGTGAAGTCGGCAGCCCCCGCAATCTTCCAGGCAGTATCGGGCACTGCCAAATTGAAAGGTAACGTCGCGATCGCGGTCGTGCCATTCATCTGCCAAAAGACTTGTGCGCCCGTCGCTCGATTGCGCCAGACCAAATCGGTCCGTCCGTCGCCTGTGAAATCAGCCGCTGCAACAATTTGCCAGTTAGGATCAGGTACGCTGGGGGTCAATGGAATGGTCGAGATCGCAGTCGTACCATTCATTTGCCAAAACACCTGTTCGCCCGTCGCTTGATTGCGCCAGAGCAGATCGGCTTGTCCATCACCTGTAAAGTCTGCGGCTGCTACAATGCGCCAGTTGATATCAGGGACACCGGGATTAAGTGGGATGGTGGCGATCGCAGTTGTACCATTCATTTGCCAAAACACCTGCGCCCCCGTGGCTTGATTGCGCCAGACGAGGTCAACTTGCCCGTCCCCCGTAAAATCCGCGGCTGCCTGGATTTGCCAATTGATATCTGGAACCGGAGGATTGAGGGCAACGGTGCCAGTGGCAGTTGTACCATTCATCCGCCAGAGAAACTGTTCTCCTGTGGCATCGTTGCGCCAAGCAATTAACCCCGGATGATCGGGACTGGCAGGAATGCCCAACCGATAAATTCCACCATTGGAAAAGTCCGCAATATAGAGGTTGCCTGCCTCATCTTCACCAAAAGTACTGATATTGTAGGGGCTGTCGAGCAAGAGAGAGGGTTGCCAACTGGTGCCATTGCGCTTCACGCCCCAGATTTTGCCATTGACGAAATCGGCGTAGAGATATGCCCCCTGAAGCGGACTAACCACTGGACCTCGATAAACAAATCCGCCTGTAATCGATTCTCCCTGAGTATGGTTATAAGTCACGACAGGAGCAATCAAACCCGCTGTATTGCCGGGTTTGAATACACTGAAACCCTCCATAATGCTCCAGCCATAATTTTCTCCACCTCGACTGTTAAACCGTTGAAAGTCAACTTCTTCAAAGTTGTCTTGACCCACATCTGCAATATAGAGGTCTCCTGCTAGACGATCGAAAGAAAATCGCCAGGGGTTCCGCAGCCCCAGGGCCCAAATTTCATCCCGCACCAGATTTTGCGGATCGTGGTTAGTCAAAAACGGATTACTGGCAGGAATCGTGTAAGTTCGGCTGGTATTGGGATTGACATCAATCCGCAGTATTTTACCTAAAAGTGAATTCGGGTTTTGGGCAAGATTTTGAGGATCGCCACCCCCCCCCCCATCGCCCATGCCGATGTAAAGGTAGCCATCGGGTCCAAATGCCAGTTTACCGCCGTTGTGATTGGCGAAGGGTTGCGCGATCGTCAAGACAATTTCTTCACTCGCTGCATTCGCGACATTCGGGTTACTACTGACGTGAAACCGAGCAATGACTGTATTGCCAGCACTATTAATGTAGTTAACGTAAAAGTAGCCACTGCTGGCATAGTCGGGAGCGAAGGCAAGCCCTAATAATCCTTGTTCTTGCCCTTGTGATCGCACCTGCGTACTGATATCCAAAAAGGGAGTCGCCAGCACCGCACCATTTTGCACGATGCGGACATGTCCGTTTCTTTCTACAACAAACAATCGCCCAGTGCCATCACCTGCGTTGGCAATCTCAGTCGGCTGAGAAAAGCCGCTGACAAAGGGAGTAAGCGTAATGCCAGGCAGTGCCAGTTGGCTAGCAGAGCTGACGCTAGAGATTGCGCCAGCATTGAGATCCCTAGAAGAATCGAGCTCTGTCAAGCGAGATCGCTGAGTGAGCGTGCGTGCTGATGCTGCGATCGCCAGCTCCGAGCGGTGTGTAAAGCCCATGGTGCAAACCCTCAAAATTTAGCAAAGTCTCCTTGAGACGCTGTTGCCCACTCCCCGACATCGGCTCCGAGTATTCCTCATTCTGACTTTCTGCACTTCACCCTCAGCCCAGCCGCAGACTGCATAACTCAATCACAAATGGCTAGGCACCTCCACCCACTGATTCGACCGATGGGAGTCATGGGTTAAGTCCATCAGTAATTGTGAGTAGACGCCTGCTTTAAGAGAAGGTTCCAGGGTTTGATTTTTTTCGATACTTTGCAGCCAACGATCAACCACTCGAATGAACGGGGCAATTCTGCCATCGGCATAGACCTGAGGAAAAGCTAGCCGCTTCGGAATTTCTAACTCGGTCAACGCTTGCCCTGCCTCACTTCCCCACAACCGAAAACCATGCACATAATCTTTTTGGTTGTCGCTCCCCAACACTAGAGTGCCGCGATCGCCATAGACCTCGACCCAATGCCCCCGCCCCTGATAGGTCGCCGCACTCAAGCACATCTGGCAAGGCGTACCATCTGCCAGTTCTAGGGAAATCAGACAGGTATCATCAGCATCGACGGGTTTGAGACCATGGGTGAGAGGGTCAGGACGTTCCGCGATCGACACACTCAACCGCGCCGACAGCCGTTTCACCCTACCAAATAACCAGGCAATGTAGTCAAATGCATGAGACCCGATCGCCCCCAATGCCCCTCCTCCTTGATCCTGACGCGCATACCAGTTCCAGGGACGAGACGAATCGGCTCGACTGGACACCAACCAGTCAACTTTGATCAATCGGGTTTGTCCTATATAACCTTCAGCCAAAAGCTCTGCCAATCGTTGCCAAGCGGGAATATAGCGAAACTCAAAATTCATCGTAGTGGCAACTTGTTGGGCTGTGGCAAGACGCTGGAGATCCTCGGCTTGTCCCACATTCAAGGTGGTCGGTTTTTCGAGCAACAGATGCTTGCCTGCATTCAACACTGTTTTTGCCATTTCGTAATGTAGAAAAGGCGGTGTGGAAATACTGACTCCCTGCACGTCTGGCAACGCAACGATTTCTTCTAAACTCTGACAAGCCTGGGGAATTTGGTGAGCATCGGCGATCGCCCGTGCCTTTTGAATATCCCGGTGATAGACCGCGACCACTTGAGTGTGGGGATGCGCCTGAAACCCAGGCAGATGCACTTTTTGCCCAAAGCCAGTGCCCACGATCGCGACCCCAATAGGAGACGATGGAGAAGAAAACGTCATGAGTTACTACGCCTGACACAAAAAGGGGATTCATCGCTCAAGATACCACTTTCGTCTCGCGAAATCGCAGTTCAGCCAACCTGGAGAACCATGCTACGGTGTCTTTATCGCCAAATTTGGAAGCAGGATAGCAGAAAGTGAACGTTGCTTCAGAACGCAGCGATCTGACTCAAATCTAGTATCATGAACTTGACACGATAGGACATTTGCACTTATGTCCCAAGATCTCATCACCCTGATAGATCAATCGCCTGATAGCAGCGATTGGGTGATCGAACCCGATATCAGCCATTTGGCGATCGAAGGCGATGTGCCCGTGGATAATTTAATCTCTGGAAAGCAACAACGCCTCCTGACAGAGCCACTCTACAGTAATCCACTTGCGCTAGGAAGTCATTCTTTTCTGGTTTCTGCCAACGTCGGTGTATTCTATGCCATCTGGCAACCCCCTCTGGTTCCCGATGTTTTCCTGAGCCTGGATGTGGCAGTGCCCCAAAACTGGTTGGAGAAGAAAAATCACACTGACTTCGTTTGGGAATTTGGCAAGCCCCCCGATGTGGTGATTGAAATTGTTTCTAACCAGGTTGGTCATGAACTGGACAGCAAACTGACTGCTTATGCCCGCATGGGAGTGAGCTACTACGCAGTCTACGATCCGCTCCAACAATTGGGAAACACTTTACTGCAAGTGTTTGAAGCAAGAGCTGGACGATACCAAGCCCTACCCCTACTCTGGTTCGAGCAAGTGAGGATTGGTTTGATGCTCTGGGAGGGGGGCTTTGAAGGCAAATCGGATACCTGGTTACGTTGGCGCGATCGCAACAACCTACCAATTCCAACCGGAGCAGAACGCGCCGAGCAAGAACGGCAGCGCGCCGAGCAAGCTGAAGCCAAAGCAGCAAAATTAGCCGCACAACTCAGAAAATTGGGAATTGAGCCAGAGGATGGATCGTGAATGGCTCGAATTCCAACGCTGACCTACGATCGCGGCACCCTAATTCTCCATCCGCCACCTCGCGGTAAAGAATGGATGGATTACGCTGTATGGGACGATCGGGTCGAACGGTTTCGCATTCCTGCCATCCACTATCGCGATCTGGTGCTCTCCCTGCGGGCAGTCGGGACAGAACTGGAAGATAAAGCAAAAGCGTTTCAAGAATTGGAACTGCTTCCCAGTCTGGAGATGGTGCCCTATCCCCATCAGCAAGAAGCGCTCGATGCCTGGAAGCAATCGGCAAGAAGGGGCGTAGTGGTTTTGCCAACCGCAGCGGGCAAAACCTATCTGGCGCAACTGGCAATGCAGGCAACTCAACGCAGTACGCTAGTCATGGTGCCCACGCTGGATCTGATGCACCAATGGTATGCCCACTTGAAAGCGGCATTCCCCGATGTCCAAATTGGTTTACTTGGTGGTGGCTCCCGAGACCGCACCCCGATTTTGATCGCCACCTACGACAGCGCCGCCATTCATGCCGAAACTCTGGGCAACCAATATGCCTTGTTAATTTTTGATGAATGTCACCACTTGCCCAGCGACTTCAATCGCGTCATTGCCGAATACACGATCGCCCCTTATCGTTTAGGATTGACTGCTACGCCCGATCGCGCCGATGGCAAACACGAAGACTTGAACACACTCATCGGGACAGAGGTGTATCGCAAATCGGCAGCAGAACTCTCCGGTACAGCACTGGCAAACCACAAAGCAGTGCAGATTAAGGTCAAACTCTCTCGGCAAGAGCGCGATCGCTATGACCATCTAATTCAGATGCGCAATAATTTTCTCAAAGATGCCAATATCTTTTTGGGCAGTATCCAGGGCTGGCAGCGGTTTGTTCGAGCCAGTGCATGCTCTAAAGCCGGACGCCGCGCAATGCTGGCTCATCGGGAGGCACGAGCGATCGCCTTTGGCACAGAAGGCAAATTGCGTGTGTTAGCAGATCTTCTCGCCCAGAATTATCCCGCCCGTACCCTAATCTTCACCGATGACAACGCTACCGTGTATCGCATTTCTCAAGACTTCCTGATTCCTGCCATCACGCACCAAACTGCGGTGAAAGAACGTCACGATATTTTGATGCGCTTTAAGCAAGGGGAGTACAAAAGCTTGGTGGCTTCGCGAGTGCTGAATGAAGGCGTCGATGTACCCGAAGCCAGCGTAGCGATCGTCCTTTCCGGTACAGCTTCCACCCGCGAACATGTACAGCGATTAGGACGCATTCTCCGCAAGGGCAATACCGATTCTAAACTGGCACTGCTCTACGAAGTCATCGCTGAAGATACCAACGAAGAAAACGTATCCCGTCGTCGGCATGGGCAATCCTCGCGTCTTGCCTCGACCTTTCACCAACTGGAACTGGCTACACCGGAAACACCCTACACCCACCCACCGCAACGACTGCCGCTGGCAGCAGAAGAACCCAGCAAGTGGGTCGCCCCAGATGCCGAAGACTCATAATCGTGCCGCAACCCGAGCAGCCCCAATCAACCCAACTTGGGGATTGAGCACAAGATGAACTGGAATGCGCTCCATCAAAGGACGCATCCGACCTTTACCTAGAAAAGTTCGCAAAAAGCTGCCTTCCTGAACCAAGGGCATGTTTTTGGCAGCAATCCCACCTGCAACATAGAGTCCGCCATAGGGCAAAAGTTTGAGCGCTAGATTACCGGCTTCTGCCCCATAGGCTTCCATAAAGAGCTGCATGGTTTGTTCAGACAGGCGATCGCGTTGCTTCAATGCTGCCTGTGAAATCACCGCAGCTGGATCGATCGTCTTTTCCTCGCGACCGGCTTCTCGCTCCCAGGCGCGGATTACCTCACCCACATTCGGCGATTCTCGCTCCGGTTGGCGATCGCGCAAAAATTGGTAGATCGCCACAATCCCCTGTCCCGACACCACTCGTTCGACAGACACGCGCTCGAGGTCATGTTTATCTTGCAAATAGTGCAAAAGCTGAAACTCTAGCTCTGAGCGGGGAGCAAAGTCGGCATGTCCGCCTTCGGAACTAAACACTTGATAATGCCCAGAACGATGGATCAAAAAACCCTGTCCTAACCCAGTACCTGCCCCAATCACAGCGATCGGCGCTTCAATTTCTGGTTTGCCCACTTGCAAGGTGCAAAGGTCATCTTTTGCCAAACCCAACACACCATAACCCACTGCTGCAAAATCATTAATCAGAGAGACTTGGGAAATTTGCAACTCCTGGGTTAGGCGCTCGGCGGTCAGCGACCAACCGAGATTAGTAAGTTTGGAAGTATTCCCCACGACGGGACCCGCGATCGCAAAACAGGCTTTGTCTAGCTGGGGTACATCTTCGGAAGACAGATCTTCGGAAGACGGATCTAAAGTAGGAGCCGCTGCCGCCAAAAACTGCTGCACCATGGGAACCAGATCAAAAAAATCGTGACTGGCATAGCGTTGTTCATACAAAGTTGAGAGCTTGATATCGGCGGTATCGCTGCTCGTTTGAGCATTGACCAACCATAAAATCGTCTTTGTCCCGCCAATATCGCCAGCCAACAATAGGGTCATGATTTGTCTCCACCTCAAGTGCCTTTGAATTTGCGTCTACTCTCAATGCTGCGATCGCTTCATCTGACTAAAATGGTCCCTGCCTGAGCTAAAAAAGCCTGCGAAATTGCAGCACAGGCATTTTGCCCAAACGGTTCATTAGTAATGACGGTAGTTCACGATTTCCAGTTCTAAAGTTAAAGTTTTCATGTCTTCGGAGATTTTACGGATGCCATTTAAGTGATTACCGCAGCACGATGTGAAGAAGCAGCATTGTCAAACCCAGTACATTCTTGTTCTTCCAAAAAATCCCACTTTTCCGATGACAAAAGATTTTCAACGTAATTCAGCAGTTAATGCTGCGGCTAATGTCAAAGTTCATCATGTTCAACTAGAAGACATTCAGCAGTTCACTCCAGAGAAAATTAATCATTTTCGTAGAGGCGGGATACGTGAGGGGGCAGGACGTACACAAGCCGAGATGCAACAGCTTCTTGAAAAGATTCCGCCATCTCAACGAGCAGGAGTTGACGGTCAATCATCTGCTAGTAAGGTTAAAGAGTATCTCTCCGATAAAGACGCCAGTCATATTGAACCTCACAGTAAAGGTGGCTCGAGCCATCCTAGCAACATCAAGTGGGAAGAAAAGTCTGCAAATCGTGCTCGTGGCGATCTGCCAATGACACAAAAGGAACGCGTTGGACTAGAGATCAAAGCACAGTTTGATAACCTAACCGGCGCTTTGAAAGCTGGGGCTAGCGCTGCTCCAAAGGGTGCGGCGATTGGTGCAATTACAACGATTCCGTTTTCTCTACTCAAGAATTCATTGAGGGTCATTAGAGGAGAAATTTCTGCACAGGGAGCTGCTATAGAAACAGCCCAAGACACAGCCATTGGGGGTGGAGTCGGTGCTGTTTCTGCTTTCACAGTAACAACAATAGCCGTTGCTTGTCCCCCTGTTGCGATTGGATTAACAGCCATTTCCCCTGCCTTATTGGCTGTTGGAGGGGTTGGCATGGTTTATGAGTTCTTCAAAATCCTGGATAATCATAAAACCCAAGTTAAAAGCTACTACGAATCTCTCACTCAAGATCAACTGAAATATTTAGCAAACGTAGAAAACGATTTAACTTATGAACACGATAAAACAATAACTCTTCTCGCGAAAGCTAAAGAAACCAGTGCCAAAATTATAAGTCGTCCTCGGGAGGCTGGTGTAGAGGGGGCACTCAAAAGATACGTGGATTCCTTGCAGATTCATGCATCTCTTTCGGCTTTACCGTATACATCAAAGCCTATTCAAAACTCTGAGCAAAGTCTTCTTCCTCCAAATAATGAGCAATAGGAGTTGTCTATGTTGCCTCTGATTATTGGAGGACTGTGTACAGCGGTTGGTTTTGCAGCCGGAGCACTTACAAATCACGCTACTGGAGAAAAAGATAGACAAATAGCTCAACAACTTGAAAAAGTCAACACACAGTTAATCAACAGCCGCGATGCTTTAGAACAACGCTATTACGAGCTTGCTGATATAAGCAAGGACCAAGTTAGCGATCTCCAGCGCAAGTTAGCTGAGTCGGAACTGGAGAAAGATGCACTTTATCTAGTCGTCCGATTGCAGAACAGTCTTCTACTGCTAACGCAAGCTATCGATAGAGATCCAGCTTTCGAGGTTCTATTTCAATTTCGAGAAGCAGTAAGCCAGACCAATTTGGTGCTGAGACATCTCGGTGAAGAATTGATCCCAATTCCAAAGGACTACTTCAGTCGGAATCTCACCCGTGCTAAGTTAAAAGCAACCCGGATAGGGGAAACTCTCACACCAGAACAGAAAACGATTCTGAACAAGTTACTACCTACCGTCAGTGATGGCATCATCTCTTGTCCGTATTGTCAGGAGCAAAATGCGGTAATGAGAAATGTTCTTTTCATTACGTGCAATAGCTGTAGTACTTCTATTGATTTAATAAGCTGGCAAAACAAGATTCAATGGAATGCAAAAGCAATCAGCTATTTAACAGCTAAATGAACCAATAGAATTGCAAGTTCCAGATATAGCGACAGTCATAGTCCTTAGAGGATGTTTTAAAAGTCCTTTCGCAAGTAGCAACAGATACGATCCCCCTAAATCCCCCTTAAAAAGGGGGACTTTGAGGCTGATCCCCCCCTTTTTAAGGGGGGCTAGGGGGGATCTCTGAGTGCTCAACATCACAGTGAGCACCTTTTCAAACACCCTCTTAGGACATTGCGAAACTTGGAATCAACAAATGGCTTAACCTGCATATATATGACGATTTTGGAAAACCCTCAAAAGCCTTGCCAAGACGCAAATTGTTAGATTTGAAAACAGTCTGTTTTTTGAGATATCCTCACAAGCAAAGTTACAGCATCTGATGAATAATCCAGGTTAAGCCCCCTTGCCCTAATCGGGATAACTATGGCTATACCTGGCAGGCAATTATCAATAGCTTAAAGTCGCAACATCACGAAGTACCATGAAATATGCAAAAGCCCCAGATAGTTGAAAAATCTGAGGCTTTTGGCAAGGAGATGTGAGAATTCTAACTGGTTTGGAAGGAATATTCAGCCGCTCTAGCGTAGTCTCCCAAAACATAGCAGGCAAGTTTCAGGTTCTCCAAAACTTGTTTTTCTAGACGATGATCCCGCAGCTTACGGGCAACAGCCAAGCGCTGTTCGTACGCTTGAATGGCACGGGTATAGTCTCCCAGGGCATCGTAGGAAACCCCCAAACTGGCGAGTGCTTGTTCTTCACCACGCGCATCCCGAATAGTGCGTGCCACAGAAACTCGCTGTTCACAGTAGAGAATCGCTCTGGTATGGTCGCCCAATGCATAGCAGGCATTGACCAGATTTCTTAAAATTTGCCCCTCAGTGCGCCGATCGCGCATCTTTCGGATAATTCCCAATCGTTGCTCGTAGTAACGGATTGCTGCCGTGTAGTCACCCAACGCATAGCAGGCATTACCCAGATTTTTGAGAATTTGCTCCTCAATGCGATCGTCCTTCAATGCTTTGGCAACTTCTAAAGCTAAACGCTCGTATTCAATCGCCCGATCATACTCTCCTAGCGCTTTATGGGCTAATCCCAGATTATTGAGTGCCGCCATTTCGCCCCGTTGATCATGCGTTTTTTGGGCGACCAATAAACTTTCTTGCTGACACTCAATGGCTTTGGCTTGGTCGCCTAAGTGACGATAAGCATTACCCAAATTGCCCCAAATCTTTACAACGGCTGCCCAGTCTTCAAAGCTTTGAGCGATATTCAAGCTTTGGTCGGAACATTGAATGGATTGTCCATAGTCGCCTAGGCTGTAGTAAGTTAAGCCCAAGCTAGCAAGCGCTTGACCTTGCCCATGCAAATCTTGGATTTCGCGATATACCGCTTCAGAATACCAAAAAAACTTAATGGCTGAGTCCAACTCACCGAGTTGATGATGCTCTACCCCTTTCCGCAAAAGACGTTCGGCAACATCTCGATCGATCGGCGGTTGGGTCACTTCAAACCCATCTTCAAATTTGTTCGGAGCGATCGCTTTTTGTTGTGTCTGGTTATGTCTAGGCACCAGTGTACCGCGTTCTTCTTTCAAGTCTTTTTTGACCGGGTTAACGGTTGGTTTTGGAACTTGACAGTCCATATTTACGCCTCTCACTGAAGTTCAACTCAACCAGCTCACCACACAGACACACGAAGACCCATTGCTCTATAGAGCCTAGCGTGTTCTACCGAGTGAGGTATCCGTAAGATCTCCAAGTTTGACGGCTCAACTTGCATTCAGTCTTCCGTATTATCTGTGAACTTTTCTCAATCCTAGATAGGGGTCTAACCCTTCGAAATACAAGCGAGGAGCCAGTAGTGTTAGGCTGAGGGGAGTTCAGACAAATTACGGCTTGTGAATAGTTAGGATTAAAAACTAATGCTTTATTCAAAATCGATAGACTGAATACAATTCATCAAGTGTAATCACCTTTCTCCTTTGCTGTGACAATTTCGCCATTCACGACCGAACAGTTGCTATTTTCTCCCGCCCAGCCCCAGAGAGATGCGATCCCAACAATTTTTGCATTTCCTAATGAATATAGTGTAGGTATTACCAGTCTGGGCTATCAGGTGGTTTGGGCAACGCTTTCATGTCGGGAAGATCTGCAAGTAAGCCGTCTATTTACTGACGCGCATGAATCTTTACCTGCCCACCCAGAACTCCTGGGGTTTTCTCTCTCGTGGGAGTTAGATTATGTCAACGTTTTGAATCTGTTGGAGTTTTTGGAAATCCCAATTCGATCTGCGGTACGGACTGAAAACCATCCGTTAGTGTTCGGGGGAGGACCTGTGCTCACGGCAAACCCAGAACCCTTTGCCGACTTTTTTGATGTCATTTTATTGGGCGATGGCGAACGGGTCTTGCATGAGTTCATTCGTGCCTATCAAGCAGTGCGATACGCCGATCGGGAAACACAACTGCTGCACCTGACGCAAGTGCCAGGGATCTATGTTCCCAGTTTGTATGAAGTCACTTATCAGAGTGCAGATGCTGGGGTGCAGGCGATCGTCCCGCGCCATTCCACAATCCCTCTCCCAGTTCACAAACAGACCTATCGGGGCAATACGCTCTCGGCGTCTACCGTTGTGACTCCTAAAGCTGCCTGGGAGAATATTTATATGGTGGAAGTGGTGCGAAGTTGCCCGGAAATGTGCCGCTTTTGCCTTGCCAGCTATTTAACTTTGCCCTTTCGCCCTGCCAGTCTAGAAGATGCCCTGATCCCGCAAATCGAGCAAGGGCTAAAGGTCACCGATCGCTTGGGGTTGTTGGGGGCATCAGTGACACAGCATCCTGAGTTTGATGCCTTACTGGATTATTTAAGTCAGCCTCAGTACGACCAGGTACGCCTCAGTATCGCCTCCGTGCGAACCAATACCGTCACCCGCAAGCTGGCAGAAACACTGGTTAAACATGACACCCGATCGATCACGATTGCGGTCGAAAGTGGCTCCGATCGCTTGCGGCGAATCATCAACAAAAAATTGAGCAATGACGAAATTATCCAGGCAGCGATCAACGCCAAGGCTGGAGGACTGAGTAGCCTCAAACTCTACGGCATGGTGGGCATTCCAGGCGAAACGCCGGAAGATTTGGAGCAAACCGTAGCCATGATGCGCGAAATTAAGCGATCGGCACCTGGCTTACGATTAACCTTGGGATGCAGCACCTTTGTTCCCAAAGCCCATACCCCATTCCAGTGGTTTGGGCTAAATCCCCAAGCAGAAAAACGGCTCCAGTCTTTGCAGAAGCAGTTGCGTCCCCAGGGTATCGATTTTCGTCCAGAAAGTTATCACTGGTCCGTGATTCAAACCTTACTCTCGCGGGGCGATCGACGGCTTTCTCATTTTTTAGAACTCACTCGACACTACGGTGATACATTGGGGAGTTACCGTCGTGCTTTTAAGGAACTACGGGGACAGTTGCCCAATCTGGACTTCTATGTTTACACTGACTGGCATCCAGAACAGGTCTTGCCCTGGACGCATTTGCAAGGTCCTTTGCCAGCCACTACGCTCCTGAAGCACCGAGAAACAGCCGTTGCTTTGTTTGATCGATCGCAGCCACAAGCCACTGCCAGCGTACCCTAAACTCAATCCAGCTCCCAGCGTCTCGCTTTTTTAGCTATGCAAAATACAGCTGAGTATACTTGCGCTTATTGTGGCGAACCTAACACGACCTTTGTAGATTTCAGCGCTGGGATGCAACAATCTTATGTGGAAGATTGCCAGGTTTGCTGTCGTCCCAATGTGTTGTATATCCGAATTGACGAAGACACATTAGACATTGAAATCGATAGCGAATACGAAGGCTAAGCGGGTGACTCAGTTTTTTTCTTCAATGACATTCCATGGAAAATGACGATCTAGGATTGAGTCACGATTCAACCACCGAACCTTCACCGATCCAGGCTTTTTTAAAACATCTCTATACTCAATATCAACCCTTGCAAGCGGGCAAAGTCGCCAGCTACATTCCTGAATTGGCAAAGGTCGATCCAGATTTGTTTAGTATTTGCATTGTCACGGTCGATGGCAAAGTGTTTGAAGTCGGCGACGCTGATCAGTTATTTACCCTCCAGTCCATCTCCAAAGCCTTTATGTACGGCATGGCACTGGAAGATCATGGACGATCGTACGTTTCGACGAAGGTGGGCGTTGAACCCACTGGCGATCCCTTTAACTCCATCATTCGCCTGGATGAGTCCTCCAAACGTCCTGACAATCCCATGATCAATGCGGGAGCGATCGCCACCACCAGCCTGATCAAAGGCGCAGATCCGACCGAACGGTTGAACCGAATGCTGGAGATGTTTCGTCGCTACATTGGGCATGAGGCGTTTGTCGATATGTCCGTCTTTATGTCCGAGCGCACCACCGGACATCGCAATCGAGCCATGGCGCACCTGATGCGCAATTTTGGCATGATTGACGATCGTCTGGACGAATCCCTCGATCTCTACTTTCAGCAATGTTCGCTTTTGGTCAACTGCCGCGATCTAGCAGTGATGGCAGCCACCCTAGCAAATCGAGGCATCAACCCAATCACTGATGAACAAGCGATTCATCCTGACTATGTCCGCGATATTCTCAGCGTGATGTACACCTGTGGCATGTACAACTATGCAGGGCAATGGGCATATCAAATTGGGCTACCTGCCAAAAGCGGGGTCTGTGGTGGCATTATTGCGGTGGTGCCCAACCAGATTGGCATTGGGGTCTTTTCTCCCCGGCTAGACTCTCATGGCAATAGTGTCCGAGGAGTCAAAATTTGTGAAGAACTCTCACGCCAGTTCAATCTCCATCTGCTCGACCTGGCAATGGGCAGGTGCAAGTTTGCGGAGACACAATCGCCACTCTCTTGAGTTTTTAGCAAATCCCTCACCATAAAAACCCTCTCATTGCGTAAATCATTGAGGAGGTTGCTCCAGCTCCAGCTTGTGTCTTAAGTAGGATCTTTGAGCAAAAAAAATTATCTAAATACTAAAAAATGAGAAGTGTCTTAGAATACAAATACAGATTTCATATAAACCTGCCGCTTTAACTTCGATCTCCAGGTAAGCCAACAGATTGTGACTTTTCAGTTCTCTGTGGGAGTTAAAAAATGTCTGGAAAATTTTTCTCTTTAAAACGATATTCGAGCAAGGCCTTATTGATGGGAACGATCGTTCTGGGTGGGTTAATTCCTGCCTTTTCTGCGATCGCGGGTCAATTGAGCAACGGTCAATCCTTTTTCAACCATCCGCCTCTGCTGATTCGAACCGCAACTACTTCACATAGTCGTTACACTCCTGCAACTTATCAGTTCACGTTGCGCGTTCCTGCGGATGCTGGAGAACCCTTAGGCGCCGTTAAAATCGCGCAAGTCGAGAACTCCGAAAAGATTGCCTTTGAACCAAATCATAGTACTGCTTTTATCGGCGATAGCCTTGCTGGAGGACCCATGCTATCGCTGGCGAGCATCGGTGGAGAGCAACCGAAGGATGCGACTGAGGTCACGGTAGTCTTTGATCCACCCGTGCAACCTGGTAAAACAGTCACAGTGGAAATTAGAGCCACTCAGAACCCAAATGGCGGCATCTATCTCTTTGGCGTCACCGCGTTTCCTGCGGGAGAAAATAGCCTCGGGCAGTTTTTGGGACACGGTCGCTTACATTTTGAGAGTGGTTCAGGGGGTTAGGCAGTGAGATCGGTTTTATCATCCGAGGGTTGAACCTGTGAAATCTGTATAATTTCCCCTGACTGATCGTCTTAGGGAAGCGCAACGGGATGGTATCGATCTGTCCTTTGAAGCCCTAATCCTTAGGGAAGCGCAGCGGCATGGTACCGATCTGTCCTTTGAGGCTCTAATCCCTTTTAGCTGGTTGAATCCATCCTTTGGGAATAGGGCGGGAATGCCGAGAGCGAGTTAGCACGGGGACATGTAGACGGACTGTTGCTCTCCACATCCCCGTGTCTCCCGTTTTTCCATGCCAGTCGGCGACTTCCCAAAATATGAGCCACACCCTCCTCTAGACTCAATTTCAGGTATAAAGCGATCGAATCCAGTTCCATTCCTGGCTCAGACCGTCTTTGAGCGAAACCTGCGGTTGATAACCGAGGATGTTTCTTGCCTTAGAAACGTCTGCCGCTGTGTGGCGGGCATCGCCCATGGCTTTGCCAATATGGTTTCTGCGAATCGGACTGCCAACTACCTGTTCCATGGTGTCGATCACCTCGGTCAGCACGACCCGGCTACCGCCACCAATATTGAACACTTCCCCAATCGCCTCTGCCACACTGGCAGCAGCAAGATTAGCCGCGATCGCATCACTGACAAACGTAAAGTCGCGGGTTTGTTGTCCATCGCCATAGATGGGGATGGCTTCATCTGCCAGTACAGCTTTAAAGAACTTGTGGAACGCCATATCCGGCCGTTGGCGCGGTCCATACACCGTAAAGTAGCGCAACGCTGTCACTGGCACCTGAAAATTTTGATGGTAGAGCCAGCATAACCGCTCGGCTGCCAGCTTGGTAATGCCATAGGGAGAAACTGGCTGGGGACAAATGGTCTCATAGGTAGGTAGCGCTTCAGCATTGCCATACACTGAAGATGTGGATGCAAAGACCAGACGTTTCAAACCCTTGGCATCTTTGGCAGCTTCCAATAGAATCTGTGTGGCATTGATGTTGCGCTCGGTGTAAGAACGAAACCCTGCGCCCCAACTGGCGCGCACACCCGCTTGGGCTGCTTGGTGGTAAACCACATCAACATTGTCTAGCAAGGCAACCCAGTCGATCGCCTGAATATCGCCTTCCACTAACTGGAAGTTTGGGTTGCATTCAAACGCAGCCACATTCTTCCGCTTCAAGGCTGGATCATAATAATCATTGAAATGGTCAACCCCAATCACGCGCTCTCCCCGACTCAGGAGAGTGTCAACCAGATGGGAACCGATAAACCCTGCCGCACCTGTCACAATACTAGTGGTCATATTTTTCCAAGTTGCTGCTTACAAAAAATCTGGGAAATAGAAAGGGTCCGTCTGGTTTATGGGTCTGGATGCAAAGCCAGCCTCCAGCCACTGCTATTGAAAGGCACTTTTAATTTTCCGCGTCACCTTGCGGGTCAGTTCTTGCCAGGAGTTGGGTATAGGGTCTGGCGATTCTGGTTGCACCGGACGAGGTTCATGCAAATAACGATAGTGCTCCCAAAGTTCCCGATAAGGAGACCCCGCTTTCATGGGAGTGCCTGCCCAATGCAGGTACCGTAATGGCGTGCCGCGATCGTACAAAATATGGTCTTTTTCCTGAAAATTTGGCGAACCTGCCCAACTACCTGGTTCATTTGCCCGCAGTTTTACTAAATTGACTCGACGAGGCATAGACCTCAGCACCAGGTAGTTCATAATGGGCTGATCGGTGGTTTGGCGAGAAAAGTCGAAGTATTCCCGGTGAGCGGCACATTCGCGCAGCAGTTCCACCATGCGCTCCAGCGGCAGTGCACTCTTTTTGGATGCCCAAAATCCGCTGTTGAATACATCCTGAAGTTGTTCGTCAGAAAATAACCCCTGTTCTTTTACCAATGAAGAGAAGACATCGTTCAGCCCTCTGCCCTTAAAGTGAAAGTCGCAGCAGAGAAATTCTGCTTCTGCCAGGTGATCCATCACGTTGGCGATTTTCTCGAATACGATGATATCGGTATCAATGTAGAGAAACTCATCCAGCGGTCCCGACCAAGCAACCAGCTTCCGCATTTTGTTGGGCAGTGCCAAAAAGTCGCGATCGAAAATATTGGCGATCGTGTCGGTAAATTGGTTCAGAAAATCGAGATCGGGGAAAAGCTGAACATTGTGACGCTTTTGCAATTCGGCAAACACCGTCTGGTGCTCATCATTGAAAGGAATGAGAAAGACTTCGGTGTCTGGGTCATAAAAGCGAATGCTGTTGAGTAGGGCGATCGCGTTTTCGCCCACCTTATCATTCGCAACGATATAAATTCCTCGGCGCATGGGGGTCTCCTAAGACTTGAGTCCAATCTTTTTCAGAACCCGGGTCGTCAGACTGGGTGGCTGATTGTAAGGGATTGGCTTGCCAGTGAACTGAGGGCGAGCTTCTGGCGTGTGCAAGTAGCGGTAGTGCAAAAAGATATCCCGATAAGGGAGATCCAGATTTTCTCCAGCGCACAGACGAGTAAACAACGTGGAAGAAACGCCGATGTAGTGCAGGTAGGTAAGGCGAGCATTTTTGTCGTACAGCACATGGTTGCGCTCTTCAAAATGGCGAGAAGTTACCGAATTCCCCGCCCGCACTCCTTCCGGTAAATGGAGCGCCAGGTTATGAATTGATACACTCGATCTCAGAGTCATGTAGTTTAAGACAGACTGATTCGGTGCATTTAAGTACAAAACTTCTGCTTCACCTTCTGCCAGTCTCTCTACCAACCAAGCCCGGCGCTCTGGCTCGAACATACCTCGTTTAGAGGCAAAGCAACCAGAACAAAAAATATCAGAAGTAATGCGGCTGGCGTTGAAAACATCTAGTAACTTCGGTGAATCTAGGTTAAAAATGTGCGCTGGATCTTTGTGCTGGAAGTCGTAAGTGACAAAGTCGGCGTCATCCAGAGCATTGAAGAAGATAGCGGGAGAATCAAGCAACAAAGTATCGGCGTCTAGGTAAATAAAGCGATCGAAAGGTGCGGCAGGATCAAACGCAGCGTAGCGATGGTTGCAGTGAATTCGATAGACGCCATCAATCCCTTGCTCTTGCCATTGCTGCATCGCAAACGGGTGGGTCTTCCAAACCTGAGTCGAAAATGCTTCCCAGGGAGCAAAGATTGCCGGATCATTCATCAATGAGACATTTTTGCGGTTGGCGATCTCCGCTTTGACTTTATCGAGGCGATCGTCGTAAGCAATGACGCAAACGGGGAAATCAGCGCCTGCATTCGCTTCAATGCTATTGAGCAGAGCGACCAATTGGTCGTAGACTGCGTCGTTTGCCAGCGTGTAGATACCGTCTATCATGAGGGTTTTACAAATAGAGGGGAATTAATCAAACTTGGCAGTAAAATCGGAAAGCCAGTTGAGTAAATTCAACTGATGCAGAATAATCTGACGCGCTTCAGCGATCGCATCTTTCGCCTGATACCAGGCATCGGGACTGGAAATCACCTCCTGGATATATGCCAACCCTTTTTCATCCAGACTGGGCAGACGCAAAAAGCTACCCGGAGGGAGTAATTTATCTGCAGCGGGTCCTCCATAATAAATCGGCAGACACCAGGCGAGTAGAGCATCCCAAAGTTTCTCACTGACGTACCAATCATTGTCAGCGTAGTTTTCGATCGCCAAATTGTAGCGATAGGGAGCCATGGTGTACCACTTATTGCCAATTCTGCCGTAGCCCCCTGCCCAGTCGGGCAAGTTACGCCCAAACAGGTCAAAGTCCACGTCAGAGTTCTTCAACAGTTTCAGGAAAGATAATCGCTTTTGGTGGTTTGCAGTTCTATCAATACCAGAGGTAATCCAGGAGCAGGGGCGCACTTTTTCGGGTGGGGGCATCTCATTCAGCTCCCGAAAAGAGTTGGCATGATACCAGATGGCGGGCATGTAGTCAGGCACAGGAGCCAAATCATCGGGTCCCGATACATACCCACAAAACTGCTCTGCCACTTGATAATCTTGCTTGCGAATTTCTAGCCTTTCTTCAAACGGAGGCTCTCGAATCAAGGCAACAATCCGTTCTTTCGGCACACCCCGTAAGCGAGTGGTAATATCGGGCGGCGCAGGCTGTGGTTTAAAAGCAGTCAACCAATTTTTGGGTGCAGCAGGTGGAATAAAAAAGTCGGCTCCAAAGTTATAAACCAGCAAAAAATCAGGGTTGGGCGTTTGTGACAGCATTTGCGTTTCTCCCCAAGTTCCAAAAAAATGGGGGGTCTGCTGCCACAACCAATCGTTTTGAGGCGTCAGATTTTTGTAGTTCGTCACCATGCCGAAAACTTTTTTATCCATAAACCTGACTTACCAGTAAATTTTCCATAAGGATAAGGTTTTGCGCAGTGGAAGGTTCCAACACGCCATAATGAGTGATCGATAAAAGAACTGATGCTGGATACAAGTCCCTTCGCAAAAGGTAACACAGCCTTTCTGACCGAATCCGCAATCTCTGACTTCTCCTCATACAGAATTTACGAAACACAAGAACTCGACAAGGTTTTTTTGCTCTGAAAATCAAGAGTTGGGCAGAATTTGTTAATAGGGATTGTGGCACAACTTCTATGGCAACAGTGAAAGCATCTAAATCAGGTCTCGACAAAGTTGCCCGGATGGCACAACTGAAAGGGTGGACAAAAACCCGAACGCCCGTTTGGTGGCAAGATGCCCATACGACGCAGGCTACCTTGAGGCGTTTTTGGCGAGGTATTTCGATCCATCAGGAGGCATTTGTTGATATCTGTAAAGCTGTGGGTCTTGAGGACTGGGAAAGTATTATCGATCGCACCGTCCCCCCGATGCCTGAGCCGCAATCCACCCCGAATCCACTGGTGCAGGATTGGGAAAATGCTCCCGATGTGTTGGGCTTCTATGGACGCACGGATGAACTCAACCAGTTAAAGCGGTGGGTATTGGACGATCGCTGCAAAGTGGTGACGATTTTGGGTATGGGCGGTATGGGTAAGACTGCCCTGACAGTCAATCTGGCGGATCAAATCCACGAGCAGTTTGAGTGTTTGGTGTGGCGATCACTACAGCCAAAGCCAACCCTACCCACTCTACTCAAAAGTCTGATGCCACTGCTCATGCCAGAAATAGAACCTTTTAGCAGTACGCAGGAGGGGCTAATGCTCCTAATCCAGTGCCTGCAAAAGCGACGTTGCTTAATTGTTTTGGATGAATTGGAAGTGATTTTCCAAAGCCAGCAGGGAAAAATTTCAGCTCAATCTAGCCCCTACCAAAAGGGATATGAGGACTATCGAGAATTTCTACGTCGGCTGAGCGTTGCACCCCACAAAAGTTGTATTGTGCTGACCAGTCGGGAAAAACCAGAAGAAATTGCTGCGCTGGAGGGAGAAACCTTACCGATTCGCTGTCTGCGATTGAGAGGGTTACGACTGGACGATGCCAGAGCGTTATTTAAGGCAAAGGGGTTTTCTGGCACTGAGAAAGGTTTGCCAGAGCTAGTCGATCTGTACGGAGGAAATCCGCTGGCGCTGAAAGTGATCACGACCATGATTGAGGAAATTTTCAACGGGAACGTGGCAGCTTTCTTGAGCCAAAATACGATGGTGTTGGGCGATCGGCTACGAAGTATTGTGCAGCAGCAACTCGAACGACTGTCCGAGTTGGAAAAAGAGATTGTCTACTGGTTAATGATTGAGCGCTATCCTGTCTCATTCACTCATTTGCAAAAGACACTCTTGTCTCAGCCACCTGGATCAGCACTGTTGGAAGCGATAGCATCCCTGGAGCGGCGATCGCTGATTGATAAGATGACTCTGGATACAGCAGACGATTCGACTTTGCCACAAATCTCTGCTCAGGCGGAACCTATCTCGGTAGGGGGCGAGATCAAATTTACGCTACAACCGCTAGTGATGAAATCTGTAACAGAGGAATTTATCGAGCAGGCGATCGAGGAAATCTGTGCTGTTTTGGACTCTCAAGATGTCAGTTCATTCAAAGTGTTGAGAAACCATGCTTTATCTGGCAATTATGAAATGGGTAGACAGTCGCCTTATTTGGCTAAGTTTCTACAATCTGGGCAACCTGGACAAATGACAACAACGTCTTCCAACACACGAATTCCTGGAATGCATCGGTCAGTTCAGCCAAATTCTCGAATTCTGAAACCGCTGGTGTTTTATCTGGCACGATCACTGAATCGTGAACCCGATCTCATCCAAAAAATGACTCGGCAACTACCCGTTATCCTGCCATTATTGCAAGGCGGGTCGTCCGATCGAGTCAGATACCTGGGACGCAATTTGATGCAATTATTGATTGCCCTCAAAATTGATCCGGGTCAATATGACTGGCGCGATATTCCCATGCGCTAATACGGTAATCCATGATTTTGGTGGAGTTTAGGTCAATATTCTATGGTATCGATCGCCTGTTCTCGTTTATAAGAAATCGCTTTCAAATGCCGCTTAACTGTATTGATGGTGATGTAGAGGTTAGTAGCAATTTCTCGGTAGGTGTAGCCTGTGCGGCGCAGCATCCAAACTTTTGCCTGTTGGGGAGACAGTTTGTATTGCTGGATTTCGGCGATCGCTCGATTGAGCAATGACTGCCGGCGATCTTCCAGCAACACCACCAGATAAGGAGGATGAGTTTCTTCTAACGCCAACCACTTCACCCTGACTCGCAAGATGGTGGATGGCTCCAGACGAATTTCTGATTCAATTACAACGGGACGATCAGAGCCTATGGTACAACTGTCAATTAATGCCTGACATAGCCGCCAGAGCAATTTTGGCACCTGAGTTGTAGGCTTACCACAATTGAGTTTCCGACAAAAGTGTTGAGCATTAAGGCTTCTGTAGATCTGCTCACCCTGCGAGGTCAAAATGAGAATGCCGTCAGCCAGTCCTTCGATGATGCCTTGTAGAAAGACAGAGTTGAAAGGATTCGGTTGTTCCATAGTTTCCAGAAAGGGGACTTTGATAAGGTGGGGCCGTTTTAGGAGCCAGAAACAATTCTGTGCGAAGGTTTGCGCTTCATAGCAGGTTCTAGAGAACTCAACTACATATCATTCATCAGTGGCTACAACGCAATTGCCAGAGAAGTTTCTGGGCACCCCAGGTGAGATCGAGCATTTTTAACACTTGAGCAGAAGAGTGATTAGGTAATTGGCTTTCTTGCAATGCCCAGTTGATGAAATGAGTCAGATGGCTTTCAGCTCTGAAACCACAATTTGAGTGGATTGATGAACCGTTGAACAATGTAATTGAGTTTTCATGGGGGGACTTCTCCTGATGACGTTTAGGACATCAATCAATTTCTGATATTCTCAGGATGCCTGACTCTAATTACGATTCAAGCTCAGCTTTGGACTCACTTTTGAACTCACCGAATCAATCGATCCATTTCCCCGCATCCCTACGTCTCCCCTTCTCCGCAGCAACCTCAGCTTTTCGTAGCTACTTACATAGCTCGTTGCCTTTCCAAAAAACGATTGATTTCTGCGGCTAACCAGGCTTTCTCTGGTTCAGTTAGAAAGGTGCCAAATCGAAACTTGCGTTTGCCTACCAACACAGACGTCGTAATCGGCACTTTATTCAACGACAACCCTGTTGGTTTGAAAATTACTTGAGTCACTTGAGTCGTCTGTTGTCGCTTATCCTGAACGCACCAGTTGAGCAGCCATTTTTGCAGTCGAACCGTTTGGGGATTGAGTTCTATCCTTACTCGTGGCATGGCACTGTGCAAGAAAATTCCCAGCAGCCCCAATCCCATTACCCCATAAACACTCAGGAAGATCCACCCTGCTTGACTTACAACGTAGCCAGAAACGATAGTTACCCAAAGCATTAGCAGAAAAAAGCTATTGAAAACAACGGGAATGAGGGCAAACAATTGGCTAGGACGATTGCCAATCCACACAGGTGGAATATCAACAACTAACTGACTGACAGCGACTTGCAACCGGATGGGCGTGCCGGGAGGACGATCGAAGGACTGGTCTACAGTCCGAACGAACTCCTTTTCGCCCTGCAAGACTGCCAGTGCTTCTTCCGCTGAATCGAAACGATCTTCTGTCACAGGTTCAATCAGTCGATCCAGCCAATCAGCGAAGGGTTTCGACAGTTTGACCTGATCGCGAAATTGCAGTTTGAGCTTGCGTTGAGGCAGGTTGATTGGATGTTTTTGGGTCAGCAAGTATATGAGGGTGGTACCGACGCCATAGAGATCGGTAGATAACACCGCCTGACCCCGAAACTGTTCGGGAGCCATGTAACCGTAGGTGCCAACTACGGTACTGCCCCCAGTCAGCGTATTGTGGTAGGCATCCTGCACAGCACCAAAATCGACTAGAAAGAGTTGCTCATCTTCGCGACGAATAATGTTTTGGGGTTTGATGTCACGATGAATCACAGGAGGCGCTAATTGTTGCAGATAGATGAGAACTGTGAGCAGTTGTATCGCCATCTGTTGGACAGTGGCTTCATCAGGTCGCCAACCCTGTTCAATCGAGGTAGCTAGAGATTGCCCTTGTGCCAATTGTTGAACCAGATAAAAGTGACGATCGCGGGGTTGATCAATTTGAAAATGATCAAGATATTTGGGAATCGCTGGATGATTTAATTCCCCCAGAATACGAATTTCTCGTTCAAATAAATCTAAAACTTTAGTTGAATTAGAGCGGCGTAAAGACAGAACTTTTAATGCAACTACCTGATTCGTCTTCAGATCTTTTGCTTTATAGGTAATACCAATTCCGCCCTGTCCAAGCAGACCAATAATTTGGTAGCGATCGACGAGAATGTCTTCAAAATGATAAGGTAGCTGCATTATTCTTACGACAGAATATTAAGGAACTGAATTGTTCATTTGTGTTTGAACATCCGAGAACCGTTTTTATCAAGACAAATGATATTAGCTTTTATGAAACTTTTGCCACCATGCATTAAAAGCAAGCCACGTATTTCTAACTTACAAAAATTTTCATCTAATGGAGTCAGTCCCATTTTATTTTTAGCATTAACATCAGCTCCTTTAGCAATGAGCATTTCTGCTATTTCTTTAACATCAACCCCGTGCAATGGAGTGTTGCCAAAATTATCTCTAGCATTGACATTTGCACCCTTGGCAATGAGCATTTCTGCTATTTCTTTAACATCAACCCCGTGCAATGGAGTGTTGCCAAAATTATCTCTAGCATTGACATTTACACCCCTGGCAATGAGCAGTTCTGCTATTTCCTTAGAACGAACCCCGTGTAATGGAGTTTCACCATTAATGCTTCTGGCATTGACATCAGCTCCCCTGGCAATTAAAAGTTCTGCGATCTCTTTAGAATTCACTTTATGTAGTGGGGTTTTGCCCTCAGTGTCTTTGGCGTTGACATTAGCTCCCTTAACAATGAGTAATTCTGCAATTTCTTTAGAGTTAATCCAGTGCAATGGAGTGTTGCCAAAATTATCTCTAGCATTGACATTTACACCCCTAGCAATGAGCAGTTCTGCTATTTCCTCAGAACGAACCCCGTGTAACGGAGTAGAACCTCCACTATCTCTAACATTGACATTTGCACCCCTGGCAATGAGTAATTCCGCAATCTCTTTGGACTCAACCCCATACAATGGAGTGTTGCCAAAATTATCTTTAGCATTGACATTTACACCCCTGGCAATGAGCAGTTCTGCTATTTCCTTAGAACGAACCCCGTGTAATAGAGTTTCACCATTAATGCTTCTGGCATTGACGTCAGCTCCTCTGGCAATTAAAAGTTCTGCGATCTCTTTAGAATTCACTTTATGTAGTGGGGTTTTGCCCTCAGTGTCTTTGGCGTTGACATCAGCCCCCTTAGAAATTAATAGTTCTGCCAATCTCTTATCTTCTTGGTAAGACTGATATTCCTGTGGATATTTCTGATAACAGGCTTTTAGTTGATTTGATTCTTGCGCTTCCTGGTTTATAGGTAAGGAGATAGACATGCAGGCTGAATCATTTACGCGAGATATCGCATTATCTAATGGAGTAAAACCTTGACTATCTCTAGCATTGACGTTTGCACCCTTGGCAATTAGTAATGCTGCGATCTCTTTAGACTTAACTCCGTGCAATGGAGTGTTGCCAAGATTATCTCTAGCATTGACATTTGCACCCCTGGCAATTAATAATACTGCGACCTCTTTAGAATTCACTTTATGTAGTGGGGTTTTGCCCTCAGTGTCTTTGGCGTTGACATCAGCCCCCTTAGAAATTAATAGTTCTGCCAATCTCTTATCTTCTTGGTAAGACTGATATTCCTGTGGATATTTCTGATAACAGGCTTTTAGTTGATTTGATTCTTGCGCTTCCTGGTTTATAGGTAAGGAGATAGACATGCAGGCTGAATCATTTACGCGAAATATCACCCGATCTAATGGAGTAAAACCTTGACTATCTCTAGCATTAACATTAGCTCCCTTGGCAATGAGTTGTTCCGCTACTTCCTTAAAGTAAACCTGGTGTAATGGAGTGCTGTCATAATTATTTCTAGCCTTAACATTTGCACCTTGAGCGATCAATAGTTCTGCTACTTCCTTAGAAGAAAAAGATGCATTATGTAATGGAGTATTACCTTGATTGTTTCTGGCATTAACATCACCTTCCCTAGCAATGAGTTGTTCTGCCAATTCCCTAGAACGAACCCAATGCAGTGGAGTGCTTCCCTCACTATCCTTCGCCCGGACATCTAGATTTCTATTCAATAACATTTGGGTGATGTCTGGATCATTGCTGTTCAGCGCACAACTCCAAATGGGGGAGTCATCAGAGAAACCTTTGATGTAGAGATTTCCTCCTTGCTTTAAATAATTCTTAAAGGCAGCCTTCTTTAAGGGATAAGTGCAAACTTCTGGAGGTTGAAATCCGAGGTGGCTCAGGATTCCCCATTTGTAAGTATTCAGAATGAATATGCCTGCGATCGTTGCAATACCTGCTCCGACTAAAAACTTTCGGGAGATGGGAGTGCGAGGTTTAATCGCGGATAGAAAGGTCTTTTCCTGGAGCGCATTCAGGGCTGCTTTTGCAGAGGGGAAGCGATCGTCCGCATCGGGTTCCAGCACCTTTTCTAGCCAATTCGCCAGGAGATCGGACACCTGAAGCTTGGAACGGAAGCTAATCTTAAGTCGTTCCTGGGGCAGTTCTGAAGGATGACGGTGGGTGAGTAAAAACAGTAAGGTGGCTCCTAAACTGTAGAGGTCGGTGGCAGGAAACGCCTGCCCGCGAAACTGTTCAGGAGCCATGTAACCAAAGGTGCCAATCACCGTACTGCCCCCTGCCAGAGTGCTGCGGTAGGTATCTCGCACTGCGCCAAAATCCACCAGGTAAATCCGTCCATTTTCGGCTCGAATCAGGTTGTGAGGCTTGATGTCTCGATGAAATACAGGCGGTTTCAGACTTTGTAAGTAGATCAGAATGCGGAGAATTTGGATGGCAATCTGTTTGACGCCCGCTTCGTTAGTGCGCCAGCCACTTTCCACCAGTTCCGCCAGAGATTTGCCCTCTGCCAGGTCTTGCACAATATAGAAAGCCCGATCGTCCGACGTATCCACTGTGAAGTAATCCCGATAGCGGGGAATCGCGGGATGGCGCAGCTGAGCCAGAACCTTAGCTTCTCGCTCAAACAGTTCCATCTGCTTCCAGTTGCCCATGTGACGCAGAGACAAGGCTTTTAGGGCAACCCGTTCATTGGTTTGCAGATCTTCAGCTTCATAGGTAATGCCGACCCCACCCTGCCCCAGTAAGCGCAGAATGCGGTAGCGATCGGCAATGGTTTCGCCAGGTTGGAGAAACTCGTCCTGAGCCTGAGAGAGGGGGAGAGGGGGAGAGAGGGTAGGAGAATCAGTTTGTATTGAAGGTTGCAGGTTAAATTCCTGAATCCATGCGGGAGTATCTACCCCTGTTTGTCTGCCAGAGAGTTTTACCCGATCAATTGAGGCAATGTCTAACTTGAGCAAGCCCCGATGAATGACAGTGCTCCAGGAAGTTGAAGGAATCTGCTCCGATGCCAGGGTTATGTGCAGGCAATCCTGCTCCAAAGCAACTCTGGCATTCATCCCCTTAGGTTTAAGAGATCGATTAAGCAAATAGGAGATCGCGCCCACTTCGCCCCGCTTTGCGCGTTCCCGCACCTTACCTGTATCCATTGGCTCAGCCTCTTACGACTAGAGAATACTTCTGGGTTGTAGCGATCGCACATAGGAATATTTTATCTTTCAAAAGATATATCCTTGATTTATCGTATTTCTGATAGTGAATGAGAGATGCAGACCGCTACCATCAAAATATTGGAATCCGAGGATGCGCTGGACTCAGTTTTGAACTCACCTCCAATCCTCAATTCCTGATATCGAGGGCAACTGAACAATGGCTCTAGACATGGACTCGCCCTCTCGGAGCATCGTCTAGAGCCATCCTTAAATAAAGTTGTTCGAAAAACCTTTTGAAAATTTTTCTCACTTAGTCTAATCTAGATTCTGAAGCTTATTGATTTCTTTTCTCAAATACTTACTCGGTTTCCTGTAAAAATATCTCTTGAAGCAGACTTAAAAAGTAGAACAAGGCAGGTCGCGATCGCCAGCACCTGAGGGATTTTCATGCGCTAGTTTTTAGCCCAACAAATCTTCACTTTTTCCAAAGGAGTCACCTTGAAACGTTTGTTTCCTATTCGTAAAACGACGCGATGGCAATGGTTATTTACCCTTGCCCTAAGTGCTCTGCTGTTTGTGATCGCCATACCGGGCTATGCAGCAACTACCCCTCAGCAAGATTTGCAAAAGTTGGATGGGCATATTGAGCAAGCCTTGGTGAAGGCGAAAAAACGGGACTTTAACGGTGCCCAATCTGAGTTCAAAATTTACAACGATACCTGGTTTGATGTAGAAGATGGGGTCAAACAGGCTTCTCGCAAGACTTACAAAGAGATTGAAGCAGCAATGGGAGAAGTCAAATTTGCCTTTTCCATTGAACCACCCAATCAAGCACAAGTTGTCCAATCATTGACAACTTTGCATAAAGTCAACCAGCAGTTTATTACCAATAAGCTGACCGAACCAAGTTCTCAGGCAAGCAGTCCTTCTAGCGAAGTTACGATCGCCAGTCTCATTGACCACTTGAACCAGGCAAAGGTGTTTGTCCAGAAAAAAGATCTGGCAGCAGCGGCAACCGAAATCAAAACGGTTCAGACCAACTGGCTGGAAGTTGAGGGTATTGTTGCAACTAAATCAAAGCAAGACTACATCACAATTGAGAATGACCTGGCAAAAGCCTATGGTTTTCTCAACACAACCCCCACAGACATCAACAGTGCCCAAACGGCGATCGATCAACTCAAGCAAACGCTGCAACCCTATGCCAATCGAAATTTGCGCTATACCCTACTGGATGCAGCATCGATCTTATTGCGTGAAGGGTTAGAAGCATTACTCGTCTTAGTCGCATTGCTGGCATTTATGTCGAAAAGTGGTAATGCAGATAAGAGCCGTTGGCTCTGGATTGGCGCAGGCGCAGGCGTCCTTGCCTCAATCTTGACTGCGATCGTCATTCGGATCTTTTTCGCGAACTTGACAACTGCGGGAGCCAGCCGAGAATTGCTGGAAGGCATTACTGGCATTGTTGCGGCCTCCATGCTGTTTTATGTGAGCTATTGGCTGCATAGCAAGTCTTCCTTAGGAGCATGGCAGGGATACATCCATCACCAGGCAACCTCAGCCCTCGCTAAAAATAGCGTATTCTCATTAGCACTGCTGGCTTTTTTGGCGGTCTTTCGGGAGGGAGGAGAAACCGCACTGTTCTACATCGGCATTGCACCGTCGATCAGCAATTCAGACCTGTTGGGAGGCTTGGCATTGGGCAGTGTGATATTGGTCATCGTTGCAGTGCTGATATTTGGAGTCGGGTTAAAAATTCCCCTCAAGCCGTTCTTTTTGGTTACGAGTGTCTTGATCTACTATCTGGGCTTCAAGTTTATTGGTAGCGGCATTCATGCCTTGCAAGTCGCGGGAATTTTGCCAGCGAGCCCTGCCAATTTCTTTCCCAGTTGGGAAACGCTGGGTCTTTATCCTACTTGGGAAACCACACTGGCACAGTTGGTGATTCTCTTGATTGCTCTGGCGATCGTCCTGCGAGATCGTTTGCGTGCGGCGGATTCAGCCGTTTAGGCGCTACGGTTAGGAATGCCTGCTCGCCTGAACGATCGCCATATTCAATGGCGTGAAATCTATCCCATTCCAGGGGCACAAAGTTTTGTGCCCCTCTCGATAGACTTTTTTAGTTCCGACAATTAATTGTGTTTTGAGGATTCATAAAATGATGCGTCTTAAATTCGGTTCTTTACTCGCTGTACTGTTGGTTGTGGGCTTGGGAGCTTGTAACAATCCCAGTCCCTCGCAGAGTGAGGCGACTGCTAGTCCAGAGGCAACTGCAACAACCGAAGCCAGTCCGGTGGCGTCAGCCAGTCCAACAACGACAGCCAATGACACCCAAAAGGTATTGACTGAAATGCAGGCAGTTTTAGCACAGACGAAAGCAGCCGTCCAAGCCAACGATTTTAAGAAAGCCCAAGCAGTGTATGCAGACTTTGATGAGAAATATTGGGAAAAGATTGAGGACGGTGTCAAAGAAAAATCGAAAGCGTCTTATAAACAGGTCGAAGAGGGCATGGTTGCAATTTCCAATCAGTTAAAAGCGCCGAAGCCAGATGCAACTAAGACGATCGCTGCGATCGATGCGCTGACTAAAACACTGAATGCTTATGCCAAGGGTTCCTGAGGACTGAAGGTTACCGTCTAACTTTAACCAATTGAAGTCTCTGTAATAGACACGCCATAGAGACTTTGCCAGGTTCTTGCAGCTCCCTATGGCGTTTGTATAATCAAGCTCTCCTATATCGCCCAAAATTGGGAGTACCCGAAAACTGTGGAGATCGGGTTGCGATTGTGTAATTTCTTAACGGAAGGATTGTGAATCCCCGATCCTCTTTGACAATTGAGAAGACCTTTAAAGACTGCTGACTGAACAAAATGCCTGTTGGATAAAGTGAGCTAGACTCAGATTTGAACTCAGTCCCATAGATAAAGAGGTTGACAGCGTCAAAGTCTGACAACTCGAAACGACAGGCTAAGATTAAACTGACAGCGTGGAGAGGAAGGAGCCATGAATACGATTCGGGAGCAATTCACAAAACTGTGGCAACTCCTGTCGAACTCGGAGACAGGAACCAACTATCAAAAGACTCTGGGGAACACCTGGCAGATTTTGCGAGAAACGCTTAAACTTGCCTGGTTAATACTCTGTTTTGGCTTAGTCATGCTGGCTTGGTTGTGGAACGTTGCCATTCAGGGCGGACAAAGTTTACGAAGTTGGTTAAACGGAATTGAAGAACCAACTGCCAATCGAGTTTTGTCAGAGGCGGGCAAAGTTCTGCTCACCGCCGGGCAGACAACAACCACATCTCTGGTTTCTCAAGCCAGAAGTCAGTTGGGCATTCCAGAACCTGTTGAAGTGAAAGCAGTGCCTGTTAGTGAACCGAAAAAGCAAATTGCAGGCAATCCGGTTGTCCCAGTTGTTGATCCAAAACCAATCCCTACCCCGATCGCAGAACCGACTGCAATCGATGAAGAATCACCTACCGCATAGTTACTGTGCTGTCAGACTAAGCGTTTTGGTAGATAACATCAATCAAAAGCATTGATTGGTCAACCCAGCTTGATCAATGAGTCTAGATGAGAAACAGAGGCACACCTTTTGCCAAGGTGTGTTTTTGTTTTAGGGAGTGGAAAACAGCCTCAGTTATTCAACACCACCGAAAATCGTCATTAAGGGAATCGCAAAGCCCAATGAAAATTTGGTTTTCCTCCCCTCCCTTTGCCATTCTGTTCCTGCAAAGTCAGCAACGTCTCAGCCATGCGGATGACCACTGCATTCTGAGCGAATTTGGCACTCGATGCTGGATTCGCATCCGCTTCAGGCATCCCGATCGCCTGTAAGTGCTTTTGCATGAATTTTGACATGCAGTCGGGGCGTTTTTAGCCCATCAGACCCCGTAGACTGCTTCCCCGAGGCACTGGGGTCGAACAGTTTCGCCTGTCATTTTTTTCCAATTTACAAGACAACGAACCGCTGGAAGGGAGATCGTGCCTTTGCCAGACATCGTCGATCGTCCAAAAAACTCAAATTATCACGGGGATAACACCATGGCAAACATCATTGGCACCAATCGAAATGCCAATCTAATTGGCACTAATGAAAATGACATTTTACACCCAAGTTAGGTAACGATTTTGTCGATGGAGGAGCAGGCATTGATACCTTGGTTCTCGACTTCTCATCTATTGTTTACCAATATTGAGCAACTCAATATCACAGGCAGTAAAGGCAACGATTTTTTTTAGAGGAGGAGCGTTTAGTGATGTTTTGAGGGGAAGTGCAGGCAACAATGCTCTGTATGGCGAAGCAGGTAATGACAAATGGCACGATCGCGACTAACATTGAATTTCTTGATGGCTTTACCACGGGCAGTAGAAACGATCGAATCCTTTATAGCCTTAATCTTGACAACACCATCAACACGGGCGATGGCAACGACACGATCAATTCTGGATTGGGACGTGATGTGGTAGACGGGGGAGTAGGCAATGCTTGCTGATTATTGACTACTCTTCTACAGGTGGTTTAAGCAGCTTGTTCGTGCTTGCCCAAATTCGATCGCCATCCATCTTTACTTCAAGTAGAACAAGGGGGCTTCAGCCCCTTGTTCACTCCAGGTCTCAAAATGCCTAGAGAAGTAGAGTCGTCACTGGCATAGAGTTTAGAGGGTCAGATTTTTCTGACCCACGCTTAGTTCTACTACTCGATCGGAACCACGAGTAGAGTAATCCCCTGTATCCCGACAATACTGACTGTATTGCCAGGGAGAATGATTATTGGGCGATCGGGTTGGTAAAGTTCGGCGGGCCAATAGGTGCCCTGGTGCTTGACTCGTCCCGGTTGAGTAGTAGTAATTTGCTGCTCCACCCTGCCAGGAGTTGGACTAGAGAAAAATTCAGGACTAGAGGATTTAAAGAAGAATTCGTTCATGGTATGGGTGCCCCTGTTGAGGTGGGATATGTCATTTGTAGCTTGTATCCATTTGCCGTCATGCTTAGGAGACGATCGTCAAAACTCTTCATCCACAGCATTGGCAAAGCGAACCTCCTTGACCCAACGAGCACACAGTCTAAACGATCAACCTTGATGTACTAAGGTGGGCCTTAATCAGGAGGCTAGTATTTTTGCAAATTGAGAAATCAAACTGCGACGATCGCAGCAACACACTCGCCTGTAAATAGATCACTTGAATGAATGAGAAATCTTAAAATCACCTGATTGCTGAGGCTGGAATGAACTTGTTAAATCCATCCAGCACATTGGTAAGGTCACGCTGCTTTTAAACAGCGCTCAAGCAAGTAAGATAACTGACCTCCTGGAAGTTAAGTTGGGATCACAAGCGAGTTCACAACGCCTACTCCTCAACAATTTCGACCAACTTCATCTCCGGATGAAACATACTATATCATCACTAGACTTAATTTTACATACCCCAACAGTTTTTTTGGGCAAGTTGCTTAAAAGTGCTCAATCTGCTCATACTTGCGTCAATTCTTAGCTCTAGCAGTCAAGTCTTTGCGGAAAAGTGTCATCTTGCATTCTCAAAATTGTAGTATTGATTGCCAGAACATACTCCGCCAATTTGGTATGGTATGGAATAGCACGAAATGGGTAATTTTGTCCTAAATCTGCTGGGGAGAGGATTCGCCTTTGCCATGCCTCGATCGAACTCAGATCTCCTGCTCAGCGGGAATCTCAATCCAGCCTCTTGTTTCACTTTGTGTAGAGTGAGACTGTTTTCATTCAATATTCAGGCTAATAGAAAGAAGGTCAAAAAAATCCTAAAAAATAATAGGGCATTTGAGTGTAGATCATACACTTTGATATCCATTAATTGGAGATTTGATCTCAAATTTGACCGCTCATTAATCAATCACAATCTTTCTTTTTCATTAGCAAGTCTTGAAATGAAGAAACCCGATTGAGCCAGCACAACAGATCGATATTCAACCGAGTGTTTAGGACCTTGACACACACAATTGCATGGCCGAAAACATCCTAGATTAAGCTTAGATTCGCCCACCCCATTGAATCCACTATTTCAGATTGAGCAATCGTTAAGTGCGATCGCCAAAATCTAGCCCAGCTAGCAACTGCGATCTCAAATTACGCTCCTACAACTGATTTGGCTCCTACCCATCAGAAGAATTTAAGTGGGTCATTAAACTCACTTTTAACTATCAAGAAAGAAACCTTTTTAATCTTTCAGATAAGGAATGAATAAAGTGTAAAGATATTCGTGAATTATCATGAATCTCCTGTGAAATGTCTGAACTTATCTTAAAGTATGAAAAGTTCAGAATCATACTAAAGCATCCCGGCAGCTTAAGGTCTTGATCCATGGATTTTGAAGAAGCTTACGATGTGGCAGATGCTGCTGTTTTCGGTCGAAAGGAAAGACATCTGACTGCAGCCGAGGTCACCGTCCTGCGGGGGACATGGAATAACCAATCTTATGAAGAGATTGCGGCAGATTCGCGCTACAGCTTGAACTATTTAAAACGTGATGTCGGACCCAAGTTTTGGCGAATGTTGTCAGAGGCGTTGGGAGAGGAGGTCAATAAAACCAACTTTCGATCGGCGCTAGAACGTAAGAAAATCCTGGAAGGTGAGGCTGGGACTTCTCTTCGCGAGTCTCTCTATTCTGACTTGGGCACCGCAGTCAACCCAGAATCGCCCCATCCAGCCAACCAGATAAAAGCCCCCGAACCGATGATGGATTGGGGAGAAGCGGTTGATATCTCAACCTTCCACGGACGAACTGAAGACCTGACAACCTTAGAAACCTGGATTCTAGCGGAGCAATGTCGCCTAGTAGGTGTGCTGGGAACAGGAGGAATTGGCAAAACCTTTCTGGCAGTGAAACTGGCTTATCAGATTAAGAATCAGTTTGAGTACTTTATTTGGCGATCGCTGCGTCACCAACCGACCGTTCAGAGCATCCTGACGGATCTCATCCAATTTTTAGCAGGGCAGAATTCGCCCGACATCCCTACGGACACCAACGCTGCCATTACCTTGTTGTTAAGCTATTTCCGCCAACATCGATGTCTAGTGGTGCTAGATGGCGCAGAAATGCTCTTGAAACCAGCAATTCGCGGAGGGCGCTATTTGGATGGCTACGAAGAATACGGCGAACTTTTTGACCGAATTGGCTTAGAAGTTCACAAAAGCTGTCTGGTGGTGACCAGTCGCGAGAAGCCCAAAGAATTTACGGCACAAGAGGGAGAGTCTTTGCCCGTCCGTTCTCTAGAACTAGCTGGAATGGATCAAGCAGCTGCCCAAGCAATTTTGAAAGATAAAGGGCTGTCGGCATCGGAACAGGAATGCGCAGAACTCAATCGTCGGTATTCAGGCAGTCCAGTGGCACTCAAAATTGCGGCTACTGCTATTCAAAATTTATTCGATGGCAATATTGCTAAGTTTCTGGCTGAAGCGACGATCGTCTTTGACGCGATCGGGCGATTACTGGAAAAGCAATTTATTCGATTATCAGGTTCAGAAAAAAAAGTTCTTTACTGGCTGGCAATTCACCAAACCTGGGTGTCAATTTCAGAGTTGCGGCAAGAGATCGTGTCCCCGCTGCTCCAGGCAAAGTTGCTCGATGCCCTCTATGCGCTGGGGCGGCGATCGCTGATTGAGAAAAGCAGTGCAGGCTTTACCCTACAACCTGCCCTGCGAGAGTATGTGATTGGCGTAATTGTTACTCAAGCTTGCGAAGAAATTCAATCGGGCAAAATTGATCTGCTCAATAGCCATGTCTTGATGCGGGCAGAAGCCGAAGATTACCTGCGAGAGGCACAGTTTCAACACATTCTCACCCCTTTAACGGAAAGATTGCTGGCAGAGTTTAAAAGCCTGGAACAGGTCAAAGATCGGTTGATGCAGATTGTGGCTGAGCAGCGAGAAAAACTATCGCTCAAACGTGGCTACATCGGCAGCAATGTCGTGAATCTATTGCGGGCAATGGGCGTCCATTTGAACGAACTAGACTTTTCGGGACTAATGCTCTGGCAAGCTTGCTTTCAAGGCATTACCCTGCATCAGGCTAATTTTGAACGGGCGGATTTGGAGTTCTGTCGATTTACCGAAACGCTGGGCAATGTGTTGGCGATCGCCTTCAGTCCCGATGGGCAGATGCTGGCAACGGGCGATGACACCGCCCAAATTTGTCTGTGGGAAGTGGCATCGGGTAAGAAACTTGCCACACTAACCGGACACAATAGCTGGATTCGCGCGATCGCCTTCAGCCCCAATGGGCAAATTTTGGCAAGTGGCAGTCAAGATCAGACTGTGCGGTTGTGGCATGTACCGACGCAGCAATTCATCAAAGTGCTGAAAGATCCTGCCCTCCAGTCAGACCTTTCCCACAAGGATTGGGTAGGAGCCGTAACCTTTCATCCCAGTGGCGAGAGTTTGGTCAGCGGTAGTCATGATTACACCATCAAACTGTGGCATCTGGCATCGGAGACCTGTCGAGCACTGCCCTACCAAAATCGAATTCGCTCGATCGCCTTTAGCCCCGATGGCAAAACCCTCGCAATGGGCGGAGATGATTGTGTCGTCAGCCTCCGCAATGCCAACACTGGCAAATATCTCAAAACTCTGGAAGGCCATACAGACTGGGTACGATCGGTTGCATTTAGTCCCAATGGAGACATCCTGGCGAGTGGCAGTGATGACCAAACGGTAAGATTGTGGCAGGTCAAAACGGGTGAATGTCGCCAAATTCTAGAAGCTCATGGGAACTGGGTCAGATCAGTCGCCTTTAGCCAGGATGGCAACTTGTTGGCAACCGCAGGGGACGATTATCGGGTCAAGCTGTGGAATGTCCAGACGGGTGAGTGCCTGAACACCTTAGAGAAACATACTGGCATTGTTTGGGCTGTCACGTTTAGTCCCGATGGACGATCGTTGGCAAGCGGCGGGGATGACCAAACGGTGCGGGTATGGCAAGTCGAGAGTGGACTGTGTCTGCGAACCGCCCAAGGGTGTGCAGCCGGAGTACGAGCGATCGCCTACGCACCAGAGGTTTTCGAGCACAACGGTTTACAACGGCACTGGTTAGCCAGTGGCAGCAATGACCACACCGTCAAGATATGGGATACCCATACCGAAAAGGTGATCCGTTGGTTTCCAGGACATACTCGGCGGGTCTGGTCAGTCAAATTCAGTCCGGATGGTCAGTGGTTAGCCAGTGGCAGCGACGACAAGACAGTGCGACTTTGGGATGTGCACACCGGCGACTGCCAGGTGCTCCAGGGTCATACCAACTACGTCCGATCGACTGCCTTTAGTCCCGATGGCAAGCTACTGGCGAGTGGTGGACACGATCGCGAAGTGCGACTTTGGGAGGTACATTCTGGTCAGTGTATTCAAACACTGAAGGGACATCAGCATTGGGTCAGAACGATCGCCTTTCATCCAGCAGGCAAACTGCTCGCCAGTAGCGGCGATGAACTGGAAGTCTGGTTATGGGATGTGGAAACAGGCAAATGCGTGAAAACCCTGGGCAAGCATGAACATCGCATTCGCTCGATCGCCTTCAGTCCAGATGGCAAATACCTGGCAAGCGGCAGTGATGACAAGACCATCCTGTTGTGGGATGTGATCTCAGGGCAATGCCTTTCGGTCTTACAAGGACACACCATTGGGGTGCAATCGGTAGCGTTTGCCCCAAGTTTAACCAATGAGGCTGGCGATTTGATATTGGTCAGTGGCAGTGATGACAAAACCGTGCGGCTGTGGAATGCACGCACGGCTGAATGTCTCAAGGTATTGCTGGGACACACCCACTGGGTGCGATCGGTTGCCTTTCATCCCGATGGACAAACCCTTGCCAGCGGTAGCCAGGACGAGACCATCCGGTTATGGGATGTCAAAACGGGGGATTGTATCTCAGTTCTGAGAACGGAAAGACCTTACGAGGGAATGAACATTACCCAGGCGATGGGTCTTTCCGAAGTTCAGAAAACTACGCTGAAAGATTTAGGAGCGGTAGAGCAGGTTTAGCAGACAGACACGGTTCAGACAAGTCTGTCTCTAACCAGCGGATGGGCTGTACCAATAAGGTAATATTTTCTCGGCCTACTACATAAACGACGTCCCCCGGCAACAGGGTCAAGTCTTGCTCACACTGGGCGGGCCACCAGGTACCCTGGAACCGGACTCGACCAGGTTGACCGGGATAAATGGTTGCAGAAACGATCGCCTCCCCTTCTAACGCATTGGGATTGAATCTGTGAGGCAAGCTTGTCATCACATTGCCCTTGGCTTCGGCGTACCAAAACGCTTGAAAAGCTTTGATCAGGTTAAAGGTCGCCATGCTGTTCCTCCTGTTTGGATGGTGGATTGCTCCCATAAAAGCAGTCGTATCTGGCAATTTCGTGCTGTGAACTTCACAAGTACTTCATACAACTGAAATTGACCCATTCCCGAAAAAGGGATTTCAATTGCTTGGAATGCCACTCCTCGCCTTTGCCAAATCAGGATGCACCGATGATGACGTAGCTCAAACGTATCGAGATCGGATGTAATTCTCTATAAAGAGAAGATAAAGATAGCTCAGAAAAAGAGACTCAAGCTAGCGCCGAGAGAATTAACCGAATTCGAGATCTAGAGTTCTTTGTCTTCTCATGTTGATGTCTTTCAGGTGTTGCCGTACGGTATTGACTGTAATGTACAACTCAGCAGCAATTTCTCGGTAGCTGTAGCCGCTGCGATGGAGCAGCAAAACTTCTGCTTGACGAGGCGTCAGACGGTACTTTTGCACTTCGGCGCAAACCCGATTATGCAGAGATTGACATCGATCCTCGAGAAGAACCGCAAGATAAGGGCGTTTGGGGTCTTCGAGAGTCAACCACTTGGCGCGGACTCGAAAACTCTGAGATCGATTCACAACGATTTCTGTCTCAATCACCACGGGATGATCGGGATACAAGGTGCGGCTGTCCATCAACGCCTGACAGCATTGCCAAATCTTGTCTGGAAGTGGGTGCTCAGTGGACTGGGTTGGTTCAATCTGTTGACAAATGCAATACGCGCAATAGTTTCTGTAAATCAACTCGCCCGTTTCTGAGAGCACTAAGATCCCATCAGTGATTCCCTCAAGCACCCCTTGTAGCAGGGTCTTACGAGCGTAGTCGAGTGATACAGGCTGTTCTAATACTTGATTTGGCATCTTTTTGGGGGGGCTAACAACAACAAAACTTCAGTTTCACCAGATTGAAACATCGGTTAGCGAGATTGTGTGTGACACTCTCAATCGCTCTCAATTCCGGGGGCAAACAATCCACTGAGAGAGATTGAGATATCACCACTTGAGCACTCGTTAGATGGTGTCCTGAATCCAGGACGGGACGGAAGGATTCTATGATTGCAGTGCGACCTTGAGTCTGTTGAGGCAGATTTAGGTTCACCAGCTAGCTCAGATAGTAAAAAAATCCAAGCGGAATTGCACTAGTTCTCTCTGCCAAGTTAATTTCCTGTAGCAGCAATGAGGGGTTGCAGATTTCTGCAATCTGGCTTTCCAAGTTTGCAATCTGGCACCGATCTCTACTGCAAATGTTCCTGCAATTCTTGTCGTAAGCGATAGAGAATTGTAGTGCGATCGACCTGACTGAGGATTTCTTGCACGATCGTCTTTGCCCCTTGTGGTCCCCAACTACACCCCTGCTCTAAGTAAATTTGCGCAGCCCGACCAACCGAATAGGAACCATAACCCGCAATGCCTGCCTGAGCGATCGCAGCTCCGATGAAACCCGAAAAGCCAGTCGCATGATCCACACCCGACACTGCCGCCGCACTCTTGCCCATCCCCAAGAGCAGACCCGATCCCCACTCGGTCAATAACAAACTTCCAGAACTAATTAGAATCGTTTTGAGGAGTTGACTGGCTTCGTAGCGAGTCATAGGCAGTCCATACAGGTCAGCCAAGTTACGAATCAGCGCCAGGTCAGCGAAGGTGCCTCCGCACCAATCCAGTAAAGCAATAGGGTTAAAGGCAACTATCAAGGCTTTGTATTTGACGAATTTCCAAATCAGGGCTTCGGCTTCCGTCTGGCGAAATTCCAGAGTTTTACGGGCGATCGCCGCTTCTGCCTGACTGGCTTGAGTGAGTGCATTCAACGCCAAGAGCGATCGTCCTTCTTGATTGAGAATGCTGATAATTTTTTGCTTCAATTCTTCCACTTGCGGGGGTGGCGTTTCCCATTCATGGGTCACCCGTCCATCAGCCCATTCCACTCGCACTTGAAAAGGAGTTGGTTCGGCAGCAACCATGACAATTTCATTGGGAGACAGCAACTGCCGTAGCCGATCGCCGCCCGGATTTTGCGCTGCCAGAGATTGCAAGTTCTGATAGATGGCTTGCCGATTGTGTTCGGGATAGAGATCAATTTTGTTAAATACCAGAATCAGGGGTTTTTCGGCTCGGCGCAATTCACAGAGGGCACGATATTCGGTGCGCGTAATATCGCCAGAAACAATAAATAGAATTAAATCCGCCTGCTGGGTGACTTCGCGCGCCATCTGCGCCCGGACTTCACCATCGATTTCGTCTAACCCAGGTGTATCAATCAACTCTACCTGGAGTTCTCCTGCTGCGGGAGGGATGCCATAGTGGGTGACGAGTCCGGCACCGGGTGCCCAGCGCACCGATCGGGGATACAGCGTCACGCCATTGAGAGGACCTGTGGGTAACACCTTTTGCCCCACTAGAGCATTTAGCACCGCCGATTTACCCCGGCTGACCAAACCAAAGGTGGCAATACGAACAACCCGCTGTTCTAGCTTGCTCAAAGTCTGAGACAGCACTTCCAGTTCATCCCGCAACGTGGCGCGTAGATCGGCATCGGGGGTCGAGCGGGCGGGCGATCGTCCATAGCGACCATACTGGGCCAGCGATTGCTTGAGACTGGCACGAGCACGATCGAGATAGGATTCTTGACGGCTGGAATCAGCAGACATTTGGTTGGTGGCTACTCCCTTTCTCCTCCAATCATAAACGGCGCTAAATGACTGTTGCCCCATTCACCGTGAACCCGATCGCAGATAAACGGACGCAAAATGAATTTGGGTGGCACGCCATCCTGTACATCAATCCGCAAAAAGGAATAGGGACGGCGTTTTTTGATGCCCTGTCCCTGCCGTCCTACATATAATTGCGATTTTGCCACCAACTGGTGGTAGCCTCGGTTCTCATTGGCAAAGGCTTCCATCAGTTCTGCGCCTTCCGGTCGTTGTCGCCGCAAACTGTGCCCACTGCCGCCACAAATTACCCAGTCCAAGTGGGAATCGGCATGTCCGGTGTCAGTGGTGCGCAAATGTTCCAGACAATGGGCATGACCGTTAAGAATCAGGTCAACCAGGGGACGATCGTGGGCGAGCGTTCTCACCTCCTGAGCCACCACATCCAGAACGCTGCGTAAGCGTCGCCGCACTGCCAGGGTTTGTGCCTGTTTCCACTTGGTAGCTTCCGTAACATAGGGCGGGTGGTGAAAATAGATTACCCGTCCTCTTACCGCCGGATTATGCCAGGATGTGATCAATTGCTTTTGCAACCAATCCAATTGCTCTTGGTCAATGGCCTCGTTGTTTTCCCTGGCAGAAAGTTGCTTGGTGATGTCAATTTTGACTTCTTCAATCTGTGCCAATTTGGCACTGAGGTCGTCCAGTTGTTCAGCTTCTTCCCAGTTCTCTTCATGCAGTTGAGCCGAAGCTGCCAAAATTTGCTGTTCTTCTTGCTCCAGTTCTTGTTGCAAGGCTTCTAGCTGACGACGGTAGTTGTCTCCTTCACGCGTGCGCGGCAGAGGAATAGGGGAATTGAAAGTGTTTGAATCCAAGGCAAAGAAATCGATGCCCCCATAGCGAAAGGTGTAGTAGCGGTTGGGCAGGCGGGTAAAGTGTCCGGGTTCGTAGCGCAAACATCGCCCAGTTTCGGTTTTAGCGGTGTAGTGACGATCGAGATGTTGCTGTAAAGCATCCCCTTGCAATGCCAGCAAATAATCTAGAAATGCTTGGGCATAGGCTTTGCCCTGAAAAGAACCATGTAGTCCCACATCCAGATCCAACTGAAACTGAAGTAAGCGACGCAGTGGCGCAGTTGCCTGTGCCAGCAACCCGTAGAACCAGAACAAATCATAGTAGTCATGGTTTCCTGGTACCAGCAGCATAGGGTGGGTAAACACCATCTGATCATAAGAAATGGCATGGGGACGATCGCCCCCTAACAAAAACTCTCGATAGGGTTCGATGAAATTACTGGGGTAATATTCGCTGGAACCGAGGAGATACACGACATCGCCTGTATGCAATGTGAAGCGACACTCGGACTGATGGGGCAACATTTGCTCAGCAATTTGCCGTTGGGGATTATGCCCCAGATGCACGCCTGAACCGCTGTCACCAATCACCATAAAGGAAAATTCTGGGGTGTCAGGTTTGCCATCCTCCAACACCAATCGGGTTTGGTCGATGCCCCGATCGACCAGTGCTGACTCTTGCCAGCGCACCCGTTGCTTCATCTTGTTAATTTTGACCGCGATCGCTGGATCAATGACAAACTTCACCATAATTGCCGTGTTAAACGTGCGACTCCTGCCCCTGATGCCGATTGTAGGCACGAAACGACCCTGCAGGTCAGCTCAAAGAGGTATGTTCTCAACAGAACACCTGACTAAACAACACTCTGTTCACAACCGATTCCGTGATGGAGTCTGATATTGACGATGCAATCAATCACACAGCCTTGCAAGCTCTGTCCTCAAATAGAATGACTTAAACTGCGATCGCTTCAGGTAAGGCACCTTGCATTCGACCCAGCCAAGTGATCAGATTTTCCAGTTGTTGATCGGCACTGAGCGCCCCTAAGCCGCGCACCGTCACCTTACCAGACATATAGACAAAACGAGTTTGCAAATGCTCCGGCAAGTTGGCTTTGAGCAAGTTCCAGGCAGGTTCCTCCATCGGGGTCTCTAGCAGAATATGTTGGGTGCCTTCAGGTTTGATGCGAGAGAACCCAAGTTTTTTGGCGGTTTGCTTGAGTTCAACCACGCGAATCAGTTGCTGAGCCGCTTTGGGAATGGGACCGTAGCGATCGCTCCAGTCGGCAGCAATCTGCGCTAGCTCCTGTCGGGAACTGGCAGAGGCAACCGCACGATATGCACTCATCTTTTGATCGAGATCGGGGATGTAGTCGGCAGGAATGAAGGAGGTGAGGTTGAGGTCGATCTGAGTATCGTCCACCTGAGGAATTTCTTGCCCACGAATTTCCTTGATCGCTTCTTCCAGCATTTCGATATAGAGGTCGAAACCGATCGTATCCATCTGTCCCGACTGTTCTGCCCCCAACAGATTGCCCACCCCCCGGATTTCCATATCGCGCATCGCCAGTTGGTAACCCGAACCGAGTTGGGTAAATTCTTGCAATGCCCGTAACCGCTGACGCGCCGCATCGCTAAGTTGACTTTGCTTGGGATAGAACAACCAGGCATGGGCTTGAATCCCAGCGCGACCCACCCGACCACGCAACTGGTAAAGCTGGGATAGTCCAAATCGCTGGGCATCTTCAATCAAAATCGTGTTGACGCGAGGAATATCCAAACCCGATTCAATGATGGTGGTGCAGACGAGAACTTCAGCTTCACCATTGCTGAAGGTGAGCATGGTCGCTTCCAAATCGGCTTCGGGCATTTGCCCATGGGCGATCGCAATTCTGGCTCCCGGCACCATTTCTCGAATTCGTGCCGAGATGTCTTCAATCCCTTCCACCCGGGGCACCACATAGAAGATTTGTCCACCGCGATCGAGTTCCTGTCGAATCGCACTCCGCACCATTTCCGGATCGAAAGGGGAGAGGTGAGTCTGAATCGGACGACGCGAGGGTGGTGGTGTGGTAATCAGGCTCATTTCACGCACACCAGACAGCGCCATGTAAAGAGTCCGGGGAATGGGGGTAGCGCTGAGGGTCAACACATCCACTTGTGTTCGCAGGGATTTGATCTTCTCTTTCTGATTCACGCCGAACCGTTGTTCTTCATCCACTACCAGCAGTCCCAAATCCCGAAATTCTATCCCTTTGCCCAAGAGTTGATGGGTACCGACCACAATATCCAGTTCGCCCGTCTTCAGGCGTTGCAGAATCTCTTTACGTTCTTCGGCGGTGCGGAAGCGGTTCAGCAATCCCACCTGAATGGGATAAGGGGCAAAACGTTCCTTCAGTGTGTGATAGTGCTGCTGGGTCAGAATGGTAGTGGGTGCCAGTAGGGCGACCTGTTTCCCTCCGGTCACCGCTTTAAATACAGCACGAATCGCTACCTCGGTTTTGCCAAATCCCACATCGCCACATACCAGACGATCCATCGGTCGATCGCTTTCCATGTCCAGCTTCACATCTTGCGTCGCCTTTAGTTGATCCGGTGTGGGCTGATAGGGAAACGAGTCTTCCATTTCCTGCTGCCAGGGCGTGTCTTCGGTAAAGCGGTGTCCGGTCTGCTGAGCACGCTGGGCATACAGTTGCAGCAGATCGATCGCCACCTTTTTGATCGCCTTACGCACCTTGGATTTGGCTTTCTCCCAGGCTTTACCCGACATCTTGTTCAGTTCCGGCGCTTTGTTGCCTACACTGCGGAAGCGAGACAATGCCCCGAGTTGATCGGCGGCTACCCGCAGCAACCCATCAGCATATTGCAAGACCAGATACTCGCGGGTCTCGTGGTTGAGCACGAGACTTTCCAGCTTGAGGAACTTACCAATGCCGTGATTGCGATGCACCACATAATCGCCTGGACGTAGCTTATTGGGATCGACTTGTTTGGAGGCAGCGCGACGCCGCTTGCGGACATAGCTGGGACTTGCCAGAGTATGCTGCCCAAAAAATTCGCGATCGGTGACCAGCACCATCCGGAAGGTGGGCAGCACAAAGCCTTCCAATTCTGCCAACCCAGAGTATTTCAACGCCACAGGCACATGCTGGATTTGCAGTTTCTCGATCGCCGGGTAATCGTGAGGATTGGGTACAAACTGCGCCGGACAGTCGTGCTCCTGCAACAGCGACACTGATCGCGACGGTTGCGCCGAGACCAGCCAGACAGTAAAGCCGCGATCGCGTTCGCCACGCAAGGTTTCTGCCAGTCGAGCAAACTGGTGGGGAATGGCAGGAACCGGGCGACTGGAGAGATTGAGTGGGGATAGGGGGGAGGCTTGAGATTGAGAATTTTGGATTTTGGATGTTGGACTTTGGCGTGAGCGCTCAGTCGAGCGATTTTGAATTTTGGCTTGGAAAGCCACTTCTTTCTCCGCGTCCCCGCGTCCCCGCGTCCCCGCGTCCTCCTGACTCCTGATTCCTGACTCCTGACTCCTGACCTCCTCCGCCAATTCCGACAGATATAGCCGATCGAAACACTCCACTTCGGTCAGAGAATCCCCGAAAGTCCGATGCACTTTAGGAAAAGGCTGAAGTATGCCCTTTTCATCTTTCATCCGCTTGCTTTCTGTCTGCCAGTGCTCCTCTACCAGTTCGACCCAGCGATCGCTGTGCGCCTGACATTGCTCCGGCTCATCGATCGCAATCAGCGTATCTTCGGGCAGATAATCCAACAGCGAAGCAGGTTGAGCAAATGCCAGCCCCAAAAAGCGTCGTGCCCCTTCCAGCGTTTGTTCGGTATCGAACTGCTCCTGTTCGGCGGGGGAAAGGCAAGCTTTGACGATCTCTGTTGCCTCTTCGCTCAGCGCCGCGCGGATAATGGGCGAAAAACTGGTTGGGGTGAGGACAAGGCGATCGATATTGTCCAGCGATCGTTGGGTGGCAGGGTCGAACTCGCGAATCTGGTCTAGCTCATCGCCGAACAACTCCAACCGCACCGGCAATTCCGATGCCACCGGAAACACATCAATGATGTCCCCCCGCCGACTCCACTGCCCCTCCGTTTCCACCAGCGGTACCCGTTCATAGCCCAATCGCGCCAGCTCATTGCCAAATGCCTCCAGTTGCATTTCTACACCCCGCTTCAGGGTGAGGTAATAGGGTTGCAAAGCTTCGACCGGGGGAAGATGCGGTTGCAGCGCCCGTTCCGTCGCCACGATCGCCAAGGCAGGAGTTGAGGGTCGAGAGCTTGGGTACAGATTTGCCTGCCTCTCTGCGTCTCCGCGTCCCCCTTTCCCCGCATCCCCCGGACTCCTACCTCCTGACTCCTGACCCCTCACCAAATCCGCCAACACCTGCAACTGCCCCCACACCATTTCCGATTCCGGATCGAACGGTTCGTAGGGCGAGGCTTCGGAGGTGGGATAAAAATGCACTGTTTTCCAACCCATAATCTCCAGTTGCGCTGCCCAACGGCTGGCTTCTTCTAGCGTGGCGGTGATGACCAGTAAGCTGCGCGGTTGTGCCTGCGCCAGAGTAGAGGAAACAAGTCCTTTGGGCAACCGCGCCAGCCCACTCAGCTTCAGGTGCTGGTGCTGCTGGAGTTTGCTCAAGAGTTCGCTGGTCAGGGGCGATCGTCCCAGGGCGCGAGTAATGGCAGAGAAGGTCATGGATGCAAAGAGGCAAGAACAGAGTTAGAAGAATAGGTAGCTTTTACCTGTCTTCATATTTTAGGAGGTTGCCTCTGTTCTCTGTCGTGCGTAGAGAGCGATCGTAGCGGACGATTTTTCGTATCTCGTCGGAATCGCTTTAAGGCGAAGCGTTTGAAGGATGATGATTGGGGTGGATGAATGATTTGCAACCACTACTTCATGCTTACCAGGCAATACACTCAAGTCCATCAGGTCTAGGGACAAAGCACTGTCACGGCGGGTCAAGAGCTTTAAGGTCAGAGATCGCCCATGCTCCAGCCCCTCTGGTCGTCCTTTCTGCTCCCCCCCTTGCAAAATCTGCTGATAAGCCACAAGGAGCAGGTTCTCAAACAGAGCATGGTCACGCAGTATCTGAGGCTCTGTCTTCTAATCGAGAAGAGCGGTTGGCAGATCTGCAATCGGGAGATTCCAAGCGGAGCATAGAACCTAGAACACTAACCTTTCTCTCCGATCGCCCCTAATAAGCACTCCGCCAGTTCACAAAAACCCTGCCCTTCCGCTGCCGCCGTGACATAGGTGGGTTGGTACACCAGTTGATCGGCATAATTCAGCACATTGGCAACCCCCACTGAATGGGGAAACTTTGCCGGGTTAAACAAACTCTCATCATTGCGACTATCGCCCACCGTCACCACCTGGTCAGGCGTATAGTCTGGGAAAAACTGACCGAGGATCTGCAACAGTCCAGCAGCTTTCTCCTGGGTAGGCAATTTGATATGACATTGCACCGTACTGTAAGTAAAGCCCCAGCCCTCTGCCTGACAGGTCGCCGCCATCGTCTCCAAATCGCTGAGAGATAACCCTTTCACATCAAACGTCCAGTCGGTCAGGCGAAAACGGTTGTCGCTGGTTTCTTGGATTTGCGGAAAAGTAACCTGCAGTTGGCGAAACATTTCGGCAAGCCTCTGGCGATGTTGCGTGATGTTAGCGATCGCAGACAAGAAAATCCCAGGATGGTCGGGATCGCTAAGATAAAAAGCACCCCCATTTTCCGCGATCGCGCCCCAAACGGGTAAATAACTGACAATGCCACTCACCCAGCCCGCTGATCGACCTGTTACAATCAAGACTTGAACTCCGGCAGCCGCGAGATTCCCTAAAGCCTGTAACAGGTGAGGGGTAAATTTCTCCTGTTCGCTCAGTGTGCCATCCATATCCGTCGCGACCAAACAGATGTGAGCAAATTGCTGAGTCGCGGTTCCGGCAGAAAGCGGTATCAAAACCATAAGAATACTTTTAGTCGATCTCTAAAATTTTCTGAGCCTTATTCAAATCCTTGATCTCCCTGCTTCACCCTTGCAAAATCAGGCTTTGTCCCCCATTGGGACTGAATCAGGAACCCCATTTTTTTACTAGAATCTTGCCAAAGCGTAGAAAAGACACCCAAAATTCACCTTGACTTAACTTTACATATGGTTAACTTTAAACGTTAGGGATTGGTCTGAGCTTGGTTCCACTAGCCGCTGATCTGACCTGAAAAAAGCTCGTCTCACAGAAAAGCCTTATGGTTCAGATTCCAGAATTTTGATATTGACAAATTTTTGATATTGACATTGATAAAAACGGTTCCCTTCAAGTTTGAGGCTAGTCTGTGACTGCTCAAATGCTGACCTCTCTAAAAGCTATCCATCCGGAAAACATTGCTTGAAACTTTAAGACATCTGGTCGCCATAGCAAACTTTTACCACTGGTTTGCCAGTGATTTTGCAAACCGGACAGAAGAACTTTTTCTGAGAACCCATGAAATATCGCCCTAAACGGTATCACGATTAACAGTTTAAGGGCTTTTCCAGGTTTGAAACTGAGTCATTAGCTTGATCGTTGACTGAAATTTTCTAGACCCCTTCAAATTTTTTCCTATGAAAATCCTCAAGATCCAGACGTTACGTGGTCCCAACTATTGGAGCATCCGTCGCCAGAAGCTGATTGTGATGCGTCTGGACTTAGAGGAGCTAGCCGATAAGCCATCCAATGAAATTCCAGGCTTCTTTGAGGGATTGACCCGCACCCTACCCAGTCTGATCGAGCACTTTTGCTCACCGGGATGCCGGGGCGGGTTCCTCAGCCGAGTGCAAGAGGGCACCATGATGGGACACATTGTGGAGCATGTGGCACTGGAGCTTCAGGAACTGGCAGGGATGCCGGTCGGGTTTGGTCGCACCCGTGAAACTTCGACACCGGGCACCTATCAAGTGGTGTTGGAGTATCTCGATGAGCAAGCCGGGCGTTACGCAGCTCGTGCCGCCGTGCGGCTGTGCCAGAGCATTATTGAGACTGGCACCTATCCCGAAGCAGAACTCAGCCAGGATTTGCAAGATCTAAAAGAATTTTGGGCAGATGCTTCACTGGGTCCCAGCACCGAAACGATCGTCAAAGAAGCCGAATTGAAGGGAATTCCCTGGATGCCCCTGCCAGCGAGATCGATGATTCAGTTGGGATATGGTGTTCATCAAAAGCGAATTCAGGCAACGCTGAGCAACCGCAGCAGTGTCCTGGCGGTGGAACTTGCCTGTGACAAAGAGGGCACCAAGCGCATTTTGAAAGAAGCAGGTGTGCCAGTACCACGCGGCACCGTGATTAATTACTTAGATGAACTGGAAACCGCGATTACCGATGTCGGTGGCTATCCGATCGTCATTAAACCTCTGGATGGCAACCACGGACGCGGGATCAGCATCAACCTAAACTCGTGGGAAGAGGCAGAAGCTGCTTACGATGCCGCCAAAGAGGTTTCTCGTGCTGCGATTGTAGAGCGGTTCTACCAGGGTCGGGATCATCGCATCCTGGTTATCAACGGCAAGGTGGTGGCGGTAGCGGAGAGGGTGCCTGCCCATGTGATTGGCGATGGCAAATCGACGATAGAAGCCTTGATAGAGCAGACCAATCGCGATCCCCGCCGGGGCGATGGACATGATAACGTTCTGACCAAAATTGAAGTAGATCGCACCAGTGGACAACTGCTAGAGAAGCAGGGGTATGGATTGACATCGGTGCCTGCGCAGGGAGAAGTGTGCTACTTAAGGGCAACAGCGAATCTGAGTACAGGCGGAATTGCCGTCGATCGCACCGATGATATCCATCCCGAAAATGTCTGGCTTGCTCAGCGCATTGCCAAAATTATTGGGCTGGATATTGCCGGAATTGATGTCGTCACGCCTGATATTTCTCGTCCCTTGCATGAAGTCGATGGTGTCATCGTCGAAGTCAACGCGGCTCCGGGATTCCGAATGCATGTCTGCCCCAGTGAAGGCATCCCTCGCAATGTAGCAGAACCCGTTCTGGATATGTTGTTTCCCCAAGGATCGCCCAGCCGAGTACCCATCATTGCGATCACGGGCACTAACGGCAAGACCACCACAACCCGCTTGATCGCCCATATTTTCAAACAAACCGGACAGATAGTGGGCTACACCACCACCGATGGCACCTACATCGGCAATTATTTAGTCGAAAAAGGCGATAATACCGGACCTCAAAGTGCCCAGTTGATTTTGCAAGATCCCACAGTCGAAGTGGCGGTTTTGGAAAGTGCCAGAGGTGGCATTTTACGATCAGGCTTAGCCTTTGAAAGTTGCGATGTGGGCGTAGTGCTCAACGTCGCCGCTGATCACCTCGGTTTAGGCGACATTAATACGATCGATGAAATGGCAAGAGTGAAAAGTGTGGTTGCCGAAACTGCCATGCCTAATGGCTACGCCGTCCTCAATGCCGATGATCCCCTCGTTGCAGCAATGGCAAATAAAGTCAATGCCCAAGTAGCATACTTTAGCCTCAACCCCAACAACGAATTGATTCGTGCCCATACCCAACGTGGTGGCTTAGCAGCCGTCTACGAAAATGGCTTTCTCTCTATTCTCAAAGGCGACTGGACCTTACGCATTGAGCAGGCAGTTAACGTCCCCGTTACTTTGGGCGGCAAAGCTCCCTTCATGATTGCCAATGCGCTGGCAGCGAGTCTGGCGGCGTTTGCCCAAGGCGTTCGGATCGAGGACATCCGTGCCGCCCTCGATACCTTTGTGGCATCCGCCAGCCAAACGCCTGGACGAATGAATTTATTTAATTTGGGTCAATATCATGTGCTGGTAGACTACGCTCACAACGCTGCCAGTTACGAAGCCCTGGGGGGCTTTGTCCGAAATTGGGATGGCGAACGAATTGGCGTGATTGGTGGTCCGGGTGATCGTCGCGATGAAGACTTCGTGACCCTGGGAGAACTTGCTGCAGGCATGTTCGATCGCATCATTATTAAAGAAGATGACGACACCCGGGGTCGTCCCCGCGGCGATGCAGCGGAATGGATCGGTCTGGGCATCGAACAAGTCAGTGCTGCACACACGCATGAAACCATCCTGGATGAAGTCACCGCGATTGAAACCGCACTCAACAATGCGTCTCCTGGAAGCTTAGTCGTGATCTTGCCGGAAGTGGTGAGCCGGGCGATCGATTTAATCGAAGCCCGTCAGCCTATTCATACATCAGAATCTGTCAATCCATCACCTGAACGCAACGGAACTGCTCCAACCGGCATTGTTACCAATGGTAATTCGAGTAGTCACAAGACATTGGCAGCCCCCCCCGCTAGTTCAGCGGAATCCGCTCAGAAGGAATCTACAGAATATGCAAATTTGCGTTAAAAACTTTGAATCAGCGGATACCGACCCTCTCGAGCACAACACATTAAGCTCTGTATGGATATGCCTCAGTATCCCAAGTGCTTGACATAAAATGATCCCAGGAGACCTGAAGGGTTCTGGAGGTGGTTTGAATGCTCGTGATTCTAACGGATAATCAGATGCTTTCACCTCAACAAGTGTGCCAGACTTGTTTAATGGCTGATCAAAGTGGGCAGCCTCGTTGGCAGCAGGGAAGACTGCGGTGTGGACAAGCGATCCGCAAACTCACCGAAGCCCAGCCTGATCAATTTGAGTGTCAAATGGGGTTTCGGATTGCCAATATTGAATAAAAATTGGTTCGGGAACCTCGGTAGGGACGATCGCCCAGTAGGCGCTACACCCACTATCATGGATGTGCAACCTATGAGTTTGATGATTTTGGATCACTATTTGGGTTGAAACTATCCATCCTTATACCGTCCGGGAGCAGAAGTCATGACTTGGCGCGGAAGCAATACTGTTCAAGATCGAATCTTTAGCTGTCTTGTTTATATTTTTCCTCTAGTCGAAGTTGTTGGGTTTGGTATGTTTTTGTTTGGCCAAATCCCTGGGCTAGCTTGGATTTATGCGCCTCTACTCCCTTTCATGTTGGTTTATGCCACACTGAATCGCCTCTTATTCGGATATGGCAGTTTTTTGATCTTCATGGTGTTGTATTTAGCCATTGTCCGAAATGAAAACTTACGGCATTTTCTCCGCTTCAACACAATGCAATGTCTGATGTTGGCAATTTTTGCTTACCTATGCCAGGCGGTTTTGAGCCTGTTGGGCATCCTGAGAATCCCAGACCTAATTTCTCCCCTCTCCCCCGTCAGTACGGGATCTGCACCACTGCCGCTGATTGTGCTATCTGATGTAATTTTTCTAGCTGTTTGGGCAGGCTCTGTTTATTCCATTGCTCAAGCAGCACGTGGGCTGTATAGCGAATTACCTGTGATTTCTGAAGCCTCTTATGCCCAAACTCGTTAGCTTGAGCTAATAGACAGAAATAAAGTTAGGGGTAGGCATCCAGGCATTAGAATAGGCAGCCAATCCCATTTCTGACTTCCAGTTCTTGACTGCTCGCTTGCCCCATTGGCTAGCAGTCAGCGGCAATTGAACTACTTCCGAACGTTCACTGAGTTTTCTAAATAACCGATCCCCTCAATTTCAACTCGAATTCGATCGCCTATCTGAACCGCCCCCACCCCCTCTGGGGTACCCGTGAGAATAATATCGCCTGGTAGTAAAGTCATTACCTGGCTGATATAGGAAACCAAAAAATCTGGAGCAAACACCATCTGGTCGATCGTGGCAGACTGAACGGGCGGTTGCCGATCGTTGACAAACGTTTGTAATCTCGCACCTGGACTCAGTTCGCGGACAATCCACGGTCCCAATGGACAAAAGGTATCGAAGCCTTTGGCACGGGTCCATTGACCATCCTGCGCCTGCAAATCACGCGCTGTGACATCGTTGGCGATTGTGTATCCCCAGATTTTACTCTGCGCTTCTTCGGGCGTACACTCCACACACCGTTCCCCGATCACCAGTGCCAACTCTCCTTCATAATCCACTCGCTGAGACAACAGTGGATAAAAAATATCTGACTCAGTTGCAATGACAGTGGTCGAAGGCTTGAGGAATAAAAGGGGTTCTTTGGGCACAGGTGTCCCCATTTCAGCCGCATGATTGGCGTAGTTCTTGCCCACTGCCACAATTTTGGACGGTGAACAGGGGGCTAAAAGCTGATACTGATCTGGGGCTAGCTCCAAATCAGTCGATTGGCCCTTCAACCAGGGAGGCGCATCCAAAATCTGTACGGCTCGGTTTAGCTGCAACAAACCATAGTAGATTTGTCCCTCCCCTGTTTGAATCCGAACATAGCGCTGCGCCATGAGTCAATGATTTCCTAATACGGGTAATGAAAGTACGGCCTCATCTCTGGGACAGGCAAGCCTATCTCAAAGTATTCGTGAATTCTCAAATGGTGAGCAAATTTTGAGTAAGCATTTCCGAAACTGCGATAAAATTGTATTCCCTTGCTTCTAAAAAGTTAGACAAACCTGGGCACGATCGCCCAAATTACCCTAAACAGGGTTTGCGATCGTGATGGTTGCTGAACTATGGAAGAAGCCATTTTGTCCAAAAGGAGACTGTTCGAGTGAGCCACTTTTACGAAACCATGTACATTTTGCGCCCTGACCTGGGCGATGAGTCAGTTGATCAAGCAATTGCAAAGTATCAAAATATCCTACGCGAAGGTGGCGTCACTGTACTGGAAACCCAACATCGAGGCAAGCGCCGTTTAGCCTACGAAATTAATCGGCACCGGGAAGGCATTTATATCCAGATGAACTATACCGGAGACGGCAGCCAGGTCGCCGTTATGGAGCGGGCAATGCGTCTGAGTGATGAAGTGATCCGCTATCTCACCGTGAAGCAAGAAGTCCCCAAACCCGAGGCTGAGGCAGTCGAAGCATAACCCATTCAACAGGTTTGCTGACGGGAGTGTTTCCAGAGGTTGATGATCGGTTTGAGAATTTTCCAGATTCAGGATTTCAAACCTATCATCAACATATTGAGAACATTACCCACTTTATGACGACCGACCCAAACTTATCTTTCATCAATACCAATATTCTCATTACTGGCGGGCTGGGATTTATCGGTTCCGCCCTAGCACATCGTCTGGTAAATCTCCAGGCAAACGTTACCTTAGTCGATAGCTTGATTCCTCAATATGGTGGCAATCTCTTCAACATCGCAACCATCAAAGAGCGTGTCAAGGTCAACATTACCGATGTACGCGATCCCTACGCCATGGCGTATTTAATCCAGGGGCAAGATTACTTATTTAATCTGGCAGGGCAAACCAGCCATCTGGACTCCATGAAAGATCCGCAAACGGATCTAGCAATCAATGCCTCTGCCCAACTCTCCATTTTGGAAGCCTGTCGTCTGCATAATCCCAGCATCAAGGTAATTTTTGCCAGCACACGCCAGCTTTACGGCAAACCCGATTACTTACCGGTCGATGAGGCTCACCCCATCCGCCCAGTCGATGTCAACGGGATTAACAAATTGGCGGGGGAATGGTATCACCTGCTTTACAACAATGTGTACCACATTCGTGCTTGTGCACTGCGGTTGACCAATACCTATGGTCCTGGAATGCGAGTCAAAGATGCGCGGCAGACTTTCTTGGGGATCTGGATTCGCAATTTGATTGAAGGTAAACCGATTCTGGTCTATGGAGACGGCACCCAATTGCGCGATTTCAATTACGTCGATGACGCAGTGGATGCCCTATTGCTAGCAGCAGTCTCTCCCCAAGCCGATGGAGAAGTGTTTAACCTGGGCAGTCAAGAATCCATCAATCTAAAAGATTTGGCAGCGATGATGGTGGCGCAATATCCCGGTGGGCATTATGAGATGGTGCCCTTTCCTGACGATCTCAAGGCGATCGATATTGGTGATTACTACAGCGACTACACCAAAGCCCAACAAGTCTTGGGCTGGTCGCCCCAGATTTCACTGAAGGAAGGCATCCAGCGCAGTCTAGACTACTACGCTAAGCACCACACCCACTATTGGTGAACCCACCATGATTTTGATGAATGACTTCAAGGCAGAGCCAGAAGCCTTGTTGCAGCAAGAGTTAGCAGCCGTTGAGCGGGTATTGCGCTCCGGCTGGTATGTGTTGGGGCATGAAGTCAAACAATTTGAAGCTCGCTGGGCAGAACAGTGTGGCGTCAGCTTTGCTGTGGGGGTTGGCAATGGTATGGATGCCCTGGAGATTGGCTTACGCACCCTCCAAATTGGTGTAGGGGATGAGGTGATTACTACCCCGATGACTGCGTTTGCGACCGTTTTAGCAGTGTTGCGGGCGGGTGCAACTCCGGTATTGGCAGACATTGACCCAGAAACAGCTTTACTTGATCTCCACAGCGTGGAACGGTGTCTTTCGCCACGCACCAAAGCCGTGTTACTGGTGCATCTCTACGGACAAGTGCGACAGGTGGATCGATGGATTGACTTCTGTGCTGGAACAGGGGTGCATTTGCTGGAAGATTGTGCGCAGGCGCACCTAGCACGATGGCAAGGCAAAACTGCCGGGAGTTTAGGCACCTGGGGAGCCTACAGTTTCTATCCCACCAAAAATTTGGGCGCGATCGGAGATGGTGGCGCGATCGTCACCCAGAACGCAGCCATCGACCAGCAGGCACGGATTCTCCGCAACTACGGACAAAGCCAGCGTTACCACCATCCGCAAGCAGGACTGAATAGCCGTCTGGATGAATTGCAGGCAGCCCTACTTTCTACCCGATTAGCATGGTTGGAGGCATTTACGCAGCGACGACAAACGATCGCGCAGGCTTATTTCGCGCACATCCACAATCCTCAAATTCGGCTCCTGGCAGAACCGCTGGCGTTGGAGAATCACGTCTATCATCTGTTTGTGCTTCAGTGTACTGAGCGAGATCGACTCAGTGCGTATTTAACAGAACAGGGCATTGCCAACCTTGCTCACTACCCAGTGCCCATCCATCAACACCCCCCCTGTCTGCATCTGCAACGCGATCCTCAAGGGTTGCTTGCCGCCGAAACCCACGCCGCCAATTGCCTGTCGATTCCCTGCCAACCACAAATGAGTGATCTGGACGTAACCCACGTGATCGAGGTGCTCAATGCCTATGCCTAATGCCACCTTGGTAGAACATTTTTGTACCCTGTTCGACAGCAACTACCTACCCTTAGGGATGGCGTTGCATCAATCCTTAATGACCCATGCCCAACCCTTTCAACTCTGGGTTCTGTGCATGGATGAATTGGTAGAGCAACAACTCCAACAGCTTGCCTTACCTCAGGTTCATTTAATTCCCCTACATCAAATCGAGACCCCAGCATTACGAGCAATTAAACCGGGACGGAGTCGCGGGGAATATTGCTGGACACTCACCTCTTTTACCTTTCAAGCGGTTTTTGATCGAGCCCCGACTGCCCAACGAGTCACGTATTTGGATGCCGATCTGTTCTTTTTTGACAATCCGAGAGTCCTTTTGCAAGAATTGGCAGCAGATAAACATGTTTTATTTACAGAACATGCTTATGCTCCGGAATACGATCAGTCTCAAACAAGTGGACGGTTCTGTGTACAATTTTTGACCTTTAAACGTACAGAGCCTGCATTGACGGTCATGCAGTGGTGGCAAAACCGTTGCTTGGAATGGTGCTTTAATCGAGTTGAAGATGGTAAATTTGGTGATCAAAAATATCTGGATGAATGGAGCAATTTGTTCTCCGAAGATGTACAGATCGTTCAACAAGTTGAAAAAACGTTAGCCCCTTGGAATGTCAATTTCTTTGCTCAAAAAACTTTAGAAAATTTGCATCCTGTTTTCTATCATTTTCATGGTTTAAAGATAGTAAGTCCAAAGCGGGTGCAACTCTATTGTCAATACCGAATTGGTCAGCAAGGAATGCTTTTTTATCAAGCATATATCCAAGTTTTAGAAATGAATCTGCAACAGCTTCGGAAAATAGGTGCACCAGTACCATACTTCCCGCCCTCCAATGAAGTGAAGGAAGTGTTACGCCGTTTGAAGCGATCGCTGATGCATGAAACTCAATTCAAAACAATCGCATAGCCAAACCAGTGCAATGATTGCAAGATGATGAGTGCTCTCAAAGAAAATATTTACATTTTGATTCCCGTTCACAATCGTAAATCGACAACGCTTGCCTGTTTGGCAAATCTCAAGCGAACAGGCGACTTACAACGCTACTGCGCGATTGTGATTGAGGATGGATCGACCGATGGCACTGGAGCAGCAATTCAAGCACTGTATCCGGAGGTTGTTATCCTCCCAGGTGACGGAAATTTATGGTGGACGGGTGCGATCGCCCAAGGGATGCAATATGCGAATGCTCAAGGAGCAGAGTTTTTCATCTGGCTGAATGATGACTGTGAAGTGACACCAGAAACGCTCTCAAAGCTGGTTAGTTTTTGCCGAGAAAATCCAGGTACGATCGCGGGATGCCAGGGATTAGAATCCCCTCATTCTAGCCAAATTGCTTTTGGAGGGAAACGAAAAACCTGGCAGGGATATCGCTTCATTCATGCACCCGAAAATCAATTGGTTCCCTGCGATTTGCTCAGTGGAAATGTAGTGTGTATTCCTCGCTGCGTGGTCGAAAAAATTGGCTATCCCAATCCCAATTTAGTACCCCATTATGGTGGAGATTCGTTATTTTTAATTCGGGCAAAGAAAGCAGGATTTTCACTTTTTATTGATACTCGCACACCGGTTTTCAGCCTCCCTGGAGAATCCAAACTCTATCCCAGTCGCTGGCTCTTTACTGAAGGAGAAGCATTAAAAATTTTGAAGCTCATTTTCATCCCTCAATCCGGGTTAAGCTGGCGAGTCTGGTTAAGATTAAATTGGGAAGCTTATTCGGTTTGGGGCATCGTGATGTTTTTAAAGAAATATATTTCGATTGTCATCATTACTGGACTCCGCTTCTTGCCTCTTTCTTTACGAACTCGGCTTTTTGCATTCCATTAAATTCATGACTCCATCCAGTACTATTAGCGTCATCATTACTTGCTACTCAGAAGGGGAGTTGATTCTGGATGCAATTAGGAGTGTTCAGCAACAGACCTTACCAGCTCTTGAAATTATTGTGGTCAATGATGGTGCCACTGATCCACAAACGATCGCCACTTGTCAGACATTAGAGCGATCGTTCCCGATTAAAGTCCTCTGGCGGGAAGTGAATGGTGGCACGTCAGCTGCCAGAAATGATGGATTTCAAGTCGCCCAAGGTGATGTGATTGTACTCCTTGATGCCGATGATATTCTACCTGAAAATGCTCTGGAATTGATTCAAACTACATTTGATCAACATGCCGATGCAGGCTTTATTTATGGCAGTTATATTCGACAAAATCAGCCTGATCAAGCAGGAATTCTAGTCCATCCGGGAGAAGTTTCTCTACGGCATATGTTACAGGCGAAAAGATGGTCGCTAAGTTCCGACTGGAAGTTGGTTGGTACTACGCCATTACGCAAGTCTTTATGGGAAAAAATTGGAGGTTATGATCTTGATTTCGGTATCGAAGATTTGCATGATGTGGAGTTTTGGATGCGAGCGATCGCAACCCATTGTAGTTACTACTCAATTCCTCAACCAATTTATATCTGGCGCAAATATTTAGGCAACAATAGCCGTCGAGTAACCCCCCTTGCCTGGTACCGAGTGGCTCAAAAGCACCTGGAAATCTACTGCCAACTAGGCTTAGCTTATCGAGCTTATGAATTGTTGTTACTGGGCAGTAAATGGTTAAATAATTCGCAGGAAATACATCTTTATTCTAGAAAATTAATCCAATGTATACAACAAGGAAAATTTCAATTTTCTTCATGGATTATCTTAGTAATGCCAGCCAGGTTGTTGCAATTTTTAGCAGCCAAAGCCAGTCAAAAACGTTGAGCATCCCTCCTTTTTTCTAGCTCCGATTGCTCTGATTGGGAAAGCTTTTAGGAGGTTCTGTTACCAGTTCCCCCACTATTTTTGATTAGAGCATTAGTATGAGAATGAAAAATCCATGATGAGTCCGCTCTTAGCCATTCCTGTTCTTTCCATTCCGGTGCATACCACTAGTTACCAGGATGCTTGCTATCGTATCCAAACCTGGGCGATCGCAAGAAATTCCTGCTACATCGTTGCAGCGAATGTGCATGTGGTCATGATGGCGCATTGGCAACCCGCTTTTGGCAAAATTCTTCAGAACGCAGTTCTCGTGACACCGGATGGGATGCCCCTGGTGTGGGCGCTACAGCTATTGGGGCAACCACAACAGACGCGCGTGTATGGACCCGATTTGATGCTTGCCTGGTGCGATCGAGCCGCCGCTCTGGGTCTTCCCATTTATCTGTATGGCGGGACAGAAGCCATGCTGGCAAAGCTAATCGCCAATCTGGAGCAGCAATTTCCAGGGCTGAAGATTGCCGGATGCCATGCGCCTCCCTTTCGTCCTCTCACACCCGAAGAAGAAGCGATGGATCGAGAACGCATTCATGCTTCAGGGGCGAGTGTGGTGTTTGTGGGTTTGGGATGTCCCAAACAAGAGGAATGGATGGCTCGACAACAAGGTCAATTGCAGGCGGTGATGATTGGGGTAGGCGCTGCTTTCAGTTTTCACAGTGGCGTTGTATCGCAAGCTCCTCGCTGGATGATGCGCTGGGGCTTGGAGTGGTTGTATCGACTAGCCACAGAACCTAGACGCCTATGGCAACGCTATCTGGTCAATAATCCGATGTTCGTTGCCTTGTTCAGCTTTCAGTTAGTTAAACACTGGCTATTTGTGTCGCGCCCAAAGCTTTGACAGGTCATCTTAGGCAGCAATATCCAACAATAACCCCGATCGCCACAGCTCTGCCCGACAGATGAAGTGACAATATTGGCGAATCAGACGTTGTTGATTTTGGGGTGGCAGTCTTTTGGCTTTGTCGTAACGGGCGATCGCCCAGGCAATCATTTGAGCCGCATCGATCGGAATACCGACTTCGATTAACCGCCGCCAATAAACCGGGACAATTTCTCGCGTCATTTTTTCTTGAATTTCTATTTGAGAAACGGGGGGCGGAAATAAGGTGGTTGAGGTCATGGTGGCGCAGTCCTGATTGCAATGAAATGTTTGATTGGCATGTTCTTAATATCTAGTTTTTTTGCGTAATTCATGGTGATGAGGCAGAGTTAACTCCGTGATATTCACAAGACCAACCCGTGACAGCACCAGAAACAATCGGTGACGATCAAGTAATTCTACGAGTGATGTTTATCACAGGAAAATAGGAATTCGTCGAAATTCCTGAGCCTGGGAAAGATTTATGCACGGTTGCGGAATACTAAACTCATCGCTGCCGTGTTAGCCCTGTGCCATGAACAAGCTCTCAGATGAAATTTCTCAGAATCCCGCGGTCGATCTGCGTGCGCCCAAAGGGCTGGATTGGCATCGGTTGCTGCGCTGGCACTGGCATCGGGGGTTAGCGCTGTTGCTGAGCGACGCACTGGCACTGGGGCTTGCTTGGAGAATTGCGGCTCACTTAAATCGCTTTTATTCCCCGATTCCTGAGCAGTTGGTTTGGTGGGAATGGCTGGGTTTGCCCAGTCTCTTTTGGGTCTTTGTCACAGTCACACTGGCGTGGTTTGCTCAGAATGGCTTGTACAATGCCTCAACCCAATGGAAGAACTATGTACGCTGCGGCAAACTGATTAGCTTCGTATATTTACTGTCTCTAGTAGTAGCGTATTTCTATGACCCAAAACTAGACGCGCCCCGATCGCTCTTTTTCACTGCCTGGTTCAGTAGCATCGCCCTAGTGATTGGCTTACGGTTGGGAACAACCCTCTTTCTGCGGCAAATTGAGCACACTCAGCCCCCGATTCGCATCTTCCTCATCGCCAGTTCCGATCGTTTACCCGTTTTGGCAGCTACGCTAAAGCAGCGATCGCACGCCACTATCGTAGGAGCTGCTCTAGCATCCACAGCAAGTAACGCCTCGACGCTGCAAACCATTCTGGCAATGCGTCCGCAAGAAGTTCTGGCAGAAAGTCTGCCCCACACCGAACTGGCTTCGGCACTCTACTGGCAACTGCGCCGGGCTGGAATTCGGTTGCGACTATTGCCTTCCAGTGTGGAAATGCTGCACCGTCGAGGCACGCCGGAAGTCATCGCTGGGTTACCGACCTTACGGTTAGAGTCGCCCCTTTTGAATGGATGGGATTATCACTTCAAGCGGTGGGTCGATTTTGTCGGGGCGGCTGTAGGGGTCGTGGTGCTCTCGCCCCTGCTTTTGGCAGTCGCGATCGCCATCAAGCTGACCTCCACTGGTCCTGTTTTTTTCTGTCAGGAGCGTATCGGCTTGCATGGGCGAGTCTTTCAGGTGTGGAAGTTTCGCACGATGACCGTGAATGCACCCGCATTACAGGCTGACTTGGAACCGCAAAACCAGTCTGGTGATGGTGTTTTGTTCAAAATTAAAAACGACCCCAGAATTACTCCTTTGGGGCATTTTCTCCGTCGCACCAGCATTGACGAGTTACCTCAGTTATTTAATGTGCTGTTGGGGCAAATGAGCCTGGTGGGACCTCGTCCTTTGCCCATTCGGGATGTAGAGCGGTTTGACCCATGGCATCATGTCCGGCATCAAGTGTTACCTGGAATTACCGGACTCTGGCAAGTGTCTGGACGATCAGATCTAGATGATTTTGATGACGCTGCTCGATTGGATCTGTACTACATCGATAACTGGTCGCTGAACCTGGATCTGGATATTTTGATTGAGACACTACGAATTGTGCTGTTTGCCAGAGGGGCATATTAGTAGCCTTGACTACGTCGAGATTGTGTGAAAGCTTGCATCGCCTGCTGGAGATGTGCCATGGTCACTGTGGATGAAGCTGCCGCAACTGCATAGGAACTGGCTTGATAGGCGATCGTCCGAATGTCTCCTCCTGTCAGTCTCCATTGAGCCATTTTTGCCCAGTCAACGTTGGCATCTAGCACAACCTGAGCGGGGAAAGTTTGCTGCCAAAGCTTTAGGCGAGCAGCCTGGTTGGGGGCAGGGAATCGGATCACCTGTCCCAAGTGGGGCTGCCAATAAGGACGCACCGTTTGTAGAGAATGGACGCTAAATAAGGTGACGCAATGTTGGGTTTGCCGACTCTGTAAGAATTGATGCAGGACAGTTGGGGGCAGGGATGGATGGCGATTGAGCCATCGCTGAGCTGATTTCAACAACAGCACGGTGGGGGATTGATCGACAATTTCCTGCAACAAGCGCAGGCTATCCCGATCGTTCAGCAACGCTAGATCAGCCCAGGCAAGCGAAGATTCTAGACTTTGCGCGATCGTCTGGGCGGCGATCGTTTTGCCTGTACCCGCAGCCCCTACCATTAAGGCAATCGCACCAGTTGGGGCAAAACGATCCACATTGGCTGCTGCGTCCCATAGTTGATGGACTTGAGGAGACCATTGCATCGAATGGCTCAACTGTTGTAGCGTCGCCAGCACGGGTTCGGGCAAGATCAGGTGAGACCATCCGTCCGCAGAAACCTTGGCTGGAGGCAACTCATGCTTGAGCCAGTGGCTCGGAGATGAGACCGTAGCGATGGCAGGCAAGGAAACAGAGACCTGCAAAAGGGCTTCCAAACAAAGAGAATCGGGTTGGTCTGATAGCAAATAATTCACTAATGCATCAGGCAGCTTCAGCGATCGTGACAGCAGCGGTAGATCGGGAGTACCGACAATTTCTAGCAACTCATGCTGAATTAACTGGGAAGACGTTGTCAGTCGTTGGCGGGCACTGCGCCACTCTAGATCATTGCGACACAGCAATCGTAAGATGAGATCGATTGTCGGTAGTCCAGCAGCGTCACCCGTTTCGTGCCCCTGTAAATAGCTATACAGCCGAGCATAGCGATGATTCACTTCCGGCGCCAGACTCATCAGCACCACATTCTTTTCAAACACCGATAAATTTAACCGATCGCGGAGCAGAGGCAAGCCGAGATTATGACCGCATTCCAGGCTGGCACGCACCCGCAGTTCCAATTGTTTTTGATAGCCCAATCCCGATGTTTTATCGGTTGTGGTAGGTCGGCTGGGCACACAGTCATCATAAGTGGCAGTGCCTTCGAGAGAAACTAACCCTTTCCACCAATGGCTGGTAACTCGATCGGCTCGCGATTGTGAGAGGCGATCGATCAAGCGACTGTCTTTCCGTTGTCGCGCCACTGCCAGCATCAATAATCGATCCAGCCAGTTCAGTTCTGCTTTGAGATAAGCCCAATTATCGGGAAAGGGGTCTACACGATCGCTCTGCATTGCCGCATCCTAGATGGCTATTTTTTGATAGCCGGGTTTACGATGTCTGGGGAATTCCACCCACTAACCCATGATCTGTCGATCGGTGGCTCATCACATCCATTCTTTTTTAGACATTCGTCGAATAAACTCCAGCGGCAAACCATCGGCATCGGCAATAAAGGTCACTTCATAGACCTGATTGCCAATCGTTTGCTGGCTGGGTTCGAGAAGAACCTTCAGGGGTGGGTGGGATTCAGACGTGCCGCTAGCTTTGGCAAATCGCAACTTGAGATCCGCTAGCCAGGTCGGGAGATCAGCGATCGCAGCGGTCAAGTCAAATGACAGATGGTAATAGCCAACATAGTGCTCGTCATGAAACGCATCAGGAGCAGGGCGAGGCTGGGGAATTTGGATCAGTTCGATTCGCCCGCCCAAGCCTTCCATCCAGCAAGCCAGTGTATATCCAGTCGTAAAGCGCTCTTGAACAACAAAACCAAGCTGTTCATAGAAGGCAATCGCCCGATGAATATTCGCTGTCCGAATCGAAGCATGATGCATAGCGGAACAAAAGTAATTAACCAGAGATGAGGAAGTCCAAACCGTGCTGCATGGCTCATCCCTTTTGCCTATTCAAATAGTCGAAAATAGGGATAACGAACCGGGGCACCTGGTTCTTTTTCGAGGTCAAAGTTGATCACATCCCAACAAGGTTCTTCTTGAGGGTCAGGGCTAAACTCGACGGGGAGTCCATACAACCGGGGTGTAGGAGCATCGGTTTGACCGCGCCAAGGGGTGCTGCGTTCTAAGTAGGTGCTGATCAGATCCTTATAACGTTGGGCGATGATCACACGAGTCGCTCGATAGCCCTGAGTATAAAGGCGATCGAGGGCTTCGTGAATTTCAAACCGGATACCATCTGGATGGGTGTGTTGTCGATACCACTCATTATCCCACTGCCGCCAATGCCTACCAGATTGGAGGTGAATTAGTTCACCCGTTTTGGGATTTGCCTCAAAGGCTCCATGCCGCTGGCATAGATAAGTATCGGTTAGAGTCAGAGCCGGAATAATCTGACGACAGTGAGGGCACTGGATTTCCGCTCCAAAGATTGGGTACTGCAAACTTGTATTAATCATGAAGCACGTATCGATAAGTTCTCTGTGAACCAGTGCCAGTGGCTTTATTATAGCTAGGGATAAACTCAACCCTTTACGCCTATTCTACGGGCATTCTATTCATATCCTGGTGATTCGTGTGAATAATTTCAACTCGCCGATTCCCTCCATGCCTTCTTATTGGCAGGCTCCTGATTTATCTCGTGCGGCTTTTGTAGCAACTAACGCCACAGTTGTGGGACAGGTAGAGGTGGGCAATGGAGCCAGTATTTGGTATGGGGCAGTGGTTCGAGGGGATGTGGAGCGAATTGTCATCGGCGATCGCTCCAATGTTCAGGATGGTGCGATTTTGCACATGGATCTGGGGAAACCCACAATTTTGGAAGACCATGTGACGATCGGGCATCGGGCAGTCATTCATAGCGCCCATATTGAGCAGGGGTGCTTGATCGGAATTGGCGCGATCGTCATGGCAGTGCGAGTGGGAGCGGGTAGCATTATTGGGGCGGGTTCCGTGGTGACCAAAGATGTGCCACCGCGATCGCTCATGGTGGGGGTGCCTGCCCGTCTCGCCAGGGAGCTTTCGGACGAAGAAGTTGCTGACCTGATTGAACATGCCCGCCGCTATGAGCAGCTTGCTCTAGTTCACGCCGGCAAGGGAACGAACTTAGGGTTTGTGAAGGATTGAAATTGAAATGGAGGAAGCAGCGCCTCCTGCTACTTCCCAAGAGCGCATGAACCCCAGAAAGATTAGGAGGTCGGCTCAAAGACCAACTTCAGCCAGAAGCGTTTCTGTCTCTTGCCAGGTAAGGTCTTGCTGGAGATAGCGCGGCGTTTGGGGATTGTAAGGACCTTCCAGCCGATCGACACTGATAATCTTCGCGTTCTCCGGCAAAATTGGGACATCCGGGTCAAACGCAGTTGGACGCATCAAAGAACTCGAAAAGCCTTTGAAGATGGCAACTTGATCCAGCTCACCCTCAATCTCAGCCTTCACCAGGAGCATTTCTCTAGGGCGCTTGAGGGTGTATTGTTCAAGTCGAAATCCGGCAGAGGTCATGGTTCACTAAGTTGGCACCAATTCATCGGGGCGGAGGCGTGCCCACTTATTTTTTTCTTCCTTGAAACTCAGGCAGCCTACCACATCCCATTCCATTTCAATCATCTCACCCTGGTTGCGAATATTGACATTAATGGTGGGTTCGATCGCTTCAAACGTGGGGGACTCGGTCAGATGCGCCTGTTGGTGCTGGGTTTCCACTGCATGATAGGTGGTGCAGCGGTCTACATATTGGCAGTGAATGCAAATACACATGGCTTGTGGTCTCCTGCTAGCCAGAGGGAACTCTGGTGAGAACCTGCTTTTCTGCTACTCTAACTCAGGCAGATGATTTATTCATTACCTGATCAGTTGATTTTTATAGCAATCCGATTGGAAGATGAGCAAGAATTCCTGGAGAATCCTTGCTTACCAAGTCTCTCAATCTCATCGATGAGTTAGGACTGCGATAGGACTGTGTGTCGTCAACAGACAGCAACGGTAGGCTGAGGATAGGATGGGTAAACGCTGCTGGTAGTTGCCCAAAAAGGCGGAATGGCATTGACGAATACAAAGCTTTTGGATTGGATAGATTTGAATCAAGGACTAGACTGGCGACACCTGATCGGGACAAAATCTTCAGCATTGTCTGCCGAAACTTGGCCCTTTAGCCTAGACTGGTTGCCCAAGTCGGCTTGCCTCGTTGGCGGAACCGTGCGAGATGCTTTGTTGGGACGATCGTCAGACTATTTGGATCTGGATTTTGTGTTGCCAGAGCAAGCAGTGGATACTGCCAAGGCGATCGCCCGTCACCATGGGGCTGGTTTTGTGTTGCTGGATGCGGAACGGCAAATTGCGCGAGTTGTCTTTGAGCAGGGAACCGCTGATTTTGCCCAGCAGGTGGGCGAAAGTTTGGAAATTGACTTGCAGCGACGGGATTTTACGGTGAATGCGATCGCCTATAATCCGCATACCAACGAATTAATCGATCCTTTGCAGGGGTATCTCGACCTGCAAAAAGGATTGCTCCGCATGGTCTCTGCTGCCAATCTTAGGGAAGATCCTCTGCGGCTACTGCGTGCCTATCGCCAGGCGGCACAGCTCGGATTTGAGCTGGATGCCGAAACCCGACTAACCATTCGCCAACTTGCTCCCCTACTCAAACAAATCGCCGCCGAGCGAGTGCAATCGGAACTGGGCTATCTGCTGAGTACTCCCAACGGCACCCCCTGGCTCACCGCAGCCTGGGCAGATCAGCTATTACAAGACTGGTTTCCCCATGCTACGGCAGCAGGATTGGCACAAGTGGCAGAGATCGATCGGGCAGCCCATCGGCTGCGAGAAATCTATCCGGTTTTAGAGGCAGAATTGTATCGGCATATCCGTAATCTGCCCAAGGGTGGGCGAACCTCCACGAGTGCAAGTTTTTCAGCCATGTCTGCGACGCCAGGCAAACCGATCTCTAAGGCACAGAAACGAGAGAAGGCGGTCAAAAATGGAGGTGCTGTTTTTAGCAATGGCGCAATTGATGCCAATCGCACTTCTGACCAACGGCATCATGAGCCATGCACCCTCCCCACACACACAATGACAACAGTGAAAGTCGGTCAAGAACCGAAGGCATCCGGTTCGGCACGAACCTGGTTAACCACTGCCAAGCTGGCAAGCCTGGTGGCTCCAGACTCGCAACAGGCAGAAGCAGACTTATGGCGACTGAAATATAGCCGAGTTGAGATCCAGGCAGTGAGTTCATTACTCAAGTTTTTGCCAGAGGTACGATCGTTTCGCGGTCTGGATGAAATTGCGCTGAGAGAGCAATACTTCCTTTTTCAAGGGATTGGGGTAATTTTTCCAGCGCTAACGCTGCTGGCGTTGGCGATCGGGACGCCCTTGTCTGTCATGGCTCCGCTCATCGATCGCTTCCTGGCTCCTGGCGATCCGGTTGCCCATCCGACACCTTTAATCACCGGACAACACTTAATGGCAGCCCTTAACCTGACACCAGGACCGCAAATTGGACAACTGCTGGCAAGTGTGCAACTGGCACAGGCAGAAGGCAAAATTGCTACGGCGACCGAGGCACTAGAGTTTGCTGCTCAGCTTTTGAACCGAACCAGTTAAGTGAAACGAGGGCACAGGGATTGTTATCCCTGTGCCCTGTGCCCTTGCGCCAGATTTAGATGTGAGCTGTGCAGAGTCATCTGCCAGATTTATATTTACCGAGGTAAATCATTGCTGGCACTTTCGTTCCCAGGCTTTTGTGCCACCAGGGTCTTGCATTGCTCCACAAGCCGGATAAACTCAGTACGGTAGCCTTCGGGATCTTTGCCCTTTGCCTGAGTGGCAAGTTTCAATACAGCGTCAAAGGTAGACTGACCTTTGAGATCGGAATCCCGCAACAACATGCCATACATGGCGATCGCAGACGAAAACTTGAGATTACTGGAAGCAGAATCGGCAGAGACATCGCGATCGCGCACAGTTTGCGTAATCAACTGACTGGTCGCATCTTTGGGATACTTGTAGCGCAGCTTCACCTGCATCAGTTCGTCTTCACTGGAAGCGGTGCCCGGTTGAGTTGCCTGATATTTCAACGGATCAACATCGGGCAACTTGACATCACTGGTCATCCCCGTGGGAATGATTTCGTATAGAGCGGTGACAGTGTGTCCTGAGCCGATTTCACCCGCATCCTTCGTGTCATCGTTAAAATCTTGGTCGCGCAGCAGTCGGTTTTCGTAGCCGAGCAGGCGATAAGCCTGGACTTTTGCCGGATTGAACTCCACCTGAATTTTGACATCTTTGGCAATGGTGAAAAGAGTAGCGCGCAGGTCTTTCACCAGTACTTTCTTTGCCTCCAGCAGGGTATCGATGTAGGCGTAGTTGCCGTTGCCCTTGTCTGCCAAGAGTTCCATTTTGGAGTCCTTAGTGTTACCCGTGCCAAAGCCCAACACAGTCAGGAAAATGCCCCGATCTCGCTTTTGCTCAATCAACCGCAACAGTTCGCCATCACTAGACACCCCGACGTTGAAGTCGCCATCGGTTGCCAAAATAACGCGATTGTTGCCGTCTTTCAAAAAGTTTTGTTGCGCCATTTTATACGCCAGTTCAATCCCTTCGCCCCCAGCGGTTGAGCCACCCGATTCTAGTTGGTCGATCGCCTGGATGATTTTGGCTTTTTGGTTGCCTGGTGTCGGAGGTAACACTAACCCCGCATTGCCCGCATACACCACCAGCGTCACCCGATCTTGCGCTGAAAGTTGGTTGACCAACATACAGAGGGATTGCTTCACCAGGGGCAGTTTGTTGGGGTAGCCCATGGAGCCGGAGACATCCACCAAAAACACCAAATTGCTGGGTTGCAGCGTTTGCAATTCTTTGCCCTTCAAGCCAATTTGCACCAGCTTGTGTTTGGGATTCCAGGCAGCAGCAGCCACTTCCGTGGTGACGGAGAATGGCTCATTGCCTTTGGGTTGAGGATAGTCGTAGGGAAAATAGTTGATCAGTTCTTCAATTCGCACTGCGTCTTTGGGAGGCAGTTGTCCCTGAGCGAGAAAGCGACGCACGTTGCTGTAGGATGCCGTGTCTACATCGATCGAAAAAGTAGACAGCGGTGTGGACAACGGTCGCTGAAAGGGATTTTCGTCAATGGGGTTGTAGCCTTCCGTGTTGAAGGTGCCGGGGGGATTGATGCGCTCACTCGGAGAAAGTCCACCGGGATAAGGCTGGCTCACCGCAGGTGCAGTAATAGGCATGGCTGTGCGGGTGCCTGCTCCGCCGGTGCGACCATCCATACTCATGGGGCGTTTAACTGCACGGCTGGGAAGCTGGGAGGCAGGCAGAACATTCCCTGATGTCGGTGCGCCTATATTTGGATTAGTGATAGGAGAAGGTTGGTTGGACTGCTCAGTGCTAAGGGTGTCTAACGCATCAATTTCGGCTGGAAGAGTAGTCAGTTCACGAGTATAGAGACCACTTAAGGTTTGCAAAACAATCAAGTCAGCTCTGGCGATCGTCGTTTTCTGAGCGGTCACTTGTTGGTTGAGTTGTTCCAGGACACCACTCAGTGTCGTCGCAAATTCTGCTTCAGTCAGGGGACGATCGCTCCGAAGACTTTCAGGCATTGGCAGGCGATACCGCTGAATCACAGTCGTCAACGCCTGCACATGATTTTCTAATTTCTGTGCCGTAAGTTTCTGTTGCAGTTCTGCTAAAAGCTGCTCTTGGGCAGTCTCAAATTCGTAGCGAGTGATGGGACGATCGCCGAGCCCCTCAGGGTTGGCAATCCTATATTTTTGTAGCCAAAATCGGATCGCCTGAATGTCGCGATCGTTGGATTGCAACACTTCAGTGCCCCGGCAAACGGACGTAGCAGTAGGATCAGGACGATGCGCCTGCGCTGCAAGGGGTACCAGCGACCCGGAAGTCACCAGCAGGGTCATTACCAGATAGCCGAAACGCCGCAGGGAAAGCAATTGTAAAGAATAGGACATGGACTCAACTCCCAGACCGGATAGTGGGTCGATTCTAATCGGTTGTTGAGGGGATCGTCCTTATTTGTTGCAGAAAAGGTAACGGAGCAGGGAAGGGAAGGGGATGATTTTTTTAACCGGAGAAAGGCGATCGTCGAACAAGAATTTGAATTCGACGATCTCGCCAAAATCTTATCTTGCGACTCTTAGATAATTGCCTATAGACTAGGAACCCCAAATATAGCAGTCCTAAATCATTTGTGAATGAGAAAGGCTGTGTGAAAAAGAGTTCCACAGGAACTCTTTTTCACAATCCAGATAGGATCGCTATATCACTGGTCGGATAGTTTTTCGTTCAAGTCGTACAAAATCTAAAGTCTCAAGTCTAAAATCTCCAAGTCAAATTATTTGACAATACAGACTCCACCGAGGGAAATGGTGCAATCGGGAGCAGGTTGTTTGGCGGGTTCCAGTTTTTGGGTCTGGTTATTGTAGGTGTACTCGCCTGCCACAATGACTCGGTTGGGGTTGGCGCAGTAGACATACTTTTGGGCGGATTGGGGATCGGTAAAAGAAACAACGACCAGGGAGCTACGGGCAGCCGGGCAACCATCCAGAACACGCAATCCATAATCGTCTTGTAGGAGTTGTCGGCGGGGATCGGGAGCTGTAGATGGGCTAGAAGTTGGGGTTGGCGTTGGCGTTGGTGTGGGGTTGGTGGCAGTAGTGGCATCGATCGGCTTCAGTTCATCGGCAGCGATATCGTAACGATAAGCCCCCGCTTTGACAAAGCGAGTCGGATTGGCACAGTAAGTGTAGTCTTTCCCATCCTGAGGCTCCTTCACAGTGATTTGAACCGTGGCAGTGCCAGCAGGAGGACATTGATCCAGCAAGGTCAGTTGAAGGCGTTGTGCCAAAAGCTCTCGGCGATTATCTACAGGTTTGATGCTAGAGGTTGCTGCATCGTAGATGTAAACACCTGCTTCGATATCTCGCGTGCAGCGTTCATCCGTACCGATTTTGATCTTTGCAACATTGGGCACACCGCAGCCTATGATGTTGAGTCGAAGTACGTCTTTCATCACCTGGTCTGCCTGGTTTGCTTGGGAGGGTGCAGAGCTTGTAGCGCTAGATAAGCCCACCAGGGAGATGCTGTATCTGCCACGGGTGTTGCTTTGTCCCAAGACCAGCAATTTATGGGTGCCAGTGAGGGCGGCGCGATATTTTAACAAACCACGAGTGGCATCGTAAGCCACTTGCTTTCCTTTGGGATCAAATAAAACCAGGATAGGTTTGAGAGTACTGCCATCTTCCACATCAATGGCGATCGTCAGATTGTTACCAGCCTGAGCTGAAAAAAGGTATTCTTCGCCTCGAGCAGATTGGGTCGGAGCACCACTGAGCGACGGGTTCTTAAAGCGGTAGGTAGGCGAATTAGTTTGGACAAAACCATCGACGTTGTCACCATTTTTTAGGGTAACGGCTGTCCAAGCACCATTGGCGATCGTACCGACCATCATCCCTGCAATGGCGATCGTGGCTGTTAACCGCTTAAGAAACTGACGTTGGGTCATAAATTCTATATCTCCTAGAGCACTTCTCGTACAACATTTGCCACGGGTTCCATCATGCTGATTCAGTCCACAAAATCGATCGGTGTAGACCATGAACCCGATAGAAACTCCCTTCAGGGACGCAAGAAATTTGTCTAAAGTTTCAGTTGACATCCCTCCGTATTCAGGTTCCCATGTTCCCATGCCGTTTCATCCCTCTTCCGCTGCGGTCGTGGATAAAAGAAGGCAATGGGATTGTTCCTCAGAAGTCTTAAAATGAGTAGGAGCAAAAATTGGTGCAAGTTCAGCACAGGCAACTGGCTGCTTAAGTAGGGATACATCAATTCTGATAGCCAGATTTTGAAATAATGATTTCTGCGAGTTGATTTTAATTCATGGATATTGTCGAATTCTTTCAGTTGAGTGTGGGCAAGTGGTTTTCTCAACGAACCAGTCATCAATTTGCTCTGCAAAAGCAGGAAAATGGGAAATCAGAGCTGGTGATTGAAGCGATCGACCGACTGAGTTCATCCGTAGTACAATCGTGCGAACAAGCACAAATAGACCCGCAACTTGCTCTTTGTGCCGTCAAGATTACCTGGACAGGGTCGGTTGAGCAAACCGCAAAGCAACAAACAGGGGGCACTCTGCTAGTGGCGATCGCCAACTCCAGCGATCCCCAAACCGGAAAACTGTTGAAAAGCGCTGGAGCTGGACAGGCACCTGCTATTGGGCGCTACATCATGAGTCGTAATGATGAATTGACCCTAGTTATCGAAAACGACACGCTTTACTCTGAAGAACGACTCTGGTTTGAAAGCCCGAACGTGCGTCTGCGCCACAGTATTTTGAAGCAAGCCAGCGGTTTCAGCACGGCAGCGTTTTGTTCTGAGATTCGGATGGGGGTGACCAAGTCTTCTCAGCCAAGCAGTCCTCCTACAATCTAGGACGGGTCCGATCGGGTTGCTTCAGTCTCGACTTCAACCCCAGGTTTTCGTGGAGGAGAAAAATCTGCGATTTGAGCATCGGGCGTTGTTTGTAGATGAACAGAGCGATGGCTGACATTCAGCCAAAACCATTTTGCCAGATAAAATCGTGGATGAAGGCGTCGATCCTCGATGTCAAATTGAGGCACAAGGTCTTGATAGGTGAGGACAGTAATCCCCGTCAACGCTGCTTTTGGATTGAAGGGAGCAGCCAAGGTGCCCAAACGGGGAGATGCTGCGGCTTCAACTGGAGGATGTGTAATGACATTCTCAGCATCTCTGGAAGCAAGGATCTGGCTTGATTCAGTTCTTGATGCTGCATGGGTTAGCAATGGGTCCGAAGCTGCAGGTTCGACGGCTATTAAACGAGCATTGGTCAATGCTCCCCGCAAATAGGACGGCATATCGGGCAAAACCGGTAACTGAAGAACAGGATGCCGCGAGACTCTTGTTGTCTCGATCGGGGCAATGGCTGGAGGATCTGCTTTGTCACGCTCTGCCGTGGGAGTTGGAATCGGCAACTCATTGGTTGCAGGCACCAGACTAGCGATCGCGGGCGGCGGCGCATGAGGCGAAAGCGGTTCCGTCAGCAAGGGGGCAGAATGTGCATAACCACTCAAATTGCGGGGCAACTTGTGACATACCAATCGCTCAAAATCATGATTGTAGTGAGGGAATGACTTGCCTCGCCGCTGCCATAACATCAAAATTTGCTCCACTGAAACCGCCTTATATCGTCCCTGATAGAGCGCTTCGATCGCAGCATTTCTAACCCATATGGTAGGGTAAGTCGTTAACCATTGGATAACCAGACGATCAGCCGCATGACTCCCCAAATCAAAACTGTAGTGAGTCAACAGTGCGACTACTTCTGCGATCGTGGCTTTGACTTGTTCTGTCGCTTCTTTCGCCTGTTCTGTCATAAGTCCCTGGTGCAGCTGACTTTCCAGCAGAATAACGCAGGACATCCATACGTAACTTCATCTTATGCTGATACTCAGTGAGTATTGTTGTGCTCTGGGATTAGGACAAATGACTTTAGACGGTTGAACCGTGACTCATTCAACGTTCATCAATCATTCCGCTGCACGCCGCCTTCAACCGCATGAATCTCAGCCCCATCAAAAGGTTCTGTCCCACCATTCCAGTTAAAGTCATTAATTTTCAAAGAGAGAGAGCCAATTTGTAAGACGGGGTTAAACCGGAACACAACGCTGTAAGTCCGGCGACTATACTCCAGCAAAAAATCTGTACTAATGCGCTGACCATCATCCAGGTTGATCGAAGTTTGGACACCAAAACGAATAGGACCGTAGATTTGCTGAAGCACGCCGAAAGATAACACCTTGGTATCCACGACCCGATCGAATAAAAAGGGCGAAGACCCGTCCTGCAAAAGTTGGGCGTAGGTGACGTTAAACCCGGTGTAATCAAGAAAATTGCGGGAAAAGTGCCCAAATTGACCCGTAATGCCGATCGCACCCGCTAAAACGCTTTGCTCGTCCCCATTACTATAGGTACTAAACAGCGCGCTCACCCCCGTGTTCAGGCTAATAAAAGGCACCACCGGGTTCGGGGTAAATCGCAAGCCTTCGTTGGCGGTTGCTGGGAGAGGATTTCCCCTCCAGAGCAAAAAACCTCGATTGAGTGCCGCACTTGCCTGGAACCGAGTTAGGCTGACGCGATTATTAAATCGAATTGGATTTAATAAATCAATACGATCAGTATCTGACCGAATGCGTTGCAAGTTTGCCTGATAGCTAAAGTTGATCCCACTCTTACCCAGCGGGATCACAGGCGACTGGAAAATAATGCCAAGACTTTCGCGCACCGTTTGAAAGCCAAGCGATCCATTGAAGATGCGATCGCGATAGCTATATTGCAACCGCAGGGAATGCGTCCCAAAAGAAGTGGGAATGAGTTGCTGCAAACCGACACTAGCACGCAGTTCTTCTTCAATTTCATCGGGATCGAGGCTGGTTAGTACCGCCGATGCCCGCAGTGACGTTAAAGCGGAGAAGGAAACGCTTAATCGACTTTTAACCCCCAAGTTGGACAAGCTGAAGAACTTGCCATCTTGCACTGCCTGCTGAATGAAAAACTGCGGCGAGATGCTAAAACTCACATTTTCAGTTGCGATCGGTTCAAAGGTCGTTTGGACAAACACCCCTCCCCGATCTTCGTCATCATAGCCAAACCGGAAAAGCGCCGGGTCTCGCTCTCGGCGATCTAAAATCACCCGCGATCGCAACAGCGGTAACGAAAATCCTTGATCAAACACCAGGCGAGGATGTCTTGCTCGTATTTCGTCCCGTAAAGGAGAAAGCCGTGTCACTGTTGCAGAATCAGCACGGAGTTCGAGTTCAGGTGGAGAGAAGGGATCGTTGGTAATCCGAACCCCAGTCGCGAACCACTGACGCGGGGTAAAGTCAATCCGATCGGCTTGAAACCGCAGCCGATTGACGCTGCCTCCCGGTTTCCCGATCGGGACATTAGACACGTTTCGACGAGAGCCAACTATTCCCGTAAATCCCCCCTGACTATTCACCCCTTGCGTGGGTTGCTGCGAGGTAATGCGATCGCTGACTGGGCGAGCAGGCACTGCCCCCGCAGTGATATCCGTTGGCAAAGTCGGGGTAAAGTCTGCACCAGCCGAGGGCAAGAACACCTCACCACTAGCATTGAATACAGTTCCCGTTTCTTGCACAAAGTTGTACTCAAACCGCTCACCCCGAATTACCTGTTCGCCACGGGTCAGCGCCACTCGCCCTTCTGCCACCGCAATCCGGTTAACCAGGTTGACTTGCAAGCGATCGGCATCCATAATCGCGCCCCGAAATCGCATCACCACATTGCCTTCTGCGGTAAAAACTTGGTGATTACTGTCATAATCCTGGCGATCGGCTGTCAACTCAATGACATCAGGCACGGGGCCTGTGGCAATGGGTTTCGCAGGCGTGGGCTTTTTAGCAGTTGGGGTCGCGGTGGACACTCCTTCTAGCCCCGGTAACTCATCCGAAGGAATCGTATGCGGTTCCCGCACAACTTCCGATCCGTCCGGAGGGGGCGGCGGGGTTTCATCAGTAGCCGCCGGATCAGAGATCGATCGGGTGCTGTCAGGCAAATCTTGCAGTGAGTCAGGCAGGGGAGGAAAGGGCGCAACCCCAGGCGGAGCGGGCGACCCTCCGACTTGCGTAATCACCAATTGGGCATCAGTCGAGCGATCGGCTGAAGTGGATGGCGGTAGTAAACCCTGCACTTTGGATATCGAGACGGCAGTTTGCCCCGCCGTTTTTTGGGCATGAACCAGTTGCAGATTATACGATCGGCGACTTGCAACAGGCTCTGCGCGGGTTGCCGAATCTGTCAAGCGATGGACGAACTGAGAAACGAAGGCTCCATCTGAAAGATCGGGACTGACGCCAGAGTTTGACGACCGGGATGTTGTATCAGGGCTAAAAAAATCGGGAGAAACTGGGTTTGGCTCTGCATCGACTCCTAAAGTCACCGCTGGACCCAATAAAGCCGCATGCGGCTTTGCCGACTCTTTGACAAACGTTGTCAGGCGAGTTGGAGAAGCCTCCGGCGGGGAAGATTCTGGCTTAGCGGCAACCGATACGCGCTTGGCAACATGAGGTTGAGCGGGCGGCAATGGAGAGGCGGAAACCGCAGGATGAGCAGGGCTAGCAACATCCTGAGAGGGCCGTAGACTTGCAGAAAGATTGGGGCTAACGGAAAGTCGTGGACTAACAATAGCGGGGGGATCGGGCAGCGAAGCCGGGTAAGGCATGGCGTGGAAATCAATAACCAAGGAAATGGGGTAGACCCGAAGGCTACCCCTAAAATTCGTCTAAGACGTGGACAGCGTGCTGCTATTCCATATCCCGGCGCTTGGGGTTGCGAGCGGGGTCATTGGACAAAAAGCCAAAAACGAATAGGAGAACGAAAAAAGAAACAACGATATAAACGGCAATCTTAAGGGTTTCCATGGCGATCGCTCCAAAGGATTTAACAGTACTCTGACCCACCGTAAAGGCGAGATAGCTTCCCTATAATATCCAAATGCAGCGCCTTTTTTGATCCCTGCGCAACGAAAGCGCAAGAGGATTACGAATGATTTTCAGGGGAACCGTTAATTGCTCAGGATCGTTTCCAAGATCAGACTCCAGTTTGATACAAGAGTTCCAACTGGAGAACTTGCTTTCAACCATAAACACCTCTAGCGCTTAAAGCAAAATATTTTCCTAATTAGCACTATATATAGAAAGCCACATCTGGTGCCATTTCGGGTTGCAATGGGATGAAACCGTTGTCAGGTAAGCCAGAACGACTTTTAGGATACGACTGGTGGCATCCTGCTGACCGGATGGACTGCTCCAAATTTCTATGAGATTGGCAAATTTTGGTTCAAATCGTCAAATTTCTGTGCCAGTTCAGGGTTTTGAGGTTATTCTGGCGCCAGAATCCAGACAAAAATGGCGCGTTAATTAGGAAATTTAGTCAAAAAACTGCTGAAATCCATATAACTTAAAGGTTCCATGGTTTCATTTCAGCTCTCACACCTTAGAATAAGGCATTGAAACTTCGAGCCAATAGGGGTTTCAACCGTTTTGGCAAAATCTTCCTCAAAACGCTCCCTTTTCGTCTCACATTTGATACCTCGAAATGAGGTAAGTCCGTTCAATCACAAGGAGATTAATAATGAACAAAGGTGAACTCGTTGACGCGGTGGCTGAAAAAGCCAGTGTGACCAAGAAGCAGGCAGATGCCGTTTTAACTGCTGCGATCGAATCGATTATGGAAGCAGTTTCTCAGGGTGACAAAGTAACCCTGGTCGGTTTCGGCTCATTTGAACCGCGTGAACGTAAAGCCCGTGAGGGTCGTAACCCTAAGACTGGCGACAAAATGGAAATTCCGGCGACCAAAGTCCCCGCTTTTTCAGCGGGCAAGCTTTTCCGGGAAAAAGTTGCACCCCCAAAATAACGTTTTACCGGAGGGGGACGATCCCCCTGTCCGACCCATGCATGGGGGGAATTTGGTCTGGGCAGCAAAGCTGGCAGGCTGTTCCCCCTCTGCAATTTTGGACTTTTCAGCCAGCATTAACCCGTTGGGTCCCCCCGACTCTGCGATCGTCGCCATCCAGAATGCTTGGGAAGAACTGCGGGCATATCCTGATCCCAACTACACTGCATTGTGTGCTGCCCTCAGCCAGTTTCATCAGGTTCCGCCAGAGTGGGTGCTGCCTGGTAATGGCTCTGCTGAACTACTCACCTGGGCATGCCGAGATTTGGCTGAACTAACAGCCACTTATTTGATAACGCCTGCTTTTGGCGATTATCGGCGCGCACTCAAGGCTTTTGAGGCAAAAACGATCGAGCGTCCTTTGAAATTTGAACTCAACCCTCAACCCTCAAAGCTCACCCTTCAAAATGCCTTCCCTCTCGACTGCCTCGATCGTCCCATGCTCTCCTCCTGTGGACTGTTACTCAACAATCCTCACAATCCCACGGGGGCCTTGTTTGACATAGATGAGATTTTGCCTTATCTAGAGCAGTTTAGGCTGGTGGTGGTGGATGAAGCGTTTATGGATTTTTTGTTGCCTGGACAGCAGCAAAGCCTGATCGATCGCGTTGCCACATTTCCCAATTTGGTGATTTTGCGATCGTTGACGAAATTCTACAGTTTGCCAGGGTTACGATTGGGCTATGCGATCGCCCATCCCGATCGCCTCAACCGCTGGCAACAGTGGCGTGATCCCTGGACAGTGAATACGCTGGCAGCCATAGCAGCGATCGCCATCATCCAGGACACCGCGTTCCAGCAGCGCACCTGGGATTGGTTGCAAGCAGCCCGTCTTCAGTTGTGGCAGGGTTTGGCAAACCTACCGGGACTCGATCCCTTACCGGGTGCAGCCAATTTCTTGCTGGTCAGGTCAGAGCAATCAACTCAACAGTTGCAACAGGCATTGCTCCAGCGGCACCGAATTCTGATTCGCGATTGTTTGAGTTTTGCCGAATTGGGCGATCGCTACTTTCGGGTGGCAGTTCGCACAGAAGCGGAAAATCAGCGCCTCTTGGCAGGCTTGGCGGAGGTTCTCAGCCTGGACTGATGGATAATCCAATGCTTTGCCATCGAAGATCGAAGGTCGATAGTCTAAAGTCGAGTTGCAAGGATAGGAAATGTCGGTTGACTACGACCTCATCATTATTGGCAGTACACCTGCTGGCATTGCAGCAGCGATCGCTGCTGTTTCACTCAAGGCACGGGTTGCTCTGGTCAGCGATCGCTGGCAAATCAAAGAGACTCTCGATGGGGCAGCGCTGAATCATTTTGGACGCATAACCCAGCAGGCACATCCAGTCTTGATGTCTGAAGAGCGTCTGGGCCAATCCGGGGACGATCGTCCTTGGGGATCAAGGTATTGGCTCCAGTTGCTGGCATGGGTGGAGACGATCTCAGCCACCCTGGAAGAAGCCCATTCACCTGCGGTGTTGTCTGCCATGGGAATTGAGGTGATTGAAGCAGTGGGTACATTTTGCGATCGGGTGCCCCTGACATTTCGCGTCAACAATCGAATGCTGCGATCGCGAGCCTATCTGCTCGCGCCCTCCCATGCTCCGATCGTCCCAGCAATTCCTGGCCTTGCTGCCATCCACTATCTAACCCCAACGACCTTACACAAACAACCCACATTGCCGCAAACCTTGGTCGTCATTGGCAATGAACCCTCTGGCATCGTCTTGGCGCAAACGCTGGCGCGGTTCGGTAGTAAAGTTACGATTGTGACCCAACAGCCTCGTTTGATCGGGTGGGACGATCCGCAAGTGGCACGGCTGCTTCAGGCGCAGTTGGAGGCAGAAGGTGTTCGCATCTTTACCCAAACCTCAATCACCCAAGTTCGGCAAATTCAAGCTCAAAAATGGGTGCAGGCAGGAGATCGAGCGATCGAAACTGATGAGATTTTGTTAGCAGCGGGGCAGCAACCTGATGTTGCCGCACTCAATCTGGAAGTGGCAGGTATTCGTCGCCTGACCCGCAATCAACACATGCAAACAGCCAATTCGCACATTTACCTCTGTGGCTATTCGCCAATGGGTAATTCGGCAATTCATGTTGCCCAGGCTGAAGCCCGCATTGCGGTAAAGAATGCATTATTCTTTCCACGGTTCACGCTGGACGATCACATCTTACCCAGAACAATCTTCACTGATCCGGAAATCGCAAGTGTGGGACTGACGGAACCAGAGGCCCTCGATCGTTACCGTAATCGATGTCTGGTTTTGCAAGTTCCCTTAAAATCTCTGGTCAGAGCCCAGATGCAGGACGAGTCCACAGGTTTTTGTAAGCTGATCATCCACAAAAATGGCAAGATTCTTGGAGCTCATTTGGTAGGAAATGGAGCCAGTGAAGCGATTGGGACGATCGCCCTTGCGCTGCAACAAAACCTGAAAATTGGTCAATTGGCACACCTCACTTTTCCATCCCCCACCCTGACAGAAATTCTCAGTCAAATCGTGGCGGAGTGGCAACGATACCAGCATCACCAAAAGCGCGACTGGCTCGAAACCTATTTCAAGCTGCGTCGCGCCTGGTCACATTAATGCCATTCAGGATTTACTCACACTCTCGCCAGCGTCACCATTTCTGGCTGATCCTGGTACTTACCACGTCGCGTCTCATAACTCACTTCACAGGGCGCACCTTCCAAAAAGAGCAACTGCACCACCCCTTCATTGGCATAAATCCGGCAATCGGCACTGGAAGAATTTGAGAATTCCAGCGTCAGGTGTCCGCGCCAGCCCGCTTCAGCGGGAGTCAGATTGGCAATCAATCCCGTCCGGGCATAAGTACTCTTACCAATGCAGATCACCGTGACATACTCCGGCACTTCTAACCGCTCCAGCGCCACCCCTAGACCATAGGAATGGGCAGGCAAGATAAAGTAGCTGCCATTAGCATCCGTATGCAACTGAGCTGGTTCCAGATTTGCCGGACTGAAGTTTTTGGGATCGACAACCGTACCCGGAATATGACGAAAAATCCGAAATTCAGAAGCCGACAAGCGCAAATCGTAGCCATAACTGCTCAAGCCATAGGAGATCACAGGCGTGCCATCGACGTGACGTATCAGCCTGGGTTCAAAGGGTGTGATCATCCCTTGGGCTGACATTTCAGTGATCCAGGTGTCGTTTTTAATCATGGGTTTCTAAGGTTGGTGACTACGACGGAGTTCGGTGATCTGGTCAGCGACATCTAGAATTGCCTGAGGCATATCGGGTCCGGTCAAAATGACGTCTACATAGCGGGGACGTTTCGCCAGAAATGCCAGCACCTCAGCTTCCGGAATCAGATTAAAGTTAATTGCCAGACTCAATTCATCTAAAACTACCAGGTCATACTTTCCGTGGTGAATAACCGCTTGGGTATATTGCCACAATTCTTTTAGCGCGTGGGCTTCTGCTTCATCCAGGTGAGGCGTATCGATACAGCGGGGCAGATTGCACCGCATCCAGTCCAGGTTTTGTCCCAATTGCACAGGATGCTCGTAGCCCTGGCTAATCCCCCCTTTGAGAAACTGCACCACCAACACAGGGGTTCCTTGCCCAGCAATTCTTAAGGCTTGCGCCATGACATTTGTGAAAAAACTGCGATGAGAACAGGTAAACACCTGAACCAGCCCTTCGATCGCTTGGGGAACTCGACGCTTGGCGTCAATAGCGGCAGGGGCTTCGATTTGGGAAACCATAGGAGAATGTATCCATTTGAATAACCTGAATCCACAACATTGTACTGATGGTATTCAAAAACGAATAGCCAAAATCTAGTGTTTCAGGATTCTCTTTCCCCCTCATAAAACACTAGATATAATTTTGCGTCAATAGCTTCTGCCAGGTTGTACTAGTTCTTAACGGGAGTATCTGATAGTTTGACAAATGAGGCTGAGGTGGAGACAAAGGGACATAAAGAGGGGGGGAATTTCATAAACCTTCTTGCGTCTCCGCGCCTCCCCTACTCCGCGTCAGTCTCGACAACGCGCCTAAACACAAACACTAGAGGTATCTGGTCAACGATCGCTAAAACTTCTGATTTTCCGAGGGGGGTGCACCCGATCCTGGCTGCGTAATAAACAAGTTTTTAGCCGCATCATTCTGGTAAACACAATCAATTTGAGGTTGTTCTTCCAGTTTGCCAGTGAAGCCAAAGGTGTTCAGGCGGTTTTTGCATTCTCTCACCTGATCCGTCGTCACGAGTTTGCGTTGTTCTAAAATTGACCAGTTATTACTCCGCAGGATGCAGCCCGGTCGCATCGTGGGTTGGGTGACGTACACGTTGAAGGGGTTTAACGTCACAAACAAGCGGGTATCCATGGCGATCGCACTGGCACCAAACTGCACGCAAAGTTCCGGGTTAGGGGCATTGAGGTCGATCGACTCGCGCGAAAACACATTGGAACCCTGCCCAGTATTTGCCGCCGAACTAAAACCAATCCCCACACCGATACCCAGGATAAAAACGCCACCCAACACCGCCAGAGAAGTGGCATTGAACAGGGACGTAGATTTGCTCGACTTTCGCCGGGGGCTTTCCTGAGTCCCGTAGTCGTCTCGATCGTAGTCGTAGGCAGAAGGTCTTGATTTACGTGCCATAGTCGCTTATGAGAGGATGACAACCAGCTAGAATCGCCTGTTCTCAGTATGCCGTGATTCTAGCAGAGGGTGGGGTGGGATTAGGTGAGAGATGGCAGGGACTAAAGATCCAGAGGGCTGGGGAATTAAATTAAGCCCAATTGCTTAAGAGCGTCTCTGGCAGCATCTTTTTCGGCATCTTGCTTTCTGCGTCCCTTGCCAGTGCCATAGGGTTGACCCGCGACCTCAACAAATGCGATGAATTCTCGCGCGTGATCGGGACCCGATTGATTGACGATCGTGTACTTGGGATTTTGTCTGCCCTGCGCCAAAGCCCATTCTTGAAAGCGACTTTTGTAATTGATACTGGGGACCGTAATCACTAATTGATCAACCACTTCTGAAAACATGGGCAGCACCCAAGCCTGCACTGGGGGAATGTCAGACCCCATATCCAGAAAATAGGCACCAACCACCGCTTCAAAAGCACTGCTCAGCAGATTGGAGTTTTGGCGACCTCCCTCCAGTTCGGCCCCTCTGCCCAGTCGCAGTTGACGCCCCAAATCTAGCGCGATCGCAAATTTGGCTAATTGGACTTCATCCACCAAGGAAGAACGAAAGGGGGTCAATTCTCCTTCAGGCTTTTCTGAATAACGTTTATATAAAAACTCGCCACTCAGAAAATTAAGAACCGCATCACCCAAAAATTCTAATCGTTCATTATGTTCCTGTACTTCTGAATGCTCATTAACATAAGAACGATGCGTGAGGGCAAGTTTCAGCAGACTTGGATTGCGAAATTTTGGTAACTCAGCCATGGCTAAATTTTGTTCATCCGATCGGGTTATCCCGGCTGGGGGAAGTTAGGAGTTGATAAATCCGCGAAACTACGGTTAATCGCAGCGATAACCCCGTCGTCACAGAATTGAGCCATGCATACCGCAAGCATCTACTCTCGGTCAAGCACCAGCATCAAGCAGGTGATTCGCCGCATTTTTGAGTCTGGGAAAATTACACGCTCTGACGAAAACTACTTTCTCAGAGTCATGACATCCGATCGTTCCCTCAACTCTGAAGAATTAAAACAGATCACTTGTGTATTTGATCGCCTGCAAATGGGACTTCTCAAAGTGATCGACTAAATTCTCCCCTTTCCCTCTTCCTTCACCCTTTCACCACCCTACAATCACCTTCCAGTAAAGCGAACCGATTGCGAAACTTGCCCCATGCTGAGGCAGCAAAGTCCAGAAAGATTGACGCGCAATTTTTTGCGTTAAAACGATACTGCACCAAACTGAGAAAATCAGCGTCACCCCTTGCAAAAATGCCAATACTGCTGGATCGACGACGGCGATCGGCAAATTTGCCCCTCCCTGCCAGCCCAGGGTAGCAAAAGTGACGGGCAGAACTCGTCCTGCTTCAGTGAGTCCTAAGCGCAGATAGTGTGCCAGGTTGGCACCGAGCACTAAGGGTAGATATCCATATGCCAGATCAATAAACGCCCGCGGCTTGACGGCCGAAAGAGGTTGTTGCATTTTTTGGACAAGGCGAATGAGTGCATAAGTGGGTAGCGCGATCGCGATCGGAACCAACAATGCCAAGATCGCCGCCCCCGTATGGAACCCAAACTGGTCTAGATGCAGATGCCAACCAAACTGTTGCTCAATTTCGGGCAACCGATGCAGTAACACTACACCAAACAGCAAAAACAGGAGCGCTACTTCTGCACGGGTCGGTGTATGGGTCGTCCAGAGTTCAATGCCAGGAGGACGCAGGTTCAACTCCACCGATCGATGAGGACAGGCTTTGAGACAGGTCATACACAGAACACAATCTTTGTTCTCCTGTAATTGTGCTGGATGGGAATAGAGAGGACAGCCTCCCGTCTCCTGACCTTCGCCCTTTTGTGGTCCTCCCTTATAGCACTGATAGGTGGTGCAAGTGGCAGAACAAATGCCCTGTTGTGCTCGCAGCTCCGTTACAGCCAACTTGGCAAACAAACCATTCATCCCCCCGATCGGGCACAAATAGCGACACCAAAACCGCCGTTCAAACAGCAGCGAAAAAACGATCGCGCCCGCTGTAATCAACAACAACAAACAGGCAGATAGGTAAGCGGTGTTCTCCAAATCCCAAAGTTCTTCCCACAGCAAAATGAGGGCAAACAGTCCAAACAAAAACCATCCGCCCCACTTTTCTGCCTGTTGACGGGGCCAGGGTCTCAGCTTACGCGGCAGCAGCCAGAGCGAAAGTTTCTGGGTGACTTCGCCATAAATCATAAACGGACAGACAGCGCACCAGAGCCGCCCCACAAAGGGGAACGCAATCAGAATCAGGGGCCACCACCATGCCCAGAAAAAATTGAGGGCAACGTTGCGATCGCGACTTTGCGGACCCCAGATCAAGACGGCAACCACTCCTGCAAAGACACTCAAGGTAAACCCGTAATTGATGCGATCGGGATACCAGGGACTGCGTAAAAACTGCCGTAGTTTAGGATTCACATTCAGCAAATTCAACCGAAATCGCCGTAGTTTGGTACTCACTGACCAGAAAACCTCTTCCGTCAGTTCCGCTGCACCCTCTGCCTGGACCACTGCCCGCTCTATTAAACCTTCCAATTCGGTCAGATTGCCAGGAAAGTCGTAACCCTGCAACCGGCGCAATGCTTCGGGCGTTACCTTGGGCTTAGGCAACCCCCGCGATCGACAAAACAGCCCCAAATAGTACGCCACCTGCGCGGTAATGTCTGACTTTCGCACCCGCAAAGGAGGCACCTTAATCAGGTGCTTGACCCGATTCTTTTTCTCTAGATAGGGCAAGATTTTTTCCGAATTCATGACAATCCGAGCTTGGCAACGCCTGACCGCAGGCTCCGGATCTCCCTCCCGACTAATCGGGGTATAGTTGCCTGTTTCCAGCAGAACCACCAGTTTTTCTTTCAGTTCTGGCGGCAGATCTTGCACATTGTTTAACAGCAACGTACCTGTCCCCAACCATTCCAGCAAACCGGGCTTGCCCCCATCTCGCCCAAATAGCTCTGCCCCACTGACTTGTAAAGTTTCACAGTTGAGCTTGATCATTGGTTCCTGGCGGCAGCGAGAACCAAAGTGAATCAGGGCCGCAATATTGTCTTTACCCAACCCCGGTTCACCAAAAATCAAGACGGATTGATGATCCGCAGCCGCTTTTTTAATTTCCTGACGCAGTCGCACCGCATAACGACTAGAGCCAATAATGCCCCGTTTGACCTTAGGCACTAGATAGGGACGCAGTGCAATTTGTCGATCGCGCTCAAACGTGAGCTGAAAGGAAATCTGATTCAGCTCCGTTGCCAATTGGCGAGATAAGGTCTGAGAAATTTCGGGATGTGCCTGTGTAAGCACAATAAATTGCTCACGCGGGATGCTCCACAATTCCACATCAGTCAAGGTAATCACCGTCTGTTCAACGGGTTGATCGAGCAGCATTTCTTTCAGGTGAATCACCGCCCCCGGCAATAGCCCGATCGCGTTGGCAAGGCTCGTTTTTTGGGTGCGGTAGCTCTCCAACTGTCCTGATTTGAGGATATAGAGGGCTGTCGGTAAGGTATCTTCCCGCACCAGGCGACGGTTAGCTGGAATCGTTTCAACCTGGATTGCAGCCACGATCGCCTGTATCGTTTCTTCCGACAGTGCACCCAGCGATGTCTGAGATCGCAACCACGCTATCCGCTCGACCTGATCCATCCTGCACCTCTACAGAGCGACGTATTTTTTTAGATTGACGATCGCAATTTCAGCGTGTATTGAGATCCGCCTGTAAGGGTTTAGCATTTGGGCAAAAATGGCTACAACTGAGGCAAAATCTATCTCCCCAATACTAAGCCCCAAGAAATCTGGATCTTAATTTTGTTGTCGTCTCTCAGCGCGATCGTACCTGAATTCTGTTCAGTTCCCCCGATGGGTTGATCCATCAGGCATCGTTGCATTCTTCAGAATTGTTCCCGTGGTATTCGCCCCTCCAGTCTTTGCCCGAAATAAATTCGCCCCACTCAAATTTGCCCCACTCAGGTTTGCACCTCGCAAATCCGCTGACTCTAAAGACGCTCCGGACAAATTAGCAGCCGTCAAATCTGCCCCACTCAAATCAGCACGATACAAATTGGCTTTCGTTAAATCGGCCCCGGACAAATTGGCTCCCGACAAATTCGCCAATGCCAAATTTGCTTCCAGCAAGATTGCACTCGATAAATTCGCAAAGCTCAAACTGGAACTTTGCAGCCCTGCAGCACTCAAATTCGCACTGCTCAAATTAATTCCATCAAAATTAAAGTTATACAAGCTGGCACCCTTGAGATCACAGCCCATACACTCGCCAGTATCCAGCAACTTTTGGACATCCGCCGCGTTAGCAGCAAACGCAGCCGTTGCCCCCGTCAAAACGACCAAAAGGGCAAAGCCTAGAGAATTGTGGGGTTTAATCATCACCAATCTACCTCTGCCCGTTCATGCAAAACTCTGCCATAGACGGCATCCGTCTGCTGCGCCAACTTTACCCAATCAAAGCGCTTGTCGAGATCCGCGTAAGCATTATCAACCAGCCACTGAGCATAATCTGGATTCTTCAAAACTTCCAGAATGCCCCAGGCAAGTGAATCAGCGCTATTCGTCCAGGTGACAATGCCCGTCTTAGAGTGGCGTACGACTTCTGGAAAACCGCCTGTATCTGAAACCACTACAGGCACACGAGCTGCGAAGCTTTCGAGCGCCACAATGCCGAAGGGTTCGTAAAGGCTGGGAAATACCGCACAATCGGCAACAGTTTGGAATTTGTCTAAGTCTGCATCAGACATAAATCCGGTAAAGTAGCATTTGTGCCAAATACCCAGATCCCAGGCTTGGTGCTTTAGGTGGTTACTATTCCCTCCCCCAATCAGGACAAATTTGACCCGATCGTCTAGTTCCTGAAGAATTTTGGGAGCTGCACTCAGCAAAACGGTTACGCCCTTTTCATGCGTCATCCGACCGACATAGTAAACAATCTTTTCCCCATCTTCGGCAAACCGACGCCGAAAATGCCAATGGTCAAAGTCAGCCAGAATCCGCTTCTTTTCAGGGCGAATGCCGTTATAAACCACATCAATTTTGTTCCAGGGCGCTGTCAGTGCCCGCTCCACCTCTAACCGCATGTAATTGGTGCAAACAATAATCCGCCAGGCATTGAACGCCAAGTCTTTTTCTTTACCATTGATATAAAAGTGAGTGTCATGGTAAAGCCCGTTGTGGCGACCGTATTCAGTAGCATGAATCGTGGCAACTAGCGGGATTTTGAACAGATGCTTGAGGGCGATTGCGGCATCTCCAACCAACCAATCGTGGGCATGAATAATATCAAAAGGACCATCTTCCTGGAGCAATTTGCCACCATGCCGCCCCATGCTCTCATTCATATTGGCGATCCAGTGAAAAAAGTCACGGCTGGCGCCAATCCCCACCCGATGCACCTTCACTCCATCTACGATTTCATAATGGGGCGCTTGCCCAAACTCAACTGTCACCAAGTGAATTTCATGCCCTAACTTCACCAACTCAGGATAAAGTTCTGCAACGTGGCGCGCAATGCCTCCCACAATTCGGGGTGGAAACTCCCAAGCTAATACTAAGATTTTCATCAGCCACCACCCACAAATTCACATGACTTCATTCTTGCTTACAGACCTCAGTATCATGCAAGAGCCTTAAAAAAGAAGGGTTAACAAGCCCCTACTTTTCAATTGAGATCCCAATTATATGCCTGTATATACTTTGTACTATCTGAGTAGCTTTCGGTAGAAATCCCTACTGAATCTTCCAGCTAATTTGATTACGCACTGCCCGCCTTTGAAGTGAGAGCAGGTAGAAGAAAGTAGGTAATAGATCTGTAATCAAGCGCTCTCGGTCGGCACACGTTGCTTTCTACAAAAGCGTCTAGAATCTCTAGCTTCTCCCAAGGGTCTACTTTTTTTGGACATTAAGGCGTCGATCGCTGCCACTGGAGAAACAATTCGCATCACTGCGGTAGGGGTGATGAGAGCGCAGCCGATACCGGGCGATCGGTTCTTCCCCCCACTGGGAAAGAGATCGAGCCTGTCCAGGTCGTGTCGTATCTATAAGTGCAAATCTTCACAATCGAGGACACTAATCATTTTCTGTGGAAAAATCTGCCTTTAGAGTTCTCCTGAAGAGATACTTTTTAAAATACCCTCCTAAAGAACATCACTTAGCCATTCGGGGGAATGGGACTCATTCAAAGGTAAGGCATCATAAGCTATCTTCACGACGATTCTATGGGACCTGTCTCGTGTTTCTCCAAGACTCTCGCATGAGTTTGACATTTTCGTCACAATTATTCGGATACTCTATAGATAGAGCGAAAGCGAACTTAAACTGAAAATCTATCAATTTCATCCCCAGCGTGCTCTACAAATTCCCTTCCCGATCGTCGCGAATGTGCTAGAGGAAATGCATGCAGGCATCTCCTGAAGAGTCCAGTAAATTTGAAGTGCCCTTGCAACTGCTGTTGTTCGTCGATAAACGCCCGGGGTCAACCGAGCAAATTCGTCGAATTCGTGTCTACCTGAAAAATTTAAGAACCGAGTATCCCTTCGATCTCCAAGTGATTGATGTGGAAGAGCAACCCTATCTAGCCGAGCACTTTAAGCTGGTTGCTACGCCTGCGCTGGTCAAAATTCATCCAGAACCTCGGCAAACCCTGGCAGGCAGCAACCTGATTAATCAGTTGGGCATCTGGTGGCATCGCTGGCAGCGTTCTGTAGAAGATTATTTGAAAAGGCAGGCAGATACTCCTAACTTAACCGATGATGCGGTGGAAGAGGAGCAGAACGAAACCGGGAGTTCGACTGCACTTAAACGCCACGATTCTGAATCGGCGAGTTTAGTTATGCAGTCAATCCCGAGTACAATCGCCCGCTCTACTGAAATTCTCCGCCTTTCTGATGAAATCTTTCGGCTTAAACAAGAAGTTGAGCAGCTACAAGAGCAACTTCAGTTTAAGGATCACATCATCGCAATGCTGGCACATGACTTGCGTAACCCGCTGACTGCAACCTCGATCGCATTAGAAACATTAGAACTAGGCTCATCCAAAGACGGACAACCCTCACGTCTGACACCTGCCCTCACAGCGCAACTCCTCAGACATGCCCGCACCCAAACCAAAGCGATCGATCGCATGATCACAGACATCCTCCAAGCAGCACGAGGCACGAATGCTGAACTCCCCATTCAACCCCAGCAACTTGATCTCGTGGGTCTTTGCAAAGATGTACTGGATCACCTTAAAGAACGCTTTCGGCAAAAAAACCAATACATTGAAACCGATATTCCCACTGACCTCCCCCTTGTATACGCTGACAAAGAGCGTATTCGACAAGTGCTCACCAACTTATTAGATAACGCAGCAAAATATACCCCAGAAGGTGGAAAAATTCAGATTACGGTCCTGCATCGCACTACTCAAAAGGTACAAGTGAGCATTTGTGATAACGGACCAGGTATTCCTCTCGAAAATCAAGAACGAATTTTTGAGGAACATTTCCGCTTGGAACGAGACACTGCACAAGATGGCTACGGGCTTGGGTTAGCACTCTGTCAGCGAGTGGTGCGAGCACATTATGGTCAGATTTGGGTAGACGCCAACGCCAATCAGGGCAGTTGCTTCCACTTCACCTTGCCTGTTCATCGTTCCTAAATTCATGGTTTCTATCATTTTCTTTCATCAGCTCTTGGTGCGATCCAAAGGGCAGTGAATTCAGCCGGAAAGATGAGCGATCTATAAGGGTGCAAGTCCTTGTCCCCTTACCGAGGAACATCGAAGTGATTAAATTAACAACTCCATTAAGTCTCAACCTTAGAAATCTTTCTATTGAAGGGCTTCTAGTATTCCCTGTAGGGATGGCAGGATGGCAGCCTTACCTGACCTCGTTACCAGTTTTTTGATCAAGCAAGAGCTTTTTACTTCTCCGTGTTCTTTCTGAAACTGCCAGTTAAAACACGAATCGAACCTGTAGTCGCACCGCAAATCCAACAGGAGGTCCTCACTTAGATCCGTCTATTAGCAACACAAATCTTGCCAAAAAATTCAGATGAGGATCATAAAAAACTTGGTTTTAACAGATACTAAACCCTTTGTCTCTTACAAAACTACAGAATGTTTATGAAACATAGAATTGATGGAAATTGAGTATACGGGTATGATTAATCACGATTTCTAGAAAAATTTCAGAGATATCTAAATGAGTAACTCTAGAATTCAAAGTGTTAATTCATACATCAATCCCTGATTATTTCTTGTTTATTAATCGACAGCTCTAATTTCCTGCAAGTCCCTGAGAACAGGCAAGTAGAGCCAATAAATACGATAAAGTAATTAAAGCTCTGATGAAGTCTACCCAGATTTCTTAAAGGTTCACTGTGGTCCCTAGATTTTGGCGAGGATTTAGGGCACACTCAATAACTACCCTGCAATCCTTTAAAAAGTCAGTTTTCAACTGAGAAGTACTCTCATTTATCAAGGAATGACAAAGTTAATTTCAAGGAATTGTTAGGAGCTGAATCGAAGACTTAAATTCAGCTATTTAGCGGATCTGCACTATTTTCTAGGGATGCTAGGGTGACAACAAATGGATGTAATTATTTTCTTGACTATTTCTCGTCAAAAAAGTTGAAGACTTCTAAATCTCTCAATTGGAGACCTTAAAAAACTAATCAAGTCTTCAATAAATTTGTTCCAAAACCTTTTCTAGTTCTTTGATTTTTTCCTAGTTGCGTTGCAGTAATGGCTGCTTTTGTCAATGAAATACGATCCTGTAGAGTATCAGCCGAAGACCGTCGAAGTTGGTGTTTACGAATGCGAAATCCATCTCAAATTCAGACTCATCGAAGAAAAAAGCATTCTCAACGATCGTGAGCAACTGTTAGAGATGCTGATGGATGCTTTTGCATGTGGCACAGATGAATATCTAGAAACCATCAATGTTCAGGTTCAAGCGCAAGAAGTGCCTGAAGTAGATGCTTCCCCACAGATGCGCCGTCAAATCATCCGCCTGAGAAATTCTAGAGATCTGGCTTAATAGACTGAGAATCGCCGTCTCGGTTCGGTTCTTAGCTTGTTTACTTGACTGAATCGGAGCATTTTCAACAAGGAAATTTTGAGCAAGAACAAAATTCTGGAAAAGCTCCACCCAATCGAACCCAATCTCAGAATCAGCAAAGAATGTTCTAAATGTATTCCAAATATTTTTGAGAGTATTTCGCTCAGCCATGCTTTCAAATGCCATTGTTGCAGGAAATGGGACTGACCCAGACATTTTCCGCTTCACTTATACAGGCAAGGTTATCAAGGTTATGTTCTAGACATCTTGTTGGTATTTTTGAAAGCTTTGCTCAGCAAAGCTTTCAAAAATACCAACAGCACCTTTGAACACTACCCACAGGCAGTACTGCAAATGACTTTTCTATTGCTCCAATCATTGGGTGTTTGAACTGCTGAGTCCTGTTACAACACTTAAGCACCCAACGTTGCTGGCACTGCCGATTCACGCATCACCGCTGCTGGACCCACGAGCGAAACATACGGTTCGGTGAAGTATTTTTGAGCAACGGCTTGAGCGTTTTTGCAACTCACTTCGGTCACTTCTTGCTGAAAACGGGTATCAAACTCGACCCCTAAGCCTAAAGTTTCGTACCAACCTAAGATTTGAGCAATTTGAGCATTCGTTTGCTTGCCTAAAGCATACTGCCCCAGCAGCTTATTCTTTGTCGATTGCAGATCCTCTTCATCGATGCGAATGTGACGCAAGCGTTCAACTTCAGAGGTCAATCCCTCTAGTGCGATCGCAGTGTTGTCGGGTGCAGTTCCCATATACACTACAAACTGAGATTCATAGAGACGAGTTGGGAAAAACGCAGAAACTTCATAAGCCAAACCCCGTTTTTCTCGCAACTCAACAAACAACCGACTGGACAGCCCATTCCCTAGATAAGTATTCAATAGCTTAAGGGTGGTGTAATCCGAAACGTCGTCTACGGACGCTCGATCCAACACAGAGGGGGTCAGATAACCCAACATAATAATGGATTGCTGCGTGTCCTGCTCCGTTACAGATTGGCAAGGGTTGGAGACCACGGGTGGAAGCAACAATGATGGAGGGGAGATCGAGAGGGCTTGCCAATCCCCAAAGACTTGCTCAATCAGATCGAGAGCTGATTGGGGCACAATTCGACCGACGAGGCTAATCACGATATTATCAGGACGAAAGTATGCCTGATGGTAAGCCTGCAAATCTTCCCGCGTAAGTTGTGTAACGGTTTCTTCTGTGCCTAGCCCAGGAAGCGCGTAAGGATGAGACTGGTACATGGCATGACGAAGCTGATCAAAAGCAACGGTGAAGGGTTGTTCTTGCTGAGAGCGAATCGCTTGCAAGGTGAGATGACGCTCTAGATCAACCTCTTCTTTGGGAAACGTCGGCGATCGCAACAATTCCCCCACCAGTTCCAGCATCTCAGCAAAATCCGCAGAGACGGTTTTGAGGCTCAACAGAAAGTAATCAGAAGCGGCATCTGCCCCCAGACTTGCACCCACAGATTCTACTCGCTCCGCAATTTCCAACGAAGAAAGGCGCTCTGTTCCCTTGGTCAGCACAGCCGAAACTAACTGAGATAAGCCTGCTTGTTGTCTAGGCTCTGTATGACTCCCAGCACGAATAAAGACACGAGCAGCAATGATATCCGCAGCTGGATTTTCCACCATCAGCACCACCATGCCATTACTCAGCACAGTCCGGTGAACTGCACGGTTTTGCCCTAGCTCGATTAAACTTTGTCTCACGACGTATCCTTTCTGAATTGAATGGTTAGCTGACCTGGTTGTGACTTAGATGCACATCTCTTTTAAGAATTGATGGACCACCCGAAACCAGTTTGTATGTCGCCCTAGGCGGGTCTGAGCACGGTTGCAGCGTAGTGATAGGGGGAAAGATACTGACTTGCCAGTTTTTGGATATCTTCGGGCTGGAATGAGCGAATTCGCTTGGGATAAGACACAGCGAGCTCTGCTTGAGCGATGGTATTGTAGTAGCCATATAGCCCTGCCAGTTGGCTGGGGGTTTCGGTTGAAAATGCATAGTCATTGCACAATAACCGCTTACACCGGGCGAGTTCTACATGAGAAACAGGGTGAGAAACCAACTCGGTCAGTCGATCTCCAATCAGCGCCTCAACTCGCTCCAGGTTTTGAGGTTCCATCCAAGCAGTAATCGTAAACAGACCGGATTCGCGCTGCAATGAAAAACTACTGGTAATTGCCTGGACTAATTGCCGTTCTTCCCGCAGTTCACGTACGAGTCGCGAAGACCGTCCCTCTGTCAGTAAGGCAGCAATGAGATCTAACCCATAAGCGCTATGCAATTGCTCCACACCAGGTCCTACCCATGCCATCATCAGTCGAGCTTGCTCTAACCGGGGCAGGCAAAGCTCTTGACGCCGAATTTCGGTGATTGGGGGTTCCGCTTCGGTGGCAACTAATGGGCATGAGCTGCGATCGTTAAACTGACTAAACGTCTGCTCCACCATCCCTAATGCCATCTCTTGGGGCACATTACCTGTCACCACCACCGTCATATTTTCGGGCTGATAATGAGTCCGATGAAAAGCCCGCATTGCATCTGGAGAGTGCTGTAAAAGGGTATCTCTTGTCCCCAATACTGGGCGACCATAAGGATGCTGCTGATAAATTGACTCCATGGTTGCCTGAAATCCCAACCAGTCTGGGTTATCGTAAGCCTGGTTGATCTCTTCCATCACCACATCTCGCTCACGCTCAAACTCATCGTCGGGAATTGCAGCATTGAGCAACAGTTCTGAAAGATAGGGCAGGGTATCGCCCAACTGATCGGAGGAGGTAACAATGAAGTAGTGGGCGTAGTCGTGGCTGGTCGCAGCATTGGTCACACCACCCCGGTTTTCGACCGCTTGATCAAATAATCCAGGTGGCAAAAGATCTGTGCCCTTAAAAATCATGTGCTCTAAAAAGTGAGCCATGCCTGACCAATCATTCGGCTCAGCGATCGCCCCCGCCCGTACCCAAACATCTACTACAGCAACCGGGGTGGCTGAGATTTCTTGGTGGATCACTGTTAGCCCATTCTTCAACCGCAACAGGCTAGCGGGAAATTTTGAGGAGTTTAGAAGTTGAGACAAATTACCTGCGCTTAAACTCGGACTCAATTTGGCTTAACTTATGTTAACGCTTGACGATCGCGAAAAAGTAAGACAAAGCATTAAAAACTACCAAAATAAAGCAGCAAAAACGACAAAAAATACCTGTTTGGGGCTAACTGTCTTCAATGGACTGATTCTGAATTGACTGGCCCTGAGTTGAAAGCTTTGCAGTCGCTGCAATTTGACAAAAGCTTCAAGAACATTTTTGATTATTAGCTAGAACGAGGAAGCTAAAAGTTAAGAGATTCTTTTTCAAGAATATGGAGGTTTCTTGACATTTTTGATTGACTAGGTGGCTTATTGAGGGGCGTCTCGCGGGAAAACAAGTTCAGTAGTGTTGATAATTTCAAGTCTTATTGATCGCATCAACTGAGAAAAATGAGTGCTCCAGCCAAAAAATAACTTCTCCGTCCTTACAGACAGAGAAGCCATTCAATATTGAGTTCCCCACAACGCCGTCTTACCTCAGTTTTTGACCTGGTTAAAACCAGGTGGGAATCATTGATCGAGTTTAAAGTTTCCGAGTACATGCTCGGTCTACTGCTACTCGACCTGTAGGCTCCCGTGCTTCAAAAAGTATAGATCATAAAACATTGTTGGCAGTCACCAACGCCGCAGAAGAACCTGTCACCCATTCTAGCGGTTGATCAAGGTGAGTAGGGAGAACACAACCGAGAAATCTTCTGTCAATTTTGTGAGTCACCCTCACCAAGGACGGCTATACCCCTCTTAGAGGGTGTAAACACCGATCCCAGCAAGAACTTTCTATTCCCTACAATAGGCATATTCAGCAGCGATGCCTGAACGGAAGATCTTTGGACTAAAGGCTATAGACGGGAAAAAGGGTAGCGTTTAAGCTGGAAACTTCAGATTTTGGAATCCCAGGTCTCTTGTCTATCGTTTGTGCTCCTGTTTTTCCATCCATTCCACTTACTGAGTAACTTATAGGGGGTCAGTCAATGCAGCCAACCAACCCCAATCAATTTACAGAAAAAGCTTGGGAAGCGATCGTTCGCACTCCAGAGATTGTTAAGCAGTCCCAGCAACAGCAAATTGAAGCCGAACATCTGATGAAGGCACTGCTTGAACAAGAGGGTCTGGCAATCAGTGTCTTTAATAAACTGGGCATCAATGTGTCACGCCTGCGCGAGTACACGGAGGACTTCATCAAACGGCAGCCAAAAGTAACAGGCAGCAGCACTTCAGTCTTTTTAGGGCGCAGCCTGGACACTTTGCTTGATCGGGCAGAAGACTGGCGCAAGCAATTTGAAGATGAGTTCATCTCAGTCGAACATATGTTGCTGGCGTATTCCAAGGACGATCGCTTTGGTAAAAGTCTCTTTCAAGAGTTTCGGCTAGATGAGTCTAAGTTAAAGAATACGATCGCACAGATTCGAGGCAACCAAAAGGTGACGGATCAGAACCCAGAAGGCAAGTACGAATCCCTAGAAAAGTATGGGCGAGATTTGACAGAATTTGCTCGCCAGGGCAAATTGGACCCGGTGATTGGGCGGGATGATGAGATCCGCCGCACCATCCAAATTCTTTCTCGTAGGACAAAAAATAATCCGGTGCTGATTGGGGAACCAGGGGTCGGTAAAACTGCGATCGCCGAAGGTCTGGCGCAGCGCATTATCAGTGGCGATGTGCCGCAATCACTGCGTGATCGTAAGTTAATTGCCCTCGATATGGGTGCCCTGATTGCGGGAGCCAAGTACCGGGGTGAGTTTGAAGAACGATTGAAAGCTGTTCTCAAAGAAGTCACCGATTCCAAGGGGCAGATCATTCTTTTCATCGACGAAATTCATACTGTCGTTGGAGCCGGGGCAACGCAAGGGGCAATGGATGCCGGAAATTTACTCAAGCCCATGCTGGCACGGGGCGAGTTGCGCTGTATTGGTGCCACAACGCTGGATGAGTACCGCAAGTACCTTGAGAAAGACGCAGCCCTGGAACGTCGCTTTCAGCAAGTCTATATCGATCAGCCTAGTGTAGAAGATACTATCTCCATTCTGCGGGGTCTGAAAGAACGCTATGAAGTCCACCATGGGGTCAAAATTTCTGACAGTTCTCTGGTGGCAGCGGCAACCCTTTCCACTCGTTACATCAGCGATCGCTTCTTGCCTGACAAAGCCATTGACCTGGTAGACGAAGCCGCCGCCAAGCTCAAGATGGAAATCACCTCTAAACCCGAAGAATTGGATGAGGTCGATCGCAAAATCTTGCAAATGGAGATGGAAAAGCTGTCGCTCCAAAAAGAGACGAATGCCGCTTCTCGCGATCGGTTAGAACGCCTTGAGCGCGAATTGTCCGATCTCAAAGAAGAGCAAAGCACGCTTAACGCCCAGTGGCAGGCAGAAAAGGATGTCATCAAAGATATTCAGACCTTGAAAGAAGAGATCGATCGGGTCAATATTGAGGTTCAACAGTCTGAACGCAACTACGACCTGAACCGGGCAGCCGAGTTGAAGTACGGCAAACTGACTGATTTGCAGCGACAATTGCAGGCAGCAGAGGATCGACTGGCACAAACCCAAACCACAGGGAAGTCACTCTTACGAGAAGAAGTAACCGAGTCCGATATTGCCGAAATCATTTCCAAGTGGACGGGCATTCCCATCAGCAAACTGGTGGAATCCGAGATGCAAAAACTGTTACACCTGGAAGATGAATTGCACAAGCGGGTGATTGGGCAGGATGAAGCCGTTACTGCGGTTGCCGATGCAATTCAGCGATCGCGCGCCGGACTGGCTGATCCCAACCGTCCCACTGCCAGCTTCATCTTCTTGGGACCCACGGGGGTCGGTAAAACCGAGTTAGCAAAAGCCCTCGCCTCTTATCTATTCGATACCGAAGAGGCAATGGTGCGGATCGATATGTCCGAGTACATGGAGAAGCATGCCGTTTCTCGGCTCATTGGTGCCCCTCCAGGCTATGTCGGCTATGACGAAGGGGGACAATTGACCGAAGCCATCCGTCGCCGTCCCTATGCTGTCATTCTTTTTGATGAGATTGAAAAGGCACATCCCGATGTTTTTAACGTCATGTTGCAGATTTTGGATGACGGTCGGGTCACCGATGCCCAGGGTCATACGGTGGACTTCAAAAACTCAGTCATTATCATGACCAGCAACATCGGCTCTCAGTACATCCTGGATGTGGCAGGTGATGACTCTCGCCACGAAGAAATGCGAAGTCGGGTGATGGAAGCCATGCGGAACAGTTTCCGTCCAGAGTTTCTCAACCGGATCGACGAAATTATCTTCTTCCACAGTCTGCAAAAAAGCGAATTGCGGAATATCGTCAAACTTCAGGTACAACGGCTGGGACAGCGCTTGCAAGAACGTAAGATTGCCCTCAAGCTTTCCGATGCAGCACTCGATTTTCTCGCCGATGTGGGCTATGACCCAGTCTATGGTGCGCGTCCGCTGAAGCGGGCAATTCAACGCGAGTTGGAAACGGCGATCGCCAAGTGCATTCTGCGCGGCGACTTCAGCGATGGCGACACCATTTTTGTGGATGTCGGCGAAAACGAACGCCTGGAATTCAAGCGCTTGTCGTCAGAATTGTTGACGACACAGTAGACAGAGCAAGAGAGAAATTTTGGGGTGGGCGATCGCTCACCCCATTTTCTAAATCAAGAGTTTTGCTTAGGAGCAAACCATAGGCAAACTCAATAATCTAGTCAACTACTTTCTGCCAGAACCGCCTGAAGTTCGCTACACGGACGATCCCCACGTTCTGAAGTCATCCGGCTTTGCAGAAAAACATTGCAAAGATTTGAGGTGTAAGTCAAAGCCCGGTTCCTTCGACAAGGAGACTTGGATGTGCAAAACACTGCCACAATTCCCTATGCGAAGCTTCTACGCAAATTAGGAACTCCGACCTCTGAGCAAATGATGGAAGTGGGGGATGTTCTAATCTTTTGCCTAGGGTTTAGGGAGAACAGTGCTGAAGAAGACAAAGATTAGCTTGTGCTGATTGACCTAAGGCGCATTGGTCAACAAAACTTCGCCTTTTAACATGCGTTGCGCTGCATCCAAAAGCGCTTCTTCCAGATAGGGCTTGGTAAAGTAGCCGCTGGCACCGAGTGAAGCTGCCATTTGGCGGTGCCGATCGGCACCCCGTGAGGTCAGCATGGCGATCGGGAGATGGCTGAGACTGGGATCTTTCTGAATGCGCGAAAGTAACTCCAAGCCATCCATCCGAGGCATTTCAATATCGCAGAAGACAATATCGCAAGGTAATCCAGAACGCAACTTCTCCCATGCTTCCTGTCCATCACGAGCCTGCTCCACTCGATAACCCACTTTGTTGAAAGTCATCGACAGCAACTCACGTACTGTAATAGAGTCGTCCACAATCAACACCATAGGTTCTGACTTAGACACAGGTGGTTCTGGAATTCCCTGTTCTCCAGACTGATCCCACAGCGTACCGCTGACATCGCGACGGATACGACCCATCGACAAGTCAATTAATTCCAACACATCAGCGATCGGCATGATCCGCCCATCCCCTAGCACCGTTGCCCCTGCAACACCCACAGGTTTGGGAACCGGTCCTTCTAGTTGCTTAATTACAATCTCCTGTTCACCTAACACTTGATCAACCTGGAGCGCTAGGAAATTGCCTGAACTCCGAAGCACCACCACAGAGATCATGTCTTCTTCTTGATTACCACCGTAAACATTCCCTCGACTGAGATGGCGATTGTAAGTCAACAACTCATTGAGAGGACGTAGGGGGAGTAAAGTATCCCGCCAAGAAATACAGGGTTGTCCTTCCGCATTCGTTTGCACTCGATCTCTCGGGATATCGAGCATATCTTCTACCCCGTCCATTGGGAATGCCAGACGGGAACGATCGCTAATACAACAGAGCGCCTTAGAAATACTCAGAGTAAGTGGTAGGCGAATCGTAAAGGTTGTGCCTTTGCCCAAGCTGGAGTCAGTACTGATAGAACCTCGAATTTGACCGAGGCTACTGAGCACCACGTCCATTCCAACTCCCCGCCCTGCCAGGTCATCTGCCTGGTCTTTGGTACTGAAACCGGGATGAAATAGCAGCTCATACACATCCAGACGAGACATGGAACGCGACTCAGCAGGTGTGATCAGCCCTTTCTCAACCGCTTTAGCTTTTACGCGATCGATATCAACACCAGCCCCATCATCAGAAATCGAAATAACCGTTTGATTGCCTTGGTGGAAAGCACTCACTGTGATCTGACCTGCAGGAGGCTTACCCGCTGCTTGCCGAATTTCGGGCACTTCAATACCATGGGCGATCGCATTGTTAATCAAGTGATCGAGCGGACCACCAGGAGCGGTGAGTTGATCAAGAATCATCTTATCGATCAAGGTTTCTCGTCCCTCTACCCGTAGCGTCGCCTGTTTTTTGTACTTGATGGCATTATCCCGCACCGCCCGAGGAAGCCGATCTGCCATCTGAGCAAAAGGAATCATCCGAGAACGCGTTAACCCCTCTTGGAGTTGCGTCGTCACCTGCCGAAACATGCGAGTGACCTGATCCGTTTCATCTACAATAAACTCAATGTCTGACGCAGATTCTCGTACTCGCACAATGAGTTCAATCATTTCCTGCGACAACGAATGGAAGCCAGTAAAGCGATCCATCTCTAACGGGTCGTACTCAACTCCTCCAGAGGAACTAGAGGGTTGTGAAGTGGTGCCCAAATCTCGACTAAACAGCGATCGGTGTCCCTGACGACTTGCCAAAAGAGAGCTTTCTAGCAGCGAGCGTTCATATAAATCTTGCATCCGCTGTCCTACATCGCTGAGTTGTTGAACCTGGTAGAGTAAGTTATCCAGCGATTGCCGTAGGCGCTCCTGATCTTGCTCCAGGCTATTGCGGTTGACAACTAATTCGCCCACTAAATTACTGAGGTTATCCAGATGTTTCACTGGTACCCGCATCAGCTGCTCTAAGCCACGCGGACGAGTTTTGCGAACATTAACACGGGGGGAGGGTCCGCGAACGCTTTTAACAGCTGGAGATCCACCTAGTTTCTCATTTGCATCTTCTAAGAGCTTATCCAGGTCATCAAATTCACTACCAGGCTTATCGATCGCTTTCTCATCGACTGGCACAGAAACCAGCCCTGAAGCTGTCCCAGAAGGAGAAATTTCTTCTTCTAGCAATGCTTCCAAATCAGCAAAATCATCAGTCGCTGAACTGATTTTTGAGGCTTCAACAACTTCTGGCAAGGTTGGCTCAGATACACCACTTGGCTCGGAGTCCAACAGTGCATCCAAGTCATCAAATTCGTTCCCCAGATCCCACTCTTGGGAAGAAGATCCCACCTCTAGAGGAGCAGGCGTCTCGATCCCAGCCATGAAGTCATCTGTTACATCGAGTGAATACCCATCCAATGCGTTTTCACGACCCAGTCCCAATGCCTCGATCTCACCCAGACCCAATAATTCATTCTCTAGACTGGAACTTTCTTCAGAATCAGTTTCAAAACCACTGACCTCAAAGTCCAAAGGCGCCTCTAATAGGTTATCTGTTAACTCAAACGAATCCGCAGAGTCGTTATCGAAGCGAAGTAACTCATCGAGATCGCCAGGATTATCCAGTGAATCAGCTGATGGAGCCATCCCCTCAGTCAGCAATTCATCCAGATCGGGTAAACCATTCAATTCCTCCAATCCATCGCTGGAAAGAAATTCTAAATCTGGTTCTATTTCAGATGAGAAAGGAGACCCTTCATCAGACGAGTGATCATCACCGAATTCCAAGTAATTCGTGGAACCCGGAGAGTCAAAAGAGGTCAATGGATTCAAATCATCACTCAACAACTCATCCAAATCAGCAGAAGACTCAAAGAGATTATCAGTTGCGTCGTCCAAAGTCTCTGAATGAAGCTCTAAATCGAATAAATCCCCAGAAGTATCTATTGAATTGTCATCAAGACTGAGATCAAATCCTTCAAGCCCATTTTCCGCCGAGTGCAATTCGAGCAGTTCCATCTCTTCTGCACCCAGTGCCAAGCTCTCAAACGCCTCAGATGCCTGAGAAGCTTCATTCATCAGAACCTGTTCTTCACCAAACAAATCTCCCAAATCTTCTTCGGATGAGAAGTCCGAGATCCCAACTAAATTGCTGGAATCTAGCACCGAATCAGGTTGCATTGCCAGGGAAGGAGAATCCACTGAAGCGATCGCCTCTTCAGCAAAGAAATTATCTTCTAGGGAAGGAGAATCTGTTGAAGCGATCGCCTCCTCAGCAAAGAAATCATCTTCTAGGGAAGGAGAATCTACTAAAGCGATCGCCTCCTCAGCAAAGAAATTATCTTCTAGGGAAGGAGAATCCGTTGAAGCGATCGCCTCCTCAGCAAAGAAATCATCTTCTAGAGAAGGAGAATCTACTAAAGCGATCGCCTCCTCAGCAAAGAAATCATCTTCTAGAGAAGAAGAATCCATTGAAGCGATCGCCTCTTCAGCAAAGAAATTATCTTCTAGGGAAGGAGAATCCGTTGAAGCGATCGCCTCCTCAGCAAAGAAATCATCTTCTAGAGAAGGAGAATCTACTAAAGCGATCGCCTCCTCAGCAAAAAGATCATCAAGATCTCCCAAATCAGTTGATGAGCCATTAGTGATTTCCAAATAATCTTCAATTTCAGCGAATTCTGAAGAGTCTGACGTTACCATAGGAACTTCTGACGCAATCAAGTCACCTTCGGGAAACAGAGCGTCTAGATCTTTTGCAAGAGCCTGGTCTGAAGAATCCATCGAATCGAAGGGCGGAGTCATCTCTGAGGAAAACGGATCCTGTGACAGATCGCCTGATTCAGCTGACAAGTTGGTTGAAAAGTCTAATGATTCCAACGCCTCCAATTCAGAATCTGCCATGGTAAACGACTCAAACTCTTCCATGTCTAATGACAGATTGTCATCCTCAACCGATGCGGAAGCAGGATCAAATAATGCATCCAGATTGTCGTCTTCCCCATCATTCAACGCCAAAGAACTTTCACTGACGTCCTCTTCATCCAAAACAAAATCCCCCATTGACTCTGACAGCCAATCGGAAGAAGCATCGCGATTTGATTGTTGAGTTTCATCTGGTTGATTCTCTTCAGACCAGAATTCTTGTGTCTCCGGTGTATTGGCTCGATCTCCTGCCTCATTCCAAGGATCAGGAACAGCACTCAATTTGGCATTTACGTGTTCATCTCCTAAGCCAACGTCAGAGAGACCCAGCCCCTGAGTGCCTTCTTCCGATGCAAAAATATTATCCGAGACTAAATCAGTATCATTTAGGATCTCTGATGGAAATTCTGAAAAGCTGAGGGAATCACTCAAACCCAAATCTACTTCAGAACGACTGACATTTTCAGAGTTTTCTAGAAATTCCTCAAACAAGAGAGAATCGTCTAAGACTAAATCAGCTTCTAAATCTGAAGTGTCCGCAGTAAGTTCTGAAACCACAAGAGAGTCATCTGAGTCCAAATCGGTCACAGAATCATTAATTTCGCCATTTAGCTCAAACACCAGGGAATCGTCTAAAGCATCGGCATCAGAAAGAGAAAGTTCTTCGATCGACGATTCATCAGAACTGGCTGAACCCAGAAGGTCTTCCATCTCCAGATCTGCGACTGCTTGATCCACCAGAGCATCAATCTCTGAATCTGTACTGGGTTCATCAATCAAGTTTTCGATGCCGATCTCATCAACCCGGGGATCGGCTGAAGCTTCAGAGTCCTCAAACAATTGGCTGTAATCTGTTTCATCTTCAGATAAGAGTTCGATGAGCGATTCATCGTCTTCCGGCATCGTAATTTCGGAAAAATCGAGGGACTGCCCTGACACGGTTTCACCAAATAGCTCACCGAAGCTAGAAGAATCCGCAGCACTAGACTCAACAAACTCATCTTCAGACAAATCAGGCGCATCCATTTCACTAGACAAGATGGCATCAGCCGATTCTATATCCCACGGATCGATAATCTCTCTCCCAATCTCAGAAGTTGAAGCAGTCAAGTCCACTTCATCATCTGAAAACGATAAGTTTGATGGAATCAACGATTGATCGGATGAGTTGCTTGTAAGACTGACATCAGTCTCCGCCAAGTCATCATCGAACAATTGACTCAAACCGCCCAACGCTTCTTCTTCAACGAGACTACTGACATCACCCAATCCGTCAAAGGAATCTATATCCTCTAAAACATTGGAAGCAATTTCCAAAGAGAATGCATCCATATCGGTCGTTGAAGAATCTATTTCTCCTGCCGTATCGTCATCCTGAAGACTATCGCCAAATAAATCAATTAAATCACCAGCATCACTTCTAGTATCGCTTGCAGTTGGGTTATCCGCCTCAAACAAGAGATCCGCAAAATCGTTGCTGACATCGCCTAACTCAACAGGCGCATTGGCACTGGGAATTGACTCAGTTGCCATATCGGCAATAATTTCTTCTTCTTGCCAAGTACTTCCTAAATCAGGAACTTCTCCCTCAAACAAATCCGCTAGACTATTTAGCTCAGCCATTCCCACTTCAGGTCCGTTGTGGTCTAAAGCTTCTGGAACTTCTGCCAGAGGTTCCGAATTCAAGCCGTTGGGTAAACTGACCTCATTTACCGAAGGATCCAGGCTCCAGCTATCAAAGACTGAATCATCCCCTGCATCTGGGAGAGGTTCTTCCAAATGAAGTTCAAACAGATCATCTGCCGAACTCGTAACGTCCTCATCAGCGAAGAGACTAGCAAGGTCAGCTTCGGCTGCGTCAATAATGGGAGATAACTGTGGAACCAGTTCTTGCAATTGCTCACATGCCAAAATCTCGTCAAAGCGTCCCTCTAGGACAAGATCTTGGGCATGTTTAATATCTTTGATAATCAGAGGAGCCAGGGTGCGATAGTTGTTGTCTGGGTTAGAAATCGCTAGTCTTGCTATTTCTAGAAGTTGACACCATTGAGTCAGATTAAACTGATCTCCAATACTTTCCAGCCCACGGCAAATGTCTTGTAGCTGCTCACGACACCCAGGCTGATTCTCAGACTGTTTGAAGAGTTGGAGCATATCCCGTAATCGGGCTGGCACATCTCTTTGAAAGAGTAAAACCAACGCGCTTTCTTGTGGGGTTGCCTGAATATAGGTTGCATTCAGGTCTTCAGCAGCTTCAACAGCAGAGATCGGGACTGGCGCACTAGCTTCAACTTGGGCAACTAGGGATTGCAAATGACGATCCAGTTCTCCAAACACTGGCTCAACATTTGCCATTTTCTGATTGGCAATGTCTTCAGTTAATCCAAAAGGTCCTTGAAGTTGCTCTAGGAGCTCTTGCAAAGCATCAAAGACGTTTAGAAATAAGGTTTCCAGCTTTTGGTCAACTTTAACAGTTGGATTTTCTTTGAGGATCTTAAAGTAATCTTCTAAACTATGGGCAGTGCGCTGAATGCTATGGATGCCAAGCATCGCTGCCCCACCCTTAATCGAGTGTGCAGCTCGGAATACTTCATTTACCATTTCCGAGTCTGCGATCGTACTTTGGAGACTCAGCAAACCTTGCTCGATAGTATTGAGGTGGTCTTTTGCCTCCTCAATGAAGTAGCCCATGATTCGCTGTTGTTGATCCGGCTGCATGGCAGTGTACCTGTCCTTTGCAAGTTACTCTGTTTTTTGGGGTGGGCTGAAAGAACTCATGCTGCAGATTGATTTAATCTAGCTGATTGCTGCACAATTGACATCTCTGAATGATCGCCCCGATTTTTATGATTTGCCCCGATCAATTTGCTCGACACGGAATCGCTCGACAGAAGTCAACAAGTCCCGTGCAACACCAACCAGATTTTGGAGGGAACCAGAGACTCGTTGAGCTTCTTGAGAGGTCTCCTGTGCGGTTAATTCAACCGACTGCATCACCTGAGCGACCGCTCGCGAGGTTTCAGTTTGTTCAACAGTATCCGCAGTAATAGAACGAACCAGAGTATCAATCCGGTTAGAGACCTGAATGATATCTTCAAGTGATCGTTTCGCTTGTTCCGCCAAGCGGGTTCCCTCAATCACCTGCTGCGTTCCTTCTTCCATGGCTGTCATTACAGAACCCGTCTCACTTTGAATTTGGAGTACGATCTGTTCAATTTCTTTCGACGCTTTGGCTGCCCGATCGGCCAGCTGCCGCACCTCATCTGCAACGATAGCAAAGCCCCGTCCTGCCTCACCTGCCCTTGCTGCTTCAATACTGGCATTCAACGCAAGCAAATTAGTCCGGGATGCAATTTGTGAAATCAACGCCACAATTTTGGAGATTTCTTGAGAGGATTCTGCCAAACGCTTTACCTTACGGGTAGTTTCTGCCACAGTTTCTCGAATTTGCAGAATACCAGCCACTGTCCTTTCTACGGCCTCACCCCCCTTTAAAGCTGTACTGGATGCGGAACGAGCAACCTCTTCCGCCTCACGGGCGCTTTCTGCTACCCGTTGAATCGAGTCAGTCATCACCTGTACAGAATTTAGGGTCACTGCTAACTCTTCGGCTTGTCGCAATGCGTCAGATGAGAGGCTGCGGGCAAACATTTCATTGTCCGTTGAGCCTTTACTGACCTGACGGGCAGCAACCTTAACCTGCTGTACAATTTCACGCAGGTTCTGAATGGTTAGGTTGAAAGAATCGGCAACTGCACCCAGTACGTCAGCAGTTACTTCTGCTTGAACTGTCAAGTCACCTCTGGCTGCGCCTTCCACGTCGTCTAGCAAACGAATCACTTGGCGTTGCAAATCTTCTTTAGCCTGTTCTTGCTCTTCGGCTTTCCGTTGCGCCTCACTCGTGGTTGTTAGAATGACCCGAGCCATTTGATTAAATCCTGTTGCCAGCCTGCCAAATTCATCTTCTGAGTAAACAGAAGCACGAGCGCTAAGATTGCCACGAGACACCGCATCAAACTGGGCTTGTAGATCGTCTGTAGTGCGCTTGATACGTTTAGCAGCAGTTTGCCCAACAGCGAGAGCAGTTAAGCCGCCTGCTGCACCAGCAACTAGTGCGGAAACTGCTCCGGTCAAACGAAGTTCTGACACTAATTCAGGCTTGTCCTGCTTACTAGCGTTGCCAGCAGCAAGAAACGTAACGACTGAAGCAGCGATCGCCGCCACCACACCCGCTGAAATAGCAACATAAGTTGGTTTTGTGGTCAGAGGTGCGTTTTCTAGGGGTGCTAGCCAGTCTTGTTCAACCGTAGCAGTAGGTTCAATATTCGGACTATCAAGGGTTGCAAAAGTAGGGACTTGCTCAGAAGTGCTAGAGAGGCTAAAAACTTCATCATCTCGAAGCGTTGAGCGATCCCCTAAATCACTAAAATCATTCGCTGCCAGATCAGAGGGGAAGCCGTTGCTACCGCCAATCCCGCTATCCGACAGGCCAAACCCTGAGGTCACAGAAGGACTGGTGAAGCCAGCAGAGCTCTCGGACAGATCAAAATCGGATAAGTTACCCAGATCGTCAAATTGTTCAAACTCGTCCTCGTCCAAAAAATCAACGCTACTGCGATCTCTAAATTCGCTCGACGAGCCTGAATTTTGACCAACTGCCCCACCGGAAGAAAAAGCATCTTGGTCAAAGGAATCCATATCAAAACTATCTTGGATGCCATAACCTTGCTCTGGCTGAGAAACAAACGTATGCTCATCCTGCTCATACTGGCTTCCCCCAGCAAATTGTCCTAGATCGGGGTAGCGTCCCCCTATAGATGGGTTTGAATCCTCTAACCCACCCCCTCCTCCCATAAAGAGCGTTTCATCTTCAGAAACGTAGCGACCAGCGTTATATCCAGAAGTAGGATAATGATTTGCACCCTCTGCCGGTGAATTATTTGAAAAGGCATCTTCTGGCGCAAGAAAAGATTCGTAGTCCGAGGCAGCTTCGTCCGTCAAATCGGGCGATGCAAATACATCATTGAAATTATCTAAAGATGACGAAAAGTCATCTGTGGCAGGATTTTGGCTAGAAGTTGTGGGAAAGCCACCAGGGATAGTCTCGCCAAAAGCTTGATCGGAAAAACTGGAATCTTGAAATGCAAAAGGATCATCTGGTTGCCCAGAATTGGCAAAATCTATCGCGGAACCAGATTGAAGCGAATACTCATTATTCTCAAATGGAGTGTCAAGCGATTGATAATCTTGAAATGAAGTTTGCTGCTCTCCAGAGAAATTATTAGCATTACCGAAATCCAGGTCTTCTGGAAAATTTTCTGGAAAGTTTAAATTGTCGGCATTGTTTTCTGTAAAAGAACTAGACCTTTCATAATCTGGTTCATTTGCCAACCCTGCACTATGACTACCACCCGTAGAGATATCTGTCCCACTAAATTGTTTAGTGTAATCTAACCCTGTGTTGGCATAGTCAACAAAGTCGGGATCAGAGGTTAATTCCAGCACAGCTTCATATTGCTCACGCGCGACATCATATTGCTGCAAACCATAGCAATAGATGTGCCCTCGCAATAACCGTGCACTGGGATCTTTGGAATATTCTTCAACTAAACGATCAACGATCGCGGCAGCTTCCTCGTATCTGCCCTGCATATAGGCTTTTTCAGCCTGCTGATATTCCTGCGCGTAGTCAGTGCCTGATGCCATTTGCCTCCTCCTGGCCTTGCCTATATGCTGCTCTGCTAGAAGTCATCCTGTCTTTATACCCTGGTTTCTCTAAGGATGAACACAAAAACTTTTTACCAGACAGATTTGCAACCTTCCGGTTATTTAAGAAGTCCTGATCTGAGAAGTTCTCGTCATTGACCATTGATAAGATTGCCACTCGTGGTGCATCAGCCGTTTGACTGAAAATCGGTTTAAATTTGTCGGTTGAGCTCATGCGACCCACCGTGCTGATTGAAGAATCTTAATCTGATCGAGCAAAAGAAGAACTTTATCTGCCCTTTCATCCATTGCCCATTCGCCCCGTAAAAAAGGTTCCATCACATCCGGCACGTTAGTCGGTCGCTGGATCTCGTCAATATCTAACCAATCCATGCCAACAATGCGATCAACTGCGAGTCCCAACATAGTGTCTTGATCTTCCACGGCAATGACTGGAATCTCAGGTCTGTCCGTGTTGAGTGGCGAAATATCGCCTAAAAATTGCCCCAAGTCTGCAACCCAGACCACTCGTCCCCGAACATTTAGCGTTCCTAGAAGCAACGGAGACACGTTAGGAACCGGAGTAATCCGATCCGGGGAGGGCGAAATTACTTCACGGATACCTGTTGCAGGCAAAGCAAATTCATTCCCTGAAGCAATATAGAACCGAAGATGTAACTCACCTTCGGGACTTTCCAACTCCTGGAATTCTGGAGCTTGATCTTGCCCTCTACCCGTTAAAAAATCCGGATTCCCTACCATTACACTTATCCCTAACCTCGCAATAGTTGTTTCACCGTTCCGACCAATTCAGTTGGCTGAAATGGTTTGGCAATGTAGGCATCTGCACCCTGTTTCATTCCCCAATAACGATCAAACTCTTCGCCTTTAGAAGAGCACATCACCACTGGGACATTTTGAGTTTTAGGATCAGCCTTAAGGCGACGACAGACCTCATAGCCATTCATCCGAGGCATCACAATATCTAGAACAACGAGATCGGGGCAATGTCCTTGAATCTGCTCCAGTGCTTCCACACCATCACTGGCTACAGTGACATTCAAACCACTGCCCTTGAGCAGGTCAGTGATCATCTCCCTCTGGGTGACACTGTCTTCCACAACCAGAACTGTACTCATACCCTCCTACCTAACCACTGGTTTAGACATCAACGGGACAGGCTCACTTTCGCTTGTTTACCAAATACCGTAATTTCTTTATGTAACAACCAAAGCTCCCAATCATCAACTAAGCCGATGGTGTAGAGGGTGATTTGGCAACCTTGACTCCTAGCTCATCTTCTAACACATCTGACAACAATGGATTGCTTTGAAAGCTCTCAGGATTTCCCGACCCAACATGTTTCTCAACTAGCATAAGCAGTTCACTCTCCCCAAATGGTTTGGTGAGGTAATCAGTCGCCCCAACCATCCGGGCTTTGAGGCGATCGATAAATCCATCTTTACCCGTCAACATCACAATTGGAGTTTGGCGAAATGCAGTTGATTTTCGTAGCATGGCACAAATTTCGTAACCGTCCAGTTCTGGCATTGCGATATCGCAAAGGATCAGATCGGGTTTTAATTGAAAAACCAAACTTAAGGCTCTTAAGGGATTGTCGATCGCACTCACCTCATAACCGTGCTGACTCAAAACATTTTCTACCGCTTTACCGATTGACACACTATCATCTACACAAACAACTCGGGGAACCTTAGCCTGCTGAAATTTCTCAAACTCTCGCCTATTGTTCCCAATTTCTCCTGCATCAGGCAGTGAAAGATGAATGAGGCCCTGCTGTACATAAGGATAGATTGCCCTGGCAACAGTGAGAATATCTCGATTCAGATAGCGAGCGATTTGGCGAATTGAAGTCTTGCCATCTGTCCAGTATTCCAGGGTATTAAAAGTATGCGTTGGTAATACCTGCCCCAACTGAACAGCATCTGCAATCACTGGGCATTGTTCAGGCGACTGGATGTGAGGATGAAAATGATTCCATTCTTGTACCTGCTTCATCACTTTGGTCACCAGAGGATTTATCTCTAGCGTTGTTAGTTGGGGAGCCAGAGCTGAGCCAATCTCAAAAATGAATGATCCTTGAACCAGACTGAGCAAATCGAACAGGGTCTCATGCACCATGTTATGGATAATGCTACGTCCCTGTTCAGGGGTTAGGGTATGATTTTCCAAAAGTGCCCAAAGATAGCCATATTCTGGTGCATTAACGGCAGCGATCGAAGACACCTTGAGATGTTGTAAAGCAGTGTCTATTTTGTAACGTCTGAGATAATCGCGTAAGCGGCTGAGATGCGTATCCGTTGTGTCTGCGGCGTAAATTATTTGACCATTCAAGAAAAAAACAATCCAAAACTGTCCCGTCAAAGAGCCAGAGCTTTTAACCTCACGAGCAGCTATTTTGCTAGGAGTACCAAAGCTTCCCATTTGTGGCGCATAAGCTTCCACAAAAAGCTCACCAGTCCGCTGCCCCAACTCAATGAGCTGAAGGATGCTACGAATGTCAATCTCGTTTAACTTCCCCTGCATGCAGCTAAGACGATTTCCAAAATTTTTTAGAGCTAGGTTATCTTGCCCATTTTGTTGTGAGAAGCCTACAAGCCTACCTGCGTAAATCTCTTGAGAAGAACATCAGGTAGTGTTAGAAATATCAACAGCCTGGCTAAAAGACTATGACTGAAAATTAAAGCCTGAAATGCTTGAATATCAGACAATACCGACTTCTCAGGTGGAAATCAAAGAAGAGAACGGACTCCGCTCCTTTTTAATTCCCTTAACAACTTCATGCTTTCTTCATTGAAAGTGGGTTCCATCCAACCTTAATTAATAATAGTTTTATACTCTTCTAACCTTATCTAGAGAAGATATTTTTAATTTCTACAGCAAGATCGGGTAATTGTGAACGATACTTCAAAGACTGAGAACCTTACTCAGATGGCTTGCGTGCAATTTTTCTAGTGGAAAGGTCTTTCAGTTGAGAGACCGTCGATTTGTTACTGTTCTTTACAGATCCAGTTAAAAGCAATGTTAAATTAGAGAACAATACAATTTAAGTAAAAAACTTGAGGCGTGCTGATTCAAGCACGCACCTTAAGCTGGTCGAGCGCACCTGAGCATTGTTATAGTGCGTTCTGTGTCATTGAGGTTAGAATTTACATCTAAAAATCAACCAATAGATTGTGTTAAAGGTTGATGTGAGGTGGTGGGATTATCAGGGTCGCTTCGCCTCCGCCTGGTGAATTAATTCTCAGGGGGTGAGGGAGGAAAAAAGGAAACAGTTGACACTTATGCTACTTCTATTAAGATCTCTATTTTTAGGCAGTGAAAAAGCGATTCGGTTTACTAAGAGGTTCGATGTACTAGCAAAAGTATGGGCTGAGAGATGAGGTTTCTAACAGGTCAAGAAGCTAATTTTTACTTTTGTCGGATAGTTTGATAGAGGGAGTGGAGTGTTCTGTCTTCAAGTAGGCAAATGCGTCCCAAAGTTTTATCAGCTTGACTAGAAGCAACATCTGAACTCATTGGATTCTTCTAGCTTGGGTTAAAGCGTTCTGGATGAGAGCTAATGATTCGTCGGAATGTTGGTCAGGGTCAGGTGTTTGTTCAGAAGCTTGTAAGCGAGAAAAGTTTGGGCTGGATTCTCAAGTATGCAAACCACCCCCTCAAATTTCAGACAACAGCATTCTGAAAAAGGCTGTCAGCAGTTCCCTAGCTAACGAGTAGAAGCACAATTTGAACGCTGAATACATTGTTTTGTCGGCGTTACCTCACTAAACTGATCTAATAAACCCAGTCTAATATAAGGCATAAGCCTTCAGGGTCAGACTCAAGTCTCGGGCTAAATCGAAGAGCAGACATAGACACATAAGGGGATTATCGGTGTGCTGTATCTAGCAGAAGTAGTACAGAGGAAGGGCGGAATCATTGGTGGCAGCAAGACCGAGTTAAAGCTGTTAGCTTGTCAACGGTCTGAACAGAGTTGGAGCGCTGTACCTGGTGAGGACACCATTCCGGCAGATGATGCCAATAAGTACAATCCTGGTGCGCTTGTACTGGTCGATCTGACTTCTAATAAGCAGGTGCAGCGGGTTCAAGAAGCCTCTCGCCAGTTGGTGAGCATCTTGCAAAATTTTTCTCGTTTGCAGGAAAAATTTAAGACTCAGGAAGAAGAAATTGAGCAATGGAAGCAATCTTTGACTTATCAGAGTCAGGAGCTAAATCGGCGAGAGATGGAAATGGAGTCTCGTCGAGAACAACTGTTGCAAATGGAGGAAGATTTTGAGCAACTAGAGCAGCAACGTCAAGAAATTGAACAAGCTCGCGAAGAAATTACGCGCATTAAGGAAGAGTCCGATCGCAATCGTCAAGAACTAGAGGGCGCTTGGGAGCACTTGCGGGGTGAAATGCGTCGTCTGGAAGAACGGCAGAGCGAAATTCAACAGTCTGCTGTGTTGGACGATGATAATGCTCGGAATATTCAGGATTTATTAAATCGGCTAGCTGGTTCTGTTGCTCCAACAGAGTCAGTTCGGGAGCAATTAAATCTGTCCTTTGAACTAATCAATCAGCAGCAAGAGCTGCTGAATTATCATTGGCAACGACTGGAGCAGCAGCGTGAAGAGGCTCAGAAACTGCAAGCCGAGGTTGATAGACAAACACAACAATTACAAAGCCGTTGGCAAGAATGGCATCAGTCACAAGAATCGCTTGAGCAAGCCAAGGCTGAGCTAAAAGCACAACAGAATGTTTTGAGTTCTCGGCAAGATTATGCTCAAGCTTTAGGAGTGCAACTTCAACAGCAGGAAGAACTCCATCAACAACTTTATCGATTAGCGGAAACTTCTGACCGAGTCAGCGTGACGCAGAAAATTGATATTGAAGCTTTAGAGAAGATGGCTTTGCCAGAATTGGAGAGGTTTGTTAGGGAGTTACATCAAGATTTAGATCAATTTTCACGGTTCGTGAATGATCAGGAAGAAGAATTAACTCTCAAACAACAAGAAATTGATGAACTTCATGCAAAAATTCAGGCAGCCAGCGAATACGATCGCTTAAGCATTGAAGCAGAGCTAGCCGATGAGCAAGATAGTTACCAAATGCTGAATGATACCCTGGAAGGGCAGCGCCGTACGCTGCGCGAACGGGAGGAAATTTTGCATCAACATCAAGCTGTCTTGCGCCGTAGGCAAGGGATTTCAGATGGAGATGGGCAAGAGAGTAAGATCGACTTAGGTCCAATTCTGCTTCAGTTGGATTCGCAAAGGCATCAGCAAACGGAAGAGTTGCATCGGTTAGAAGGGCAAATTGAGCAAATGCGCGGAGCAATTCAGCAGGCTCAGGGCATGATTAACAACCAGTCTACCGATCAGGAGAATAAGCGTAACGAATTAAAGCAATTAGAGCAAAATTTGCAGAAGCAGCGATCGGACGTTGCCGAATTGTGGGGTAAGGTCAATCTTTACCAGGAAACTTTGCAACCTATTCAAGATGGCGTCAGTGGATTGAGGCAACGACTGGAGGAGATTGCAGGTACTATGTCTCAGGTTCAGGAAGCAGGAGACTATCAGCTTCAGGCAATCACTGAAATGCGTCAGATTTTGGTAGGTCTCATGAATACCCCAGAGTTAGCAGCATCTTAAAACTGTCAAAAAATCATTCCTTTTTTGGAACTGATGGAATCATTCAATACTAGAAATTCGCCTTACTGAAAATTGGCATTAATGATCCCATTCTAGTCATCAGGAAAAGCCATCATTGCTATTCACACGGGATTCCAGCTATTTTTTTTGAGAGGAATTAGCCAAATCCAGTCTGCTAAAGCTTGCGCGATCGCGCCTCCCGGAAACGGATCCGTTTGGGTTCGGTTGGGTGCTTCGATCAAACTCATGAGTTTTTCGATGTGCTCAAACTGCGGGGCAGAGGGTAAACACTCTTGCAGGAATCGGCGCAGAACGCGGCGTTGTAATGCCAGAGGTTCTGAACGCAGGAGATAACGGTTTACACCTTGGAGAGTGGTATAGGAGGCATTATCAGGATTTTCCGCATCTTGTGTTGACTTGTACTCACCCTGCCAGATCACTTTCTGGTAAAGCACCCCCGCTCTATTTTCAAGATAGTCTACATCTGCGGACAGTAGTTCAGCGGTCTGTGCTAAGGTTTGCTGGACTTGAGGGTTGAAGTGGACTTGCAAATAAGGAAGGAGTTCGCAGCGAATACGATTTCGGGCATATTGCAAATCTTGATTAGTGCTATCTTGCCAAATTTGGAGTTGAAAGTCTTGACAGAATTTCGCCGTTTCAGCTCGAGTTACTGTCAACAGGGGACGAACCAAATGTAAATTTGGAGCCAGGGATCGTTGCCAGACGAGAGCTTGCAAGCCATCTGCGCCACTGCCTCGCATTAGGTTATAGAGCAAAGTTTCAGCTCGATCGCTGGCAGTATGTCCAGTCACAATCGTGGGATAGTGGTGCTCTTGGGCGAGCATCCGCAGCGCCTTATAGCGCCATTCCCGCGCTTTCGCCTCGCTATCCATTACAGCTTCAGCCGTGACGATATAGCAGGGAATACCCCAAGTTTGTGCCAGTTGAGCCACATATCTAGCATTGCCAGTAGCATCTTCACGCCAAAGATGATTGCAATGGGCGATCGCTAAATGCCAATTCCACTTGGAGCCTAAATCCAGTAAGAGCTTAATCAGGCAGAGAGAATCTTGCCCACCAGAAACTGCAACTAGAAGAGATTGGTTTGGATGTAGTAATTTACGTGTCTTTAGAAGTCTATGGATACGCACATGGAGCGGAGTCCAGGAATTGTTGTGTTTTCCAACCGACATTGGTTCAAACCTCCATCTCCCTGATTTATGATGCTCAAGGAGTCAACATAAAAAGGAAGCTGATATTACTAACAAACGACATCCCCTCAAATCAAGTCTTGAAATCTTAATTGAAGCGGAAGCAGGGATCAACAATTTACAGTCGATCAATTCTTGACCCGTTAATTAGCAAATCTTTATTCTCTCCAGTCGTTATAAAAATAGCGATTCAACAACGAGATTGTCCTTAATTCAGCGTAAAAGTTGACACGCTTTGCCAGACCAAGCAAGATTGAAGTAGATGGCAAAGATGAAATTTTGTAAAGGTTAACTCGAATGCCTTTTGATTTCTCGTTTGAATTTCTATCCGTAGAAACTATTCAAGAGATTGCTCAGGAATACGGCTACCTAGCCGTTTTTTTAGGGATTCTGCTGGAGAATCTTGGCATTCCGATCCCCGGTGAAACAGTGACCCTCGTCGGTGGTTTTTTGGCAGGCAGTGGTCAATTGAATTATTGGTTCGTGTTGACGGATGCCATGCTTGGTGCAGCGATCGGAGGTAGTATTGGTTACTGGATTGGTCGTTACGGCGGCTGGCCTTTATTGCTAGGGCTGGGACAATTGCTCCGAATTCGTGAAGAAAAGCTGATCGAGTTAAAAGAGCAATTTGCGCAAAGTGCAGGTAAAGCAGTTTTTTTGGGGCGCTTTGTTGCACTTTTGCGGGTCTTTGCCAGTCCCTTGGCTGGAATTGTAGAAATGCCTTTCCTTAAATTTACGCTCTACAATCTGGCAGGGGCTGCTCTATGGGCATCCGTTATGGTTTCGTTATCATTCTTCGCGGGACAAATTATTCCGCTCGAAAAGTTGCTCGGTTGGGTAGCAAAGTTTGGGGTCGTGGCACTTTTAATCGTTGCTGCCTGGATTATTATCCCCTTTTGGCTAGAGTCACGTCAGACCACCCAGCCAAAGCCCGCTGAGCCTCTGGAATAATTAGTCTTAAGGTGATAGCCTAAGGTTCTATCCCCAGAATTTAGACAAATTCTGGGGGTTTTGGTAGAAAAAATCACTACAATTCAGATTTTAGGACTGACGTACTTTCTGCGACCAAACTCGTGTGGGCAAACCCCAAACATAAATAAAGCCTTCGGCGGCTTTGTGGTCAAACTGATCATCGGCACCGTAAGTTGCCAAATCAGGCGTGTAGAGAGAATAGGTGGATTTGCGACCCACGATCGAAGCGGTGCCCTTGAACAGCTTAATCCGCACACTACCAGACACTCGTTCTTGTGTTTGTTGAATAAAGGCATCTAGAGCCGCTTTAAGCGGACTGTACCAGAGACCGTTATAAATCATTTGTGAGTAAGTTTCTTCAATGCCTCGCTTGTAGTGAGTCACATCAGCGGTTAGTGTTAGGCTTTCTAGATCCCGGTGGGCTTGAATTAAAACCAGGAGCGCCGGGGCTTCATAAATTTCTCTGGACTTGATCCCCACCAGACGATTTTCGATCATGTCAATGCGTCCAACCCCATGTTTACCTACGATTTGGTTCAGTTGACTGATCAGTTCAACTGAGCTAAACGTCTCTCCATTTAGGCTCGTGGGGATGCCGTGCTCAAAACCGATTTCAACATAATCAGGTTGATCGGGAGTCTCTGTGATCGCTTGAGTCAGTAAGTAAACTTCTTCCAGCGGCTCAGTCCAAGGATCTTCCAGAGGACCAGCTTCAATACTGCGACCCAAGAGATTGCGATCGATGCTGTAAGGAGAAGATTTTTTTACCGGAGAAGAAATCCCAAATCGCTCTCCATAGGCGATCGTTTCTTCCCGACTCATGCCCCACTCACGCGCCGGAGCCAACACTTTCAGATCAGGATTGAGTGCTGCGATTGCCACATCAAACCGTACTTGATCATTCCCCTTGCCCGTACAACCGTGAGCGACAGCATCTGCACCATACTTTGCAGCAGCTTCTACTAAGAGTTTGGCAATCAGGGGGCGCGCCAAGGCAGTGGATAATGGGTAGCGATTTTCGTACAAGGCATTCGCCTGAATTGAGGGGAATGCATAGTCCTTGACAAACTCCGCTGTTGCATCAGCAACGAGCGATTCATTTGCCCCGGAATTGAGCGCTTTTTGTCGGATCGGTTCCAGTTCATCTCCTTGCCCCAAGTCCGCCGCCAAGGTAATGACTTCCTGCACCCCCCATTCATGCTTCAGGTAAGGAATGCAAACGGAGGTATCTACACCGCCAGAATACGCCAGCACAACTTTATTGGCACGACCCATGATTTTCTCGACTGTTAGAACAACTAGAACAACTGAAGTTTTTATTATGCAGCCAATATCCACCAATTCTTGTCAGGCAGCGTACAGATTTAGGACATCACCTGTGAAAGCCGACGAGTCAAGGCATTGACAGATTTGCTTGAATCACTGCTAAAGTCTCTCGAACCATGCGCTCTTCCTGAAACATTTGCTCGGCCCGTCTTTGACACGCCTGACCGATCTCCAGCCTCAAGGCTTTATCCGATCCCCAAGCTTGAATCGTTTCTGCCAAACTGCGAATCGTTGCTTGAGCATCCAACATCGGCGAGGGTAACAAATGTCCCGTCTCACCCAATTCTTCGGGAATACCACTAATGCTTGTGGCAACGACAGGTAACCCCTTTGCCATTGCTTCCATAATTGACAGAGGCATCCCCTCGGCTTCTGAGGGCAATACAAAAATATCACTGGCATCGAGCCAATCCACAATATCAGCCAGCTCACCTAAAAATTTGATCCGATCGCCGATCCCCATCTGTTTAACCGATTGCTTAAGTTGCTCTACCAGGGTGCCCTGCCCTGCCCAGGCAAAGTGTAACTTCTCCCAAACCGGAGTTTGCCTTAATTGTTTGATGGCACCAATCTGATATTGATAACCTTTAATGATGTCCAATCGCGCAGCAGTAAAACAAACAACTGCATCAGCTGGAATGCCAAATTCTTGCCTGAGACGAGCACGATGGTGAGGATCGGGCGGCTCAAAATAGCGAGCAGGTCTGCCACTATGAATCACTTGACCTTTGTGTTCTGGTAGTTTGAAGAATTTACGGAGCAGTCGTAGGTTGTCTTGGGAAACGGCGATCACAGCCTTTGCCTGGACATAGTGAGTTGCCAACTCCTCAATTCCTGCTGCCCAAGAGGCAGGCGGCTGGGTAGGATGAACCAATCCTTCTACCACCACAAAGGGAATGTTTTTTTGAATTGCGAGGCGTTTGGGGAGGAAGTTGGCGATCGGTGCTCCATTACTGAAGACAATCAAATCAGGACTGACCTTAGACAACACTTGCTCAGCATCACACTCTGTCGCAGCTTCTAGCCAAACCTGTTGGGAAACACCCAGCAATTTCTGCTGCTCAACCATTTGGGCTGCCTTTTGGCGCAGCTGATCGATGCCCGCTCGCCCCATCAACTGCACCAGATCTTGAGGCACTTCTTGCACGTAAGTGACCTCATAGCCTGAGTTTGCCAGAGCACACACGATAGAGTGGTTATATTGCAACACTCCCCCGATTGCAGGAGAGGTATATAGCAGAATGTGTTGACTCACCACCACCTCACAAAGAAAACGAGGATTGCTCGATGACCCGATGCTTACTTCAGCTTTCTGAGCTTAAATTCTGAGAGAGTCATTGCGCGTAATTCATTGCTTTCATTACCTATTTACCCTAACCGTTCGGAGACACCGTGTTTTTCAGTATTGTGATTCCAACTTACAATCGGTTGCCAATTCTCGAAAAATGCCTCCTTGCCCTAGAACACCAACACCTGAGCGATCGCAGCCAGATTTCAGGGTACGAGGTTGTCGTCGTCGATGATGGCTCAACCGATGGCACAGTAGATTGGCTGAAGGCTCATCAAGCCGATATCTTGCCCCATGTCTGCTGGTTTTGCCAGGATCACCAAGGTCCAGCCGTTGCCCGAAATCTGGGAGTTGAAAAAGCACAGGGTGACACCATCATCTTCATTGACAGTGATTTGGTCGTCACAGAGCAGTTTCTCCAATCCCATGCAGAGGCTCTCATCCAGGCGCAAAAAACACTAGGCAACGATAAAGTTTTTACCTACGGACGAGTTATTAATACTTGCAATTTTGACCAGCCAACCCGTGAGCCATTCAAAGTCACCGATTTTTCCGCCGCTTATTTTGCGACCGGGAATGTTGCGATCTCACGGCATTGGCTAGAGCAAGCCGGACTCTTCGACACCCGCTTTCAATTGTATGGATGGGAAGATTTGGAACTCGGTGTGCGGCTTAAACAACTGGGGCTGACCCTGGTCAAATGTCCTGCTGCGGTCGGCTACCACTGGCACCCCGCTTTCTCCCTTAAACAAATTCCCAAATTAATTGACCAAGAAATTCAACGGGGACGAATGGGGGTTTTGTTTTATCGCAAGCACCCAACCTGGGAAGTTCGCATGATGATCCAGATGACCTGGTTACATCGCCTACTCTGGGGCATTCTCTCGTTGGGGGGGATGCTTAACGAAAGAACATTGGCACCGTTACTGCAATGGCTGATCGATCGGGGCAAGCCCCAACTTGCCCTCGAAGTTGCTCGTATTTTTCTCAACTGGTACAACGTTCAGGGCGTCTACGCTGCCTATGCAGAAATGCAGCGCACCTCACCTTTGTGACACTTCTGTGCTATCTTAGAAAAGTTGTCAAAATTCACACATCCAGGGATTCGGGTGTTTTTAGCGCTCAGAGATCGGCGGCATCGACGCAAGTGATTCCGTCAAGTCTTCAGACTTTAACCTGAACGCTCAGAAATGCTCCTGGATGGAGGATTAACCCGAAGGAGATCGATATGCCAGTTGTTTCATTGGCTCAGTTGCTTGAGTCAGGGGTTCATTTCGGGCATCAAACCCGCCGTTGGAACCCCAAGATGGATCGCTATATCTACACAGCTCGAAATGGCGTCCACATCATTGATTTAGTCCAAACCGCCAAACTCATGGATGAAGCGTACAATTATGTACGCAATTCTTCAGAGCAAGGCAAAAAGTTTCTGTTCGTTGGCACCAAGCGCCAAGCTGCCGGAATTGTGGCACAAGAAGCGGCTCGTTGCGGTGCTTATTATGTCAACCAGCGCTGGTTAGGTGGTATGTTGACCAACTGGATCACCATTAAAACCCGCGTCGATCGACTGAAAGAATTAGAACGCCGTGAAGAAACCGGAGCATTAGATCTTCTCCCCAAAAAAGAAGCATCCGTGCTGAGGCGGGAGTTGGAGAAGCTCCAAAAATATCTCGGCGGCATTAAAGCCATGCGCAAAGTACCCGACGCAGTGCTCATTGTGGATCAGCGTCGCGAATACAACGCAGTACAAGAATGCCAAAAACTCGGAATTCCGATTGTTTCCCTACTAGACACTAACTGCGACCCGGATTTAGTCGATATTCCCATCCCTGCTAACGACGATGCTATCCGGTCAATTAAGCTTATAGTGGGTAGGTTAGCGGATGCCATCTATGAAGGTCGGCATGGTCAATTGGAAGCTGAAGAAGATTACGAAGATTACGATAGCGCTGAAGAAGATTTTGACTACAGCGACACCGATACCGACACCTTGCTTCCAGATGACGAAGAAGAAAGCGAAGAATAAGTAGCTGGGCTAAATCAAATTGAAGATATTTTTCGGGGTAGAGGAGGTATCCCCCTGCCTTGGTGGGACTGCGCCCCCAAAACCCCTTTCTTACAATTAATTAGGGCTATCTACTTAAGGCTTGAGATTGGAGCGATGAGTTTTAAGTTTCATCACTGAATTTTCATCGCTCACTATTATCCAGTTAGGACTAGGACAAGATGGCAGAAATATCGGCAAAACTCGTGAAAGACCTGCGCGATATGACTGGCGCAGGCATGATGGACTGTAAAAAAGCGCTCCAGGAAAATGATGGAGATCTCGAAAAAGCCAAGGAGTGGTTGCGTCAGAAGGGAATTACTTCTGCGGAGAAGAAATCCGGTAAAATTGCTGCTGAAGGGTTGGTAGATAGTTACATTCACACGGGCGGACGAATCGGTGTGCTGGTGGAAGTCAATTGCCAAACTGACTTTGTTGCCCGCAATGAAGCTTTTAAGGAACTAGTGCGGAATATTGCCATGCAAATTGCCGCCTGTCCAAACGTGGAATATGTCCGAGTAAGCGACATCCCCGCAGATATCGTTGCCAAAGAAAAAGAAATTGAGATGGGGCGAGATGACTTGGGCAATAAGCCTGAGAACATTAAAGAAAAGATCGTCCAGGGTCGGATTGATAAGCGATTGAAAGAAATCACATTGCTCGATCAACCCTTCATTAAAGACCAAAACATCACAGTCGATGAGTTGGTAAAGCAAAAAATTGCCCAGCTGGGAGAAAATATCCAGATCCGGCGCTTTGTGCGGTTTGTCTTAGGTGAAGGTATTGAGCGCGAGGAGGCAGATTTTGCTGCTGAAGTTGCGGCTCAAATGGGCACTGCTACTGCGCCCCCGCCTGAAGCTGAAGAGAAAGTTCCTGAACTGACGGAAGCAGCTTCTATAGAAAAAGCTTTAGAAGAAGCGCAACCAGCCACTGAAACAGCCAAAGCACCTACCAAGGGTGCCAAGGAAGGAAAAAAGAAAGGCAAGAAATAATTAATTTTCTTGTAGAATTTTTTCTCATCAATTCAATAGAGCGGCTCTGCTTCAACTTTAGGTAGAGCCGCTGTTTTAGTTGCGCAAACTATCTCAGACTTCCCATACCTCTCGTTCCCATGCAGAACAATGAAAACGGTTCTGCCTTCAACTTCATAATTTTCTAACCAGGCAAAGTCGAAGTCTAACGAAAATTAGGTGCACGGTGAAGCACGGGAGCCAGGTTTTGCTCTTTAACTTCTTGCGAGTTCAATTTATGATTGAGCTCCCGAATTCGACGAGAGAGTAGGCGAATAATATTCACTGCAATGCCTGGAGTTTCATCGATCGCTTCATACAGTTGTTGCTGAGTCAATACCAAACAATCGCAGGGTTCGATCGTCGTTACCGAAGCAGAACGAGGTTCTGCATCAAACAGAGACATCTCCCCAAAACAAGTCCCTTGCTCCAATTGCGCTAAATCCTGATTGCCGATATGAACCCGGACTCGCCCCGAAACCACAATGTAAAGTGAACGACCTTCTTGCCCTTCTGTAAAAATTGTATGTTTTGCCGGAAACGACAATTCATCCATGATTGAGGCTAGTCGCACGAGAAAATCATCCCGTAATTCTTTGAAAATTGGGACACCCCGGACAAATAGCAAGCGGTCAACGCTGTTTAACATAAGTGCGATTTCAGGTAACTGGAGCAGCCTCCTAAGGTTTATCAGGTCCAAGTTCGATTGAAACAGCAGTGCTATCCCTGAGAACAGGATTCCCCATTGTGCTGGAATTAGCACTAGATTGGTTCCAACCCTACTGAATTGGAAAATCCAACCGTCCCATTAGGAGCGTCACGCTTCTGTTGTGAGGAGCGATTCCCCAAGGCTTGCATCATTTGCCGCACTTGGGCAGCGACAAGACGATCTGGATCATCCTTCAACATAGGTAGCAATTCTATCAGAGCGCGGGGGGATGCAACTTGTAAATATGACAAAACAGATTCTCGGACAAAGCCGGTTGGATGTCTGAGACAGGAGATCGTTTGGTCAGGCGTTAAGCTCCAACGAGCTTGTCTTGCAAGATGGAAGCAACATGCTAACGACCAGTCAGACAGAAAATGTCGCAACTCTAACAAAAATCGTAGACGATCGCTGGGAGACATCGACTCGTAGTGAACAATGTCTGTCAGGCTCTGCATTTTTTCGCGATCAGAGCGCCGATCAAGTACACTCAAAAGCGCACGCTTGCTGGGGATATCCAACGTATTGTCTAAAATTTCTAACCCGCGTGCCATGGTAGTTCGAGAACCCGATTGTAGATTAAATGCGGCTGCCTGAATTGAACTGAGTGGATAAAGAAACTTCATCAACATAAATAGGCGATCGATCGCATCGGATTGCAAATCCCGTAATGTGTTCTTTAAAAAATCGGCTTCTCGCCCGCTGACCTCCTGAGGAGCCATATCTAGCAAAGCCGCATAAATCTGTCCAATAAACATTAATTCTTGGTTAATCAGCAGTTCCACACCACTGCGTCCTAACCGATCCAAAACACCATCAATCCCAGTTTCTTGAGGCATTTTGAGTAAGATTCGCAAAATATTGCGTCGGGTCGTTCCCCAGGCGGTTTTAATTTGTGAAATGAGTGCGTCCAGAGCTTCCATAGTGCCAATTTGACCAATGACCTTCCAGGCATGGGTTCGCACTAATTCTGGCTTATGCACATCTGTTGCCAACTCTACCAACATTGGGATGGCATCATTTTCCAACCGAACGAGGGCTTGCATTGCTGCATCCCGTGTGGATTTATAAACCAGTCCTCGCAGCAGTGAAGGATAATATTCCTCTAGATGAGTGGCAGCGATCGCCTCCAGCAACGCACAACGCACCCGCAAAGACTCATCCTGCAACAACTGCGGAATATAAAGTCGTAGTGCTTGTAAATACACTGCCTCACCCAGCGCACGGCAGCCCATCACCCGTTCTCGTTCGCGCTTATGGGTTAACATCAGCCGCAAAGTATTCGTCGCTTCAGCCTTTTGAGTTGGGTTACCCCGCCGCATCATTAATGAAGCAGCCGTTCCCCTGACCACCGGATCAACTTCCGATTGCAAATAAGGACGTAATTGACGAATATCCGGATCATCTTGAGTCAACCAAACATAGCGCAGAGCAACTGCCAGCACCTCCGGCGGAAGCGGTTGATCCACCAATGCCTGCACTTGAGGCAAGTAAGTTGGATTCGGATATGCCAGCATAGCTTCGAGGCTTTGGCGCTTTAAGGCAGGAGGCAGTTTGATCAGCAAAGGTGCCAGTACTTCACCCACATTGCGGGGATCAATTTGACTCAGTAATTCAATGCAGGAACGTTTGTGTGCTTCAGTTCCAGGTTGATCGAGCGCCTCCACAACCGCCCGTTTTACCTCCCGTAAATCGACCTCAGACAAACTGAGTTGTCCCCGTTCAGCACTCACCACCAATAAGCTGACATACCGAGCTCGCAAAAACCAAATGACCGAAAACCAAACTAATGCAAGGATGACAATCAGCAGAATAAAAATGTGACTTAACCATAATTCCAAACCACTCTTTTGAGCCACCCAGATGATGCCCAAAAATGCGAGTCCCGTTACTCCAGTAGAGATTGGTTCAGCGATGCCGCGCACTACGGCTTGTAGTTCGCTCCGCATACTATCTGGAACTGGCTGAAAAAGCACTGGACTGATGCCAATAAATAATGTGTAGTGCAACAGTTCATAAAGAAACTTGAGTGCAACAGTCCCCCATAAAATTGGCAACAAGGCGCTGACAGAAAAAGCCCCTAAAAGAATCAGCACTACTGGCAAAAGCATTGCTGCTGCGAAAACGCCGACCCGCTCAATCACACGACTGGAAGCCAGCCATTGCATGGACAGTTCAAAAATCCCTAAAATTCCGCTAAATAAACCCAGGATACTTGCAAGTTCTTCTCCTTTGAGATTGACTTCTTTTAACTGGCTGAGAAATTGAAAATCAACCAATAAAAACAGCACCTGCGCCATGATAAAAAAGCCAAACAGCAAGATCACATAGCGCCGGATAGGACCTCGAAGCCGACGGGTGGTGTGATCAGGTTGATTTTCTTCCGATCGTCGCTTGAGAGAATCTGGAAAAGCCTGTTGATAGCTCTGGCTTAAGTAGAACAGGATGCCCGCACCGATCGCCATCATGCCGCAAGCCAGCAAAATCACATTCGATAGCCCAACCCAGTGGACAATAATCGTTAGAGAAAAGCCACTGACTACATCTGCCAGTAGAATGCCACTACTAATTAGTGGATAAGCGCGTTTAACTTCCCGAATATTAAAAAGCTGATTGGCCGTAATCGATGTGTTGAGGTCATTCAGGACATAAATCGCTTCCAGCCACAGTCGCATGACGAAGACTGTAATACCGAATAGATAAGGGCTGGCACTCAACCCAAAATAAAACAAAATCAGGGGAGCTGCCATGAGTACCGCAATCACGACGATTACCCGACGTAGCGGTATCATTTTTTGGAGCTGAGAATAGACAAACCCTAAACCAGAACCCATACCGGCACTGGCAACATAAATCCAGGGCAAGCCATCAGCCTGATACTTATCTAAAAAGAGGGTGACCGCACTGGTTTCCAACCAGAGCAGCCCTATCGAAGTAGTGGTATAAAAAGCAAACATGAAAAAGGTGCGTTCGCTTTCGTCGGGACGGAGGTTGACCCACTTCAGCAACCGTTCTCCCCATTTGCTCTCGGCAAACCACCCATGTTGAGGGTTCATTTTAATCTTACCCTTATTGCCTATTTAGGAAGGTCTTTTGACAGCTCAATCTCGAATCATCGCTTGGTCTTGCGGAAGCACCTTAACAACCTCAAAAATCAGAAGCTTGCTAAGCGAATAACCCTAATCTTGTAACCTAAGCAAAATCGTCTGGGGTTAACATACCCAAGCTAACTGTAATTCTTATAAGAGCTGAAGTCTTTATTAAACTACTGATTCGAAAAAATTAGATGATTTTTCGCTAAATTTATCTACTCCAAAAAAAGAGTAATGATGAGATCTCGCGATTTCAAATCAATGATGAGATTGAAAGGCTTTATTAAGAAGATTCCTAGAGAAGATTTTACCCTTTGCCATTGCTCTTCGACTTCGCTCAGGGCAGAAGCTGGCTAAACGGAGTCTAAGCTAGCGGATAATTTGTTTGCTAGAAATCTCCTAAGCAAGGCTCCGTGGCAGCTTTATTCACAATCTCAAATAGGACGGTGATATTCTCAAAACAATTTTTCAGAAGATTAAAACTGTCTTGTTGGATTCCATCTCCAAAAAAAGATGGGTCATCGTAAGGCAGAACTGAGATCAGAACAGATAGACCCGCAAAGGCTATTGGAATTCTATGCCTCTTCAGGCAATGCTCTAAAACTTGATCCCAGCAAGAAAATACGTGATTTCTACCAACGGTTTTGCTTCCGATAGGTCTTATAAGAACCCAGTCAGGCAAAAATACATCCAAATTCCTTGCCATGAGAAGGCTGGTTCAGGTTTTTCAGGCTACTTCTTGGGGGCAAGCAACATCATCATGTTACGTCCCTCTCTTTTGGGAGCCTGCTGAACCTCAGCAACTTCCTGTAAATCCGTTGCCATTCGTTTTAAGAGTTCTTCTGCCATATCGCTATGTTGAATTTCTCTTCCACGAAACATAATCGTTGCTTTGACCTTATCACCATCTTCCAAGAAGCCTTTTGCCTGGCGAATCCGCACATTATAGTCGTGCTGCTCAATTTTGTAGCGCATCTTGACTTCTTTAACGTCAACTGTATGCTGCTTTTTCTTGGCTTCTCGAGCTTTTTTTTCTTGCTCAAACTTGAATTTGCCATAATCCATAATCCGGCAGACTGGCGGATCAGCTTTGTCACTGACTAAAACTAAGTCCAATTCTTTTTCATCTGCCAGTTGCAAAGCATCACGGGGAAGCATAATTCCGAGTTGCGAACCATCTGAGTCAATGACTCGGATTTTAGGAAACCGAATGCGCTCATTGATTACAGGTAAGTCGCGGTTTGGTCTTTTTTCGCTCACAGGCAATTTGGGAGGTTGTACAAATTTACAAACGACAACTAGAGGACAGGCTGAAGCGCCAAATAAATTTTCTCAGAATAAAAAAGAGAATCGATAGAAGCCTTTTAACATGGCTAGTTCATCGGGAAAGCGAACAGAGTTCTTAAAAAGAGTTGTATTTGTCATTCTACTCAGTCTGTACAAAATTCTGTCTAGTTGTTCATCTAAATTCCAAGAAGCGTGGAAAAATGCTAAAAAGTCTTTACGGCTTAAGGGTTATCGTCCGAAAATTGGATGAAGTTTGATAGAAGGGTTGCTCAGTTTTGCGGCAAGAACCCTAGGCCGCGATCGCACGCTCAGAAATTTTCAGTAAGCTAGGAAATCCAGCCTTTCAATCAAGTGCCTTGCTGGCGAGGTGAACATTGCTGAAATGGGTGCAGGCTAGAATAGAAGGAAGATTGTAATTTTTTAGCGCTGAGGTAGGGGTTGGACACTTCCTTGCACTGGCAACAACGAGTCGGGAATCAACGCGATTGGGTCTGGCGGGGTTGGCAAACACGCTATACCTATTTGAGATCAGCTCAGCCTCTGGAGAACGAGACTCCACTGATTTTATTGCATGGATTTGGGGCTTCGATCGGACACTGGCGACATAATTTGACCGCACTTGCTCAACATCATCCGGTTTATGCGTTGGATCTGTTGGGATTTGGAGCTTCCGAAAAAGCGATCGCCAACTACGATGCCATGCTTTGGGTAGAGCAGGTTTATGATTTTTGGCAAGCTTTTATTCGTAAACCCGTTGTCCTGGTTGGTAATTCGATCGGCTCTTTGGTCTCTTTGGCAATCGCAGCAACTTATCCTGAAATGGTGCAAGGGGTTGTGATGATTAGCTTGCCCGATCCGTCTGTACGCGAAGAAGCAATCCCAGCTTTGATCCGCCCTCTCGTGATCGGGATAGAGAGGATGTTTACTTCGCCACTCTTACTACGCGCCTTATTTCCGATCGTACGTCGTCCACAAGTGGTTCGTCCTTGGGCAGCGATCGCTTACGCCAATTCCCAAGCTGTAACCGATGAGTTAGTCGAGATTTTAGCAGGACCTGCACAAGATCGAGGATCGGCTCAGGCTTTTTGTACGATTTTGAAAGCCATGACGAGTAGTGAGTTCGGACCCCGCGTCAAGACAGTATTGCAAACCCTAGACATTCCTTTATTGCTGCTTTGGGGCAAGCAAGATCGAATGATTCCCAAACAATTAGCGCGTCCCAGTCAGTATCTGAGCTACAATTCCCGGCTCAAATTAGTGGAACTGGAGGACGCAGGACATTGCCCTCATGATGAATGCCCTGAACGAGTTAACCAAGAAATCCTCGAATGGATGGCATCCTGGCGAGACACACTGACATTAGAGCTAAATGCTGCACTATTACCATCACTCTCTTTGAATGAATAACTGCGATTGTGCAAGCATATCTTGGCAAAAATTTTCATTTGGGAGAGCCTGTTTGCAATTCTTGCCTTTTCCCAACGAGAGCAAAAAAATTATGGAAGGATTCAAATAGTCCATTTTTAGCTGCAAGGACCTTCACTTTGCTGCGGTACTTTTTGCCACCCGTATTCTTTTGTGATTCCCGGTTTTTCAATACTGATTTGACTGAGCATTTCACATAAAACCGCTGTGACAGCTTTCGCATCAAGTCTTTTTTCTTCTAGACGAGAATGCTGTACGTAAGTCAGTAGGGTCAGTGCACCACTCAAAGTTAGTTTTTCAATTGAAGCCATGATCGATTTACCTCTCACTCCTGCTCAGGGAACAGCAATTTTCAGGAGCTTATAAACACATACAACCGCACCCAGCTGATTCCATAACTTTTCTAAAATTTGTGCAGAAATAAGCACCCGGGTGCTGGTATAGGGCAAGTGAAAAGTTTCAGGCAATGGGTACTAGCTTTCATCGGATGCAAGAGGAGGAGATTTCCACAGGCGATCGGCTTGCACCAGCGTGTGCACCTGCCATTCGGTTTGAGTTTGGGGATGATCCAGACGATAATGCCCCCCCCGACTCTCAGTTCGGAATGCAGCACTTTTCAAAATGAGATAGCCAATATCGAGTAAATTTTGAGTCTCGCTCCAAAGACGGAGTGTGGCTTGTTGGTGAGCTCCGTCTAAGTTAATGGACTGTCCAATGGGTCGATTCAGCACCCACTGGCTCAGACTCAATTGGGCAAATTCCTGTCGCCAGTGTTCAACTTGGGCGATCGCCTGTGCCAAACTCGCTTGTTCTCGACAAATCCCTGCCTCTTGCCAAATCAGACGGGGAAGCTCCTGCCTGAGAACCTCAATTCTCTTAAGTTCTGTGGCGATAAAATTTGGTTCAGTCACAGCAGAAACGGCGATCGCCGCTTGAGTATCGTGATTGCTGGGTTGGACTTCTAAATGGGCTAACTGCGCGCCGAAAACCAAGCACTCTAACAAAGAATTACTGGCGAGACGATTAGCACCATGAACCCCTGTACTGGCAGTTTCACCAACTGCATACAGTCCAGGAATCGAGGTTTGATTGGCTAAATCGGTCGCAATTCCCCCCATCCAATAGTGAGCAGCGGGAGCCACGGGGATCGGCTCGTGAAATACATCAATGCCCCACTGCTGGCAAACCTGGATGATGTTAGGGAAGCGATGATGGATAGTTTCGATCGGGATGGGACGCATATCCAACCAGACATTGGCAATGGACGGATCTGGCTCAGTGCGCTGGAGATGGCTAAAGATGGCACGACTCACCACATCTCTGGGGGCAAGCTCTCCATCGGGATGATAATCAAAAGCGAAACGCCGTCCCTGGCGATCGATGAGATGAGCACCCTCTCCCCGCACAGCTTCACTGATTAAAAACCGAGGTGCTCCCAATTTCGTGAGTGCTGTCGGATGAAATTGAACAAATTCCAGATCCCGTAAAATAGCCTGAGAACGCCAAGCGATAGCGACCCCATCTCCTGTACTCAACGGTGGATTAGTCGTCTGAGCAAATACTTGCCCACCACCACCCGTCGCCAGGATAACCGCTTTTGAGCGTATCCATAGAATTTTCCCCTGGTAAACCGTGCAAACTCCCTGACAATGACCTGTTTGTGGATCTAACCAGAGATTCAGGATAAAAGCATTAGAAAATGCCTGAATATTTTGGCGATTGAGCAACTGAGCAACTAACCGGCTGACGACCGCTCTACCGGTCGTATCGGCGGCATGGAGAACGCGCCGATGAGAATGTGCTGCTTCCAGGGTTAGGGCCAGATCGTTGCCCCGTCGATCGAAGGCAACTCCCATTTGTAAAAGAGATTGAATACAAGCAGGTGCTTGCTGAACGAGAAATTCAACCGCAGCTCGATCGCATAAACCAACGCCAGCGTGTAATGTATCGGCAATATGAGAATCGAAAGAATCTTCTGAAGCGACAACAGCAGCAATTCCTCCCTGAGCCCAATCGCTCGCTGAAAGGGAAAGAGTGTCTTTAGTCAATAACCCAACTTGGAAGCGATCGGGCAAGCACAAAGCAGCATACAGCCCAGCTGCACCAGCACCGATCACCAGAACATCGAATTGATCAGGTAGTTCTAGATCTAGGGAAGGCTCGGAAGCGGAGGAGATCAATCTTCAAACTCTTAACGTATTGTTAATTAGATGATTCGAGTAGCAGCCCGTCAATTTTTGATTGATAAATGCGCAAACCACACAACTATCTGTGAGAGATTCTACTCCTTCTTTTTTGAAAGAAATCGACCTTCGGGATCAAATCGAAAAAGATAGGGTGAGCGCTGCCCACCCTTAACAGTCTGCCTTAACCTCTAAACAATTCCTGAAACAGGAACAGATGAGTAGCCAGGATTCATTGAGTTACATCAACATGCCATTCTGTCGGCACAATCTACCATAGGCCGAAGCTCTCAGACTCAAGCAATCGTCCAAGAACCGACCCTGCAAGAAAGCAAACATTCTGATTAGATGGCTTCATTCAGAATGATAAAACTGAGATGCAATTCAAAAGTCTTTCTAACAAAGAAAATCTTTCAGATTCCTAACTAGAAGGTAATACGCAGAAGTGCTTGTGAAACTTCCCCAGAAAAAGTGACTTAGCGGTAGATACCGTTATTGATCCGGTCATCCCCTTCAACCAGGGCTTCTTCAACTGGGGTAACAGTAAATTTGTCTAAATTTGCCTGCAAAACATCTTTCTGAGCTGCGCTCAAACCAGAGATCTTGAGAACATCATTCACATTGTCATAAGGTGCATTCTTGACAATTACTTTTGCCAGGGTGGGGTACAGACCTGGATATTGTAAGAACGAACGAACATTGGTGTTATTCAAGTCAATTTTCTTACCAAATTCGGTACCCAGTTTGTCATCCATCGCATTCCGAATGGGTGCTTCCGCAGCCAAAATTGGCGATGAATACAGGTTGGAAAAATTCAAATTGGCGGCAAGTGCCTCCTGAGAACTCCCTAACCCTCCCAGAAAACCCATTAGTAAACCCAAGATTGCTATTACTCGAACAAAGCGTTTCATCAACTTATACCTCCCGTGCTGGCGGACGGAATCTATACACAGCATCTATTAGAGACTATCACCTCTGCTGCGCGATCTGATAAAAGCATCTCATTTTTTGGTCGCAATCCATCCAATCGGGCAATAACGCCAGTAAAATCCTGGTTAATTTCTGCGTTGCCCTAGGTTGAATTTAGCTTTTGCTACTGGTTTGTAAAAAAGTATCGAGCGCATCGAAGGAGCAAGCATGAGTCAGCGTAGGGTTATCGTATCCTTTGAGCTTGACTGAATATTGCTTAAACAAAGTAGGTTGGGTTTCTAGCTCGGCGAGATACTGATAGGTCGATTCCCCCAGAGAAATATCTAGCCCAATTTGTTTGGTAGAGCTTTCTAACCGAAAAGCAGCATTGACCGTATCACCTAGGGCTGTGTAATCAGGACGATCGCCACTCCCTGTATTGCCTACCATGGCAAACCCAGTGTTCACTCCCGCCCCAATCCTCAGTGGAAAAGGTAAGGGATATTGGTTATGGAGATCGGCAGTCATTTTATGCAAAGAACTGAGCGCGCGAAAAATTCGTAACATTTCATCCTGGGTCACGCCCTGAGTGCCGTGAATCCAGACCGCCATGACAGCGTCACCAATGTACTTGTCTACCCAGCTGCCGTACTCGCGGATAATATTGCCAGCATGACGAAACCAGGTACCAATCACCTCGGAGAGCAACTTCTCGTCTACTTGTCGGGTCAAAACGGTGAAGTCTCGGATATCAACCACCAGGACAGAAATCAACCGCCGCACATGGAGAGTTGCAGTCGCAGTAAATTCTTTTGAGTCCATGCTGAGACCTGAATCGGTGGCATGAATCAGCGAAGGACAGTAAAATTCTAGTTCGGTTTGTCCAAAAGTGAGACGATCGCCATTATGAAGCGTGACCGGGATACTGACCCGGCGACCATTCACGAAAGAACCATTACGGCTACCCAGATCGATGAGATAGAATTCCCCGGTTTCCATGCATTGCAGCATTGCATGGTTGCGCGAAATCCAACGATCGTTTAGAACGAAGTTATTATCTTCACTCCGACCAATCGTCCAACAGTTGCCACCAACGAGAGAGAGACAACGGGTACTCGATTCAGTCCTCAATAAGAGATGGGGAGAGGGTTGCAAGGTCACCACGGGCTAATAGATAAGGTTATCTTTTCCCTAGATGCATCCTGACACATTTACGGATAGATGTCAGTGACGAATAGATGTCAATGTACGTGGCTCAACACAGAGAGCCGCAAGCTTAAAAGCTAACCGACTAGCCAAGCCCTAGACATTATAGGTCGGCTGATAAAAATTGACAGATCAGCGATTTTCGGCAAAAGGACAGCAAGCCAGACCAAAGCGGTAGCTAGCCAGGGAAGAAGAACAGCCAATTAGGCGAAAGAAGCAACCAACCAGAACAGCCCATCTACCAAGATTGTACCTAAGACCGCCCCACTGAATGTCCACCCAGGTATCTGCCTAGAACCTAACGGGAAGATACTGATAATAACAAGAATTATCACCAATGTAGCTGCACAACAAATACCCCAAGCATCGCTGATCTGGGCGAGTGCACCTCGAAGAACGGAAGCAACCCCGTCTGGCTCCACCTGCATTAACCTTCTCCAATAGGGAATGAGGTTCGTCAGGTAAAAATATAAATCTGTAATCGCAGTCCCCAATAAAGAACCTAAATAAAAATAGCTCCCTACTTTCCCCCACTGGCGGACTAAGCACCACAGTGCAAAGGGAACCCCAATCGCCTCAATCGGCAAATGCAAAAAAGGCTCCCAGCGAAACCAGCCCCAATAGATCGAGCCTGCCAACCAACTCCAGCTAAAACCTAGCAACAGGTCTCCCCAAAAACGAGTCTTAGGGCGAGACATCAGCTGGAAACTGAGAAAAACGCCAATTGCTGTGGATGCTAAACCTAGCCAGGGGAGAGTTCGAACCAAAGGCGCTTGCACGAAAACAGGCACCGAGACTAGAAATACAGAGGCTGCAAGGGCAACCCACAACTGACTAAAAGTCGCATTCCAAGATACGTGAGGAGAAAAAACTGGCTTCTCTTGAATGGGAGATTCAGTCGCAGGCTGGGGGGTAAAAGAAATCAAAATAGTGTTTACCAGGATGATCTTTAACTTTTATTAAGATAGCATATGAGCTTTTTGAATATATTCCATCAGCCTTTCTGAAGATTCTGGCAGTTTAAGAAAAACACACAGGACTTTTCATCACAACTTTTATGTTAAGAAATATTAAAAACTGGCTAGCTACGATTGGGAGCACTTTATTGATCGCTGCAATCGCCGTAGCGGTTCTGATGTTTTTAGATTAGGGTTGTGAGAGTGTTTTTGGGAGTGAATGTGTGGGCAAACTTACAAGCGCTGTAGCGTGGCTGGGAATGAGTTGCTTTGGGGACAGTTCCCAATGCGGGGGGCAGTTGGTCACAATCGCGATAGCAGACTCTTCACCAACACCAGTCAACCTACTTAACAGTATATTTGAAGCGTTTGTTTTAGGGATTGTTCAGGGGATCACAGAGTTTTTGCCGATTAGTAGCACGGCGCACCTGTTAGTTTTTACCAAAGTCCTTAATTGGCAGCTTTTGGGGGAAAAATACTTCGTCGATGCCATTCAATTTGGTAGCGTGATTGCGGTCCTAATCTATTTTTGGTCAGATCTACGTCAAATTTTTTCTGGAAGTTGGCAGGCTTTTCAGAGGCAGACCTGGGATCGAGAGGAATGGAAGCTATTTGTTGGGATCGCGATCGGGACGTTACCCGCTTTGATTGGAGGGCTGCTTTACAAAAAATTATTGCCAGAAACGGCCCAGGCAGCGCTTGAGGGAGCACTGACCATTGCCATCATGTCGATCGTCATGTCTTCCCTGCTTGGACTGGCTGAAAAGATAGGTCGGCGCAAACGTGGCTTTGATCAGTTGGAAATCCAAGACGGCATTCTTGTCGGTTTGGGACAAATGCTGGCACTGATTCCAGGCGCGTCTCGTTCGGGATCGACTTTAACCACAGCCCTGTTTCTTGGCTTGGAGCGTCAGACGGCTGCTCGCTTTTCCTTTTTATTGGGGTTGCCCGTGTTAGCGATCGCCACTCTTTACCAATCCATCGAAGTTAGACACCACCCTGAGCTGCTGCCTGCACTACTGGTGGGGATTGTTTCAGCCTTTATTTTTTCTTATCTTTCGATCTCCTGGTTGCTGCGATTCTTGCAACGCCAAAGTACCTGGGTATTTGTCTGGTATCGCCTGGCGTTTGGAGCTGTCCTTTTAACCTCGCTTGCCATCGGGATCCTGCGGTAGAATCAGCGATCAGTAGATCTGAAATCTGATCTCCCCCTTCCTATGAGTAACGCGACGATTCACCCCGCTTTAATCACCCATGTTCTGCCTGACTCGATCGCGGCAGAAATTGGGTTCGAAAAGGGAGATCAGCTCGTCTCCATCAATGGGCAAAAACCTCGTGACCTGATTGATTATCAGTTTCTATGTGCAGATGAGTTTTTAGAGATAGAAGTTCTGGACACAACTGGCAAACCCCACCAAGTTGAGATTGAGAAAGACTATGACGAAGATCTAGGGCTAGAGTTTGAAACTGCATTATTTGATGGGTTAATTCAGTGCAATAACCGCTGTCCCTTTTGTTTCATTGATCAGCAACCCCCTGGGATGCGGCAAACCCTCTACCTCAAAGATGACGACTATCGCCTCAGCTTTCTCTATGGCAGCTACTTGACTCTCACAAATGTGTCAGAACGAGAATGGCAACGGATTCAGCAAATGCGCTTGTCGCCACTCTTTGTCTCAGTTCATGCAACTGACCCAGAAATTCGCAGCCGCTTGTTAAAAAATCCACGTGCAGGACAAATTTTGCAGCAACTCCAGTGGTTTCAAACCCATCGACTGCAAATTCACGCGCAGGTAGTGGTTTGTCCAGGCATCAATGATGGTGAATATCTGACTAAAACCCTCTTAGATTTAGCGCAATTCCACACAGGTGAAATTCCGGCGGTTGCTTCAGTCGCAGTTGTGCCAGTGGGACTCACTCGCTTCCGCCCCAGCGAAGATGAACTGATCCCCGTTAGTCCCGACAAGGCACAAACAGTTATTGCGCAAGTACAAGCGCTACAAACCAAATTTCAGCAGCAGTTTGGTTCTACTGTTGCCTGGTTAGCTGATGAGTGGTTTCTGATTGCCGGACAGGCATTGCCTCCAGAGTCCCACTATGAAGACTATCCTCAAATTGGCAATGGTGTGGGGTCAATTCGCCAATTTTTGAAACAGTTTCAGACAGCAGCACAACAGTTGCCCCGGCAAATTTCCCCAAAACGCAAGTTCATTTGGGTGGTGGGCAATTCGGTGGAGCAAGCTTTTCAACCGATTGTGCAGCGCCTAAACCAGGTACAGGGGCTAGAAGTGGAGATGGTCGCGATCGCCAGCCAATACTGGGGACAAACCATAACGGTGACTGGCTTGCTGACCGGGCATGATTTGCTGGCGACCTTGCACAACCGAGCGCTAGGAGATGGCATCTTACTGCCATCCTTGATGTTGAAGCATGATGATGTGCGCTTTCTAGACGACATGACTGTAGAAACCGTTGCTCAGAAACTGGGAGCCCGCATTCTACCAGTACATGGTGCAGAAGGGCTAATTACAACCTGCATGCACGAGCTGCCTCTGGATTATTGAAGAAGTGCACTCATTGCCAACATGCGTTGAATGGGGCGCAGTGCAGCAGCTTGAATCCCTTCGGGCAACGTAATTTCGGGAGTGCGATTTTTCATTGCCAGATAGAGCTTTTCTAAAGTATTGAGACGCATATGGGGACATTCATTGCAGGCACAGTTGTTTAACGGCGGGGCTGGAATGAAGTGCTTGTGAGGAGCGACTTTCTGCATTTGGTGAATAATGCCCGGTTCGGTTGCCACAATAAAAGCTGTTTTTTGGCTCTGCTGGATGTAGTTCAGCAAAGCTGTGGTTGATCCGATATAACTGGCGTGGCGCAAAATGGCTGGCTCGCATTCAGGGTGAGCGATCGCTTCTGCATCAGGATGCTGAATCTGCAATTGCACCATTTTCTTTTCCGAAAAAGTTTCGTGCACCATACAGCTGCCCTGCCACAGTACCATCTCACGTCCGGTTTGCTGTATCACATACCGCCCCAGGTTGCGATCGGGGGCAAAAATAATAGGCTGATTCTCCGGCACCTGGCGGACTAGCTGCACTGCATTGGAGCTGGTGCAGATAATGTCACTCATAGCTTTAATTTCAGCCGTGCAATTTATATAAGAAATTACCAAATGATCGGGGTATGCCGCCTTAAATTTGGCAAACTCAGCCGGAGGACAACTATCTGCTAGCGAACAACCTGCCTCCAAATCTGGCAATAAGACCAACTTATCAGGATTGAGAATTTTGGCAGTTTCTGCCATGAAATGAACTCCAGCAAAAACGATGACCTCTGCTTGGGTGCTGGCTGCCTGTTGCGAAAGCCCCAGTGAATCGCCGATATAGTCAGCAATATCCTGAATGTCAGGCTCCTGATAATAATGTGCCAGGATAACAGCGTTGAGTTCACGCTTCAGTTGAGCGATCGCTGCAAACAAATCTTTGGGTAAAGACAGTGTGGATCGAGAGAGGGACGGGGAAGCAAGTTGAGTAAACACGGCAGACTGGAATAAAAATTGAAGCCTCTTAATTATAGTTTTATTTACCAAAAGTCTGCAATCGTTTTGTATGAGAAATGACTATAAATCCGACAAATGTCGTGCGATCGCAAAACACTTCCCCCACCCTCCGTCCTTCGCATCGTTCTCAAAACCGAGACTCCATGATTATCCTGAAGAAGGATCGTAAGGAAGCAAAGCATTGTGAGTGAGCAGAATTCAGCAGCCAGTATTAAGATTGCCGTGATCGGAGATGTGCACGGGCTTTGGGACAGCGAGGATGAAGTTGCGCTCAAGCATCTAGGGGTGGATCTAGTGTTGCTGGTCGGAGATTTTGGCAATGAAGCAGTGGCGCTAGTTCGATCGATTGCATCGCTTGACCTGCCCAAAGCGATCGTCTTCGGCAATCATGACGCCTGGTATAGCGCAACCGATTGGGGAATTAAACAGTGCCCTTACGATCGTCAAACCGAAGATTGGGTACAGGATCAGTTGGATATCCTAGGAAGCAGCCATGTCGGTTATGGCAAGTTAGATTTTCCAGAATTTAATCTAACCGTGGTGGGCGGTCGTCCCTTTAGTTGGGGCGGTGCCACTTGGCGCAATCAGGAGTTCTATCGGCAACGATTTGGAGTTCGTAATTTTGAGCAATCGACCGCCCGGATTCTCGCTGCTGTTGAGGATGCGGCGTGCGATCGCCTCATTTTTTTGGGACATTGCGGTCCAGCAGGATTGGGCGATCGTCCAGAAGATCCCTGTGGACGCGATTGGAACCCATTGGGTGGAGACTTTGGCGATCCTGATTTGGCAGATGCGATCGCCGAAACGCGGGCAGCCGGAAAAGTCGTTCCTCTGGTCGCTTTTGGGCACATGCATCACCAACTGCGGCATACCCAAGCCAGACTGCGCACCCCTTTGCAAGTCCACAACAGCACCGTGTATCTCAATGCTGCCAGCGTGCCCCGGATTCTCAAAACTGAGCACAATTGCCTTCGCAACTTTGCGATCGTCACTTTGCAAGGTAAAACGATTACTCAGGCTTCACTCGTCTGGCTAGATCAAACCTTGGCTCAAGTCTCTGAACAAGTACTCTTTTGCTCAAAAGACTTGAGCATTTCTCTTAACCTGCCCGCCGGACGGTAATTGTTGCAGTCTCAATCGCGGTACTGAAGGCAGTTGTGCCACCATTGAGGGTGGTGTCTACCCCAAATGCACCATTCGGGCTGCCATTCGTTGCATCCCAGGCTCGAAAAGTAATAGTCGCCGTACCCACGAAATTATTCGCAGGTACAAAACGGATGGTATTAGCTAGTGCCGTTGTCAGAACAATGGCTGAAGCAACAGAAACTGTCCCAAAATTCGTCCAAGACTGTCCACCATTGGTGGAATATTGCCAGACTCCATTACTGGTATCCGCTCCGATGATGGCAATCCCCTGAACGACTTCCACCTGAGTCTGGATATCAATATCGGAAATAATCCCATTCACAAGGCTGCGAACCGTATTTCCACCCGTGTTGAACTGATTTTGGCGAATCGTTGAGAAGGTTGGAGAACCACTATTATCCAAAACAGGCGCATCATTCACCGGATTGACAATGAGGGTGACCGTCGCCAGGTTAGAGTTGGCAGTGCCATCGTAAACCCGATAGGTGAAGCTATCGGTGCCGTTGAAGTTGGCATTAGGCGTATAGGTAAACGTGCCGTTGCTATTCCAGACTAAGGTGCCAGAGGTCGGATTGCTGACCAGTATTGCAGTCAGCGGATCATTATCGAGGTTGATATCGTTGGCGAGAACTCCCAGCCCCGTGAGCGTTAAAACATTATCTTCATTGACCGAATAAGTATCATTCACAGCAATGAACAGATCATCCACCGGATTAACAGTCAGGATGACCGTGGTGGGAGCAGAGTAAGCAGTCCCATCAAAGGCTCGATAGGTGAAGGTATCGGTGCCGTTGAAGTTAGCATTGGGCGTGTAGACGAAGGAACCATTACTATTAAAGGTCAAGCGACCATTGGCAGGTCCATTCACCAGAGCCGCAGATAGGGCGCTGCCCTCCACGTCCGTGTCATTACTCAACACACCTGCTGCCGGAATCGTCAGGATAGTGTCTTCATTCAGGCTGTAACTATCACTCAAGGCTACAGGTGGGTCATTGATGGGGTTGACGGTAATCGTCACTGTTACCGGGTTAGAGTAAACCGTGCCATCGAAGGCTCGATAGGTGAAGGTATCGGTGCCGTTGAAGTTAGCGCTGGGCGTATAGACGAAGGAGCCGTTGCTGTTGAGGGTCAAGCTGCCGTTG